>Ga0299912_10004300_pt1 | contig 11668 bp, 6 predicted proteins | sample RVTome_2_FD_207667 | JGI IMG/M metagenome (GOLD analysis project Ga0299912, IMG submission 207667) | Soil microbial communities from uranium-contaminated site in the Upper Colorado River Basin, Wyoming, United States - RVT95D214 (version 2) ... | reverse complement strand
AACGCGCCGGCCAGGCGGGATTCGAAGAAAACAGATACCGCCAGCATCAAAGGAAAACCGATGTCCCCGCCCCCCAGTATCGCGTATTCCCGTTCCTCGGACGCTTTCTCTTTCAGCTCCCCGAACCGCACCGTCTCCAGCTTTAATTTCCAGTCTTTGAGCTGTTTGGGAAAGATAAAGGCGGGCAGGCTGGTGGACTGGGAAAGCCGGTCAGCCATCCAGACCATGAAGCCGAAGCGCACCGCCAAAACGTCATAAACGGCGATAATCAGCATGAAAATCATGAAGGTCCAGGGCGAGAAAAGAAACCCGAAGAGCGAGCCGGCCGCGGCCAGGGCGATAAGTAACAGGAAGTTGTGCAGCCATATCCGCGCCCAGAACAGCCAGGCCAGGCCGGCGATGGCCGCCACGGCATATCCTATGGCCTCTAAGGCCGGTAAATGCAGGAAGACGATCCAGAACGTCCCCCAGGCGAACATCAGCGCGAAGAGTATTTTGAAAACGTACTTCAGCCACTTGAGGGGGATAAAGAAAAGGACAATCGCCATCACCGCCACCACCCCGAAAAAGTAGAGCGTCACCGGCGCCAGCGAGACATCCGGCGAAATAATCCGGTTGGTCTCAAAAAAAGGCTTTTCCAGGGCGGCCACGTAAAGGGTCAGCGCCAGGGCCGCCGCCATGACCAGGCAGCTCCAGAGAATAGGAGATATTCTTGATTTCATGATTTTGAATGAATTATCATCCCAGCAGTTTCAGCATCGGCAGTCACGAAAGCCTTTTCAATATCCGAGATATCTTTAAGCAACAGTTTGTCTTTTACCCCATATTGCCATAGCGACCGCTTTATCTTCGGTTGGAGCCTTGGTAGTTTTTTAGGCAATATTTATCCACCTTTACCTGCCACATGATAGCACAAGGATTACTTGATTAGCGAGTTCTTTACGGAAGTCTTTCAGCCGTGTTTTGTCGGCCACCAGTTCCACCTGCCCAGCAAACTCGCGATGGCCGGCACCAGCATGGCGCGCACCAGGAAAGTATCGATGAAAACGCCTATCGCCACGGCCGCCCCGAGTTGCACCATCGTTTGAATGGGGGTTATCACCAGCGTGGCGAAAGTGCCGGCCAGGATGATGCCGCAGGCGGTAATGACCCCGCCGGTCACGATGGCCGCCAGGCGCGCCCCTTCGCGGGTGACGCGCGTGGCAGATTCTTCCCTGACGCGCGACATGAGAAAGATGTTGTAGTCGGACCCGAGCGCCACCAGGAGCACGAAGAGGACAATCGGTATCATGAAACTCACGCCTGCCTGCCCCATGAGGTCCTGGAATATCCAGCTGATAATGCCCAGCGTGGCTCCGTAGCTGAGCAAAACGGTCATGAGCAGATAGACGGGGGCTATCAGGCTCCTCAGGAGCAGGGCCAGCACGATGAAAATAGCGCCGATGACCACCAGCATGACTACATTGAAATCCGTATCCAGAGTATGGCGTACGTCCGAAAGCACGGCGGAAGTGCCGCCGATAACCGCCTCGGCCTGTTTCAGCGCGGTGCCGCCGATGCTAAGTTGTAAAGCTTCTCTGGCTTTAGTCACCGTGTTCAAGGCGCCCTCTGCCTGCGGATAGGTATCGAGTACGATATACAGCTTGGTCGCCCGCCCGTCCCCGCTGAAGAACGTGTCCATCAGGCCTTTTAACTGCGGAGAGGATGCTGTTAAGGATGGGGAGAAGAAAATCGGATTACCGTTGGCCTGGAACCTGGCGCTCAATGTCTGGATGTGAGCGTTAAATGAGGTAAACTGCGCTTTCAATGTTTCCGTCGGTGAAACGCCTGAAGAAGCGCGGGCCAGCGAAGCGGAAAACAGCATGGCGTTCTTGCCGCGGAAAATGTCGGCGATTTTATCGAGACTGAAAGCGAGCTGCTGGAGATAATCCGGCAATGACGCCATGACCTTTTGTACTTCCGGCGGCAGCATGGTAAGCGGCTGCGATGAAACGAGCGCCGCCCCGATGTTGCTGATAATAGGGTAGGCGGTCTGGTAGCCCGCCCCTGATTTTATTTCCGGATACTGCGCCGCCAGCTCGTCCAGGTAGCCTTTCAATACCGTAAAAAGCCCGATGGCTTCCGGCGTCAAAGTGGCTCCGGGCCTGGCAAGTTCGTGGCTTGCGTTATTTATCTGGATACTCAGTTGTTGCAGCTGGTTTTCCACCAGCGCCCCGGCTTTAACAGCGTCGATGGTCTTACTGATAACCTGTAAATCGGTATAAAGTGCCTGGTAGCTCGCTTCATTTTTTACCCAGGTAAAGTTCTGGTTTAGCTCGCCGAGGTAGGTATTTATCCCGGTAAAAGTCGCGGACGTTTCCGGTTTTAAAAGAGCGGAGGGGTTGGCATTGGCTCCGCTGAAAGATGCGGTGATGCCTTCTCCCATCGCGGCAAGTTGGCCGGTAACGGTTAATCCCGCTGGCGTCTGCCCATCGCCCTGGGGCTGCGCCGCGCTCTGGACTTTCACCACGCCCGGTACGCTGCGGAGGTCGGAGCTGATTTTAGCGAGGGCGGTCAAAGCCTCCGGATCGGTGAGTTTTTTACCTTCCGGGGCCACGATGACGGCCTTCACCGGGTCCATCTCGCCGATATTATAGTGTTCTTCAAGTATCCTGTACCCCGCGACCGACTCTGCGTCCGGCGGTATTTCCGTTAGCTGGTCGAAGGAGCGGTTCAGCGCCGGCATGGCAAAATATGGCAGCAGCATCAGGATAATCAGCACGCCCGCGACGATAACCGGTTTACCCGTTGATAGTCCGGCTATCTTTTCCCAGAACCTGGAGTGTTTTACGGCCTTATCTTGGCGTAGCTCTTCGTGGCGCGGCCAGAACAGTTTCCGCCCGAAGACCGATGCCAGCGAGGGCGCCAGCGTCAGAGCCGCCAGGAGAGTGATAAAGATGGCCAGCCCCATCATCGGGCCCATGGTTTTAATCATTTGATAGCGCGCCACGTACATACCCGCCAGCCCGACGATGACAGCAAAAGCGCTGGCGGTGATAACCGCGCCTATTTTACTCACGGTGGCTTTCATGGCCGCCGTGCGGCTTTCCTGCCGCCCCAGTTCCTCGCGGTAACGGGATATTAAAAAGAGGCAGTAATCCGTGCCGATGCCGAAGACCATCACGATGAGAAAGACGTCCAGCTGCGACCATATGGAAACCCCGGCCTTACCGATGAGGCCGACGGTGCCGCGCGATACCAGGAAAGCGATGCCGATGGTTATCAATGGCACCAGCACCGCCACCGGCGAACGGTAAATGACGATAAGCAGCACGATAACCAGTATCACGGTGACGAGGGTCGTCAGGTCGATGCTTTTATTCAGCGCATCGAACATATCGCCGTAAAGGCCGACTGACCCGGAAACATATATTTTAAGTCCTTCGGGCGCTGATTTCAGGTAGTCGCGTATTTCCCGGGTAGTTGCAATTGATTTTGACTCAAAAGCCGCCTGCCCCAGGCCGGCGCTCAACAGCATGGTCGTCCGGTCCGGGCTGAAAAGGCTGGCTTCAAGCTGGGGACTATCGAAAATCGAGGTCACAGTTTCCACTTTAAAAGTCGGCTGCCCTGAACTCAGCCAGTCGCTTACCTGGCGGGCATAAGCCAGGTCGGTATCGCCGAGCTTTTGGGGATTATAGAATATCAGGCTTACGGAGGAAGCAGCGCTGGTTTCCGGGAAGTATTTAGCCATGAGTTCACTGGCCTGCCGCGACTCGCTGTCCCTCGGGAGAAAATCGCTCTCTTTCATCGTGCCCACTTCACTCAGGGAAGGCGCGAAAAGGAACATGAGCAGGGCGGCCGCTACCCACGCGGCGATAATCCAGAACTTGAACTTTACGGCCAAGCTGCCGATTTTACTGAACATATCTTGCCTCTTCTATTTTTTATTCGGTGGGTTTTCTCTATTTTCGCGCTCCGCCGAGGCGAGCATGGCTTCCAGTGCCCCGGTAAGCGCCTGGAGGTTGACTGTATCCAGAGCCTGGAGGAGTTCCTGCATGCGGTTTCCGGCGGATTCCCATATGCGGCTGATGGACTTCTGGCCGGACTCGGAAAGCCGGCACAGCACCACCCGCCTGTCGTCAGGCTGGCTCTCTCTGGTCACCATATCTCTCTCGACCATGCGGTCGGCCAGGCCGGTAGCCGTGGCCAGGGTCACGCCTAAATCGGAGGCCAGGTCGCTCATCCGCTTGGGCCCGTCCACAAAGAGGAGGAACATGATTTTTAGCTGGGGCGTGGTGACATCCAGTTCGAGAATTTCCCTGGGAACGATGGGGAGTGATATCCGGAACAGTTTAGCGGCGAGTTTAAGCAGGTCTTCAACCATTTTCGCCCGGTTTGGCCTGTTCATGGGCTGGATACCTCCTGCTTACGTTAGTGAGTAGCGTATTGTTAGAGCTAAACAAATAGTTAGTGAAAAGCAAACAATTAGCATTATAGCAAGTAAATAGTGAAATGTCAAATACCCCGGGGATGAATCATGCCTCCGGCAGAAAGGGACTGGCTGAAAAGTGAGAGGTCCGGGAGATTATCAATAACCCCCCGGTCTTATTCCGGAGCGCTAATCCTCTCCGCCTTAAAGAATCCGAAACCCGCGGCTTCTGCTCCGGAAAAAGTGACGTTTTTTAACGCCAGTTGCCAGACGATTTCACCGCCGGCGGTGATTTCCACTATTTTTGTGGTGCAGGTAATCAGGGTATTGCCGTTCGGCAGCCGGTTCGCATCTCTGACGGGCGTGGCGCTCTGTTCGAATCCCGCCGATTGCCAGACTATTTTACCCGTCACGGGGTCAATCTCTATCGCCCGGTGAGGCCGGTCATGGTTGGCGAGGAGTATATTCCCGTTAGCGAGCACGGCCGGGTCATGCTGGGCAATAAGAAGCCCCTCCCCGTAGGTCCTCACCACTTTTCCATCCGGGCCGACTTCCACCAGGCAGTTGAAATTCCTCGGGCTGAGCAGGGTATTGCCGTTCGGCAGCCGGGATACGGCATTGGTGTGTGTCCAGCCCTCGCTATAAATGCTGTTATAAGGGGATTTATCGAAGTAGTCTTTAGCGCACCATTTCCAGACAACCTCGCCCCTGGGATTTACTTCTACCGCCTGGGCGTCGCTCTTCTGGTCGTCATTACCGCAGACAAAAATGGTGTTGCCGTTCGGCAACCGGTCGGCATCATGGGAGATTCTGGTCGTCAGGTATGACCAGATAAGTTTACCGCTGCGGTCGATTTCGTACACGCCGTTACCGGGCAGGACGTACAGGACATGTCCATTGGACAGCGGCTCCACGTCAAAGCCGGGATTGGTGTACCGCTTCAGATTCGGCGGTATGGCATACTCCCAGATGATTTCTCCCAGCATGTTCACTTCAATTATCCTGGACCTGTCAGCATAATGGTTGTCCGGCAGCAGCGTGGTGCCTGCCCAGGCCCGGTCAGGCTGATAGACGTCCGCGATTATATCCGGGTCTTTGGTTCCTTTCGGCATCGGCGTGGGGGTCGCACTGGCGCTGGCTACCTTTGAATCTTCATTGCCGCTTTTATCCACGGCGGTAACGGCGAATGAGTACTTCGTGCCGTCTTCAAGCCCGGCGGCCTGATATCTGCATATAGTATTCTCTTTAATCTGCTGGACAGGCTTCAGCCCGGATACAGTTGCCATCCCGGTTTTGTTTACATAGATATTGTAATGGTCGAAGTCGGCCGTGCCGCTCTTGTCCCACCACAGGTTGACTCTTTGATTATAGGCATTGTTCGCCACCAGGCCGGTGACTGCGGGAGGAGGCGTCGTATCGGTCGTTGATTTTGGAGTGGAAGTTGAAGTGGACGTGGAAGCGGACGTGGAAGCGGGTTTTAACGGTTCAGAGGACGGCGGTAACGATGTAGCGGATGGCGATACGGGTGTTGTTACTACCGCCGTTGTTGCCGCCGATGGCGCAGGTTGAGTTGGAGTCGATGACGCTGGCGTGCAGCCCGGCAGCGCCAGCAACGTTGCCAACAATACAATTGTGAAAATCACTTTCATACCGGTCTCTTCACGCCGGGGACGCGGACTCGGACACCCCGATAAAGCTAATTATAGGCGTAAAAGCTACGAAATACAAGCTATTGTCAGATAGCGCAGATGTCTCAGATTTAACACAAAGTGTAGCCGGGGTATCCACAGGCAGGACTTGAGAAGTCGTGTTCAGCCTCTCCGGCTAACAGGCTCTAAAGCACCAGCTTTTGTGCCAGCCGTTTCAGCCGCCGTTCCAGGCTTTTGTTCCGGGCTGCTTCACCGGGTGTTTTGGCCAGAGCTGTGACGCTGCCAACCCAGCGCATTTTACATAGTGAGGCATAGGTCTTGAAATTTTGTATTGCCTGGCCAATACCTTCCTCGGCTACGGCCAGACCGGCAATCCTTTTTCCCTCGAGCCTTGGCCAGATAGGGCAGGTCCTGTCCAGGAAGTTCTTGAGCAATCCGGAGAGCATCTCGAAGTAACACGGCGTAGCCAGTACGATAACATCCGCCGCCAGCAGCTTCGGGTAGACCCCGGTCATATCGTCCTTGATTTGGCAGATGCCTTGCCGCTCCCTGCCTCCCTTTTCACAGGCCAGGCAGCCCCGGCATGTCCGAACTTCCATTTTCCTCAGCAGCAACAGCTCAGCCTCAGCTCCGCTTTGAGCGGCTGTTTCCAGCAGCTTGCCCAGCATCCATTCCGTGTTGCCTTTTCGCGGGGAGCCGCAGACTCCTACTATTTTCATCCTGATTGACCTTATCTCTGCCGTGAATTCATCAGCATCGAATAACAATTCCCTATCAGGCTGCATTCTGCAGGCAATTCAAGCCTGGTTATCTGGTGGAGCAAAATATTAATGCCAACCATTCCACGGAAGTCGAAAGTGCTCGCCAGTGTACTACCTCTTCCAGCGGACCGTCTGGTTGAGCGGGTAGTTGAGTTTATGGCACCCTTATGCCACGAGGGACAGTTCACCACGCACAGGCCATCGTAATAGCATTCGTCAGGATATAATGCAATCGGCGGTTTGCCTTTTTCCGGATTCGGTAATAGCATGTCCATCACACAACGTTCGACGCACCTGTTACAACCGTTGCCGGCTTCTTCGTTAAAAACCACCGGGTCAGCTGGCGTTACCAGGTTGGGAAACATGTGTACATCTTCCTGCTTCATGACGCTACTCCTGTAATCACGGCATGCAGTGGGCTTCGTAGTTCTTTTTCAGGTCCCCAGAATAATCGAGAGCCAGCTCATCTACCTTAACATTTCCCCCGTCCAGCTTGAGCGTTACCCACTTGCGCCATTCCGGCGGGTCAAGCGCGGGATAATCCAATCTTGTGAAACCAAGGTAGGGATTGCTGCACTTGCGCGCCCGGCAACCTTCCATGATCATCCTGCCTATCGTAATGATGTTAAAGACTTCCAACAGCCGGGACAGCTCGTGAGGATTTCTGGCACAGGCCGTCGCGGCTTCGCCGGCTTCAATCTCGTCGAACCATTTCAGCCCTATCTTTAATATTTCTTCGCTTTTTAGCTCGCCGCAGTAGTCCTGCATTACCTTGCACGCCCCGGCGTTAAGCTCTTTCCAGCCGATGCCGGACTTGCGTCGCACAGGGGCATAGACGCGGTCTTTCTCAGCGTCTACCTGCCATCGCAGTACCACCGATTCACCGGCTCCCAGGGCATAACGGGCGGCTTTTCTGCCGGCATACCTTCCGGTCGATGCGGCATAGGCGTGGTCTCCGGAGGCGAATATCTGCCCGCCGGCGGCGTAAAGCCCTTCGACGCTGGTCCTCAAGTCCCAATCCACTACCAGGCCTCCCGAGTCCTGGGAATCCCTCCACTGCGGCAGTCCGACCCCTCCCCAGCCCCCGTCGTAATATTGCAGCATATCTTTATCCGGATCGAAACCGGCCTGGCCGTATGTCCAATATATCGGGATTAACGTCCTCGCTTCTTGAGCAATCATCAAGCCCCAAAGAGCTTTACGTTCATGTTGCGGTAAGGATGGTATATCAGCGTAGATAGGCAAGGCAAATTCCCCCTTCCTTACCTTTTCCTGCCAGTCAGGTAAAAGTGTCGGCCCTTTGTACTTGTACTCCCGGCTCATGTCCGATATGAAGAACTTCTGGCCCGGGGCCGGCCGGTAACGCTCGGCTACTGTTTTCAGTATCCGGCCGTCTCTATCCACCCAGGGGATTTCTTTCCCGTTAGCGTCAACCATGGTACAGGCATACCACGTATTGGCCGTGTTTCCGACGCCGTACTGCGGATACCCGTAGGGGCCGCCGCCCGCCCGGCGGGAGCGCTCTAAACCGGCGAATTCGGCCCCTGCCCTCCAGGCCATCGCATGCCCGTCACCTGTTGAATTCGGAGGACGGTGAGAGGTAACCAGGCCTTTCAGCTCGGTCGAAAATATCCATTGCCGCTGAGGCAGAAACATGCAGAGCACCGAGGCTTTTCCTCTGAAGATGTAGAATTCTCCGGTGCGGGTATTGACGCCCGTTGCCCCCGCCACTTTTACCCCGGTCTTACCTCCCTGGTTGAGAAGGCCGGTAACCATTATATGGTTAAAAATTCTTACTCCCAGCCTCTGGCATTCCCGGTGTAATGCCGGCTTAGTATTGGCTCCCCAGACACGTATGGTATACTTGTTGGTGTAGTCATAGGCGAACATGAGTTTGGTCTTCTCATCTCTAAACTCAGCCCCCTTGAATTCATCCTCCGAATCTCTTATCTTGACTCCCATTTTTTCCAATTCCAGAAGGCAGTCGTAGCTCTCCCTGCAGGTGATATACTGGCTGACGCCGCAGCGCCATCCCTGGTTATTCTCGATAACACCCTCGGCAAATTCCTCAGGTGTGACGCCGCAGGCCGGGTTGGTGACCGCGGCATGCCAGTGGTCGACTCCTGAGCCACCGGCGCCGCTGCTCCTGGTGACTGATTTCTCAACCATCACCACTTTGGCGCCCTCCCTGGCGGCACCGATAGCAGCCCAGCACCCGGCTATCCCGCCCCCAAGTACCAGGACATCACAGCTTACATCATTCTCTTTGCCGTAGTTCACCTGATAAGGCCAATAAGGAGCGTTATCTTTTATTAGTTCTTCGTAATGCATCTCATGGCCTCCTTTTGTTCCTCGATCATATTATTATCCGCGTTGAGGCACCATCTCACTTTACATCGACCTATTGAGTTTTACAACCACGACCAATGTTCGGTATGAGGTAAACGAACACCATATTTTTATTGAAATACCCTGAAGTTACGGGCCGTTCGTCCAGATATCAGAGAACTGATGTTTTTAATAGTTGATTGACAAAGAAAGGTTCGGATGTATATAGCTAAGATGAAGCAACTTTCTGACGATTTGTGCATTTACCCCGGGAGAAATTAGCCCGGATGTTCAATGGATTGGCGTAGATCATCTCGCAATGATCATAAATAGCATTTCTTTCTAAACTATTTTATATTGATGGCACTGTCACCGCTGGGTTATACTTTGAGCGTATAGGAAACAAAATTAAGGCAGGGTAGGCTAAATTCTATCAAGTACCCTTTCATAAAATAGGAGCACTATCACCCGGTTTGGATGAGCTAAAACAGAGTAAATTCATTTAAAAGGATGTTACGTAAAAATGCCAGATGAGAAAGTTGATGAGAAAACGGTATACAAAGCACTTGGTCTCGGTGGTTACACCGGAGGCGGTATTCCATCAGCAGTTGATATTAAGAACGGTAGAATATTGAGAATCAGACCATTGCACTATGATTTGAAGTATACCAGGAATAAAATAAACCCGTGGAAATTTCAAAGGAACGGAAAAACCTTTGAGCCCCTCATGAAATCGCTACCGGGGCCTTACTCACTGGCATACAAAAAGCGAGCCTATTCTCCCAACCGGATTAAGTATCCTCTGAAGAGAGTTGACTGGAATCCTGATGGTGAAAGGCATCCGGAGAACAGGGGGAAGAGCAAGTATATACGAATCTCGTGGGATGAGGCAACCGGGATAATAGCCAGCGAGCTAAAAAGGGTGCATGAAAAATATGGACCATATGCTGTGCTGGCACAGGCAGATGGACATGGGGAAAATAAGACAATCCATGCTGCTCATGGCTGTCAAATTCTGCTTCATGATGCGCTGGGTGGCTTCACACAGCAATTGAGAAATCCTGATAGCTGGGAGGGATGGTACTGGGGGTCAAAGCACGTATGGGGACCCGGATGGGTTGGCACGATGACACCAGCAGAGAATGTTGTCAAGGATGTAACCGAGAACTCTGAGCTGGTCCTTTTTTGGGGATGCGACCCGGAAACAACTCCATGGGGATTTACCGGGCAGAGTGCCACCCGATTATGTTATTTCTGGTCAGAAGTAGGGGTAAAGCAGATATATGTCTGCCCCGATTTGAACTACGGGGCTGCCATTCACGCTGATAAATGGATTCCAATACTACCCAATACGGATGCCGCCCTGCAACTGGCCATAGCTTATATCTGGATGACCGAAGGAATCTACGATAAGGGCTATGTGACTACGCACACAATTGGCTACGACAAGTTTGAAGACTACGTTCTGGGCAGGGAAGATAGTATTCCCAAGACACCCGCGTGGGCTTCACCGAAGTGTGGTGTTCCGGAATGGACGATTAAAGCCCTGGCCAGAGAGTTTGCCGCCAGGACGACATCGATAGCCCATGTTGTCGGCGGTTCTATGATCAGAGGAGCATACTCGCATGAACCCGCCAGACTGGAATGCATCCTATTGGGTATGCAGGGACTGGGAAAACCGGGAGTCCACCAGGTCTCGCTGCTTCTCGAAATTAGAGATACTGTGCCGAAATCTGCCCGCGCCGCCCTCAGCGCGTTCACCCCGACTAAGCCGGGTGACCGCATAAGAAGGCCACACGCTTCTGCTCACACGATGGTCTCAAAACAGTTTATTCCCAAGACCCTTATCCAGGAAGCTATTCTTAATCCACCCATTACTTTTTCAGGCAGCGGAGCAGTCGCGGCAGCGGTTGAAGACCAATTCATAAAATACATTTATCCTATACCTGAAAAAGAAGGTGGGACTGAAATACACATGATATGGACCGACGCTCCCTGTCGTACTACCTGCTGGAACGCCGGCAACAAGACTATAGAAGCCTTCAGAAGCCCAAAGATAGAGTGTATTGTCGCCCAGCACCCGTGGCTGGAGAATGATTGCCTGATTGCTGACATAATCCTGCCAGCGAATACTACGTTTGAGGTAGATGATATAGTGTCAAACACTATGCACGGTGTAGATATTCCCAGCATAACGCTCCAAAGGCAGGCTATCAAGCCCATCGGCGAATCCAAGAGCGACTACGAGATAGTCCTGGAGATAGCCAGGAAGCTGGGTAAGTATGATGAAATTACGCAGGGTAAAACCGTAGAGGAATGGATTAAATATTGTTATCATGCTCTGGGATTGCCGGAATTTATCAGCTGGGAAGACTTGAATGAAAAAGGGTATTACGTATTCCCGCCCGCCCCGGATTGGGAAAAAAATCCGGCCGGCATGATTAAGTTTTATGAGGACCCGGAGAACAATCCCTTGCCTACGCCTTCAGGTAAGCTGGAGTTCTATGCGGAAAGACTGGCCA
>Ga0299912_10004298_pt1 | contig 11669 bp, 9 predicted proteins | sample RVTome_2_FD_207667 | JGI IMG/M metagenome (GOLD analysis project Ga0299912, IMG submission 207667) | Soil microbial communities from uranium-contaminated site in the Upper Colorado River Basin, Wyoming, United States - RVT95D214 (version 2) ... | reverse complement strand
CGGACCGGCCGCGGCGTCCATCTCAAGGGCCCCGGCATGAGCATCCAGCATTTTTCGGAGGGGCAGGAACGCTATTTCTGCCCCGAAGCGGTGCCGATTCTGGATATTAACAAACAGCCGACCGGGGTGGTTCTAGTCCTGCAAGACGTCACCCAGCTCCGTCAGCAGGAAGAGATCAAGAGGGGACTGATTTCGACGGCGTCGCATCAGTTGAAGACGCCGCTCACTTCGATCCGCATGGCCCTCCATCTGCTGCTCGGAGACAAGGTCGGGCCGCTCACGGAAAAGCAGGTTGAACTCCTGGTGGCTGCCCGGGAGGACAGCGACCGGCTGCATGCGATCCTCAACAGCCTGTTGGACATCAGCCGCATCGAGTCGGGGAAAACACAATTGGACTTCAGGGACGTCTCCCCTCATACAGCGGTCCTGGAAGCGGTGGAGCCTTTCCGGCGCGCCGCCAAGGACCAGGGCATTACATTATCCCTGGACCTGCCCGAGGATCTTCCCGATATCCGGGCTGATGTCGTCCGCCTCGGCCACGTCTTTGGCAACCTCCTGTCGAACGCGTTCAGGTTCACTCCTCCCGGAGGTATCGTCACGGTTTCTGCCAGGGCCGAGGGGGAATGGGTCTCTTTTTCCGTTTCCGACACGGGTCAAGGGATTCCGGAACAATACCTTCCCCGGGTCTTCGAGCGTTTTTTCCGAGTGCCCGATCAGGGACCCAAGGCGGGCGCCGGGCTCGGGCTGGCGATCGTCAAGGAGATCGTCGAGGCTCATGGCGGGACGGTCGGTGTGGCCAGCCGCGAGGGGGAGGGCACCGCCTTCAGTTTCACCCTGAAAAGGGCCGATCTCGGCCCGGCCCAAGAGGGCAGGCAATGATTGACGTTCTCCTGATCCTCGGGACAGTCATTTTCTTCGGCCTGTGCCTCCTGTTCATCCGGGCCTGCGAGAGGCTTTGAACCATGATGATTCTCGGAGCTATCATCGGCTTGATGATGATCGTCTATCTTTTCTACACCATCATCCGGCCTGAAAGATTTTGAGCGAGGACGGATTATGAATGGATTCGGCTGGCTTCAACTGGTCCTGTTCTTCGCGGCTCTTTGGCTTCTCACCAAGCCCATGGGGAAGTATTTAGTCCGCGTGTTGGACGGCGGAGGAAGGACGTCGCTCGACCCGGTCCTCCGTCCGGCGGAACGGGCGTTGTACCGCATTTTCGGCGTGGATCCGGCCAGGGAGCAAGATTGGAAACAGTACGCTCTTTCTCTCCTGACCTTCAGCTTGATGGGAACTTTGTTCACGTATACGATCCTGCGGCTCCAGAACGTCCTGCCCTTAAACCCCCAGAATTTCGGCCCCGTCAAGGCGACCTTGGCTTTCAACACGGCCGTGAGCTTCGCCACCAACACGAATTGGCAGAACTACGGCGGGGAAAGCACACTGTCGTATTTCTCTCAGATGGTCGGATTGGCCTTCCAAAACTTCATCTCGGCCGCGGCGGGGATCGCCGCGGCGGCAGCCCTGGTGCGCGGCATTGCCCGGCATACGGCCAAAACGATCGGGAATTTTTGGGTCGACTTGACCCGGATCAGTCTCTATCTCCTGCTTCCGCTCTGCCTGGTCCTGGCCGTGGTCCTCGTTTCCCAGGGCGTTATCCAGAACTTCCACCCCTACGAAAAAGTGCAAGCCGTTGAAACCGCGGCGGGAGGAGGGGGTGAAACGACGCAAACACTCGCCCAGGGCCCGTTGGCATCGCAGGCGGCGATCAAGGTCCTGGGGACGAACGGGGGCGGCTTCATGGCGGCAAACGCCTCCCATCCCTATGAAAATCCGACCCCTCTTTCGAACCTGCTCCAGATGCTCTCCATCTTCTTGATTCCCAGCGGACTCACTTATTATCTCGGCCGGGTCGTCGGCAAGCCGAGACACGGCTGGGCCGTATGGGGAGCCATGGCCATCCTTTTCCTGGCCGCAGTGTTTTTATGCTGGCAGGCTGAAGCGGCCGGCAATCCGAGATGGACGGCTGCCGGAGTGAACCCGGCCGATGGAAACATGGAAGGCAAAGAGGTGCGCTTCGGGATCTTCAACTCATCTTTGTTCGCGACGGTCACCACGGATGCATCCTGCGGCGCCGTGAACGCGATGCACGACTCCTTCTCTCCCCTGGGCGGCTTGGTTATTCTGTTCAATATCCAGCTGGGGGAGGTGGTTTTCGGGGGGGTCGGCTCGGGCCTCTATGGGATGCTGGTGTTCGTCGTGCTGGCCGTGTTCCTGACAGGGCTGATGGCGGGACGAACGCCTGAATATTTGGGCAAGAAAATCGAAGCCCGGGACGTTAAGTTCTGCGTGTTGGCGGTCATCGTGACCAGTCTCACGATCCTCGGCTTCGCGGCCTGGGCGAGCGCGGCCGGCTGGGGAACAACCGGCCTCGAAAACGCCGGCCCCCACGGTTTCAGCGAGATTCTCTATGCTTTTTCTTCCGGGGCGGGCAATAATGGAAGCGCCTTTGCCGGGCTTGACGCCAATACGCCTTGGTACAACATCATCCTGGGTCTGGCCATGTTGTTCGGACGCTTCCTGGTCCTGGTGCCCGTCTTGGCCTTGGCCGGGTCCCTGGCCGCAAAGAAGAAGGCGGCGCCGACGGGGGGAAGCTTTCCGGTCTGGGGCTTGACCTTCGTCTTCGTGCTTATCGGTACGGTCTTGATCGTCGGAGCCCTGACCTTCCTCCCGGCCCTGGCCCTCGGCCCCATCGTCGAACATTTTCTAATGATCCGATCGACCGTTTTATTTTGAGGCAAATGAACATGCCGGCTAAGACGCCATCCTCGTTTGACCGCGGCATCATCGCCCGGGCGCTCGTCGACGCCTTGAAGAAGCTTTCACCCCTGAAGCTCTTGAAGAATCCCGTCATCCTTATCACCGAAGTCGGAGCGTTGGTCACGACCGCTTCGATCCTTTTTCGGTCGAGCGATGAACCGGCGGGATTCGTCCTGCAGATTTCTCTTTGGCTCTGGTTCACGGTCCTTTTCGCGAATTTCGCTGAAGCCATGGCCGAAGGCCGGGGCAAGGCGCAGGCCAGGGTTCTGCGCCGGACGCGCACTCAAACCATGGCCAAACTCTTAAAGGCGGACGGCTCGGTCGAGTCTGTCCCGGCTGAGCGTTTACACAAAACCGACCTGGTCTTGGTCTTGGCCGGCGAGATCATTCCAGCGGACGGAGAGATCATCGAGGGTGCGGCCACGGTGGATGAATCCGCCATCACCGGCGAATCGGCCCCCGTCATCCGTGAGTCAGGGGGGGACCGGAGTGCTGTGACCGGCGGAACCCGGGTCCTGTCCGACCGGATCAAGGTCCGGGTTACGGCCAACCCGGGAGAAAGTTTTCTCGACCGCATGATCGGGCTGGTCGAGGGCGCGCGGCGCCAAAAAACTCCCAACGAAATCGCGCTGACCATTCTCCTCTCGGCTCTGACGCTCATTTTCCTGGTCGTCGTGATGACCCTGAGGCTTTTCGGCGTCTTCGCGGCCGTCTCGTTTTCCCTGGCCACGCTCACCGCTCTCCTGGTCTGCCTGATACCGACCACCATCGGCGGGCTGCTCAGCGCCATCGGCATCGCAGGCATCGACCGCATGATCCGGAAAAATGTGCTGGCCATGAGCGGCCGGGCCGTCGAAGCCGCGGGTGATGTCGACGTCCTGCTCCTGGATAAGACCGGCACGATCACCCTGGGCGACCGGCAGGCCGTAGAGTTCCTTCCCGCTCCGGGAGTCAGCCTGGGGGAATTGGCGAGCGTGTCGCAGCTGGCTTCTCTGGCAGATGAAACGCCGGAAGGCAGGAGCATCATGGTCCTGGCTAAACAGCACGGGCTCAGGGGCCGGTCCGTCTCCGATTTGCCGAATGCAAAGTTCATCGGCTTCTCGGCCCTGACGAGGATGAGCGGAGTGGACATCGACGGCCGGCAAATCCGGAAAGGCGCGGCCGACGCCATTCGAGCCTTCGTCGAGAACGATATTCCGGCGGAAGTCGGGAAGGCCGTCGAGGTGATCGGTAAATCGGGCGGGACGCCCCTTCTGGTTGCGGACCGGCCGAGAATACTGGGGGCGATCCACCTTAAAGATATCGTCAAGGGCGGACTGAAGGACCGCTTTCTGAGGTTTCGGGCGATGGGCATCAAGACCATCATGATCACGGGTGACAACCGCCTGACTGCGGCGTCGATCGCCCGTGAGGCGGGCGTGGACGACTTCATCGCCGAAGCCAAACCCGAGGACAAGCTCGCCCTCATCCGGAAAGAGCAGGGTGCCGGCCATCTCGTGGCCATGACCGGAGACGGGACCAATGACGCGCCGGCGCTGGCCCAAGCCGACGTGGGAGTGGCCATGAACACCGGGACGCAGGCGGCCAAGGAAGCGGGCAACATGGTGGACCTCGATTCCAACCCCACCAAGCTCATCGAGGTCGTGGAAATCGGCAAGCAGATGCTCATCACCCGCGGTGCGCTCACGACGTTCAGCATCGCCAATGACGTGGCTAAATATTTCGCCATCATCCCGGCGATGCTCATGGCGGCATTTCCGTCCATAGCCCCCCTCAACATCATGCGCCTTGCTTCACCCCAGAGCGCCATCCTGAGCGCGGTGATCTTCAACGCTTTGATCATCATCGTCCTCATCCCCCTGGCCTTGCGCGGGGTTCGCTTCCGGCCCCTGGGCGCCGGGGCTCTCCTCAGGCGAAACCTCCTCATCTATGGGCTTGGGGGGATCGTGGCGCCGTTTCCGGGAATCAAGCTGGTCGACCTTCTTGTCCGGGCGCTTCATCTCATCTAGGATGGGAAAGGAAAGACCCTTATGAGTAAGATCTGGACCGAACTCAAGATCTCGGCGAGAGCCGTTCTCGGCCTCGCGGTCCTGACCGGCATTCTCTATCCCATGGTCGTCTGGCTTGCGGCTCAGGCCCTCTTCCCCGGCAAAGCCAACGGTTCTTTGATCGTCGAGGCCGGGACCGTGGCCGGGTCCGAAATCATCGGCCAGAGCTTCACGGCTGCCGGATATTTTCATTCAAGGCCTTCTGCTGCCGGGGCAGGTTATGACGGCACTGCCTCCGGCGGCTCAAACCTCGGCCCCCTCTCCAAAAAGCTGACCGAAGAGATCGAACGGCGGGCTTCAGACTACAGACTGGAGAACCGTCTCGACCCGGGGACACCCGTGCCCGCCGACGCCGTGACGGCATCAGCCTCCGGGCTGGACCCGCATATCAGCTTGAGAAACGCCCTTCTCCAGGCCGGGCGAGTGGCCGAGGCCCGGAAACTGGGCGGCGAGACCGTCTTCCGCCTCATCAGACACTCAACCGAGGGCCGAGACCTGGGAATACTGGGTGAACCGAGGGTCAACGTCTTGAAGTTGAACCTGGCCCTGGATAGACTGGGGAGATGAGAGATGCCGGAACCGAGGGCTGATTCCTTCCTCAGGTTGATCCGCAGCGCGCAGCGGGGACGCCTCAAGATCTACCTCGGCTATAGCGCAGGGGTAGGGAAGACCTACAAGATGCTCGAAGAGGCCCGCCAACTCCAGGCGGAGGGGATTGACGTTGTTGTCGGGCTGGCGGAAACGCACGGCCGGCCGGAGACAGAAAAGCTTTTGAAGGGTCTTCAAATCGTTCCCCGCCGCCGACAGGACTATCACGGCATCAGCGTCGAGGAGATGGACTTGAACGCCATCATGGCGCGGAAACCCCAGGTGGCGCTGGTCGACGAGCTGGCTCACACCAATGTTCCGGGCAGCGCGAACCCGAAACGCTTCCAGGACGTCCAGGACATCCTGGAGGCGGGGATTCACGTCATCAGCACCCTGAATATCCAGCACCTGGAGAGTCTTTACGATACGGTGGAAAAATCGACCGGGGTGAAGGTGAGAGAGCGACTGCCCGACTCGGTCCTGGCCGAGGCGGATCAGATCGTCAACGTGGACTTGGCCACCGAGGACCTGCGGAAGCGCCTGGAGGAAGGCAAGGTCTATACGCCGGAGAGGATCGAGATCGCCCTGGAGCATTTTTTCAAGCCCTCGAACCTGGAAAACCTGCGCGAGCTGGCGCTCCGGGAACTCGCTTCCCAGATCGACTTGCGGCGAAGGGAAGTATCGCCCGACGAGGCTGAGTCGGCTCCCGACCAGGTGATGGTCTGCCTGAGTTCCCGCGGTCCCAACAGCGACAACCTGCTTCGTTACGGATCACGCCTGGCGGGAAAGCTCAACAGGAATTGGTATGCGGTCTATGTCCAAACCCCCTCCGAGGAGCCCCTGGCCGTAGACGTCGGCGTCCTAAATGTCGTTTCGAGCACGCTCACCCTCGCCAAGCAGCTGGGTGCGATGGTGTTCACGTACAAAGGGGAAGACGTGGCCGACACTATCGTCCGTTTCGCGCGGGAATACCGCGTCGGCCATATTGTCCTGGGAAGGCCGAGGCGCCTCTCCTTCTGGCAGAGGCTGAGACGGGAAAAAAGCATCGTCGATTGCCTTTTAAGTCAAGCCCGGGGGGTTTCCATCACCATCCTTGACACGGAGGAAAGCCTCCCTCCCTCTGGACCCCAGGCCGAGGCCATGCCCGTGCCCCCCCCGAGACCGCCGTCTCCTGAATCTGATCTCACGCCGTCCCTGAGCGGTATGCTGACGCCGGGACGGGTGGCCATCTGGAACCGCCCCGTAACGCAACAGGAAGTCCTGCTGTCACTGGTGGGAGCGTCCTGGAAAGAAACCGGGATCGGGAGCGTCGACTCTTTATTCGGGGCGGTCATGGAACGGGAGAACCAGGGTACGACGTTTTTCAATGAAGGGAGCGCCTTTCCCCATGTGAGGATCCAGGGAATCACATTGCCTCTGATGGCCTTGGGTTTGACCAAGCGGGGTCTGACCGACATCACCACTTCCAAGCCGATCGAGATCGTGTTCTTGATCCTGTCGCCTCTTGAGGTGCCGGAAGCTCAGGTTCGAGCCTTGGCTCTGGCCAGCCGGGCAGCCCAGAGCCGGTATCTGCTTCAGGCTCTTCGACTGGCCCGGACAGCGGGCGAAGCCCTGGCCGAGATCCGGGATTGGGAAAAAACGATCGGGCCCGATTCCTCAAACTCGGCACCTTGAGTCTGGCCCTTTAATTATCCGGGCTGCGAATTCATGGTAAAATACATCGAAGGGCTCGAAGAATCTCAAGCCCGGAGCAAACCGGGAGATCGGAAGGACGATGGATCGGCGCTTTGTATATTTGGACCATCCGGCAGACGCCAAGTTCCAGGCTTTCGGAGACACTCTCGAAGAGGCTTTCGGCAACTCCGCTTTGGCGGTCGCTTCCCTGATGTGGGATATCGGAACGATTCGGAAAGCCTCTTCCCAACTCATCGTTGCCGAGGGGCTCGACTTACAGCAGCTCCTGCTGAAGTTTTTGGGCGAAATTCCATATCTCCTGGAAACGAAAAAGTTTCTCCTGGCCTCCGTTGAGGACGTGCATATCGAGGAGCGGAATGGCCGTTTCTACCTTAAGGGGATTCTGCGGGGAGATGAGCGGCCGGAGGGATATCCCGTTTTCGGAGAGGTCAAGGCCATCACCTACAACCAGATGGAGATCAAAAAGAATGGCCGTTGGACCGTCCAGGTCGTGGTCGACATGTGACCTGCCGGGGTCATTCATTAGACTTTCGGATTAAAGGGAGAGCGCGGCGATTCCATCTTATAGTCGTGGGAGCGGGTGGATCGCGCGGGCTATGCGAGGTGCGAGATGGAACTCCGAAAAATCAATGATTATGCCTGGGAGATTCCCAAGCGGGCCGGGATGAAGGTCCCGGCCGTCATCTATGCCTCGGCCCGGCTCATCGATACGATCCGCAAGGACCTGACCCTCGAGCAGGCCCGCAATGTAGCCTGTCTGGAAGGGATCCTTAAAACGGCTTACGTTATGCCCGACGGGCATCAGGGCTACGGCTTCCCGATCGGCGGCGTTGCCGCCTTCGACCTCGACGAAGGCATCATCTCGCCCGGCGGAGTGGGCTACGATATCAACTGCGGGGTGCGGCTTCTCCGGACGGATTTCACCGAGCAGGATGTTTTTGAAAAGCGCGGGGAATTGCTGGGCGAAATCTTCAAGGAAGTCCCGGCCGGGGTGGGGAAAGGGGGGATCACCAGGCTCAGCCGGGGCGTCCTGAAAGAGATTCTGGCCAAGGGAGCCGAATGGGCCGTCCAGAATGGTTACGGAACGGCGGACGACCTGCAAATGACCGAGGAGAGCGGCCGGATGAAGGACGCCGACCCGGAGGCCGTGTCGGGGAGAGCTTTGGAGCGGGGCATCCCTCAGCTGGGGACGCTCGGCTCGGGGAATCATTTCCTAGAAATCCAGAAGGTCGACCGGATTTTAGATGAATCCTTGGCCGCCGCTTTCGGCATCGAGGCTGAGGGACGGGTCCTCGTCATGATTCACTGCGGCAGCCGCGGCCTCGGCCATCAAGTCGCCACGGATTACATCGAGCTCATGGAGAACGAGCTGGGAACGAGCGGGCTTCCCGACCGCGAGCTGATCAACGCGCCCATTCGTTCCCGATTGGGAAAGCGATACTACGAAGCCATGTGCGCGGCGGTCAATTATGCCTTTGCCAACCGCCAGTTGATCGCCCACTGGGTGCGCGGCGTTTTTGCCAGGGTGCTGGGAACATCAAAAGGCATGCGCCAGGTTTACGATGTTTGCCACAACGTGGCCAAGATGGAAAAGCACCTCATCGCCGGCCGGGAGCAGATGGTCTGCATCCACCGCAAGGGAGCGACGCGGAGCTACGGCCCGGGGAAACCGGAGCTATGCGATGCATACCGGCCATATGGCCAGCCCGTGATCATACCCGGGAGCATGGGAACGGCTTCGTATATCTTGGCCGGCACGTCCGAAGCCGAGGAGCTGAGCTTCAGCTCGACCGCTCACGGCGCGGGCCGAGTCATGTCGCGACATGAAGCCACCCGCAGGTTCCGCGGCGAACAGATTCGGGACGACCTGGCGCGCCGGGGAATCGAGCTCAAGTCCACGAGCTGGAAAGGCGTTGCCGAGGAGGCTTCGGCCGCCTACAAAGACGTGGATGAAGTCGTCCGGACTTCGCACGAAGCGGGGCTCGGACGTCTGGTCGCACGCCTTGTCCCCATGGGAGTGATGAAGGGCTAGCCCTCGACCGCCGCCCGGATCTTCACCTGGAATTCTTTAAAGGCTCCCTCGCGCACCGCCCCGCGTTGCTCGACCACTTCGAAGAAATGGACCTTCTCTCCTCTGTCCAGGAGCGTCTGGACGGCCTTTTTCACGGCTTCCGAGAAACCGGCCTCCGAGCTGTCGATGAGTTCGATCATCCTGAACATGATTTAAGCTCCTATCATTAAGTATCCCGTCTAAGGCCAGCGGGGAGGTTGTCCTCAGACCGGATGGGGGAAGAATCTGGTACTCTTCAGATCTGGGGCTTTTTCGGCTGCCAGATCAGGGACAGGAGCATGACGGCGCCGACCGCGATCAGGATGTAAGGCCACCAGATGTGCCAGTCAAAAACGAAGGAACCGCCGATGACCATAAGAACGGCGCCGCCGATGAACCGGCCGGTGATGTGCTCTCGAGTCGAGGCTGAAAAGCTGCGGACAATCCCTTCCAGGATCATCAGGCCTCCTAACCCCGCCAGGAAATAAGCCCACCAATCGGCCCAGGAAACCTTGTCCATTTCAGCCAGCAAGAAGAGCGTTCCCAGCAGGATGAGGGTCAAACCCCCGAAAACCCGGGAAAGAGGATTGCTCGGTTTCGCCGGATGATTCATGTTCGAACCCTCCTTGATTCCTTTTCTTGAATTCACCGATCCATGGTTCTATACGAATTCAAACGGGCTTCAGTTCAAGAAATCCATCATCTCCTCTATTCATACACGAGACCCCGCCGGGTTTCAAGGGGGCGGCCAACCTTCTGGAGCTCCCCGTTTTTTCCTAGAGGATGTCCCCAATTCTGCGCCGCCAAGCGCCGGTCTTGAATTGACTGTTCACCCTTATCACTCATCATGAATTCGAATGTTCGTCAGCCATCAGAGAAAAAGAAAAAGGAACTCCCCTACGTCCGGCCGATCGCCCCAGGAGTCCGGATCAGGCTTGCGGAAGCTTAGCGGGCAATGAGATAAATGTAAGAAACCTGGACACCCAATTCGCGCTGATCCCTGTTCGCGACGAATACTCTCGCCGGGATGAAGGTTTGGTTCACCGCGATGGTCAGGTAAAATTCGTTGTTCTGCCCCAGCATATCTGCCCTGACGTTGTAGCTCTTTTCGAAGATTCTTCCCTCGGGGATGAATTCATCGAGCGTCATGTTGTTGATCTTGAGGGTGATCTTCTGACTGGGTATGACGTCCTTGTTCGATCCGCCCTTGATGACCAACAAGGCATCGCGGCGAGGATTCTGAATGATGCACCTGGCCTCGCCGGATGTCCATCGCCACTTCTTAAGGGGAGCGTTGGCATCGGCTTCCATGGCATGCCATCCGCTCTCAAATGCGATCTCCTTCTCTCCCCCGGGGCCGCGGGACAGGAACAAGCCTTCTGTCCGCTCTTCCGAAACCACCGGCACGTCTTTCATCAATGCCTGGGGGACATTCTTGGAGAAATAAATTCGACGGATCCGGCCGATGGCGATCTTTTCGCCTGTGTCGAGATCGAACATCCGATTTTCAGAGCTGAGGTCAACGATCTTTCCTGACGTTATCCCCCCGTCCTTGAGAAACACGTAGTGGCCGCCGCCCTCGATCTTGTTCCGCTCATCGGGGAAATTCCATTGGTCATTGACCAGGTTGATCATCCATAGGTCCCGAAGGGGGAATTCGCCGTTGTTTTCGGTTTCGAGCACAAGCCTGGCGCTCGAAATGTCGAGGATCCGGTCAACGATCATATCGCCGTTTCTAAGGTAGATCGCTGCTTCGCCGCTCCTCAGCGCTTGGGACGGAGCCAGGCCGACACCAAGACAGAACAGTCCGATTAAGAGCCAAAAAGCGTGTTTCTTCATTAGGCCTCCTTGCCTTTTTCGGCATTCTTTAATTATTCTACTTTATCCAGGCAAAAATGAAAACCAGGGGAAGTCCCGCCGATACCTCGGTCGAAGCTTGACCCCGGCGCACCCAACGCAACTCACACCAACTCAAGAAGAACCCCGGCCGACCGTTCAATCACGGAACAGCAGCTGGGTGAATTTCCGCTTGCCGATCTTGATGATGAATTCTTTTTTCCGGGAGACGTCCAGCCTGTGCTCAAGGTCATCGATTCGCTGGCCGTCGACGGAGATCCCGCCCTGGCGGATGAGCCTTTTCACCTCGGCGCGGGAAGGGCAGATCTCATGGTCCACGAGAACGTCGATCAGCTTCAGGCCGCCCTCAGGTTTCCCGTCGGCCGCGGCAGGCTCCTTGTCCGCTTCCCCGGCTTCCGCGCCGACAGATTCTCCTGTTCGCACGTGCTCCGACACGGAGATTTCTAACGACAGTATCTCTTCCGGGACCTCTTTGTGCTTGAAGATCCGCTCGAATTCGCGGGCCGCCGCTTCCGCGGCCTCGGCGTCCCAGAAATCTTTGACCACGAGCTTGGCCAGCTTGACCTTCAGATCGCGGGGGTTGATGCGGCCCTCGGCGGCCTCTTTTTTCCATT
>Ga0299912_10004297_pt1 | contig 11669 bp, 11 predicted proteins | sample RVTome_2_FD_207667 | JGI IMG/M metagenome (GOLD analysis project Ga0299912, IMG submission 207667) | Soil microbial communities from uranium-contaminated site in the Upper Colorado River Basin, Wyoming, United States - RVT95D214 (version 2) ... | reverse complement strand
GTACTTCTCGATGTCGGGCGGGAAGCAGGTCTGGATGTGCCAGTTGCCGAACAGGCTTCCGCCCCCGCTGCCCTGGCCGACGATCTCCGCCGGGATCTCCTTGACCACGGGCACTTCGAGCTTGCCATCGACGACCCGGATCTCCAGCTTTTCCAAGAGCTCCGGCGCCAGGCTGTGGACGAAGACGTCCGGGAAGCCGTCGATCTCGAGTCCGAGACCCGAGGCCTTGATTTGGAGGCCGTCACCGATGGCCAATTTATCGAGAATGCCGTCCCCAAAATGGACCAAGATGTACCCGCCGAACTTGCCGATGACAATACCTTTTTGTCCCCGGGCCTCACCCCCGATAACCTTGACTTCATTGCCGATCGAGGGGTGGGTGAGCCAGGAGGCGCCAAACCGGTCGTCTCCCATGGATTCGGCGGCCACACCCATGGTTGCCCGGTCGCCTCCGGCCCAGCCGAAGACCTTGTCCCCGATCTTAAGGTTGTAGTTGATTCCGCCCGTGCCGATGGCCATCTTGGGCTTGCCGTCCCAGGTCACGACATACCCCCGGGAAGGCTGAGGCTGGGCGACCTTGCCCTGTACGGCCGTAATCAGGATCTTGTCTTTGTTAGTAGTGATTTTGGATGCTGCCTTTTCCGTACCCAGGCTCGAGGCAGCGGCCACCATACACACGATGAACAGAACGATGACGGTTGTTTTTTTCATTCTTCCTCCTTTGAAACTAGTTTTTTATCAAACCAAACAACGCCTGTCAAACTCGGGAAGTTGACAACTCGCCCTCGGCCTCTCTATAATAAGGGTGGAAGGATGGGGGCGAACGGATTCGACGGGGATAGTGAGGCGGAAGCTGCATGTCGAGATTCCATCTACCTCGTAAAACGGTGGAAACAAGTAAGTGCAGAAGCACAACCTGTCGCTGCCTAAGAGATAGGCATGCCGTTTCCCGGGTTCTCTCCTGCGGTTCCCGGGAGGCGTCGACCAGCAGGATAGCGAGCCCGGTTTGCCCTGAGCCGGGTGAGTGAAATGCACCTAGGGCTGGTTTTGCGGCGCTTTTCCTCTTCGAGCGCCGCCGAACGAGAACAAGGAAGAGGATATGCATGTAGAGGCTTCCGACTGAATGTCTCCGGACGCGGGTTCGATTCCCGCCGCCTCCACCATCCTGTTGCGCTGAGCGGAATTGATAGGCACTAACGAGACGACGACACGGCGACTGGCTGCCTTCTTTCTCCTCTTCTTCTCCCTCCTCTCCTTTGCGGCTGCGCAGCCCACGCTCAGAGTCTCGGCGCAGGACTACGAAGATTACAGCCGCGTCATCGTCACCTTTCCCTCCCCCCTTCCCTTCACTTTGGAGAAGGACGGCAACCTGCTCCTGGTCCGGATCAGCTCCACCTCACCTTTCCGGTTGAGGACCGAGCCGGTCAAGAGCCGCTTTATCAAATCCTTCAGCTGGGTCACGAGCAGCGACCTGTACATCATCGTCATTGAAGTCCGGGACGAACGCTTCCGTCAGGATTCCTTCCAGATCGAGAAAAAGCGTCAGTTGGTCATCGATTTCTACGAACTGACCGCCCCGCCGGCCGTCGAAGCAGCGGGAGGGAAGGCCCAGCCGGTTCCTCCTGAGCCGGAAAAAAAGGAGGAGCCGCCGCCCGCCGTCGAGGCCGCAATCCCGCCTATCGAGGGAAGCTCTCCGGCTTCCAAAGGGATCCGGACGATCGTCATCGACCCCGGACACGGGGGGCTGGAGGTCGGAGCCAAGGGCAAGTTCGGGACCCTCGAGAAAGACATCACCCTGGCCATCAGCCTCAGGCTCAAGGCGCTGATCGAGAAAAATCTGGCCTTCCACGTCGAGCTGACCCGGGACAGGGACATGAATGTCACTCTCGAGAACAGGGCGGCTATCGCCAACAACCATCGCGCGGAGCTCTTCATCAGCGTCCACGCCAACAGTTCCTACCGCCGGAACGCCAACGGTTCAGAAACGTTTTTTCTCAGCCTGAACGCTACCGATGAGGAAGCGCGCCGTCTGGCTTACCTCGAGAACAATTCGACTGATTTGGACAAGCCCCTGGCCACCGAGAACAAGGACGACATCATGATGATCCTCTGGGACATGGCCCAGTCCGCCTACCTCAAGCAGAGCCAGCGGCTGGCCGAGATCATCCAGGACGAGCTGAACTCGCTCCTGGGCACGAAGGACCGCGGCATCAAGCAGGCGCCGTTCAAGGTGCTGACGGGAGTGGCCTGCCCGGCCGTCCTGGTCGAAGCGGCCTTCATCTCCAACCCCGAAGAGGAAAGAGACCTGGTCCAGGAGGCCTTCCAGGAGAATGTCGCCCAGGCCATCTACCGCGGTCTCGTCCGCTACATCAAGTTGCTGTCATGAAGAAGCGAAGCATAACTCCGGCCCAATGGACCCTTTTCGGGCTGTCCCTAATCGTCGTCCTGGTCCTGGCGGCCGTCCTGTTCAGGGGCGAGGGCCGAGAGAAGATCAAATCGGCCGTCGAGATGTCGCCGTCCGAAAGCCGGCCGGAGCCCGCATCCACGCGGGAATCCAAGACTGTGAAGCTTTTTTTTCTCTCCGAGGACGACAGCCTCCTCCATTCCGAGCAGAGGGAGATCATCGCCGGCCCCTCGATCGTCGCGGAGGCCGAGCAGGCCATCGAGGAGCTTATCCGGGGGTCGGACAAGGGGTACATCTCGCCCCTGCCTCCCGAAACGAAGCTGCGGCAGCTTTTTGTCACCAAGGACGGCGTGGCCTATGTCGACCTCTCGCGGGAGATCATGGAAAAACATCCCTCTGGGTCTTCGGCCGAGCTGGCCACCGTCTATTCCATCGTCAACACGCTGGCCTACAATTTCAAGCCGATCAAGAAGGTCTTCATCCTGGTTGAGGGCAGTGAAAAAGAAACGCTGAGCGGTCATATCAACCTGAGCCAGCCGTTCGTCCCGCTCTATTCGCTGAACGCCAAATGACGGTTCCATACCCATGAAAAGCCTGCCCCAGGTCGCCATCGTCGGTTTTCCCAACGTCGGCAAGTCCACCCTTTTCAACCAGCTGCTGGGGAGAAAGGAGTCCCTGGTCCACTCGCTGCCGGGGATGACCCGCGATGCCGTCTCCGCCCTCGGGGAGCTGCGGGGAAAAAGGTTTATCCTGACCGATACCGGCGGGTTGTACGACCCCTCCGAGGCACCCCTGGCCGCCGCGGTAGCGGAAAAAGCCTGGGGCACGGCCCGGAAGGCCGATGTCATCTTGCTCGTCCTCGACGGGAAAAGGGACCTCGCGCCCGCCGAGGAGGAGCTTTTTCTGTCCTTGAGGAAGCTCGGGAAACCGGTCATCGCGGTCCTCAACAAGATCGATTCCGCGCTCCAGGAGAGCCGGCTAGGAGACTATTTCAACCGCCTCAAGACAGGGACGATCGTGGCCGTCGCCGCCGAACACAAGAGAAACCTGGATGAGCTCGAAGAGGCGTTGGCCGCCCTTCTTCCCGACAGTCCGGCGGAGATGGAAGTCCTCCGGCCGCTGCGGGTGGCCGTCATCGGCCGGATCAATGTCGGCAAGTCCTCGCTCATCAACCGTCTCTGCGGGGAGGAGCGCCTGATCGTGAGCAGCGCGCCGGGCACGACCCGGGATAGTACCGACACCTATGTGGTCAGGAATAAGAAGGTCTTCTGCCTCGTCGACACGGCAGGTGTGCGGCGGTTGCTCCGGACGCGGGACGAACGAGAGAAGGCCGGAATCATCCGGGCCAGGAAAGACATCAGTCGGGCGGATGTCCTCTGCCAGGTCCTGGATGCGGGGGAATTCCCCACCCGGCAGGACATGACAATCGCCCACCTTGCCTATGAGTCGGGCAAGCCCTTGCTCCTGGCTCTGAACAAGTGGGACTTGATCCCTAAAGGCGAATCCCCCCAGGTGATCAAAGCGTGCGTTTTCCGGGGGATGCCCTTCGTCAGCTACGCTCCGCTCGTCTTCGTCTCCGCCCTGACCGGCAAGGGCGTCGTCAAGATTCTCGACCAGGCTGAAGAAGTCTACGAACGCGGCTCCCAGAAGGTGGAGACGCCTCGGCTCAACGAGTTCCTGGCCTGGATCAACTCCACCCATCCCCCTCTGACCAAGACCAAGCGGCATTTGAAGATCAAGTATATGACCCAGAAAGGCATTCGGCCGCCGACTTTCATCCTTTTCACCCACACTCCGGCCGCCTTGCTTCCTGCTCATGAAAAGTATTTCCTCCAGGCCCTGCGCGAACGGTTCGGCCTGTGGGGGACGCCGCTTCGGCTGGTGATGAGAAGGAGTTGACTTAGACCCTTGTTCTATTATACATTGATCTCCCGTTTGGGCACTGTTTTGACATTCTAAGGAGGCTGTGATGTGTCATAAGAGAGTCGGCTCTGTCTTCGCGCTGCTGCTGGTCTTTATCTTCATCTCCGTCTTCACCGGCTGTGAGAAGATGAGCGTGGGCAAGCTCAGGGCGAATTTCCATTTTTCTAAAGCCAATCAGCTCTTCAAGGACGGCAAGTTCCGGAAAGCAATGCAGGAGTACGAGAACACCCTGAAGTACAACCCGAACATGATCCAGGCCTATCGGTTCCTGGGTGAGAGCTACAAGAGCCTCTTCAAAATCGGCGTCAACACTCCGGAGAACATGGAGGTCGCCAATAAAGCGCTCGATGCCTTCAAGAAAGCCTACGAGGCCGAGCCGACGAACAAAGAGATAATCTTCTCCCTCGGCGACATGTACGACAAGCTGAAGGATTTCGATTCGGCCGAAAAGCTCTACCTTCGGATCCTCGACCTCGAGCCCGGCAACATGGGCAATTACTACGTCGTGGCCGAATTCTACAAGAGATACGCCGCCGAGAAGGCGGAGCTGCGGGCCAAGGCCGAATCGATGTACCTGCGGAGGATCGAACTCGACCCGCTGAACCCCCAGGGGTATGCCTATCTCGCCAACTATTTCGAAAACCTCGCCCCTGCGCCCGAGGTCTATGACCAGGCCGCGGAATATTGGGATATGAGGATCGCGCTTGACCCCAGCAATGCCGAAGCCTGGCTGGCCAAGGGCGTCAACCGCTGGTCGCGGTCCTACCGCTTCCAGAACCTGCCCGCCGCCGACCGGCTGAAGACGGCCCAGGAGGCCCTCAAGGCGCTGGAAAAAGCCAACGAGCTCGATCCCGAATACCCGGAACCCTATAGCTGGATGAGCGTCCTCTACCAGAGCGTGCTGAGCAAGCTCGAGCCCGATAAGGAAGCCCGCTACAAAGCCGAAGCCGACCGCGCGATGGAGCGATGGAACGAGACCCGCAAGCGGGCGGCCGAGAAGAAAAAGCTGGAAGACGAGCTCAAGAAGACGGGGTAGAAACCCGGTTTTGTTTGTTTGCTGTCTCGCCCGGTGAATTGACAATTTCCCCGATATCTAGTATTTTATTCCCTTCATTCGGTAATAGTTTTTCTATTCTTTATTAGAACTAAGGAAGAACGCGATGAAAACCTTTGTCCCTAAAAAGGATGACATCGAGAGGCGCTGGTGGCTGGTCAACGCCGAGGGTAGAGTCCTGGGCCGCCTGGCCACCAAGGTGGCCGTCCTGCTGCGCGGCAAGAACAAGCCGGAATTCTCCGCTTCCTGCGATACCGGCGATTTCGTGATCGTGATCAATGCCGAAAAGATCACCACCACGGGCCGGAAAACCGAGCAGAAGGTCTATTATTCCCATTCTCAATATCCCGGCGGTCTGAAGACCAAGACCCTCAAGGGCCTCCTCGTGGTCAAGCCCGAAGAGGTCATCCGCCACGCCGTCTGGGGGATGATCCCCAAGAACAAGCTCGGCCGACAGGTCTTCAAGAAGCTCAAGGTCTACCGTGGGCCGAACCATCCGCATGACGCCCAGAGACCGCAGGAATACCAGTTTTAGGAGGCGCTCGTGAGTCTGATCCAATACTACGGCACAGGAAAAAGAAAGACGTCGGTGGCCAGGGTCTTCCTGCGCTCCGGAAAAGGGGATGTCACGCTGATCGTGAACAAGAGGCCCCGTCCGTTCGCCGAATACTTTCACCTCGATTCTCATAAATACATCATCCGACAGCCGCTCCGGCTGACCGATACCGAGAGTAAGTTCGACATCTTCCTGCGGATCAGCGGGGGAGGCTTGAAGGGTCAGGCCGAAGCCATCCGGCTGGGCATCGCCCGCGCGCTGGTGGAGTTCAACCGGGAGCTCAAGCCGACCTTGAAGGACGCCGGCTTCCTGACGCGGGATTCCCGCATCAAGGAAAGAAAAAAGTACGGGCTGCTGGGCGCGAGAAAAGCGCCGCAGTATCACAAGCGGTAAGGGAGGGATCGAAATTGGTTTCCGTTACGATGAAAGAGCTCTTAGAGGCCGGTGTTCATTTCGGGCACCAGACCAAGCGCTGGAACCCCAAGATGAAGGAGTTCATCTTCGGCCAGCGCAACGGCATTTACATCATCGACCTGCAGAAGACGATCAAGATCTTCAAGGAGGCGCTCCAGTTTGTCAAAGGGATCGCCGAGTCCGACAGGCAGATCCTCTTCGTCGGGACGAAGAAGCAGGCCCAGGACATCATCCGCGAAACGGCCAGCCGATGCGAGTGCAGCTACGTCAATCAGCGCTGGCTGGGCGGCCTGCTGACGAACTTCCGGGTGGTCCGGGGGAGCGTCGAGAAGCTGGTCGAGCTTGATGAGATGAAAGAGGACGGCCGCTGGGACCTGCTCTCCAAGAAGGATCAGTCCAAGATGGAAAAGCTCCACAAGAAGCTGTCCAAGAACCTGGGCGGCATCAAGAACATGACCGACCTTCCCGGCGCCATGTTCGTGATCGATTCAGCCAAGGAGGAGATCGCTCTCGTCGAGGCCCAGAAGCTGGGCATCCCCATCGTGGCGGTCGTGGACACCAACGGCAATCCCGAGAACATCGATTATCCCATCCCCGGGAACGATGACGCGGTCCGGGCGATCGAACTCTTCACCTCCAAGGTCGCCGAGGCGGTGATCGAGGGGAGGAAGAGCCGGCTGGAGAAGGAGATGGAGGCGTCGAAGAAGGAAGAAGAGAAGAGCACAGAAGGGGCGCCATCTTCGAGAGAAGGATTACCCGGGATCGGAAAGGGCTGAGGACCGGAGGCCGACAAGGAGAGAATGATGGAAATCACCGCGGAAAGGGTCAAGGAGCTTCGGCAGAGGACCGGGATCGGAGTCATGGAATGCAAGGAGGCCCTGGCCGAGTGCCAGGGCGATATCGAGAAGGCCATCGCCGTCCTCCGGAAGAAAGGGGCCGCCCGAGCCCAGGAACGGATGAACCGGGAGGCCTCCCAGGGGATCGTTTACGCCTATATTCACCTGGAAGGCAAGCTCGGTGTACTGGTCGAGGTCAACTGCGAGTCCGATTTCGTCGCCCGCAACGACGAGTTCAAGGAATTGGCCAAGAATGTCGCCATGCAGATCGCGGCCGCCAACCCGCGCTTTGTCTCCTCGGCGGACATCCCGGCAACGGAGCTGGAGCAGGAGAAGGAGATCATCCGCGCCCAGTTCCAGGATACCAAGAAGCCGCCCCAGATCATCGAGAAGATCGTCGAGGGCAAGCTCAAGAAGTACTATGAGGAGGTCTGCCTCCTGGACCAGCCTTATATCAGGGACGACAAGCAGACGATCCAGCAGATCATCGCCTCCACCATCGCCAAGTTCGGGGAGAACATCAAGGTGCGACGCTTCGCCCGATTCGAGCTGGGCAAGAGCTGATAGACTGATGGCTCGCCAAAAGCCGGCCTACACACGCGTTCTTCTCAAGTTGTCGGGGGAAGCCCTGCTGGGCAAGCAGTCCTACGGGATCGATTTCGAACGGGCCCAATCCATCGCCCAGGAGATCAAGGAGGTCCACGAGCTGGGCGTCCAAATCGCCATCATGATCGGCGGGGGGAACATCTTTCGCGGCATCCGCGGCACCGCGGCCGGCCTGGACCGGGCGGCCGCCGACCAGATGGGCTTGTTGGCCACGGTCATCAATGGCATCGCCCTCCAGGAAGTCCTGGAGAAGGTCGGCCTGTTCTGCCGCCATGTCTCGGCCATCGAAATCAAGGCCCTGGCCGAGCCTTTCATCCGGCGCCGGATTATCCGCCACCTGGAAAAGGACCGGATCGTCGTCTTCAGCGCCGGGATCGGGAGCCCCTATTTCACCACGGACACGGCCGCGGCCCTGCGGGCGCTCGAGATCAGGGCCCAGGTGATCATGAAAGCCACCAAGGTGGACGGGGTTTTCAGCGCCGACCCGATGCTCGACAAGACGGCCAAGAAATTTCCGACTATCCACTACCTCGATATCATCAAAAAAGGCCTCAAGGTCATGGATTCCACGGCCATATCTCTGTGCAAGGACAATAGCCTGCCCATCCTGGTGTTCAACCTGAACAGGCGCGGCAACATCAAGAAGGCCGTCCTGGGCGAGAAAGTCGGGACTTTGGTCTATTAAGGGAGGGGACAGATGGTCAAGGGCGTTCTGAAAGCTCTCGAGGGCAAGATGAAGGTCTCGGCCGACCACTTCCGTAAGGACCTCAGCAAGGTGCGGACCGGCCGGGCCAACCTCAGCCTGTTCGAGGACCTCAAGGTTGAATACTACGGGACACTGACTCCGGTCAACCAGTTGGCCAGCCTGGGCATCCCGGACCCGACCCTCATCACCGTCCAACCCTGGGACCCCACGCTTCTCGAGCCCATTGACAAGGCCATCCGCGCCGCCGACCTGGGATTCAACCCGCTGAACGACGGGAAGACGATCAAGGTTCCGATCCCGCCCCTCGACGATGAGAGACGCCGGGAGATGGCCAAGAAGATAAAAAAGATGCTCGAGGACGAGAAGACGGCCCTCCGGAACATGCGCCGCGAAAGCAAGGAACAGATCGAGCAGCTCGAGAAGGACAAGAAGATCACCGAGGACGACAAGTTCAACGGCCTGGAGCTGCTCCAGAAAGTCATCGACGATTATTCCAAGAAGATCGAAGAGACCGCCGCCGCTAAGGAAAAAGAGATCCTCGAGCGCTAGCCTGCCTTTCACCATTTCTGACTCAATGTTCCTTATAATCTTGACATCCAGAAAGGCCCGGACTTAGGATGAGGAAGTTCGGAAGCGACCTATTCAAGGAGGAGGCATGAAGAAAGCATCAAGACTCCTCAGCCTGATCGGGTCGGTTATTATCCTGCTGGCGGTTGCGGCCCGAGCCGATTTCACGGCGCCTGGGAAGAACCTCTCCAATTCCGCGAACGATTCGTTGTTTCCCAAAGTCTGCACCGTTACCGGCACGGATGACGTTTATGTCTGCTGGATCGAAACCGACGGCACGAACGATCATCTCACTTTCTCCAAATCGACTGACGGCGGAGTCACCTGGCGGACACCCGACGAGCTCCAAGTCACCGGGCAAATCCGCGATCCGCTCTTGAGCGATACGGACAATTATTATTGTCTCGCGATGACCGTCGATCCCCCTTACATCCATGTTGTCTTCCAGTGGCGGTTAAATGACTCGGATGATTTTGAGATCTTCTACGCCCGCAGCCCAGACCTTGGAGAAAACGTCAGCAACTGGACATTTACCCAGCTGACAAACAATTCTGCCGCCTCCTGCTTCCCTGACGTCGCCGCGTCCGGAACCTATGTTCATGTCACCTACCAGGACTCCTGGCCCGGCAATGATGAGGTCTTCTACAAGCGAGTTACGGATTATGGAGCAGGGAGTGTAGACCAGACTCGGAGATTGACCTTCTCATCCTCCCCCTCGAATGATCCCAGGATCGCCGTATCCCAGGGGGGTCAAAGTGTCCATATCGTCTATCATGACCCCGGATTGACAACCTCCAATTTGTTTTACAAACACATTTACGACTCCGGGGCGGGGTCGTATGATACGCGTCAGCTCACTTCAGGTGCCTTCTTCAACGGCATGCCGGAAATCGCGACATCAACCGGGAACGATCAATACATCTACATCGTCTATCAATCGTTCTGGCCGGGGAACAGGGAAATCATGTACAAGAGGCTGGACAACTATGGGGTCGCGCCGTTCAACACATACACCGCGCGCCTGACTTATTCGAGCACAACGTCGCAATCCAACTCTGTTGCCTTCGACGGAACCTCCAACGATGTCTATGTTTCTTACCATGATTTGTGGCCGGGCAATTACGACGTCATGTACAGGAAACTCTCGAGCTACGGAGGGGGGGGCTTCACGAGTCAGCGGGTGAGTTGGGGGGTTGGCACCTCGAATCACTCCACGGTCGGCGCCGCCGGGAGCTCGGCCTGGGTCGCTTGGTCCGACAACACTTCGGGCAACTACGAGATCTACATCAAGAAAGGTTCCTGAGCAGCGGCCCCTAGATCTCGGACTTATACAAGATTTCGTAGTTTCCGGAGCTGTCATCGCTCCATATCGTATGGACTTTCCCGGCCAGGCAGACGATGTCCGGGAGTTCGGAATTTCCCAGTCCGAAGCTGACTTGTTTGGTCAGGAAGCTCGCCAAGCCGTAATTGGGGATTTTCTTGCTGAAAACCACCCAGTGCCCGGGCGTCAGGTCGGCATAGACGACATAGACATTTTCGCCCGCCGTGGCGATTCGGGGAAAGACCGACGCCGCGGCCGAATAGGTCAAGCGAAGGGTTTTCATTTCGCCCAGGCCGAACCCAGCCAAGCGCTTGAGTATGACTTCGTCATTGCCCAGCGAGTCGCTGACGTACGAAATGAAAACATACTGGAGGTCTCCGCTCTGGGAGACAGCGATATCGGGGTAGCGGGAGGTCCCTCCGCCCTCGGTTAGCTTTCGGATACTGAGGGCGCCGCTCCCTGCGCCTTCGAGCCTGGTATAGTAAATGTCGGAGACTCCCGAAAACGTATCGGTATAGACAATATGCACCAGGGTCCCGTCCGGAGAGACAGCCAGCTGCGGCTTATAAGAGATTCCGGTATCCGTGAAGGAGACTCGGCGCGATGAGATCGCCCCCGTTCCGTAGTCTTGGATCTTGAGATACATGATGTCCCAGTTGCCCAGCGAAATGTCCGAGTAGACGACATGGACTTCGGAGCCATAAACGCCGACGTCCGGAACGCGGGTTTCGAAAGCGTCATCGGTCAGGGGCACCCAGGAGCCAAAACTCGCGCCGCCGTCGGTGCTCCGCAGGTAATGAATATCGTGGTCTTCCCCAGGCAGGTTCCGCCAGCTCATCACGATATGGACAAAATTGCCCGAGGCGGCGATGGCAATCCCGTAAGAGCCCTCGCTGATATCACCTCCTGTAGTGAGCTGGATTTTGGAGCTCCAGGCCGCGCCTCCGTTCGTGCTTCGCCTGTAATAAAGGAGGCCGCCCTCGATCCAGATCACATGAAGCGAAGACCCGCTCACGGAGAAGCGCGGTGCGGTTGACATGGCCGGGGTCTGAGAAAGATTGACGGAAGGGTCCCTCCAGGCAGAAATCAGGAAGTGCGGCCTGATGATTTTGTCCCCGTCCATCGTCAGGGAGAGGGGGTTCTGGCTGATCTTGTTCTCGGGCACGTTCCCTTCCCAATAAGAAAACTTATAGCCGGGATCCGGGGTCGCCTGGATGGAGGCCAGCTCGCCGGCGCCATAAGGATAGCTTCCGGGGACGGGGTTCGTTGTCCCTTCGGGAGA
>Ga0299912_10004296_pt1 | contig 11673 bp, 11 predicted proteins | sample RVTome_2_FD_207667 | JGI IMG/M metagenome (GOLD analysis project Ga0299912, IMG submission 207667) | Soil microbial communities from uranium-contaminated site in the Upper Colorado River Basin, Wyoming, United States - RVT95D214 (version 2) ... | reverse complement strand
CAGATGAGTCGGAGGCAATCATATCCGCCACAGGCGGACAAGTCCGCCATACGGATGGCGGATAAAAACCAAAAACTGTTACCCATGTCGCCGGTTTATTCTGTAACCCATCTTACCGGTTTGTACCACGGTTAGCCCCCAACTTTATGTTGGGGGTCTATTTCTATTAAAAAAATGTCATTGCGAGCCCCCAAAAATTTCATAGAAAGGATCGTGAAATGGACAACGAACCTTATGATGAGATGACCGATGAACAGTTGGAAAGACAGGATTTTGTTGACAATGCTGTATTCTCTTTGATTCAGGAAGTAAATCCAACAAACAAACCGATTGATTGGGATATCGAAATGATCGGAAAAGTGAGGGATGTAGTTATCGGGGAACTTGAGAAAAAGTTAGGAATTAGCGAATTCGAGATATACCCATAAATTCGAGGAAATTATATAATCTCAAATTGGAATAAGCAGGACTTAATCTGATAAACACATCACTTGTGCCTTTTTGTGGTTGTCTTAACAGTGTTAATCAGTGTCAATCCGCGTCAAAAAAATCCATGCCAATTCGTGTTTCTTCGTGTTTTTTGTGCCTTTTTGTGGCTATATTTTTCTGCGTAATCAGCATCCTCCGCGATTAAAAAACTACAAATCACGAGCCACGGGCCACGTATTTTGCCATTTTGGGCGGTTTACCAATGAGTTCTGTGAAATGGCCAATCAAAACCTTCTCGATTTCATTCAGCGTGTTTTCATCTGTATCAGCAATCAATTTCAAATTGCTCAGGCAATCTGATGCATTTTTGGTTAATTTAATTTTGTCAGGAAAACTTGCCTCACAATCCCTGCAAACAAGGCCGTTGGCAGAACTACTAAAATAAAACTCGTCTCTCGTCCATCGCCCATCGTCTCTCGTCCCTCTTCTCTCGTCTCTCGTCTTTTGTCCCTCGTCCACCTGCCTCGGCGTAGCCGAAGGCGTAGCCTGGGTCGTCCCTCGTCTCTTACAATTCACGCAGTAATCCAATACCGGCATCAAGCCGACTTCTTTGAGAAGAGTTAACTGAAATAAAATCAACAATGCTGTTATGTCACGTTGTTCGTTGTTCATTGTTCGTTGTTCATCGACATTTCGCAGAAATTGCAAAAATCTGTCGAAAAGTTCTGGATGTGGGTCGTAATCATCTGTCAAATTACTTAGTAACTCAACGGCAAAAAGGCAGCAGTTTAAGGCGAAAATGTTGTTGGCTAAGTGTGTAAAACCCGACTGCTGCTGGAATTCCGTTAACGTCGCAAGTTTCTCTTTGTTTGGGTCGGAAAAGACAATTTCCCCGTGCGCAAATACTTCGATAGGTCCATCAAATGCTGATTTGGGCCGCTTAGAACCCTTTGCTATGGCACTGACTTTGCCGTTCGCCCGGGTAAAAAGAGTCACTATCTGAGATGTTTCAGAATAATCGATAGCACGAATGCAAATAGCAAGGTCTTTGGACAGCATTCTTTAACGTTTATAGTCACTTATTCGCTTATTATAATGCGCAAAGTTAGCTATATTTTTCTACTTTTGCGCTTTTATCATAAACTAAACCATAACCAAACTGCTGTAGAATCTCATCCTCAGTCTGGTGCATCTTTTTTGCTTGGTTCCTCGTTGAGTCATTGAATCCGAGGTTGTGCAGCAGGCCATGAGTTATGTAAAGGGCCAATTCGGCTTCGCTGCAATGGCCTCGCAATCTTGCTTTCCTTACAGCCATTTTGCCATTAACAACCAGCTCGAATAATTTTCTATTTTTATCATCGGACAAATCAAAACTCAAACAATCACAGGTGCTTTTGCGATTCAGAAACTGTTTATTTATCTTGCGAATTTCGGCATCGTCAACAATCGCAATACTGACTGTTACTTTTAAGAGCTTAAAACGTTTGCAGATGGTCCTTACCAATTCTTTAAGTTTAGGCAGAGAAACGTCTATGTTTTTGAAATTTTTGGCGATTTGAACGGTTATATGCTGTCTTTGTTTAGCAGAACCCATAATTGTTAGTCGTTTCTTTGCTCGGTTTGCTGGGGTTGGGATTGCATACTGTCGGGCACATCCGGTGCTTTAGGATATGCGATTCTGCCGTGATAATGTATCGCAAGAGTCTTTGATATACTTGTCTCTATCTGGCTCAGTTCTCGCAGAGAGATCTCGCATTCGTCAAATTGGCCGTCCTGCAAGCGTTTCATAGCCATATTGTGAACGACTGCATCTATTCTTGCAGGTGTTACTTCGGGCAGGCTTCTGACAGCTCCTTCTATGGTGTCGGCTAACATCACAATCGCAGCTTCTTTCGTCCTCGGCTTGGGACCGGGATATCTGAACTCACTTTCAGAAGGCGCATCACCAGCTTTACCCTTTGAGTTCTGCGTTTTTTGTTTTTTGGCCTCGTTGTAAAAATGTTCGACTAATGTTGTGCCGTGGTGTGTTTCGATAAATTGTCGAAGCACGCTGGGTAAACCGTATTCCTTGGTCATTTCTATTCCATCCTTGACGTGGCCTATAATAATTAAATGACTCATTGCGGGTGAGAGCTCTTTGTGCCGGCTGGCTGAACCCATTTCGTTCTCGACAAAATAGGCGGGCTTATTTATTTTTCCAATGTCGTGGTAATAAGCACCGACCCTGCACAAAAGACCATTTCGACCGATTGCTTCGGCGGCGGCCTCGGAAACAGAACCAATCAACAAACTATGGCTAAACGTGCCGGGTGCTTCCATTGCAAGCCGTTTTAACAACGGCTGATTGGCATCGCTGTAGTCCAGCAGTGTCATACTCGTAGCTATTCGGAAGATTTTTTCAATAAGCGGAAGCAAACTCTGGATAAGCATGCCCATCAGAAAAGCTGCTCCCGCATGGTAACCGGCGTTGCTAAAAATGTCTGCGGTCTGGGGACTTTCAGCCGAAAAATTCACATAAGATACAGAGACTGCTGTTATGAACACCATAAACGCTGACAAGGCGCTGACTTTGAGCAGTTTCATCCGTGTTCGGATTTCTTTCAAAGAGAAGCAGCAGGTGTAAACGGCCGCTATCATTGTCAAAATCAGGTTCATTCCCGTCAGTTGATATTTGCCGCTTGGCACTGGTCCTGCTGCAATATAAGCAAACAAACAATAAAATAAGCTCATATCCATTGCGAAACGCTGATTATAGGAGATTATCAAAATAATTGCTGTCGCAACGGCGGTTGCGGTGGCCCAGAAGGTCCGATGGTCGGGTAATAGCACCCCGACTTTCGTTGCAGCCAACAATAGAATAAATAGGCCCGCCAGCACCGAAGCTCTGGCGTGGTTTTTTAATAACCTGCCCTGGAAGTTGTAGATATAAAAGGCCGCAGCCAAAGAAATCAGGACTACAATGACTGCTGTTGGTACCAGAGCACGCTTGTATGATAGGATGGGAATACAGAGAACGACGAAAAGCAGCCATAAAAAGGCCGAGATTAAACTGTTAGTATCGGTAAGCCATTTCAGTCGAGAAAATCGCTCAACAGATATATTCTTGCGTACCCAACTTCGCCGTGGACTTGTTTTTCTGAAAAACCACATTTTATGGCTAAATAATTACTACTTACTGATTAGCTTTTGTCTTTTTCTTGTAGGCCCGCACTATGTTCTGGACTAATCGATGTCGGACAATATCTTTCTGAGTTAACTCTGCAAAACCTATTCCTTTGATTCGCCGCAGTATTTTTATTGCTTCGACCATTCCGCTTTTCTGTCCGGGTTCACGGTCAATTTGTGTTATGTCACCGTTTATTATCATTTTGGAGCCGCGGCCCAATCTTGTCAATACCATTAGCATCTGCAGGGGTGATGTGTTTTGGGCTTCGTCACAAATGATGACGGCTTCGTTTAATGTCCGGCCACGCATAAAAGCAAGTGGGATGATTTCAATAATATCCAGCTCCATAAATTTCTTCATCTGGGCAAAGTCCATCATATCTTCAAGAGCATCGAAGAGCGGACGAAGATAAGGATTTACCTTTGCCTGCACATCGCCAGGCAAAAAGCCGAGTTTTTCACCCGCCTCTACGGCCGGACGGGCGAGAACAATCCTCCTGATTTGCTTTTTCTTTAGAATTGATACTGCAATTGCGACTGCCAGATATGTTTTTCCTGTGCCGGCCGGCCCTATGCAAAACGTCAGGTCGTTGGCTAACATTGTTTCAACGTATTTTTGCTGCCCTTTTGTGGATGGCTCAACCACCTTTTTGTGGGAATAGACAGTGATGGCCTCACCGGACTCCGGGGCTGCGGGCGAATCGTCTTGGGCAATAAAAGCAGCCACATCCGTACTGGTGAGCGAGCCACATTTGATTAAGTGTTTTTGCATCCTGTCGATAACTTCTGCGGCTTTATTTACGTCTTTTTCTTTGCCGGTGATTATTAAGTTATCCTGCCGGGCGGTAATTCGGATACCCAGAGACCTGCGCAAAAGACGAAGGTGACTGTCGGCCGGGCCGAACAACTGAAGCAGCTTATCAGGCGAATCTGATTGTATGGTAATTTCCAAATTTTTCCTTCAACAAATGACACGTCTATCGTCTCTCGTCAATCGTCGGTCGTTTCTTTCAGCTATCGAGCAGTGAACATAAAGAACAAATACGAAAATGGGGCCGCCACTAAAAGTGAATCAATAACATCCAATATTCCGCCGAAACCAGGCACCTTATTTGCCGAATCTTTCTGTTCGGCATCTCGTTTTAACATAGACTCCGCCAAATCGCCAAGCTGTCCTATAAATGCAAAACAGAAGCCAAAGATAGCTGCCGGCCACCAGGCCATTATATCACAACTTACAGCAAAGCCAATAGCGACCATTATTGCGGTTGCCACTGCGCTAGCCATGCCTTCCCAGCTTTTTGAAGGGCTGATTTTAGGTGAAAATTTGTGCCTGCCAAACGGGCTTCCAATTGCATAAGCCCCTATATCAGAAGACTTTACGACATAAACAAACATAAGAAGCGGCCACAGACCAAAGTCGATGCGAATAGCGAGGACGAAGCTGCTTAAAAGCCCAAGATAAACAATGGAAAAATAATTTGCCCCACAATTAGCGATTACATCCGAAGTCCCATAGTGAAAATATTGGTATAAAAGCAGCGCCAATAGCACAAATACGGCGAGAAAAAGATACATCTGGAGTGAGATTCCGGCAACCTGTCCTGAGAGAAGCCGAAGGAGTTGCGGCCAGTACCAGGCGCCTGCGAATAAAATTGAGGCAATGGTTGAGACAGGAATGAAAATTCTCAGCTTCTTTGCTCCAGCGAGTTTTGCCAGCTCAAGCTGAGCGGGGACCATCAATACAGCAATAAGGATGAAAAGAAGTGTCCCCTGCACCGGTTTGTCGGCCATTGATGTGGATAGTCCGCCGTCCAGCCAGCCGTCGAAAATGACAACGGCTGTAAAAAATATCGTCATTAAAGTGCCAAAAAGCAGTCTGTATTTGAGCATAAAGAATAAATCAAATATCAAAATGCTCTGTAGAAAACAGCATGGTGGTAAATGTCATTGCGAGCGAAGTCCTGAGCTTGCCGAAGGGCGGAGCGAAGCAATCTCAAACGGTTAGGTAGCTTTCTCTGCTTGATAAATTGAGATTGCCACGGCCCTTTGGGCCTCGCAATGACCCACGGTATAAGGCTTCTACATAGCAAAATTAAATATGAAAGTTGAAGGAGTTCCACAATTTTGATTTTTACATTTTAGCTTTTTATTTATTTGTGATTCCACCGAAGCGTCGATTGCGTTTTGCGTAAGCGAGTATTGCCTTTTCCAAATCTGACTTTTTGAAATCAGGCCAGAGAGTTTTTGTAACGTAGAATTCGCTGTACGAAATTTGCCAGAGCAGAAAGTTGCTGACCCTCATCTCGTTTGCCGTGCGTATCAAAAGGTCTGGGTCAGCAAGGCCGGCAGTATATAAATGCCGGCTTATGCACCCTTGGTCGATATCCTTCATGTGAAGTTTGCCGCTTTTATACTTTCGTGCAATTTTTTTAATGGCATCTGCAATTTCGGTTCTGCTTCCGTAGTTAAGTGCCAGTGCAAGTTTCATACCGGTGTTGGCAGAACTCATTTCTATGGTTTCCAAAAGTTCTGCCTGTACCTCTGGAGGCAGACCTTCTAATCGGCCAAGATGGATTAGCTTGACATTGTTTTTCATCAGCGTAAGGCGAATCTCAACAAGGTATTGAGTGTATAGGTGCATCAGAGAATTGACTTCATCTTTGGGTCTATTCCAGTTTTCTATACTAAAAGAGTATAAGGTCAAAGACTCGATACCGAAATCGACACACGCTTGAGCTATTCTCTCGACCGTCTCTCCTCCCTTGCGATGTCCTTCAATCCGTGGCAGGCCTTTTCTCTGTGCCCATCGGCCATTGCCATCCATAATTATGGCGATATGACGGGGCATCTGCCTCGTTGATAGGCCGAGACGTTTACCAGTTTTTTTAAGTTTTTCTTCGATATGTTCCATAGCGTTCAGCATTTTGTATATCTGCTAAAATTACCTGAATATTGTCTGATTTCGTTTTGGCCCAACACCAATAATTGTGACGGGCTTTTTGACCAGTTCTTCAATGAGGCAGATAAAATTTTGGGCGTTGGCGGGCAAATCATGAAAGTCATTTATTTCAGTAATAGAAACTTCCCAGCCAGAGATAGTTTCGTAAATGGGATTAGCTTGAGAGAGCCGGGCTGTATTTGCAGGGAAGAAGGTAGTTTCTTTTCCGTTGATTTTGTATGCCCTGCAAATATTTATTTCTTTCAGACCGGCGAGTGTATCCAGATGCATCAACGCTACCGAATCGATAGCGCCAATAGTTACGGCGTAAGATACTGCTACGGCATCGAACCAGCCGCATCGGCGAGGTCTGCCGGTGGTAGTGCCGTATTCATGCCCTCTGTCACGAATATATTGGCCGATTTCATTGTCCTGCTCGGTAGGAAAGGGACCGGCGCCGACTCTTGTTGTATATGCCTTCGCTACGCCGATGAATTTATCAACCATCTTGGCTGGTATGCCGGAGCCGGCTGGCATACCAAGTGAGCTTGAGTTCGAGCTGGTTACATACGGAAAAGTTCCGTGGTCCAAATCTAATAATGTGCCCTGTGCGCCTTCAAAAAGAATAGATTTGCCGTCAGAAATTGATTTGTGCAGAAATTCGGTTGTATCAATCGTAAAGGGCAGAAGCTGGCCGGCGTAAAATTTGCATTTTTCGAAGATTTCATCGGCACTTATCAGCTCAGCGTTATAAAGAGCTGCAAAGATTTTATTTTTGTATTCTACAATTGTCCGCAGCTTGTCTTTGAGCTTTTCAAGATTCCGCAAATCAGACATCCGGACGGCATAGATTCTGCCGGCTTTGTCTGAATAACAAGGGCCAATGCCTCGAATGGTAGTGCCGAGTTTGCTTTTGCCGAGGGATTCCTCACGTAACTGGTCCTCTTTCTTGTGATAATCCAGGACGATATGAGCATTTTCGCTTATAAAAAGACGCCCCGTTAGTGTAATATTTCTCTGGGCAAGCGCTTCAATTTCTTTTAACAGGGTGTCAGGGTCAACCACTACGGCATTTGCAATTACGCAGATAGTATCCGGTCGCACTGAGCCGCTGGGCAGAAGGTGCAAAGCAAACCTTTCGTCCCCCACAACAACGGTGTGGCCGGCGTTGGCGCCGCCGCTGTATCGGACGACGATATCGTGTTGCTCGGCAAAGATATCAACAACCTTGCCTTTGCCCTCGTCGCCCCATTGCAATCCAACAATGCAGGAATTCATTCGTGTTTGTTCCCTAAAATATATTGTCAAAAACCCCAGAGATAAGCTGCAACAGTTTGCTGAGACAGGGTATCTCGGCTGACAGATGAAATTTTAGATTTTATTGTGATAATTTTCAACTGATTTTTGCCACGAGGTGGTCCAAAACGGCTGTCAAGTTATCGTATGTTTTATCACTTAATTTGCGATTGATTTCGTTACCATTTTTGTCTTTATATGTGATGACAAAATGACCCTTTGAGTCAAAGTTGGTTTTGTCTATTTTTTGTATGCTATTAAAAGGGATTTTTTCTCTATCACCGAGAATAAGCTCATTTTCATCAGCCAGCAATCTTCCATCCTTAAGAACCCGGAAGCGACCAAATAGGACAACAGCAAGAACGACGAGGATGATTGGAGTTATTTGATTAAATTTCATTGTATCGTCGGGTTTGCCCTCTTTTATGTGCTTTTCATAAAAGCTGCGACGATGTGACCATTCATATTTGCTCAAATAGCCGTCGTAAGCGAAAACAGCTGCGAAAACAAGGCATGCAACAATATACATCTTCAAATTGTTCTTTTTGAACTTACTAATCGGAGCTTCAATTGCCATTTTAAGGTCCTTCCTGAAATTTATCCGCCGGAAGTAAGGCGGATTTACGTTAATCGTTTTTGTGCGATTGTTTCGGTTAAAGGACGAACAAAATTTGGAATTATTTTCTCAGACATTAACTCTTGAGCCAGTTGGCACTGGTATTCAAAAGATTTTATTGCGTCGAATTTCCCGCTGGTTGCTGGATACTGGCGGATCGTAAAAGACAGATTTATTGCTTCATCCAAGCGTCGCCTTTGTTTTCCAGGTTCGTAAACGCTTGTTCTTGACTCTATGCTGATTCGGGCCTGAGTGCAGGCGTCCTCTGATAATGCCACCACCACCGCTGGCGAAAAGTCGATGGGTTTGGCCCGCGGCAGGTCCAGAAGGCAGCAAAAGGGGCTCTGTGCCAGCAGCGCCTCGGCGATAATCTCATCGTGACTGCCGACATATTCGAAATCCATAGCGAAAGTTACATCCAGTGAATCTATGTCAAGATGACTTACGCTGAGCATATAAGGAACAAGTTCAAGCACCAGCCTGTCCTGGCGGCAGGCCTCTTCAAGGTTTGGAGGATTGACGAATCCGGAGCCGATGCGGTCTGTTTCGAGTGTAATCCAGCGGTATTGGCCAAGATGAGAGTCCTCTTCCAGACAGTACTCGTTTTTTTTGCGTCGGTAAAATCGGCCCATAGAAGGAAATTGTTTTTGTATCCGTTCAAAAAAAGCCAGAATAGTGTCACGCTCCATCAGCGAATCTAACTTAGTGTTGAGGTACATATCGAGGTAAAAATCATCGCAGAGGGAACTATAGCTATTTAATGCCATTGCAGAAAATCCTCCAGGACAGGCATCGGCAAAGTGTCCTTTGGGTTTTATTAAAAATTAAACTTCCAAAAGCCATACAAATAGAGTTCGTTAGGTTTTGCATCTCACAGGTTCCTGTTTTTGTTGTTTTGAAGGATGGTTGCGGAATAAAACCTGTAAAATTTGTTGCGAGACGTGCTGCTTATTTAAATACTCAGTTTTCCAGATTCGTTCAGTTAAATATTGCAACTCTTCATCATAGTTTTTCAGGATTTCAAAATATTCATCAGATTCCAGGGCTTCTCTTGCTTTTTCGTCTTCGGGTTTTGCCTCTTTCGGCAAGATTGAATTTCTGAATATTTCGTAATGGTCCCTTATAGAGCAGGGCATTAACCAGTTCTTTGGCTTTTTCCAGTTATCAAGGCCATACTCTCTTTGCCAATTTCGGCCGTTTTTCATAAAATCAGAGAACAGTGCATCAGATAGTGTTTTACCTCTGTTGTATAAATCATAGATATTATCGACATAGTAAGGGATAAAGGCGCAGGGTGTTACGTTGCCGTGCCAGTCGATATAGACGTATCCGCCGCTTCTGCCATAGGCGATACAGCCTCTGGTGAGCACGCCGCTGTTCCAGAAATCAGCCAGACAATATTTCTTTTCGCTGAGCAGTTTCTCCCACTTTCTATATAACGCCAGTCTCTGTTCCGGGTTAACCATCAAATCCATCTCGTCTTTGCCTCTGCCGATGGGCATAAGTTGGAATTGCCACATATAACAGGCGCCTTGCTCTTCAAAATAATATTCATAGAATTCATCTGTCAACATTATATCTACATTTTTGCTTGTTGCGGTAGCAGAGATTCCAAAAGGAATCCCGGCTTGTCTCAGGCATTCGAAGGCCTTGAGAATTTTTTTGTGGATACCCTGGCCTCTCCTTTCGTCGGTTTGTTTCTCAAAACCCTCTACCGAAATGGCCGGAGTAATATTCGCAGCATCGGAAAGTTCAGCCGCAAGCTTTTCATCAATCAGTGTCCCGTTGGTATAAGCGAGGAAAAACATATCATTATACTTTTTGAATATATCTAATAGTGTTTTTCCCTCGCTCCGATACATAAATGGTTCACCGCCGCTGATAGTTATAAACCTGCTGCCCCAGCAGTCGTGGATTTCACGGACTACTCTATCTACATAAGAATATGGCACTGTGGCTGAGGTGTCTGCTGCCGAATCTGCATAGCAGCCAGGGCATTTTAAGTTACATATTTGGGTAGGAGAGAAGACAATGAAACTTGGCGGCGGTTCACCATATTTTTCTTCGAATTTCTCAACGGCCTGTTTGTAACTCTGGTCTTCGCAAATAAGATTATTCTGAACCAACACGTTGATGATTTTTTTTATAAATTCCTTTGAAATATAGCATTTATCTACATTTCTAACCACGCAATGCAGCATTGCCGAGAAGAACTGGTATCGTTTTATCTGCACCTGTTTTAAATCTTCTGAATCGTTGTTCACAATACTTTTGTAGATGTAATTATCGATTTTTTTTGCTAGTAGTTTCCTAAGATGCTTGTGATTTACCATCTTGTTTAGTGTTAATGATATGACTTCCGGTTTCATTTCCAGCTCCCTTTCCTTCTCCGTAGTATCCATTCTCCGCAGCAGAGCTGCAGCGAACTACGAACTTCCATATCAAAACCACCGAATAGATGATTTTGTCCGAGAAGCGCTTTGCTCGGACTATAACTATCTTACAGGTTTCACTTGATCTCAAGCAATAATCTAACACAAAACTGGCTAAATGATAACACTAAATTTAAAAAAATTTTCGTTAGTGTTAAATTATTTCTCGCCGTAATTGTAAGACTGAGATGTGTAGGGTGGGGCTCGCCCCACCATTTCCTTATCGTTTAGACCGTAGGCCTGCCTGCGGGTCATTGCTCATTTGTCATTCTGAACGACCTGTCCTCCGTAGCATTTGCGAAGGAGGAAGTGAAGAATCTTACCTTTGCCACTCCTGCGAATGCAGAAATCCATATATTCAGGGGGTTTTGCTGGGGAAAATTTGTTAGCCCCTTGCCTGTCCTGAGCAGGGTCGAAGGGCACTGCAAGGGGTTTCTTTTTTGTTGTTCGTCTCGGCACCGCCGAGGGTTTACCCGCCATCCGTTTGGCGTGGTTTACCCGCCGTCCTCCGTCATCCCTTGTCTTTCGTCCATCTTCCCTCGTCCGTCGCTTGACCACCATTTGTCTGGCGGGTTTATCCGCCGTAGGCATACTGATAAAAAATCAAATCCTGTATCGTTTTGACATCCCTATCCGGCATTTCAAAAAGTCCAAAATTTCAGATAGCGTGTGTTCCCTACAACTTCTCATCATTCTTTTCTATTTTGTTAATCCTAACTACAAAGGTTTTTCTCCTCGGCAACTCGTCGCTCGAGAACTGCCAATAGAATGATATATCCACCGGGCAATTTCTT
>Ga0299912_10004295_pt1 | contig 11673 bp, 9 predicted proteins | sample RVTome_2_FD_207667 | JGI IMG/M metagenome (GOLD analysis project Ga0299912, IMG submission 207667) | Soil microbial communities from uranium-contaminated site in the Upper Colorado River Basin, Wyoming, United States - RVT95D214 (version 2) ... | reverse complement strand
GGTCAACATCGATGGGCTGAAGCTTCTGTCTCAGATCCTTCATCGGTATTGCAATCGTCTCACTTTTCCGATCGATGTCAGCGGCGTTCTCTACGGATACGAGAACGGATTTCTCTTTGCTGATGACGGTGGAGGAAATGAGAAGTGCAAGCAAGAATGCCCTGCAGAGGGTTTTCATATCATCGGTCCCAGCTCTGTTATCCGTGTTCCATTACATTTGCAGAAGATGAACGGCAAATCCACCAACATCGGTATCGAGATATACTGTTGCAAGTCTTCCGCCCTTTTCCACCTTTGTCTCTTCTTTCACCCCAATGCCCTTCTGCGCAAAGTAGGTTATTGCGCGCTCGATGAAGTTCGTCCCGACTGCGATATGCCCGTGTTTTCCAAGGTATTGTCTCTTGAGCAACTCGAACTGCGTCCCGACGAACATCGATGAGTTGCCGTCCTTGATCGGCAGTTGCAGCAACCGCGAGAGCAACGATGCCCCCTGTGCCGCTTCGTTTGCATCTGGGTTATTGATTCCAACATGACTTAACTGGAAGCCGAGCATTTTCGCAACTGCCTGTTCGGTCAGCCTCTTCACGTCATCAAAACGCTTGTTGGAGATGAGGTCCGCCTTCACCATCCAGCTTCCGCCGCATGCGAGAACCTGCGGGAACTTGAGATATGGAAGAAGATTGGCCTCGTCGATCCCTCCCGTAGGAATAAACTTCATTTGTTTGAACGGCGCGCTGATCGCCTTGAGGTATTCTAACCCGCCATTCGCTTCGGCAGGGAAGAACTTCACGACCTGCAATCCCAGATCAAGCGCAGCCTCAATCTCCGTAGGAGTTGCGACTCCCGGAGTCACGGCGATGCCATTCTGCATGCAATACTCAATGACGTTGCGACTAAGTCCGGGTGAAACGATGTACTGTGCGCCACAGTTCACCGCCGTTTTTACCTGGTCGACTGTGAGCACAGTCCCGGCGCCAAGCAACATCATAGGATACGCTTTCGCAATCCGCGTCATTGCGTTCTTCGCCGCCGCGGTACGGAAGGTAACCTCCATTGTTGAAAGACCGCCGTCAAGGAGGGCCTGGGCCAGCGGTTCGGCGTTCGCCTCATCTTCAATGACGACGACAGGAATGATGCCGATGAGGCCGAGTTGTTCTAGTGTTGGAGTCATAGGATTGATAGGATGCAGATGTGTCGTCATACAATGTATGCTGTCGAAGCTGTATCACCGCCTCGTCCTGTCCAATTGGTGTGGAAGAACTCTCCTCGCGGTTTGTCCACACGTTCATATTGGTGAGCGCCGAAGTAGTCCCGTTGCGCCTGCAACAGGTTCGCCGGGAGTCGTGCGTTCCGGTAACCGTCGAAGTAGTTCAGCGCCGTGGAAAACGCCGGAACCCAGACACCGTTTGTCACCGCACATGAGATAACTCGTCGCCATGCGGGCTGTGATTGCTCAATTGTCTGCTTGAAGAACGGGTCAAGCAGCAGATTCGTGAGACCGGGATTCCGATCAAACGCTTCCTTGATCTTTCCAAGAAACGCCGAACGAATAATGCAGCCGCCTCGCCACAGCAGTGCAACACCGCCGTAGTTCAGATTCCACTTGAACTCCTCGGCCGCCGCACGCATCAGGGTGAAGCCCTGTGCATAGGAGATGACCTTCGAGGCATACAATGCCTTCTCGAGGTCTTGCAGGAACGCCGACTTCTCACCGGTGAATTTCCCCGTTGGACCACGCAGCACTTTTGATGCTTCAACACGATCCTCCTTCATCGCCGAGAGGCATCGTGCAAACACCGCCTCGCTGATGAGCGTCAAGGGAGTGCCAAGGTCGAGCGACGTCACGCTCGTCCACTTGCCTGTACCTTTTTGGCCGGCCGTGTCGAGAATTTTATCGACCAGCGGTATGCCGTCCGTATCTTTGAACGCAAGGATGTCGCGTGTAATCTCAATGAGGTAGCTGTTAAGGTTGCCCGTGTTCCATTGTTTGAGCACACCGTGCATCTCATCAGCGCCCATGCCGAGCAGCTCTTTCATGATCTGGTAGGCTTCGCAGATGAGCTGCATATCGCCGTACTCAATGCCATTATGCACCATCTTGACGAAGTGTCCTGCACCGTTCTCACCCACCCAATCGCAGCACGGAGTGCCATCAGCTACTTTTGCAGCAATGGACTGAAAGATCGGTTTTACATGCGGCCATGCTGCGGGTGATCCACCCGGCATAATCGAAGGACCTTTCAGTGCTCCCTCCTCCCCTCCTGAAACGCCTGTTCCAATGAAGAGCAGCCCTTTGCTCTCAAGGTACTTTGTCCGCCGAATAGTGTCGGGAAAATGGGAATTCCCACCGTCGATGATAATGTCGCCTTTGCCGAGATGCGCAACAAGCAGCTCGATGAACTCGTCCACCGGCTTGCCCGCTTTCACCATCAACATTACTATGCGCGGTGTTTTCAGCGCACCAACCAGTTCTTTGATGGTGCGCGTACCGATGATCTTCTTTCCCCTGGCTCGTCCATTGACGAAGTGATCTACCTTTTCCACTGTCCGGTTAAAGACGGCCACCGTATACCCGTGGCTTTCCATGTTCAACACAAGGTTCTCACCCATGACCGCCAGCCCGACCAGCCCGATATCAGCTTTCTCTTGCATAGCTCCTAGTTTCTCTTTCTAGTTTGTAGGACAACCACAAAACGACCGGGACGCAAAGTGCCGCAACCGTAAACGTCAACGCTTGATCCTCGCGCTGCCGCCTTTCATCACATGCATCGTTTCTTCCATCGTAACCATGCTTGTATCGCCGCGTGTCGTCTGAAGCATCGCCCCGTGGGCGACGCCAAGCTCAACGCAGTCCTGCGGCGCCATGCCGTGCAGCAACCCGTACACGAAGCCGCTGCAGAATCCGTCGCCGCCACCAACACGGTCTTCAATCTCGAGATTCATGTATTTCTTCGACTCGTAGAAGGTGCCATCGTAGTACATAATAGCCGACCAGTTATTGATGAGACCGCTGACAACCTCGCGAAGCGTTGTCCCAACTGCCTGGATGCGCGGGTACGTGTTCACGACTTTCTCGACCATCTTCTTGTATCCTTCAACAGAAAGCTGCTTCAAACTCTCATCCGTGCCTCCCACTTCGAAGCCGAGGACCTTTTGGAAGTCTTCCTCGTTGCCGATAAGGACATCGATAGAGGGCACAAGTTTCCTGGTGACCTCGATGGCTTTCTTGCTCGTCCACAATTTGCTTCGGAAATTCAGGTCGTAGCTGACGATCGCTCCATTGTCATGGGCAGCTTTCATTGATTCGAAAGCCGCATCGGCGCAGGAGTCACTGAGAGCCGTAAAGATGCCTCCTGTATGGAACCATCGAACGCCGCGCTTGGAAAAGATGCGTTGCCAGTCCACATCGCCCGGTTTCATGTGTGCCACGGCTGTGTGCCCCCGATCGTACATCGTCACACTGGCACGCACGCCGATGCCGACTTCCGTGAAGTTCAGTCCGATGCGATCTGCACGCCCGCTACCGTCGTACGGCACCCAGACTACCTCGCTGATATCCATGCCGCTTCCCTTTGCATGGTTGCGGATGAAATGGCCAAGCGGATTGTCCGTCAGCCGCGAGACCCAGCCCGTACGCAAGCCATACCGCGCAAGTGCATACGCAACATTGTATTCGCCACCGCCTGCATACGCTTCGAACACCGGCGTCAGTTCAATGCGCTGGTGACCGGGCGGGCTGAGGCGAATCATGCACTCACCCAATGCAAGCAGATCAAGCTCACACTCAGATGCAGAACGAACCTTCAATGCCATTGTTTCTTGTCCCTTGTGAGAGATAGAAGAACCGCCATTGTTCTCCGAAGGCGCTCCTTGAACAACCTCGCTGCACGTGCGGTCAGCGCTGGATGCGCGCCGAGCCGCCTTTGGCAAACGCCCGCACCTGTTCCACTGTCGCCATCGTGGTGTCACCGGGGAACGTAGTGAGAAGTGCCCCGTGAGCCCAGCCGAGCTTCACGGACTCTTCCGGCGTTTCACCGGACAACAGGCCGTAGAAGAAACCACTCGCAAATCCGTCGCCGCCTCCCACGCGATCCAACACTTCCACCTCGCAGGTCGGCGCAGTATATGTCGCGCCGTTGATCCACGCCACCGCACTCCAGCTATGCCGGTTCGTTGAGTGCACTTCACGCAGCGTCGTCGCCACCACCCTGACCTGCGGGTGCTTCGCCACCACTTTGTCAATCATTCCGAAGAATGTGCGTGGATCGAGCTTCGACTTTGCGGCCACTTCGGGGCCAGGAATCCCCAAGCTCTTCTGCAGATCCTCTTCGTTGCCGACCAGAACATCTGCATTCTCGACTATGCGACCGATAGTCTCCACCGCCTTCTGCTGCCCTCCCCAGATATTCCAGAGCTTTTCGCGGAAATTCAGGTCGAAGCTTATGATCGCCCCCGCTCTCTTGGCCGCTTTCATGCCCTCGATGATCAGCCCGCCGGTTGTCTCTGACAGCGCGGCGAAGATGCCGCCAGTGTGGAACCACCGGACACCGCCAGCAAAGATGGAGTTCCAGTCGAAATCACCAGGCTTCAATTGCGCCGCGGCCTCATTCGAACGGTTGTAGAACACCACCGGCGCGCGAACACCCTGGCCCCGGTCACTGTACACCGTGGCCATATTAGGCCCATTCACGCCATTGTGCTTGAAATGCTTGTAGAACGGCTTCACACCCATTGCCCTCACTCGCTCTGCAATCAAGTCCCCAATCGGGTAATCCACCAACGCGGTTACAATACCCGTGTTCATGCGGAAGCAATCGGACACGTTAGCGGCCACATTAAACTCTCCGCCGCTCACATGGATCCGGCACTCCGTCGCCTTCCGGAAAGGAATGATGCCCGGATCGAGCCGATGCACCAATGCGCCCAGCGAAACCAGGTCCAGCGCACCATCCGGACGGATGTTCAAACCGCTGCTCATTGCTCGCTCCTTCCTCTAACAGCAATACGAAGCACAATCGTTATTATCCAATTCATCTATCTCTGCGCCCCACTCAATTCCGAAGCCTGTGCAACACCTGCCCGGCATTCTCGACCACCAGCGCATCATCATTGTGCTCAACTCGCCACTTGTCCAGGTCGATGGAGCGAGGATCGCGATACCCCAAGTTCACATGTTTGCAGACCTCCTCGGGAATCGCCGTCGCCAATGTTACCGACACTCGCGGGTGTTCCACGTCATCATCGAACGTCCCGATACCTTTAACGTTAGTGGAATGCGCGAGGATGAGCTTGGGCTCCTTTGAGAACTTCTTCCACTGTTTCACGAAGAAATCCCGAACATGATATCCCACTCGCATGATCGCTTCACGGTGAGTGAAGGAAAGCTCACTTACGTGAGGCCCATAAATGATCAACTCCCCCCCATCGGCAACGACGGGCTCGAGCTTGTACATCACTTTTCCCGCGACCCAAATATCCTCGTAGATGTCCGGCGTAATGCCAACGATCCGACTGTACGGCTTATCCAAATATTTGATATGCAGCTTGGCGGAGTAGTCAGCGGCAAGCGACCATGCCACTTTTGGGTCCCCTGCGAAAAGACAGGCGAGCCGGTGATGGTCATCCACTGCAAACGCGAAACAGATCCGGGGAGTATGAAGCAACGTTACGGCCCTATCAATCACCCTGCGTGTCGGCGTATCCTTCACCCCATTGACCACAGGATTTGTAATGACCGCCGCAAGCCAATGGAACGTCTCAATGACATCAACGCCGCCTATGCCCGGAAAGAAATACTTGTTGCCCCCGGCAAATCCCATTGCTTCATGAGGAACGACAGGCGAGATGATAAGGATGTAGTCGTACTCCGTCGCTTTCCGGTTGATCGTCACATTGATGTCCTGTTCAAAGAGACCGTCCGTCAGTTCTGAGATCTCACCACCCGGCAACCTCCCAAGAGAGACCAATGCGGAGAGATCGTCGTGCTCATGGTTGAAGAAACCCACATTCGTAAACTTCGCCCGGTGTTCTGCAGCCGTGATACCGACATGGGCGTAGATGCGTTCCATGCTCATAGGCTGATGCGTACCTGCGGCAACAAGAAAATCCAGCCTCTTGACCCGGCGACACAGCAGATCGGCAAGTATGTCGAAGAACATGTCAATCGGTGCGTACCGGGTTTGGTCAGGAACGAGAACGAGGACACGCTTGCCATCAACCGGCACGTCCGCAACCGCTGTCGCGCAAATGTCCGCCACTTCCTCACGTGAGAGAGCGCGGTCCATTGAACCCTTGCCGATCACTCCGCCCATCGCTGTTCCCTTCTCATTTCCGTCATGAATCCCAGAGCATTGAGGACGCCGCGAAAGGCCTGTTGTCGGGGCGAGAGTGCGACCACCCTATTGAAGAACTCGCGCCTGACTCGATATTCCGCACGAAGTCTCATGAAGTACTGCCCTCGTTCGCCTTCCGAAAGCGTTGTCGCGTAACGCAGCATTCGATCATCCAACTCAATATCATACGCCTGACGGACGACGGCTTGAAGAGCGTTCTGCTCTGTGGTCACATGTTCCGGAACGCCGATCTCCGCGCCGTTAATGCGTTCATCAACAGATTGAGCGACCCATTCAACCGGAACCGTGAGGAAGCGACAGACCTCTTCATACACCATTCGGAGCGCATTGAGTTTGCCGTCAAGTGAATAGCCCGCAATATGCGGTGTCCCGAGCATCACCTGGTTCAACAGTTCTCCATCAATCGTCGGCTCGCCCTCCCACACATCGAGGATCGCGGCCGAGATGTGCTTCGATGACAGTGCAGTGCGCAGGGCGTTCGTCTCAACAACAGCCCCACGCGACGTATTGATCAGGACAGCACCCCGCTTCGTTTTCTCGATCCGCTGATCATCGAACAGGTGATGCGTTGCATCAGGACCAGCCTTTGTGAGCGGAACGTGAAGGGTGATAAAGTCGGCGTCCATCAACTCGTCGAGCGGACGATATGACGAGCTTCCCCCTTTCCGGGCAAGGGGTGGGTCGTTCAGCACGACATTCATCCCGAGCGTTCGTGCAACCCTGGCAACCTTGCTCCCAACGTTGCCGACACCCACGACGCCAATGGTTTTTCCACGAAGCAATTCACCGGTACGCTGCGCCCACACGATCAAGGCTGCCGCACAATATTCCGCTACGGCGTTGGAGTTGCTGCCCGGGGCACTTGCGAAACGAACTCCTCTCGATGCAAGGTACTCGAGATCGACATGGTCGGTACCGATGGTGACCGTTCCAACAAATCGAACAGAACTCCCTTCAAGCAGGTTCCTGTCAACCTTGGTCTCCGAACGCACAATCAGGATATCCGCATTCCGTACCGCTTCCCTCGTGACATCTGCCGTGTCAAGTGCGATGACGTTACCGATGCGGGAGAAGGCCTCGACCGCCGTCGGCGTGTTCTTGTTGACAACAATGTTCAGCGATCGATTGTTCATACACCCGAGTACGCTGAAAAGCCACCATCAATAGGCAGTACAACACCCGTCACAAATGTCGATGCCGGGGAGAGCAGCCATAACACGGCGCCAACAAGATCTACTGGCTGCCCAAACCGTGCCATGGGAGTATGGTCCATGATTTTCTGGCCGCGCGCGGTGAGCGCACCTGTCTCTTTCTCTGTGAGAAGAAAGCGGTTTTGTTCGGTCAGGAAGAAGCCGGGAGCAATTGCATTCACGCGGATGTTGGGGGAGTATTCCTGCGCCATATGTACTGCCAGCCACTGCGTAAAGTTCGACACCGCAGCCTTTGCCGCGGAGTACGCTGCGATACGAGTCAGCGGGCGGAATGCGTTCATCGACGAGACGTTGAGGATGACCCCTTCCTTCTTCTCAGCCATCGACTTGCCAAACACTTGGCTTGGCAGAATCGTACCAACTAGGTTAAGGTCGGTAACGTACCTCAGAGCATCTTCAGGAAGATCAAAGAACGACGTCATCGGGTTCGTTGTGGCCTTCGGACTGTTGCCGCCCGCGGCATTAATGAGGCAATCTATTCGTCCGAACTCTTGCCCGATTCGTTGCGCCGCCTGTTCAAGCGTTTGTTTCTCCAAGACATTTCCGGAAACAACTAAGTATCGTCCTCTGCCCTTGTCAAAGCGTTGGGCAAGTTTTTCGGCTGATGCAGGATTGCGACTGAGTATCACAACGTTCGCATTACAGCCGAGAAGTGCCGAAGTGATTTCCGCACCAAGGACTCCTGTGCCGCCGGTGATCACCACAGATTTGCCGGTGAAGTCATACAGGTGTTTCAATTGTTCAAGATTCATCGTCGTTGTCCAGGTCGATTGGCAGACTTAGATCTCAACCGGTTTCATTTTCGGCACCAGCCACCCGAAGATAGCCAACGCTATGAGATAGGCTGAACCCGAAATAATAAAGAGCGTGAGGTAACTCCCCGTCCATTCGAGCAGGTAGCCGGCAGAGGTTGAGAGCAGCATCCCGCCGACCGAGCCGGCCATACCGCCGATGCCCACGATCGTTCCCACAGCATTTTTCGGGAACATATCGGAAGCAGTCGTGAAGAGATTCGCAGACCACCCCTGATGAGCTGCAGCCGCCAGACCGATGAGGAAGACAGCCACCCACAGATCGGAAACGCTCGCTGCAAACACGATGGGCACAATGCACAAGGCACAGATCAGCATGACAGCCTTCCGCGCTTTGTTGATCGCCCATCCGCGATTTATGAACGCCGAAGATAGCCAGCCCCCGCCGATGCTTCCAACCGTAGTCATGGTGTATATAACGATCAGGGGCAGCCCCAGCTTGTCCAGTGTTAGTCCATAGGTCTTATTCAGGAACTTCGGCAACCAGTAGAGATAGAACCACCAGATTGGATCTGTCATGAATTTCGCTATCACGAATGCCCACGTCTGTCTATACCCGGCAAGTCGTGCCCACGGCACCTGAGGACCGGCAGGCTCGGCTTGATCGCTCTGGATGTGGGCCAGTTCCACCGGCGAGACCCGCTTGTGCTGTTCCGGTCGTTCATAGAGTATCCACCAAAACACAAGCCAGGCAAACCCGATCAATCCCGTAACGATGAATGCCGACTGCCATCCGTACGTGAGCGTCAGCCAGGGAACGACCGCCGGGGCAACGACCGCGCCGATGTTTGCGCCAGAGTTGAAAATCCCGGTGGCCAAGGCCCGTTCTTTCTTCGGGAACCATTCCGCCACCGCCTTGATCGCGGCAGGGAAATTCCCCGACTCACCGAGTCCCAGGGAAAACCGAGCCACGCCAAAGCCAAAGGCACTCTTCACCGCTGCGTGCCCCATGGCCGCAACGCTCCAGACGATAATGGAGACACCGTACCCGATCTTTGTTCCGAACCTGTCTATCAGGCGGCCGACCAGGAGCAATCCAAGGGCGTACGCAGCCTGAAACGCAGTGACAATATAACCGTATTCAATTTCATTCCATCCGATCTCCCTCTGTAAGTCAGGTGCAAGAATGCCAAGCACTTGCCGGTCGATGTAGTTGATGGTGGTCGCAAAAAAAAGCAACCCGCAGATTGTCCACCGGTAGGATCCGCTTAGGCGTTTTGTTGTATTCGAAGCTGCCGTTTTTTCAGGTTGCATTATCCTCTCTCGTTGAAGTTGGAATCATCCCTACATCTGAAATACCTCCCTTGCACGCTCCGCGTACCTGCCCGCTCGTCAAGCGCGGACCTGAGTAGTTGAATCCCTTCTTGGTACCCCCCTGTTCTCACCGTCTTGTCCAAGGAACAATGGTTGTATGTGTCTGTTGAAGATGTTCGTAGTGACGTTCGGTTCAATGGTGCTACGGCACCGTTGCAACAAACCTGTGAAACGTCCATTCATCTCCGCGGCAACCTTGTATCCAACGTGGACGAGCTGCCGGAAATGCAGGTTAAACCTCTCACACGATTGGTTGTGCTGAATTGCCTCGACGTACTGAACAGAATTCCACGACTTAACCTGTTGTGGATCAGGAAGTTGCCGCCTGTCAATGTCTATGACCGTGAGATATGGCTCACATAGTTCGTCGTAGCGCTTGAATGCCTCAGCGTAGACTTCCTTCGCCAGTTGCAGCCCGTCACCGTCGGTTGCCGCAAGCCCGATGATCTCCTCCAGCCAGGTTGTGCCGGCCGTTTTCAAATGGAGTCCAGCGTCAAACTTCTTGATTGCCCGGTGGATGATTGGATACAATGAGAACTTGTCGCTGCCGGAATGAACACTTAACTTCAAGGTTTGCGGAAGGTTGAACGTCTTCACGGCATGCGCTATCACTGCGAGGTCATCTTCAAACTCCCGCGTGAATTGTTGGATATTCCCGACGTAGTCGATGCCTTTCAGGAACGATCCGGTGAACTTCGGCGCGATGGTCTGAAGGGGAATTCCTTCCCGTGCAATCGCTGCGAGGATGAAGAACAACTCGGCTGGTGTCTGCGGACTGTTTGCTTCGTCTACAGAAACCTCCGTGACGAAGCTGCCGGCTCCTTTCTTTTGTTCTATGTAGCGATACACCTTGCCGGCCTCTTCTACTGCATGCAAGTACTTCCGCGCAACGTCCGCCAGAAGCGTGTCGGTAATTGCAGCCGGTATAGGCATGTCCGGAATGTGCAGGTTCCCTATGAAATGAGACATCGCCTTCAGGAACGTCGCGGTACCCTCCACGCTTGCCGGCTTGCCAATGTAATCGGCGACGTCGATTGTAAAGAAGTTGCTTGAGTCCAGAAACCTGTCGACTGTTGTGCGACCGATGTGGTCAGCATCGACATAATAGGAGCCAGTCCATTTGCACACCTTCACCGCTTCGTCGGCCTCAATGCGGGTGTCATCAGGAGATGTCCCTATAATAGAGTGTTCACGGTTTGATTTGTTCCACACCGGCACGACCCGCACTCCAAGCGTCTCCGCTTTCTGCAAAGCACGGAGTTGTGCGGCACCTTCGAAGCCAAATCTGTCACCAAGCCCCAGTGAATATTTTTCGAGTTCCATTTCCGTATCCGATCAGTTATTCATAGAAGATTCATTCAGTTCCGTAATCGCTCAAGGGTCGATCAGCGCAGGTCCCGTGCACCCAATGCGTCCATATCTGAGAAATCCTGATTTTCCCCTCCCATCGCCCAGATGAACGAGTAGTTCTTCGTCGCTGCGCCGCAATGAATCGACCAGCTCGGCGAAATCACTGCCTGCTGATTTTGGAGAATCAGGCTGCGAGTTTCGTCGGGTTTGCCCATCAGGTGGACGACAACAGATTCAGGGTCGAGTTCGAAATACAAATAAATTTCCATCCTTCGCATGTGTGTATGGGGCGGCATGGTGTTCCACACGCTGCCGGTCTCAAGATCCGTAAGCCCCATTACAAGCTGACAGCTTTTCACTCCGCCTGCATGGATGAACTTGTTGATCGTCCGCTTGTTTGCACCCTCGAGTGAGCCCAGGCGCGTCTTGTCGGCATCCGCAGGTCGAGCAAGGGTAACGGGGTACGCAGTGTGGGCGGGGAAGGAAACCAGAAAGAAGAGGGCCGTCTGAGCCGAACGAACGCTGGAGAACTCGATTTCCTTCACACCTCGTCCGATGTACAGCATATCCTTGAACCCCAGCGTATAGATGTTTCCATCCGCGCTGATCATTCCTTCACCGCCGATGTTCACA
>Ga0299912_10004294_pt1 | contig 11677 bp, 10 predicted proteins | sample RVTome_2_FD_207667 | JGI IMG/M metagenome (GOLD analysis project Ga0299912, IMG submission 207667) | Soil microbial communities from uranium-contaminated site in the Upper Colorado River Basin, Wyoming, United States - RVT95D214 (version 2) ... | reverse complement strand
ACCTCGAGGACCTGGTCAAGCCCGCGCACCGGGGCCAGCTCGTGGTGGAGAACCCGGCGACGTCGTCGCCCGGCCTGGCCTTTCTGCTGGCCACGATCGCCCGCTTCGGGGAGTCCGGGTCGTACACCTGGCGCGACTACTGGCGGGACCTGCGAGCCAACGACGTGGAGGTCAGCGCCGGCTGGGAGGACGCCTACTACGGGCAGTTCTCGGGCGGCTCGGGCGAGGGCGGGCGACCGCTCGTCGTCTCCTACGCGTCGAGCCCGGCGGCGGAGGTCTACTACGCGGATCCGCAGCCGGCGGAGGCGCCCACGGCCGTCATGACCGACGGTTGCTACCGCCAGGTCGAGTTCGTCGGCATCCTGGCGGGAACCGCGCACGAAGCCGCCGCCCGGCTCTTCGTGGACTTCACGCTCTCCCCGTCGTTCCAGGAGGACATCCCCCTCAACATGTTCGTCTTCCCGGTGAGCCGGGGCACCGCGCTGCCGGATGTCTTCGTCCAGCACGCCACGATCCCGGATGCGTCGCTGACGCTGCCGGCCGACCAGATCCAGCAGAACCGCGAGCGCTGGATCGCCGAATGGACCGCGACGGTCCTGCGCTGAGGGCGCGGCTGGGGCCCGCGCTCCTCATCGGCGTCCCGCTCGCCTTCTTCGCCCTCTTCTTCGTCTACCCGGTCGCGTCCATCGTGAGCCTGGGGCTTGCCCCGGCCGGCCGGCCCGACCTGTCGGTGGTGGGTGATGTGCTGGCCGACCCGGGCATCCTCGGGGTCGCCTGGTTCACCCTCTGGCAGGCGGCCGTCTCGACGGCGCTGACGCTGCTCGTGGGGCTCCCGGGCGCGTACCTCTTCGCGCGCTTCTCGTTCCCGGGCAAGTCGCTGCTCCGGGCGACGGTCACGCTCCCCTTCGTCCTGCCCACCGTGGTCGTCGGTGCCGCGTTCCTGGCGCTGCTCGGCCCGCGCAGCCCGGTGAACGCGCTGCTGATGAGCCTGCTCGGGACCGACGAGCCGGTCCTCCGTCTCCAGCACACGCTCTGGGCGATCCTGCTGGCCCACGTCTTCTTCAACTATGCCGTGGTGGTGCGGGTCGTCGGAGGGTTGTGGGCACACCTGGACCCCCGCGTCGAAGAGGCGGCGCGGACCCTGGGAGCCAGCCCGTGGCAGGCGTTCCGGCAGGTCACGCTGCCGCTGCTGCGCCCGGCGATCGCCTCCGCCGGGGCAATCGTCTTCCTGTTCACCTTCACGTCGTTCGGCGTGATCCTCATCCTGGGCGGGCCGTCGTTCGCCACGCTGGAGGTCGAGATCTACCGCCAGACGGCCCAGCTGCTCGACTTGCGGGTGGCGTCCGTTCTCACGCTCGTCCAGATGGGCGCGGTCGCCGCCCTCCTGTTCGCGTATGGGCGCGTCCAGGAGCAGCGGACGGTCGGGCTCCGCCTCCGGCCCGTGGCCGAGGTTGCCCGCCGGCCGCGCGGCGGTGCGGAGTGGTCGTTCGTGCTCGGCAACCTGGCGCTGATCGCGGTCCTGCTCTGGTTGCCCCTGTTGGTCCTGGTCGAGCGGTCGCTCGCGGGGAGCGAGGGATACGGGCTTCGTTCGTTCGAGGCGCTCTTCGGCGCTCCGCGCGGCGGGACGCTCTTCGTGACCCCCGTCGAGGCGATCCGCAACTCGCTCCTCTTCGGCATCCTGGCGACGGCCATCGCCCTGCCCATCGGGCTGCTGGCGAGCTCGGTCCTGGCGTACCGGCGGGACCGCGTCGGCCGTGCCTTCGATGGCCTCCTCATGCTGCCCCTGGGGACGTCGGCCGTCACGATCGGCTTCGGCTTCCTCGTGGCCCTGGACGAGCCGCCGCTCGACCTGCGCACCTCTGTCCTGCTGATCCCGATCGCCCACGCGCTGGTGGCGATTCCGTTCGTGGTCCGGGCGATCTCGCCGGTCATGCGGGCGATCGACCGGCGCCTTCGCGAGGCGGCCGCGGTCCTCGGCGCGTCGCCGGCCCGGGCGTGGCGCGAGGTCGACCTCCGCATCGTCAGTCGGGCGGCCCTGGTCGGCGCGGGGTTCGCCTTCGCGGTCTCCCTGGGCGAGTTCGGGGCGACGGCCTTCATCGTCCGGCCCGACGCCCCCACGCTCCCCGTGGCCATCTTCCGGCTGCTCGGACAGCCGGGCGCCTCCAACTTCGGGATGGCCATGGCCATGAGCGTGGTCCTGATGGCCGTCACCGCCGGCGCGACCCTGCTCACCGAGCGCGTCCGCGTCGGCGACGTCGGGGAGTTCTGACGCGATGAGCGGGAGCGACATGCGAGACATGCGCGAAACGCGCGACGTGCGCGACCTGCGCGAGGTGCGGCGAGCCGACGACGGCGGAGCCGTGACGCTGGCGCTCGAGGGCCTGACCGTCCGCTACGGGTCGCTGGCGGCCGTGGCCGACGTCGACCTTGTCGTCCCGGACGGCCGGGTGACGGCAATGATGGGCCCCAGCGGCTGCGGCAAGTCCACGCTCCTGCGCGCGATCGCCGGCCTGGAGCGACCGTCGGGCGGCCGGATCGTGTACGCGGGACGAGACCTGGCCGGCGTGCCGGTGCACCGCCGCGGCTTCGGTCTCATGTTCCAGGACTACCTGCTCTTCCCGCACGTGGACGTGGCCGGCAACGTGGCCTTCGGCCTCCGGATGCAGGGCCTCTCGCCCGCCGCCATCCGCGCGCGCGTCGCCGAAGTCCTGGCCCTCGTCGGCCTGGTCGGGTACGAGGGCCGCTCGGTTGGCCAGCTGTCGGGCGGCGAGCAGCAGCGGGTGGGCCTCGCCCGCGCGCTCGCCCCGTCACCACGCCTGCTCATGCTCGACGAGCCGCTCGGCGCGCTCGACCGGGCGCTCCGCGAGCGCCTCCTCGTGGAGCTGCGCGAGCTCTTCGACCGCCTGGGGATCGCCATCCTCTACGTGACCCACGACCAGGAGGAGGCGTTCGCGGTCGCCGATCGTGTCGTCGTGATGCGGGCCGGGCGCGTGGAGCAGGAGGGACCTGCCGAAGAGGTCTGGCGCCGGCCGACGACCGAGTTCGTGGCCCGGTTCCTGGGCTTCGTCAACATCGGCCGGGCGACCGTCGCGGGCGAGCCGGGCCGGGCCGTCGCAATGACCGACTGGGGCCGGCTCCCGGTCGCGGACGACGCGCCGCGGGGGGAGCGGCAGGTCGTGCTCCGGCCGGGCGGCTTCCTGCCCGTGCCGGGGGGGCCGATCGTCCGGGACGCCGCGGGCGACGGGTCGGCCGCGGTCGATGACGAGCCGGCCTCGGAGACGGTGGGCGAGATCGGCGTGATCGGGGGTGTCGTCGAGGCGCGGACATTCCGCGGCGACCATTTCCTGCTCCGGGTCCGTCCCGCGTCCGGCGGGCCGCTCGAGATCGCGGCCGCCTGGGCGCCCGTGCCGCGGGTGGGCGATCGCGTCCGCCTCGCGGTTCGGCCGGAGGATGTCATCGTCCTCGGTTCATGAAGACCCTGCATCCCCCTGCTAGGCTGGCGGCATGTCCACGCCCGAGGCCGGCGACCCGGCCCCCAGCTTCGCCCTCCCCGACGAGACCGGCGCCGTCCACCGCCTCTCGGACCAGCGCGGCTGGACGGTCGTCTACTTCTACCCGAAGGACGATACGCCCGGCTGCACGGTGGAGGCCTGCGACTTCCGCGACCTCGGCGACGAGCTCCTCGCGGCCGGGGGCACGGTCTGGGGGATCAGTCCCGACGGCGCGGCCAGCCACGGCCGCTTCCGGGCGAAGTTCGGCCTCACTTTCCCGCTCCTGTCGGACGAGGACCACGCGACCGCCGAGGCCTACGGGGCCTGGGTCGAGAAGACGAAGGACGGCACGACGTCGATGGGGATCCAGCGCTCCACGTTCCTGGTGGCGCCGGACGGGCGGATCGCCCACGCATGGCCGAAGGTCAAGGCCGAGGGGCACGCCGAGGACGTGCTGCGGACGCTGGCCGCCGCCCGGGCCGCGCGGCAGGCATGAACCGAGGCGCCGCGGGCGGGGCGCACCGCGTTCGCGGACGGGATCGCCGCGCCGTGACGCCGACGCCTCCTCCGGCGGGCGAGCGGCCCGGCGACCACGGGTGGCGCCCGGCGCGCTTCCTGGTGATCGCCGCGCACCCCGACGACGCGGAGTTCGGTCCGGCCGCCACGGCCGCCGCCTGGATCGACGCCGGATCGATCGGCCGGCTCGTCTGCTGCACCTCCGGCGACCAGGGTGGCGACGATCCCGCCGCCGACCCCCTCGTCCTCGCCGCGACCCGCGAAGACGAGCAGCGCCGGGCCGCCGCCATCGTGGGCTACGACGAGGTCGTCTTCCTCCACCAGCCGGACGGGGCGCTCGCCAACGAGCTCCCGCTCCGCGAGCTCCTGGTGCGGGAGATCCGGCGCTTCCGGCCGGACGCGGTCCTCACCCACGACCCGGAGGTCCTCTTCTATGCGGGCGCCGGCGTCAACCACGCCGACCACCGCGCCGCGGGGATCGCCGCGGTCGACGCCGTCTTCCCGGCGGCGCGCAACCCGATGGCGTACCCGTGGCTGGCCGAGGCCGGGCTCGCCGCCCACGCGGTGCGCCGGCTCTACCTCTTCTGGCCGAACGCGCCGACCGCCTGGGTGGACGTCGGCGCAACGCTCGACCGCAAGGTCGCCGCGCTGCGCTGCCATGCCAGCCAGATCGCGGACCCCGACGGGCTCGAGGCGCGGATCCGGGCCTGGGCCGCCGAGGAGGGCGAGCCGATCGGCGCGGCGGCCGCTGAGGCCTTCCGGGTGATCGTGATCGACGACGATCCCGACGAGGGCCCGCACGAGGGCGGCGCGGCCTGAGGTCGCCGCCCGTCCGGCCGGGGGTCAGGCCGGGCCGGGAGTCGGGCTGGGCCGGGGGTCAGGCCGGGCTGAGGAGGAGGGGGCGGACGCGGCCCCAGGCGTTCCAGAGGTCGCTGAGCTCCTCGGCGCGTCGTCCCAGGAGATCGATCATGTCGCCGAGCGTGAGCTCACCCGCGGCCTCGGCGACGAAGCGCCCCGTATCGACCTCGACGCCCGCGTAGAGATGGGGCAGCTCCGCCTCCGAGGGCCAGATCCGGATCCGCATGGGGTCCAGGCCGGCGTAGCCGATGGCGAGCGAAAGCTCCCGCTGGCCGGGGACGCGCCCGTCGGCGAAGCCCTCGTGCCCGTCATAGCGATAGCCGAGCGCGGCGAGGGCCGCGGCAATCTCGCGGCCCTGGGCCTGCGTGTAGGGGGCCCAGAATCCGTTGTCGGGGAAGGTCAGGGCCGCGCCGTCGATCGCCCGCGCGCGGACGGCGTCGACGAGGGCGGACAGGTGGCCCTGCCAGCGCGATTCCGCCTCGGCGTCGCCCTCGGCGAGGGCCGTCGCGATCCGCCGCAGGATGTCGCGATTCCCGGCCAGGAGGGGAAGGACGGCAGGCTCCGCGTCGGCGGGCGGGGCACCGCCGCCCGCGGCGACGGGCGCCGAGGCACCGGGGCCAGGCTCCGGGCCTGCCCCGCGGGGCGCAGGTTCGGGCGTCGGCGGCGGGGCTGCGCGGGCGACCACCGAGGCCGGGGCGAGAAGCTCCGGCTCCCGTGACCGCGGGCGGCCGAGACGCTCCGACTCCTCGCAGGCGGCGAGCGCGATCCGCGCGTTGCGACACGCCTCCGCCGCGCTCTCTGCCGCGATGCGTGCGCCGTCGGCCTCGAGGCCCAGGCGCTCCACGGCCCGAAGGAGGCCGACCTCCGCCGCCTCCTCCCGGGTGAGAAGGCGGATCGCCTCGCGCGTCCTGGCGTTGATCCGGTCGATCTCGCGGAGCCACTCGCGGGCGGCCGTCTCCAGGGCGCCCTGCTCCCGGGCTCCGAGGCGAGCCGTCCGGAAGGCGGCCTGCGCCGCTTCCTTGGCGGCCCGGATCGCCCGCGGGTCGGCCGCGACGGCGGCCCGTTCGCGCCGCCCTGCGTGCTCGTCGTAGGCGAGCCGCGCGTCGCGGAGGCGCTCCTGGCCGGCGTGCGCCAGGGCCTGCATGCGGTCGGCGAGGGAGCAGGCGTCGTCGACGGCGACCCGGGACGGCCCGCACGGATCCGTGGCGTCGCCCGTGGCGGCGCCCGGGCCGGGGAGCGCGGCCACGCCGGGAGCCAACGTGCGGGGACCCGGCTCGGGGCGGGCGTCCGCAACTGCCGCGAGCGCAGGGGAGGGACCCTGTTCCGGTGTCGCCGGACCGGCCGGCTTTCGCCGACCGCCGAAGAGCGCCACGATGCGATTCGTCAGGCGCACGGGCAGGCTCCGCCACCGGGTCCGGCTCCGGCGCCCCCGTGCGCCAGGATGCGAACCACCGCGAGCGTAGGCTCGCGATGGTGCCCACGTCAATCTCACCCCACGTGCCGGTTCCGCCCGCCCGCAGCTGCCGTCCCGGGGCGTGCACCCGTGCGCATCGTCGTGTAGCATCCGACCGCGTCGATCCCCGGGCCTCGGGCGCGCCCGGCACGCCAACCTGATCCCACCTCCAGAGGACGCAGGCGACCGTATCGTGGCCATCGACCCGAACCAGGAGTTCCTCGTCCAGCCGGTCGATGCTTCCTGGCTCCAGTGCAACATCGAGTGCCAGGAGGCGTGCCCGGTCGGGACGAACTGCCGGGGCTACCTCAACCTCGCCGCGGAGGGTCGCTTCGAGGAGGGGTACATCCTCTCTCGCGACCCGAACCCGGTCGCGGCGATGTGCGCGTACGTCTGCTCCGCCCCCTGCGAGCGCGCCTGCCGTCGCGGCGACATCGACCGGCCCCTCGCGATCCGGGCCATGAAGCGGTTCCTCGTGGAGTGGCACGAGGCCTCGGGCATCCCGGACGTCATGCCGCTCATCACGCCACGCTCGGAGCGGGTTGCCGTCATCGGAGCCGGGCCGGCCGGCCTCGCCGTGTCGCGTGAGCTGGCCACGCGGGGCTACCAGGTCACGGTGTACGACAGCCTCCCGTTCGCGGGCGGCTTCATGCTCATCGGCGTGCCGGCCTTCCGCCTGCCGCGCGAGGCGATCGAGATGGACGTCCGGCTCATCGAACGACTGGGCGTCCAGTTCGTCTACAACACGACCGTCGGGGTCGACATCATGTTCGATCAGCTCCAGCGAGAGTACGACGTGATCGCGATCACCGCCGGTGCGATGAACGCAATCGCCCTCGACGTCCCGGGGGCCGACCTTGACGGCGTGCAGGCTGGCGTCGACTTCATGAAGCGCGCCAACCTGGGCGAGCCGCTCCACGTGGGCCGCGACGTCGTCGTCATCGGCGGCGGCTACACCGCGATGGACTGCTCCCGGACCAGCCTGCGCCACGGTGCGGAGACCGTGACGATCGCCTACCGCCGCACCCGCTCCGAGCTCGTCGTCGACGACGAGGAGCTGGGCGAGACCGAGCGCGAGGGTGTCCGCATGGAGTTCCTCGTCAGCCCGATCGAGATCGTGGGCGAGGACGGCAAGGTCACCGGAGTGCGCTTCATCCGCAACAGGCTCGGCGAGCCGGACGCGTCCGGGCGCCGCTCGCCCGTCCCGATCGAGGGCTCGGAGTTCGAGGTCGCCGCCCAGACGGTCATTCCCGCGGTCTCCCAGGCCACCGACCTCTCATTCCTGTGGGTCGAGTCGAACTTCGAGGTCAACCGGGGACGGGTCAAGGTGGACCCGGCCACCTACGCGACCAGCGTGCGCGGCGTGTTTGCCTGCGGCGACTTCGTCACGGGGCCCACCACGCTCATCGAGGCGGCCGGCCACGGCAAGAAGTGCGCCTACGCGATCGATCGCTACCTGACCGGCCGGACGGACGTGACCGTCACCACCAACGTCAAGATCACCAGCTCGTGGCGCCACGAGATGCCCGAGTTCTACGACGTGCTCCCGCGCCAGCACATCCCCGTCGTCCAGACCCAGGCCCGGATGTCGTCGCGCGACCCGGAGGCCAACTTCACGACCCCGGTCGAGCTCGGCTACACGACGACGCAGGCGGTCGCCGAGTCGACGCGCTGCCTCATGTGCAACTACAACATCTGGTTCGACCCCTTCCGGTGCGTCCTCTGCGGTGCCTGCGCCGACGTCTGCCCGGAGGGCGTCATCCACATGATCGACGTCAACCAGATGAAGTCGGAGGGCCCCCTGCCGGAGCTGGAGGAGGCCTACGGCTGGGACCAGGGCGCCGCGATGATCCTCGACGAGGAGCGCTGCATCCGCTGTGCTCTCTGCGTGAAGCGGTGTCCGTTCGACGCCATTACGATGGAGCGGTTCGAGCTCCAGGAGATCTCGACGGACGGCCGGCTCTACAAGGAGTCGTACCGTGACGCACAGCTTGCCGGGACTCCCGGCGTCGCAGGAGGAGCCAGGTAGGTGAGCTTCCTGGAGCGGGTGGACCAGTCGATCCGGCGGAGCCCCGTCTTCCGGTCCATCTTCCGGAACCCGTACCCCAACGACGAGCGGTCGCGGGCGTACGCGGTCATGAACAACGTCTTCCTCCACCTGCACCCGGTGCGGGTGCGGCAGCACGCGGTGAAGTTCGCCTACACGTTCTGCCTGGGCGGGCTCTCGTTCTTCCTGTTCCTGGTCCTGACGGTAACCGGCGTCTACCTGATGTTCTTCTACGCCCCCTCGGCCACCCAGGCGTACTCGGACATCCTGCGGATCCAGGCGGAGGTGCCCTTCGGGCTCCTGACCCGGAACGTCCACCGCTGGGCCGCCCACCTGATGGTCTTCTTCGTCTTCCTCCACATGATGCGGGTCTTCTACCACGGGGCCTACAAGCCGCCCCGCGAGTTCAACTGGGTGGTGGGCGTCGTCCTCCTCTTCCTCACGATCATGCTGAGCTTCACCGGCTACCTCCTGCCGTGGGACCAGATCGCCTACTGGGCCATCACGATCGGCGGCAACATGGCCGGCTATGCCCCGCTCTTCAACACGCCGGGCAAGCTCCTGCTCCTCGCCGGCCTGGAGGTGAGCGGCAACACCCTGCTGCGCTTCTACGTGCTCCACATCATGGTCTTCCCGCTGGTCGCAGCCATCTTCCTTGCGGTCCACTTCTGGAGGATCCGCAAGGACGGCGGCATCAGCGGGCCGCTGTGAGCCGCGGGTTCGAGGGAAGCCCAGCATGACCGACCAGAAGGCGCCGCCCGAGCGCCGCGTCGTCCTCCCCGTCGACCCCACGCGGCGGACGGAGATCGACAAGCAGCGCGTGCCGATGTCGGCGCGCCCCTACCGGCTCCTCGCGCTCGTGAAGCAGGACGCCGTCGTCCGGGTCCAGAAGGAGCCCGACGACACGGTCATGACCTGGCCGCACCTCCTGGCGATCGAGTTCCTGGCCGCGGCCCTGATGAGCGTCTTCCTGCTCGTCCTGGGGCTCATCGTGAACGCCCCGCTCGAGGAGCTGGCGAACCCGAACGTCACCCCCGAGATCGCCAAGGCGCCGTGGTACTTCCTGGGCCTCCAGGAGCTGCTGGCCTACTTCCACCCGTCCGTCGCCGGCGCCCTCGCGCCGATCTTCATCCTGGTCGGGGCCGCCCTGATTCCCTTCGTGGACCGCGGCAGCCTCGCCGTCCGCCCCTCGGACCGCAAGACCACCGTCGTGCTCTTCACCCTCTTCTGCGCCCTGGGCCTCGTCATCACCTTCCTCGGGATCTTCTTCCGCGGACCCGGCTACGCGTTCACCCTCCCCTGGGTGGACGGATTCTTCTTCTCGCTGTGACCGGCACAGCGCCCGGACCGGACCTGACGACATGAGCAACTACCACGTCGAGCCCGCCAGCAAGCCCGGGGCCCTCACCGCGGAGGCCCTGAAGTCCCTGCGCAACGAGGCGCCCAAGGGGCTCTCCCGGCGCCAGCTCCTGCGGACCTCGCTGGGAGCCGCCGTCGGCCTCTGGCTCCTGGAGGTCACCGCCGGCTCGCTCAGCTTCCTGTGGCCGAACCTCTCGGGCGGCTTCGGGGGCAAGGTGCCGATCGGGAAGTACGGCGACATCAAGAACGCGAACGCCGCTCTCCCGATCGCCGACGGCTTCCCGGCCTACTACCAGGAGGCCCGGGCTTTCGTGATGCTGATCGACCCGTCGCGCCAGGAGTTCTTCGCGGGCGAGGATCGGACGGGCGACGGCACCGCGCTCAACGTGCGGGCCCTCTACCAGCGCTGCCCGCACCTCGGCTGCAAGCCGAACCCGTGCGTCAAGTCGTTCTGGCTGGAGTGCGCCTGCCACGGCTCCCGGTACGACCGCCTCGGCACCAAGGTGAAGGAGCTCGGGCCCGCTCCGCGCGGGATGGACCGCTTCGCGGTGATCGTGGAGGCCGACGGGACCCTCGTTCTCGACACGAGCAAGATCACCCTCGGCGCGCTCCCGATCGCGCTCGGCCAGCCCGGCCTCGAGCCGTCCAGGAGCCCGACCGGGTGCATCTGATGCCGGCCGCCGCCCCCGCCACGCGAGGACCCCGATGACCGACCCGCCCGGCCAGGGCCCCGAGCAGCGCCTCCCGGCCCGCCGCGAGCCGGCCGAGGCCGTTCCGGCCGAGCGCTTCAGCGCGCCCCAGCAGGCGCACTCCTTCGGGCTGACGCCCGAGCGCGCGGCGAAGATCGTCCGCCAGAGCGGCAGCTCCCGCTGGGTGGCCTTCCTGGCGGTTACGCTCGTGGCGATCTTCGTCATCGGCTACTACTTCTACGAGCTCGGGGTGCCCGGGATCAAGGACTCCAGCCGCCTGACGAAGGAGATCGCCGCCCAGCAGGTGACCGACGTGCAGCGCGGCGCAAAGCTCTACCAGGCCAACTGCTCGCGCTGCCACGGCGTCACCGGCCAGGGCGGGATCGGGCCGATCCTCAACGACCAGGCCAAGCTCCTGACCCACCTGACGCCGGCCTATCTCGAGACCGTGCTGACCGTCGGCGGCCGCTATGTCTGCGGCAACCCGAGCTCCCTCATGCTCGCCTGGCTGGAGCCGAAGGGCCCCCTGAACTACCGCGCGCTCGAGGAGCTCATCGCCTTCATCCGGGCGCCCAGCACGCTCAGCTACATGGCGGCTGACGCGACGACGGGTGTCGCGACGCCGGCGACAGGCTGGCGCGACCCGAGCTACGTGCTGCCGGCCGGCGCGACGCCCGTGCCCGACTGCTGGTCGGCGGGCCTCGGGGGCGGCGGCGCCACCCCGGCGCCCAGCGCGGGCTCGTCGGCGGCGCCCAGCCAGGCGCCCGGCGGCGAGGCCATCGTGATCAAGCTGACGGCCCAGGGGATCGCCTTCGACACGGACAGCCTCGAGGTCCCGGCGGGCACACCCTTCAGAATCGAGTTCGCCAACAACGACGCGGGGATCCCCCACAACGTCGCCATCCACAAGGACAGCCCCACGGGGGCACTCGTCTGGGCCGGCGACATCTTCAACGGGGTGGAGACGCGCACCTACGAGGTCCCGGCCCTCCCCGCGGGGACGTATGGCTTCGTCTGCACGGTCCACCCCAACATGACCGGCACCCTCACCGCGAAGTAGGGAGGCACGATGGCGGCACAGGCGCTCGGTCCCGGCACGACGATCGTCCGACGGCGGGCCTTCTTCGGCCTGCTCGACGCGGGCGGCTGGGCCTGGGCGACCCTCAAGGCCGCCTTCTGGTTCGTGGCCATCATCATGCTCATGGGCTACCTCCCGGACCGGGCCCTGTATGCCACCGTCCAGCCGACGATCGATCTCGGTGTC
>Ga0299912_10004293_pt1 | contig 11678 bp, 5 predicted proteins | sample RVTome_2_FD_207667 | JGI IMG/M metagenome (GOLD analysis project Ga0299912, IMG submission 207667) | Soil microbial communities from uranium-contaminated site in the Upper Colorado River Basin, Wyoming, United States - RVT95D214 (version 2) ... | reverse complement strand
AACAACCAACCCTCCATTTGGGTGGCTCAGGCGAACGGCAGCAACCAGGTCCGCATCAGCCTTGGCCGGGCGCGTGACTCCCAGCCGTCCTGGTCACCCGGGGGCGACAAGCTGGCGCTGCTGAATACCTCCCGGGCCGGCAGCGACACTGTGTTCTGGATCTTCAGCGACGGAACCTTCAACGGCTCCAACCCGGACCAGATCACCCGCGCCCAACTGGCGGACGCGCCGGATTGGTCCCCGCTGGGCGACCTGATCGCTTACATGGTCGATCCGCACATCTGGATCGTGAGTTGGGATGCGGTGGGCTTCGGCGCGGTAAAGCTGACCATCCAGGGACCCAACGACGATCCGGACTGGTCGCCGGACGGGCAGTGGATCACCTTTGAGACCTGGCGGGACGCGGCCAACCACGACATCTACATCATGACCGCCAATGGGGCCCAGCCCACCCGGCTGACCACCGACGCCGCGCGTGAATTCCAGCCGGCCTGGAGACCCTAAACACCTCAACCTCCCGCGCCTCGGGGCGCAGATGATCCATTGAGGCCGGAGCCCTCCTCCCATGCCTCTGCAGGCAGGTGCACTGCTCGCTGACCGCTACAGGGTCAGCGGGATTCTCGGTCGGGGTGGCTTCGGCGCGGTGTACCGCGCCACCGACGAGCACCTCGGCCTGGACTGCGCCATCAAGGAGAACCTGAGTCTCTCCCCGGCCTCGGAGCGTCAGTTCCGGCGCGAGGCGCAGTTGCTGGCCACGCTGCGCCACCCTCATCTCCCCAGGGTGACCAACCACTTCCTGAGTGGCGGCCATCAGTACCTGGTGATGGACTACGTGGAAGGGGAGGATCTGGCGAAGCGCCTGGAGCAGGAGGGCCGGCTGGCGGAGGCGGACGTGCTGGTGTGGACCGAGCAGATCTGCTCGGCGCTGGAATATCTGCACCGCCGGCAGCCGCCGGTCATCCACCGGGATGTCAAGCCTGCCAACATCAAGATCACTCCGACCGGCGAGGTGGTGCTGGTGGATTTCGGGATTGCCAAAGCCTGGACCGCCGGCCAGGCCACCACCACTGGTGCCAAGGGTGTGACCCCCGGATTCGCGCCCCCGGAGCAGTACGACCTGGGGCAGACGGATCCGAGCAGCGATGTGTATGCCCTGGGGGCCACGCTCTACGCGCTGCTGACCCATCACCAGCCCCCGGACAGCGTGGATCGGCTGTTGGGCATGGCCCGCCTGATCCCCCCGGAGCTTCTACGGCCGGATCTCTCGCCCAACGTCTCGGCCGCCATCCAGCGGGCGATGGAAGTGGGTCAGGAGGCTCGCTTTGCCACCGTCGCCGAGTTCGCGGCAGCCCTTGCGGAGCCATCCTTTCAGCACCATCCCACCGAACTTGTGCAGCAGATGGCTGGGGCCCAAGAAGAGACCCGCACACCGCGCCGCCAAGGCCTGGTGGAGTGGCTGCATGGAATCGGGGGCTGGCTGCGCGCCAACCTCCGCGCCGGGCTGGCCACGCTGGGGATTCTGATCGCCTTGGCGGTGATCTTCGTCGGCCCGATGACCTTGTTGGAGGTGGCCGGTTCCGCGCTCGGAATCGGGGGAAGGGTGCAGAGTCCGCCCGAGCCGACCGAAGTCCTGCAGCCCGCTGACTTCGCCGGCGCCATACCCACGCTGCAGCCCACGGTGGCCCGCGCAGCCGCCAGCCATTCTCCGGTCGCGCCCACGGCGACGCCGCCGGCCGTCCCGGCCACAGCAGCGAATGCCTCCGCCTGGCGCCTGTTCGGCTCCTGGCGAACCGGGGAAGGTACCGCGCCCTTTGCGATGAACGCGAGCGGCGACGCACTGCTGCTGGTCAGTCGGCAGGGGGTGGACAGCTTCGACCTGCTCAGTGGGGAGCGGGTGGCGGAACTCCAGGGATTCGTGATCGACCGAGAAGTGCTGCAGATTGCCCCGCTGCAGGCTTCGCTCCTGGTCCAGTTCCCCGAAGAGATCCTGGAATACGACCTCACCACCAGGAATCTGATCTCCCGCCTGCGGATACCGGGCACCGACATGCGGGTCAGCCCGGATGGTAGGACGCTGGCTGTGCTGCTGACCCACGTGAGCCTGCTCGATCTGCGTTCGGGGGTGCTGATTGCCATGCTGGAGGACGCCAGGCTTCCCGCCGATTTCGCCTTCTCGCCGGATGGGCAGTATCTGGCCGTGACGCACCAGACCGGCGTGCGTCTGTATCAGACTCGCAGCGGCCGGGTCGTGCGCACCCTGGAGGGGCACGGCGAGCCGGCCGAGGGGCTGGCCTTTACCTCCGATGGGAGCCGGCTGGTCTCGGCAGGCGGGGATGTGTGGGATGTAGCCAGCGGCGAACCGCTGGCCGTTTTCGACAGCTCAACCCGGCGGGCGACGGTCAGCCCCAACGGCGAGCTCATCGTGGGGGAGGACGGCACGGTGTGGGAATTGGAGAGCGGCCAAGCCCTGGGTCGCATCCCATTCTCCTCGGCCGGTTCCCGCCGACTGCAGTTCGTGCCCGACGGCGCCTTGCTGATCCGGCAAGCCACGGACGGAGCGGTGGAGCTATGGGCGGTTGACCCGCATGCGGCGCGGGCCGCCGCCGTTCCACAAGCTCCCGCCACCCTGCCGATCGGCGAGCCGATCACCCCCTTGAATGTGTGGCGCCTCGGGCAGGCCGCCCAGCTGGGAACTGTCGCCTCAGGCCGCTACGCCGTCAGCCCGGGATGGACCAGCGCAGTAGCCTGGTCCGAACGGAGGGTGACTCTCACCAGCCTGATCTCCGGGGATGTCACCCACGAGTTGACCAGCTCCGGCCAGGTGCTGGACGCCGCCTACCTGGGCGACGAATATCTGCTGGTGGTCAACAGCCAGGGGCTGGTGGAACGCTGGGACGTCGGCACCGGTCAGCTGCGCCAGACCTATCCCTACCGCGGGCACCGGGTGGAAGGCAGCCCTGGCGGAGGGATGTTCGCCGTGCAGGAGAAGTACGTCCAGGTAGTCGACGCCGTGACCGGCGAGCGCCTGTTCAACCTGGGTTCGGCGGTGCGGATTGAGGAACTGTACCCCGAGGCGATGCGGCCGGCGGGAGGTTTCCGCCCAGGTTTCGGCCCCGAAGATTTAGGCCAGGATTTCGCCTTCACCCCCCAGGGCGATCACCTGGCCATCGCCTTCGCCTCGGGGGTCAGCCTATGGGATCTGGACAGCGGCCGTTCGGTGCGGCAGTTCAGCGGCCATGGCCCGAACACCGGCGGACTGACCTTCACTCCGGACGGTTCGCGGCTGGTTTCCAGCAGCGGCGATGTCTGGGACGCCGAGAGCGGCCGCCGGCTGGCCGAGTTCGAGCTGCAGGCGGAGGCGGTGGCGGTCAGCCCCGGCGGCGAGCTGATCGCCGGCGGCGATGGATCCCTGTGGGATGGGGAGACCGGGCAATACCTGGGCACGCTGGGTGTGCAAGCGATGCAACTCTGGTTCACGCCCAACAGCCGCCAGCTGGTGCTGCACGTGGAGCGGGGCGGCGTGCTGGTGTACGCCATCCAGCCCAAAGGCCAGCACACGGCGCCACCGGGCGACTCATCGCGCTCCATCGCGCTGGCGCCGTTGTCGGTGGGATCGGCCTCTCGCCTGAGCCTGATCGGATGGTGGGGAGAGGACGGACTGCTGCAGGTGCGCAACGAGCGCGACCGGAGCGCACCCGGCGCCGACCGCTTCGGCACCCAGACCTACCGCCACCTGGCCCCCTCGCCGGACGGAGCGCTGGTCGCGGCGCTGGACGCGCAGGGGGTGGATCTGCTCGATCCGGCCAGCGGCCGGCTGGCCGACCGCTACCGCATGTTTCTGAATCCCTTGACCATCCGAGAGCTCGCCTTTCTGGGCGGGCATCTGCTGCTGCTCAAGGAGGCCGCCGGCCTCGAGCGCTGGGATCTGGCAGATCAGGAGCTGGTGCAGCGCTACGATTTGCAGGGGGAGGGCCTGCTGGCCGGCCCGGATGGGACCGCTTTCGTACTGCTGCAGGGCAACCGGCTGCTGCTGGTGACAGCCGCCTCAGGGGAAGTGCGGGCAGAAATCACGGTGAGCCCGGGCTCAGGCAACTACCTCTTCTCGCCGGATGGCACGCTGCTGGCCGTTGTCCGGGGGGCCACCGTGGAGCTTTGGGAGGCAGCGGAGGCGAGACGCGCCCGCATCCTGCGCGGGCAAGGGGGTCCCGTCCACGGGTTGGCCTTCTCCCACGACGGCGAAAGGTTGATGGCGGCCAGCGGCCAAATCTGGGAGGTCGGGAGCGGGAATCTGGTCGGCACCTTCGAAACCGCTGCCCGCTTGCTGGCCAGCAGCCCGCAGGCCGGGCTATTCGTCGGGGACGACGGCGCGCTGCGCTCTCTTCAGCAAGGTGACCGAATCGGCACGCTGATCGACCGGCGGGCGGCCGCGGCGCAGCTGCTGTTCCGAAGGGATGGGCAGCAGTTGGTGTGGCGGGCCGAGGATGGACGGGTGTACGCCTACGGGGTCCGGGCTCTGTCCCCGCCCGCTCGGTCCACGCCAGGCGAGTCGGCACTGAACGCGACTGAGGTCGGCCAATTGACACTGCTCACCCATCTCGGGCGCGGCCGGCTGCGCCAGGTGCTGTGGTCACCGGATGATCGCTACCTGGCGTTGAACACCACGCAGAATGCGGTGATCTACGAGGCGGAGTCGCTCCTGCCTGTCCGCTCTCTCCTGGACGCCACGGCCCTGGCCTTTGATGCGCATGGGCAGGCCCTCATCGGGGGGGAGTCCCCCCTCCGGCTGCTGAAGGTCGAAACGGGGGAGGTGGCGCGCAGCTTCGGCCAATTGGGAATCTCCGCCGCGGCATTCAGCCCGGATGGCACCACCCTGGTCATCGCGGGCAAGGTCAGTCCGGAATCCGATCCAGACGGGCTGGCCCTGGTCAACTTAAGCAGTGGGTTGCTGCGCCAGCTGGATCTCGGCGGAGGCGGATCAGGTGCCCCCTTGGCGGTGCAGTTTTCGCCGGACGGGCAGACCGTCGTGCTGTCCTTCCGGGGGATGATCTCACTCTGGGATGTGAATTCCGGGCAGCAGCTGCGCGCCCCGATCCGCGGCAACAGCAGGCCGGCGAGCATCTCGCCGGATGGCCGCCTGATAGCCTACTTCACCAATCGTTTTGTGATCGAGCGCCTGGACACCGGCGGAGAGCGCAGGACGATCAATGCTGACGGCACCCCCTACTTCCCCACCGGGCTGGACATCCCCAGCCTGCGGCCGGTGGATTATCAGTTTGCTCCGCAGGGCCGGCTGTTGGTCTTCTATCGCAGGCTCGACCGAAGGACCTTCGAAGAAGATCTGGCGCTGGTGGAATGGGACCTGACCGCTACTCCGATTCGAGCCGAGGTCAGACTGCAAGGCATGCTCATGCTCAGCAATCTGGGCGGTGAGCACGCGCAGGACTATGCCAACGAAAGCCCACAGCTGATCCCGGCCTTCGGGCTCAGCCCGCGAGGGTCGCTGTTCTACTCGCTCACCGGCGACGGCGTCCTGCGGGTGTGGAACGCCCGGGACGGAAGACGCCTGGCCTCCAGTCAGGCGGACACGACGGACCGCATGGCCATCGGCCTTGACGGTCAGGCGGTGGTGATCGCCGACGCACTGGGCGTGTTGGAAGTGTGGGACCTCGGCGGGGGCGGGCTGCTGCGGACGGTGCCGGGGACCTGGGAGAACGAGTGGCTGGCCTATGCCAGCGCGACGACCCTGGCCATGCTGCAACCCGAGGGATCGCTGGCGATCGTCGACCTGCAGACCGGCGAAGCCCTGGACCGGCTGGAGTTGAAGCCCTACGGCGGGCCGGCCTACTTTGCGCTGGGGCCTGATGGGCGGACCTATGCCCAGATGGCGCTGCTCGCCGGGCGCAACTCGCTCCAGTTCTACGGGATGGCGCCAGACCTGCCACTGCTCGACCTCGACCGTTACCCGCTGCCGAGCCGGCCGGTCTTCTCCCCCGATGGACAAACGCTGGCGGTGGTGAACCGCAATCGGGTTCTGCTGTGGGATCTGCAGTCCGGTGCGCTCCGGGGAGAACTGCAGGGGTTGGGCAGCAGTGTCGGCCCACTGACCTTCACGCCCGATGGCTCCCGCCTGATCGCCGGGAGCGGCGAGATCTGGGAGGTGGAGTCGGGAGTGCGAACCGCTCAGTTTGAAACGAACAGCCCCAGCCAACGGATTGCCTGCAACGGCTACCTGATTGTCGGTGAGCAGGGAAACCTGTGGGACGCTTCCAACGGAGCCAGCCTGGGCGTCCTCGCTGGGCTGCGCGGGCCGGCCCTGAACTTCGGATTCACCCCGGATGGTTCGCGATTGCTCTGGCAGATCCAGGACGGCGTGGTGGAGGTCTGGGGAGTCAGCCTGGAATAGGCCGGCGGGCGAAGAAATCCAGCAGGTGGCCGACCAGGGCCTCGCTGTCCTCCTCCTGTAGGAAGTGTCCCGCGCCGCGCACCAGCAGGCGCGGCTCCCGGCGTGCGCCAGGGATCAGCCAGCGGAAGAACAGGTGTCCGCCGCGGGTCACCGGGTCCGAGTCGGAGAACAATACCAAGGCCGGCTTCTCCCACCCGGCCAAGACACTCCGGGCGGCCCTCATCTCGGCCGCGCCCGGATCCTCGGGCCGCAGCGGAACCAGCAGCGGGAAAACCGCCGCGCCGGATTTGTAGGAGGCCTCCGGGAAGGGGGCCTCATAGGCGGCGATCACCTGCGGCGCCACCCGCTCCGGCTGCGCCAGCCCCATCTTGATGACCCGGCCGATTGGCAGTTCGGAGACGCGCTCGGCGAAGGCCCGCCAGCGCAGGAAGGCCTCCGGCATTCGGCTCTCGCCGGTGGGTAGGCCGGTGTTCATGATGACCAGCCGGGCGAAGCGGTCCGGCTGCTGGCTGGCGGCGGTCAGGCCGATGAGCCCGCCCCAATCGTGCACCACCAGGGTCACCCGCTGCAGGTCGAGCGCCTCAAGGAATCCCTTTAGGATGTCCAGGTGGAGCTGGAAAGAGTAATCGCCGCGCTCGCTCAGCTTGTCGGAGCGGCCGAAGCCAACGAAATCCATGGCCAGGACACGATGTCCCTGAGCGAGCGGGGGAATCAGCTTGCGGTACAGGTAGCTCCAGGTGGGCTCGCCATGCAGACAGAGCACCGGATCGCCTTGACCTTCGTCGATGTAGTGCACCCGCAGCCCCTGGATATCCACGTAACGAGGCGCAAAAGGAAAGTCGGTCAGCCCGGCGAAGCGCTGCTCGGGGGTGCGCAGAATCATGGGTTGGCGGGCCCAGGGTGATCCAGCAGCTCGGCCAGGCGAGGATGCTCGGCGTATTCGCCCCGGTTCTGGGGCGGCAGCAGGGCGGCGATGCGGCACATGATCTCGTCGGTGTGGCGGCGCAATTCCGAGCTGCGCTCGGCCGAACCGGGTGGGGGGAGCCTGAAGGGCTTGCCCACCCACAGCGTCAGCTCGGGGCGGCGCAGGCGGAAGAGGCTGTGGAAAGCGCGCTCGGTCCCGATCACCGCCACCGGCACCAGGGGGACATCGGCCAGCTGAGCCAGGTAGGCCGCGCCGGTCTTGCCGCGCTGCAGGCGGCCGTCCCGGCTGCGGGTGCCTTCTGGCGCCAATGCAAAGATTTTGCCGGCCTTCAGCCAGCTGGCGGCAGCCTCCAAGGCGCCGCGGTCCACCTCGCCCCGACGGATGAAGATCCCACGAGCCAGGCGCAGGATCGGCCACAGCAGCGGATTGTTCCGCCACTTGTCCGCCACCCAGCCGGCCATATCCGCTCCACCCAAATAGGTATAGCCCAGGGGGATGTCGGCCATGCTCATGTGGTTGCTCACGAGGATGTAAGGCCCTCGGGCAGGGAGGTTCTCCAGCCCCTCGGCGCGGGACCTGGAGAGCAGCTTGATCAGGCTTGAGAAGAACCAGCGGAGCAGGCGAACGCGCATGGGGAGGGTCAATTGTAGACGGGAAGCCGGGGTGTTACAATCGGTCCTGCCCCCACGGCGATCCGCATGCTGACCATCCAGCCGGTTGATTTGCGCGACAGGCAGCAGGTGGGGCAATTCCTCGACTTACCCTTCCGCCTCTACCGCAATCATCCGCTCTGGGTGCCCCCTATCTTGCTCGACGCCCGCACCCAGTTGAACCCGGCCAAACACCCCTTCTACGAGCATTCCGAGGCGGCCTTCCTGCTGGCGTTGCGCGAGGGGTATCCGGTGGGCCGGCTGGCCGTGCTGGAGAACCGCCCCTACAACCGCTACCACGGAGTGCAGCAGGGGCAGTTCTACCTGTTTGAATGCGTCGAGGATTTCGGCGTGGCGGAAGCCCTGTTCGGGGAGGCGCTGGATTGGGCTCGCCGGCACGACCTGACCCAGCTGGTGGGTCCCAAGGGCTTCGGGGCTCTGGACGGGTACGGCATGCTGGTGCAGGGCTTCGAATTCCGCCCGGCGATGACCATGATGAACTACAACCCGCCCTACTACCCTGCGTTTATGGAACGGCTGGGGTTTCGCAAGGAAGTGGACTTCATCTCGTGTTATCTGGGAGTGCACTCCTTCCAGCTCCCGGAGCGGGTCCACCGCATCGCGGAGCGGTCGCTGCGGCGCAGCGGGCTGGCGGTGCAGCGCTTCCAGAGCAAGAAGCAGCTGCGGGCCTGGGCTCGGCGAATTGGACAAGCGTACAACCAGGCCTTCGTTGGCAACTGGGAGTACTATCCGCTTTCTGAGCAGGAGATCGGGTTTCTCACCGACAACATCCTGACGGTGGCCGATCCGCACCTGGTCAAGCTCATCATCCATGGGGATGATGTGGTGGGCTTCCTCTTCGCCTTCGCGGATGTCTCCGCCGCGATTCAGCGCAGCCGGGGCAGGTTGCTGCCTTTTGGCATCCTGGACCTGCTCCTGGAATCCAAGCGCACCCAATGGGTGGCCCTGAACGGAGCGGGGATCCTGCCCGAATTCCAGGGGCGAGGCGGCAATGCGGTCCTGTATGCCGAGATGGAGAACACCGTCCGCGAGGCCGGTTTCCAGCATGCCGACCTCACCCAGGTGGCGGAGAGCGCGGTGCAGATGCGCCGTGACCTGGAAAACATAGGTGGGGTTCCATATAAGAATCACCGGGTATTTATCCGGGAGGTATAAGAGGAAGGGCCGACCCGGAACGGGGAGGTGGCGGGTCAGGCCTTATAATGTCGGCAAGTTCGCCACTGGAGGAATAGCGGAACCATGAACAGCATGCCCGAGCGGGTAGGGACCCGTCGTCCCACACACCCCTGGCTGAAACAACTAAAGGTCGCAGTGGTCCCCGGTCCCACCAGCACGGTGCTGGAAGAAGTGATCGATGGGCTGCTGGGGCAGTTCCAGGCGCTGGGCCATGAGGTCCAGCCGCAACCGCGGGATGGCGCCGACCTGCTGCTGACCACCGCCCGTTACGGCGAGCCGGTTCCCTGGCGCAAGGCTCTGTTCTTCACCGCCCGCAAACGCTACAACTTGGAACACAGCCCCACGATCCTAACCCTGGTGCATCTTTCCCGGGCGGAATACCAGGCGGCCATGGACCATTTCCGCCAGGCGCTGGCGAAGGATCCGATCGAGCCGGCCGATTTTCAGTTCCCAGGTCTGGCCCCGCAGGCCTATCGAGTGTTGGTGGAGCAGGGACGCCGAGGTGGGCCGCTGCTGGCGTTGGAGCGGCAGCTCCAGGCGCAGGCCAAGAGCATCCGGCTGCTGCTGGTGGTGGGGGACGACCAGCCGCTGTGGGCGCATCACTTCGACCTGGTCGGGGCCCATCCCACCATCGAGGCCGATCACAATGGCGGCTTCTACGAGGACCTGGTGCTGCGCACGGTCACCGTGCTGAGCACCCAGGAGATCACCGATCACGAAGTGGTGGACGAGCCGATACCGCTGGCGGAGTGGCGTGGGCTTTCGGCCCCGCCGGCCATGATCGCAGCCGGGCCGCAGCTCGGCAAGCGCAGCTTCTTCACCGAGATGGTGCGGATCGCCGACCTGGTTCAGGTGCCGGCCGTGGCGGAAGGCGTGGCCAGCCAGTACAGCGAGGGTTGCTTCGCCACCTGGGAACCGGCGCTGGGGGCGCTGATCGCCACGGTGACCGGCTCGGCTAGGCCGGTGGACAAGGATCAGATCGGGGAGGACGACCTGGCGGTGATCGTGGGCGTGCGTCCGGACGGGGTGGGCGCCCAGGTGCGCCAGGTAGCGGGAAAGCGCAACGATCCGCCCTCCTCCGAGGCGGTGGAGCTCATGGACATGGACCGAGGCTTGCCCTCGGTGGAACTGGATGGAGGCTGGAGGGTGCCGGTGGTGCGCTCTAAGCTGCACGGGCATCGCGGGGTGGCAAGTTTCGACCCCCGGCAGGTCGAGCATGTCCCACTGGATCCGCCCTACTATCACTACCCGGTTTCGTGCGCCACCGAGGCGCAGGCCCAGGGGATCAAGGCGGCCTTCGCTCGGGCCGAGTCGCTGCGCGATCCAGGCGACCCGCGCCAGCTGGCCTTCACCGTGCTGCCCGGACACGGGGTGGTGATCGCGGAGAAGTGGGTGAAGGGCAAGGCCCCGTTTCAGGCGATGTGGGAGGCCATGGATCAGGGAACGCTGGTGGTTGAGAACCGCGTTCCCCAGGGGCCGTTGAGCTACGTCCCCGGGCCGGACGGTCGAATGGTGCTGAAAGAGGGCTGAGGGCGGCCACAAGCCCGGCCGGACTGCGGACAGCGCCAGCTGCGGCCGGCCGGCATCCGTAACCTACAGCCGCAATCCCATATCCTCCAGCGACTCGCGGGGCGCCAGGGCGCCCACCCTCATCTTCATCCAACCGCTGGTGTTGTGGAAGTCGGTCACCGCGCTGCCCGGCGGATTGATCTCGTCCAGCTCGGAGGCCAGCGCCGGATCGAGGCTCATCTCCAACACGGCCAGCGCATCATCCAGTTGCGCCTCGGTGCGCGGGCCAATGATGGGTGCGGTGACCGCCGGCTGATCCTTGACCCACAGCAGCGCCAGTTGGGAGGCGCTCATCCCGGCCCGCTCGGCCTGCTCCATGACGCGGCGGCTTGCCGCCAGCCCGGGCTCGGTGACCCGCTCGGCGGCCCAGGCGCCGATACGGGCGGCGCGCGAGCCCTCCGGGTGGCCGTTCGTGCCAGGGTAGCGCCCGGCCAGCATCCCCATGGCCAGCGGTGACCAGGGCAGGATCCCCAGCCTATAGCGCTTCGCCAGCGGGATCAGCTCGTTTTCCACCCGGCGATCCAGCAGGTTGTAAGGAGGTTGCTCGGTGATGTAGCGCGCCAGGCCGTGGCGCTCGCTGATGGCCAGGGCCTCCGCCACCATCCAGGCCGGGTGGGTGGAGCAACCGATGTAGCGCACTTTTCCCTGGCGCACGAGATCATCCAGTGCGCCCAGGGTCTCCTGCTGCGGGATATCGAAGACCGGCCGGTGGATCTGGTACAGATCGATCCAATCGGTGCCCAGCCGCTGCAGCGAACCCTCCACCGCCTGCAGGATGTGGAGGCGGGAGTTGCCGCGGTCGTTGGGATCCTCCGATTGAGGGAAGTGCACCTTGGTGGCCAAGATGACGCGGTCGCGGCGCCCGTCCTGGAGGGCTCGGCCGAGCACGCGCTCGCTCTCGCCGCGGTTGTAGACATTGGCAGTGTCCACGAAG
>Ga0299912_10004292_pt1 | contig 11679 bp, 7 predicted proteins | sample RVTome_2_FD_207667 | JGI IMG/M metagenome (GOLD analysis project Ga0299912, IMG submission 207667) | Soil microbial communities from uranium-contaminated site in the Upper Colorado River Basin, Wyoming, United States - RVT95D214 (version 2) ... | reverse complement strand
CCACCGCGTGCTACGTTCGGCTTAATAGTCATCTTACAGCCAGGGGTGACACCTTTCACGGTGACCCGCAGTAAATCACCCGATGTCGGCGGGGCGTTAGGAGAATTATCCTTAGTGGGAGAATACAATGCGCCCATCTCGACAGTGATACCATTGGTATCAAGGCCGCCCTTCGTATCCGATGGATAGTCACAGGGGTCGGCAAGGGGTGTATAATTTGGGTCTGCCCAGTTCGGGTCTTCGGGGTCAATCTCATACTTGTCAAAGCTGCCTGGGAAGATACCATAGCCCTTATCACTCGGACCAACACTCTCACCGACCTTGTAGCCGCTGATGCTTTTAATCTTGGCGCCCTGGTTAACGTAAATATCCAGAGCAAAGGCCCTTACCAAATTCGGCTCACTGTTCACCTTGTAGCTGATAACGACCGTGTTGCCGTCCCACGCAAGCTCTCTGCACTTGATGTCAACGCTTCCTGCCCATGCCGGGACAGCAAATAACAGGACTGCCAGGAGCAAACTAATCAGTAACAGTATTGGGTTTCGCTTTTTCCTTCTCATAATCAAATCTCCTATAAAAGCATAGTATTTGTAAATTATTTTATGCATTATTATGAAGCCTGGATGAATTTATATCTATTTTACCGGATTGGCTGGCTGTAGTCAAGAAAATTATCGGACAATCCGTTGTTTTTTACGGATTGTCGAGGATGAAAAGGTGGATTTTGGCCTGTTGGAAATGATGCGATAAAGGTATCTGGTTTGTATTAAACAGGAATTTTTAGCAGTGCAAATGAAAAAGGGCTGTGAGCTAAAATTACTCACAGCCCTTGTCATTATGCAAGTTGATATGGCTTCACTATGGCGTAGTCCAGAAGTTGTAGGGTCCTGTTATAATCGGGGCCAGGTCGCAAACTGGCACTTGAGCCTCTGGCTTGGTGTAGTACGTTCTGAGGATTGTTAAATCTTCCAAGCTGACCCTGATTCCAAACTTCATCTTGTGGTCAAGGTCCGCACATATACCACCAGGAGGTATCTGGGCAGCCGGTTTGGCGTATGCAGTTCTGAGGACCACCAAATCCTCCAAGCTGACCCAGATGCCAAACTTCCTGAGCCCGTTGATATCACCGCGGCACTGCCTCTTATAGCACCAGCATTTGGGATAGCCCCAAGTCGCCCAGTCGCTGTATTCCAATGCACCGGCGTTGCCGCCAAGCAGGCATTCCTGAGTGGTCAGTTCAAACGCCATATCCCACGAGCCTTCCTCATTGATAATCGGTTCACCTTCCACGAATGGCTCATTGACATGGGGTGCTGTCGGCCACAAAATCCTTACTGCGTCATCGTTGGAGTAATGTGGACGCGTCTTCCAGCCCCAGTACCACATTTGCGGTATCTCTTCGTAGAGGGCCGCAATGCTAATCCAGTAGACCGAATTGCTGTTCGGGTCCTGCCAGAACCACTTTGCCTCCGGCAACTGCAGATCATACTTAAAGCAGGTATCCGGCGGGTATTGCGGGTGAAAGTCAAAGCCGACGAATTGCTCGCGCACTTCGGCTATGTTGGCGTAATACTCCCATTTCATTATACCCGGATGGCTCCAAGGCCGGTCAATTCCCGCCGGCACGTCCGTCCAGATGCCGATGTGGAATCCAATCGGGGCAGGTTGAGGTGGCATGGGTTGAGTCCACTCATAATATGAGCCCCACCAGTGGATGTCCGTAACAGGACGCTGGTCCTTGCAGGGCCAGTCGTCGGCCACAATCTGCATCCAGCCGTATATCGATGGCTCATCCCAGCCGTAATACGCACCAGGTTCCATCTCAAACGGCGGCTGTGACCACTTGAGTTTGTACTCGATGTGGACTGTGTGGTCTTCAACCTCGCCATCTGTGGCCTGACCGTTATAGGACAAACCGCCTGCTGTGTTAAACCTGAATCGTGCGAAGGTATTGATATTACCTTTTGCTGTGGCCGGCACTGTGAACGCGAGCGTGTCGGTCAAGCCGCCGCCGGTAAGTGCGACATTATTGAATATCCTGTCAATCGCATCGGACCAATCACCGTCGCCGTAGAAGTCAATCCAGGCGTTTAACCTACCGGGTACCGATGCGGTTACATCGACCGTGGCTTGCTGACCAGGTATCAGTAGTGACGTAAACGCGACGCCATCTTCGTCATCACTGCCGTTATTATCATCGCCTGTTGCTGTTGCATCCGGCAGACCGTCTAATTCAGCGTCTATGCTGGCACCCAGCATAACGCCAGCCACAATTGTATGGCGAGCGCCATTACTGGCTAATAGAGTCGGATAGGTCGGGTCCGGTGCATCACCGAAATCAGTGCCTGCATTAATGGCGACTTTGTGGTCTTCGACCTCACCATCCAGCGCAAGCCCGGTAGGACCGCCGGTACCCTGGCTGCTTATTCGGCAGCGGCCAAAGGTATGACCAACCACCGAGCCAATCGGTGCCGTCACCGGTATCGGATTCAGCCCGGGTAGCAGCCAGCCGCCAAACACAAATTCACCTGCGTCGTTCCAGCTACCATTGCCGTTGAAGTCAATCCACAGCTCTACAACTCCGCCAAGACCTGCAGGGTCAGAAACTTCCACGGTGATGGTTGTCGGTATGCCCTGAGTCAACGGTGGAATCGTCACGCCGTCCTCATCGTCATTACCGTCGTTGTCGTCGCCTAATGCCAGCGGGTCGGGTTGGCCGTCACCTTCAGGGTCGGGCCCATCATTTGCAGGACCAAGCCACGGACCAGCGATAATGTGTCGTGCACCATCGTTAGCCAGGAGCGTTGGATAAGGCGGGTCATTAGCATCGCCGAAGTCCATCTCAGGCGGCACAGGCGGCTCAGCGTTGGGGTCAGTGAACAGGATAAACGACATATCCGCACTCTGCATATTTTGGTCGTGTATCTCATACCATTCCCATATTTCCGGGAATTCGATGGGCAAGCCAACAACCGCATCGTCATTGTACACGTGCTTATGAATCGTCCAACCCCACGGATACTCCGGAGGATGGCTGTAAACAGCCACAATCATCAGCCAGTAAACCGCCTCGGTTTCTTCCTGCCAGAACCATGCTCCTTCAGGTATCCGCACTGAATAACGGAATACCGGCTCATGAGGTCCGCACGGATCGTATTCTGGATGCTTGTCATAGCCGACCAGCACCTCATCGTAATCCATCGCATTGTATTCCCAAATAATCTCGCCGGGATGGCTCCAATTACCCGGGTCACACGGGTCTGGGTCAGGCACGTCCGTCCAGATAGAAATCCAGAAGTGACCCGGCTGTTCCGGACGTATTATCGGCTCGTGGCAGGGCATGTAGGTATAACCCAGATATGAACCCCACCAGGCAATAGCCGTTATTGGTAGTGGGCTCTTGCAGGGCCAATCGTCCGCGGCCACTGTCAGGAGTTCCAGATCCCACACCCAACAGCTTGGAACATCCTCATAGTGTGGCCAATCGCGGATACCGGTAAAGGGCTGTTCCCACTTAATGTAACAGGGGTCGGTATCAAGCTCGAAGGCCACATCGACGCTTTCCTGATATATTGGGTCTTTAATCGGGATCATGTAATTGTTGGCTGGGTCCAGAACTAAACCCGGCTCAAGCGGGCCCCAAACCAAGAACCCTACGGCATCATCCATCCAGTGCCAAGGCCGGGTCTTCCAGCCCCACGGATACTCATGAGGAGGAAGAGAACCTACCGGATACAACGCTGAAATGCTCATCCAGAAGACATTATCAATGGTATTGGGCTCAAATTGGCCCTGCCAAAAGTATTCAGTCGGTTCCAGATACAGTGTGTATTGATAGCAAATATCCTCTGGATAGTAACCGTGGTAGAAATCTGTTCCGACCTCATTGACTTCAACCCGATTAGCATCCACTTCAATCTGCCAGAGCAATTGTTTTGGATAGCTGTAGCCGGGAATAGGACTTGCAGGGACATTTGACCAGAAGCACATCTTCCAGCCAATGGGAAGCTGAGGTGGCATACCCCCACCTTGCTCCCAGTAGATATACGAGCCCCACCAGTGTATAGAGGTTACAGGCATTTCACCCAGACATCTAAAGTCGTCTGCAACGATATTCCAGTATTCTTCCGGCGGTTCCCACAGTTCTCGCAGGGACATTACATCCCAGCCGCAATATTGCGGTATTTCCGAATTGGGGTCAATTTCAATAGGTGGCTGAGACCACTTCAGGTGCGGAACCAGCGGCTTGGGTGGTGGAATTTCGCCTATCAGGGAGTCAAGAGCATCCAGGTCATCGGGCAAATCTCCTAAATCACCGGAAGGAGCTGCCAACGACCAGGCACCACGGTCGAGACCAAGAGCAAGCTCTTCAAACCACAAATAATTTGTACTGCAAACTATCCCGGTTCCTGCATCTATGCCCGAACCGGCTATAGGCTGCAAATTCGCAAAGAAAACGTCGCCGGCCTGTTCTATCATGCCGGAGGGGTTGAAACGGCACTCGAAATCAACAGCGCTAAACATCAGTCCTATCGAGGTCGTATCAACCGAGAAGCCAACTGCTGCTTCACCGGCATTCAGCAGCGGAATGGTGAAACCAGGACCTTGGCTGCCCATGGTGTTATAGGGATCGAAATTCCAGGCGGCACTTTCGATACGCATTACCAATTCATTGGGGTCGATTAGCAGTTTTACTATCACCGCATCAAGGTCGTCGTGCGGCATCAAACCCAACTGTCCCTCGTCAATCAGCAGCATATTGGTTGTTACCAACATGCCGGACCACGGGTTAATGATTGTCACGGCAATAAACAAATCGCCTGCAGCACCTTCCATGGGGTTTTGTACCTGTGAGGTAACTGCACTACCTGCTGCACCATACGAGCCACGATCAATGGAGAAGATTATCGGGTTGCCGTTAATCGGGTCGTGATTTGGATTGGTCGGGTCGCCGAGGTCCGGCGGATGCACTCCGGGGGGGTTAACTCCACTGGTTGGTGCAACGCGGTCGTGAGTATTGCCGGGCTCAGCGGCGGTCCCATCATATAATGTATTGGTTCCGACGGTTTCCAGGGCATCGAGGTCATCTTCCATCTTATCGGTGCCGGACCACGGTGCCTTCAAAGCCAGTATGGCATCATCGTGAACCAGAACGTTTTGGCCGGGTGCTGTAATTGGCTCGCTACTGAATACGTCACTGGCGGCCTCTCCATCACTTCGCCAGGGTCCCAGTCCATAAGGCGGTGCTCCTGGTGGCGGATTGGTATCCACATCAGCAGAACCAGGTGGGCCTACCGGCAGTGTCAAAGCTCCTGCCAGTGTCGCCTCACTTTGAACTGCGGTGCCGGCTAATCCAATCGCCCATGGGTCAACACTGAAATAAAACTTAATGGGTAAACCTCCACCGGCGACAGTTGGCTCGGGGAAGGGCGGACCTGTGCGATATTGCCATTCTTCTGGATAAACAGGACTATGATTCTCCGGCTGTTCATCGCCGTTGAAAAAGTCTTCGCCAAAACTATAGGCGTTGATATTGTGTTTGTACGAAACGGGGGTAGGATAAAGGCCCATAGCTACTGTCTTTAGAATCTGATTGTTTGTGCCATTAGGCGGATTGCTTGCCCCGCCGGTGCTGGTATCTGGCTCGGACTGGAATATCTCTGCTTCCGATACAAACCCTCCATTTCGATAGTCCCACACATCACCGATACGGGCTGTAGCAATGCCTCTTGCCCGTGGAACGGCCGGTAAACGAATAAATGGATATGGGCCGGCTCCTACCGGCGTTGGCGGAGGCGCCCACGGAGGCATAAACATCGCTATCCACTGACCCTGTATGCCATCGTAGCGGGGGTCCGTTGGGCCGTTGACGGAAAAGCTCACTGCAGCCGGTGCCCATTTCAGCACAACACTACCTGCGTAGGTTAAGCGATAACAATAGCCGTTTCCACCATAATTCAGAGTCACCAAAGTACCTTCTGGTGCGGGAGCACCGTTGACCGTATCGAAATTACCTATAGCAGTCCCGCTAATAAGAAGAATATCTTGTTCCGGCGGAGGTGTGGCTGTCAAACTAAGAACTAATGTTGCCGTAGAGAGAGCCCCGGCTGGGTCAAGATAAGCAGTGCCGCTAAGGCCAATCGGACTTACACCGGCTGAACCAATCTGGAATTCAAGAGTCCCATTTCCGGGATTAGCTCCAGCTGCAGTACTAGCTCCGACATATAAATCCTGTTGACTAATTGTAGCAGCGGAACCTTGTATGGTAACCTTTCCTTTGGCGCCAGCCGCGCTAGCTCCTCCTACATACATCCTGCCGGTGGCTCCGGTTATAGAGCCGCCGCTGATGGTAGCGCGACCATCACCGTTTAACTTATACCCAATTTCAAGCTTTCCGGTATTGTCGAGCTGTCCGCCAGTCATAACTAAATAGCCTATGTCAGAACCTTGGCCTGATGCGCCGGCATCGCCGACCTTGAGCTCGTTACCGCTCTTGAGATATCCGTCTGCGTCAATCTCCAAAGTCGCATCTCGGGCTATAGCAATCTTATTGCTGACCAGAACTGGGACACTGGTATTCACCGTACATAAATCACCTTCGGTGATGATCTTGACCTCTTCGGTATCATCCGGCACCTTATTCACCGTACCATTCCACCAATTACCAGGCACATTCCAGTTGCCTACTCCTCCAATCCATGTGTTAGTTGCAAATGCGCTACTTGCAGTAAAACTCATCAACAATAGACAAAAACACAGAGTTGTTAGTATTTTTGCTAACGTAAATTTCGACTGCTTCATAATTAAAACCTCCTAAAAATAAAATGTGAGTTTAACACAGACTACAATGTTCGGTAACTAAACAGACATGAATCCTCTCATAGTTTAATCCTCCACAAAAACCATTCTTTGTGAAATCGAAATACTAACGCTTTATATATACTCATGAACTTACGGCTACAAAAGTAGCATTTTCTATTTTTTGGGCGCAGATATAATCCGCCCCCTTTCTTCACTGGCAGAAAGCCAGAAAAATGGAAGAGAAACTAAAACGTCACTACCACTCCTCACTTCTCCTTGCTTACCGCTAAGTTCATTATTTACTGAATGTTAAGTATATCATCTTGCCACAGCTAAATCAAGATAAAAATTATAGGACTAACGTTTTTTGCGACCTGTTGAAACGAAAATTTCGTAACTTCCTTAATATCAAGCACATACACCACGGTGGCTGTGGAATTCATCTTATTTTTTGTAAATTTTTTCAGGGTTGAATGCCTTCTTTTCGACAAATTTCAGCTCTTTAGTGCTGCCCTTCGTGCTCCGGCTGGCTCCGCCCAGACGAGTTTTCAGCGCACGGTAAAAACAGGATTTGTAACCTGCGTGACATTGGCCGGCATCGACCGATACTTTTAGAATCAGGCAGTCCTGGTCGCAATCGACGAGTATTTGTTTTACTTTTTGGGTGTGGCCGCTTTCTTCCCCTTTTTTCCACAATTTTTGCCGTGACCTGCTGAAATAAACGGCGTAACCGGTTTTAATTGTCAAATCAAGTGCCTGGCGATTCATATAGGCGGCCATTAGTACCTGTCCGGTCTTTGCATCCTGAGCTATGACCGGTATCAAGCCGTTGTCATCAAATTTCGGAATGAATTCTAACCCTTCTTCGATAACTTTCTTTGTTGCCATTTTGCAGACCTCCTAAAATAGATATTGTTATCGTCTTGCTATAAAGATTTTTACTCGTTATTATCTACAAGAGCAAGTTTTTTTAGGAAAACTAATTCAATGCCCGAAGCCAACGTTAAAAAAAGCAAGTTCATATTTCTACTTTTGCGAATCGCTGTAGTGATTGGTGGTATTACCTGGGGACTTTACAAGGTTTCCACCGACCAGAGATGGAGCAGCTTCGTAGAGAAATTCCGTCTAATGAATATGTGGGTTTTTGCAATGGCTCTCGGTATTTTCATTATCTGTCAGATAGCAATGGGATTTCGCTGGTGGTTACTGCTGAAAACTCAGTCGGTCTTTATAGACTTTTGGGCTTCCGTCAAACTGAATTTTTTGGGGCTTTTTACAATAATTTCATGCCCGGTTCCGTAGGTGGGGATTTAATTCGTGCCGGGTTCGTAACTTATCACACCAATAAAAGGTTTGAAGCTGCCTTAAGTGTATTTGTTGACAGGATAATCGGACTATTAGGCACATTCGTCATCGCTATTTTTTTCTATTTACTTTTTTTGAGGGGTAAAGGCAGTTTAATAACCTCCGGTAATGAGGAAAAAGGAGCTTTTTTCAGGTCTGTTGGTGAGCACAAGGGGATTGTTTTTGGGGTAGTTATTGCCGTTGTAATTGTTTTTTGTGGTTTCTTATTACATAGGCGGGGGCGAGCAGTGATTCAAAAGGCCTGGCGTTCTATTTGCTTATATAGCGAAAAAACCTTTCAAAAGCTAAAAAATGCGACAATTCTCTACTGCAGCAAGCCCCTGACGATGTTGGTAGTATTTGTGATAACTATTTTTTTGCAGATTTTGACAATCACGGCCTTCTGGTTACTCGGCCGTGATATGGGTATTACTGCCGGTATCAAATATTATTATGTTTTCTTTACCCTGTCGTGGGTTTTGGGAACAATACCGGTTAGTATCGGAGGTTTAGTCGTAGTAGAAGGCTCTCTTGTTTGGTTGTTTATTAATTTTGCCGGCGTTAATGCAGAATCAGCAGCTGCGCTGGCGTTGTGTCAGCGAGCTGTCTGGATGCTTGCATCTTTACCGGGAGCCGTAATACATCTAATCGGCGCACATCTGCCAGGCAACCATATAGACGGTAAAATGCAATTTGAATGACCCCAAAGACTTTTTTGTTGACTATGACCAGTCAATCAATTAAACTATTTTATTCGGTATAAAAGATGCCTGTTTAAGTGCTTTCAATAGGGCAAAGATTGGCAGATTCGCACGCATTACCGAAGCGTTATTTTTAAGGATATGCCTATGGCAGGACGCTTTAAAAGATACTTTTTACGGGGGTTGGCGGTGCTTTTGCCGACCATCGTCACAATCTGGATATTCGTCTGGAGCTACAAGTTTATTCATGAGAAAATTGGCGTTCATATAAAACACGGTTTGCAGAAATTGATACTGCTTGCTGGCGGCGCTGAGCAGGAGCTGGGAAGACTCTGGATAGATGGGGCTTTATCCATAGCTGGATTTCTTTTGGCGTTAATTACCGTTTCTATCGTGGGTGCATTTTTGGCCAGTGTCATTGGCAGAACCCTCTGGCGAATGATTGAAAAGTTCATAATGAAGACACCTCTTTTAAGACATGTCTATCCCTATGTAAAGCAGGTTACAGATTTCCTGTTTATGCAGGAAGAAGAAAAAAATAAGATGTTTTCGAGGGTTGTTGCTGTCGAGTATCCACGAAAGGGTATCTGGGCAATGGGTTTTGTTACCAGTAGCGGTACTGAGGGTGCTAATGAGGATGCAAACAAAGGATTTCTGACCATTTTAGTTCCCACATCACCAACGCCGTTTACCGGATATGTCATAATGGTGTCAAAAGAGCAGGCAGTAGAGCTGGATATTACCGTAGAAGAGGCATTAAGGTTTATCATATCTTGTGGTGTGGTGTTACCTCGGGGCAAATCACCAATCAATTTGCCCAAGCTGGTTTCGCAAGGTGAAAAACAGCAGGAGGATTTTGCTGTAGCAAAGCACAATTAAGGAGAAAAAAATTGCTTTTTAAGATTACTGGAAGACATACTGACATAACCGAAGCAGTCAGAAGACATGCAGAGGAAAAAACCTCCAAACTTCCGAAGTACTACAGTAGCATCAATCAGGTTGAGGTAATTATTGACGGTGAGCAGGGCGGCAATATCAGCGTGGAGGTCATTGCAAGGGCGGAGCATAGTAAGGTTTTCGTTGTTACCGAAACAGGCCAGGATGCTTACCGGTGTCTTGATTTGGCTGTCCATAAACTTGAACAACAGCTTAGAAGAAAAAAGAGTAAGGAACGAGACAATAAATACGCAAGTGGTGCAGAATAGCGCACAAGAGCACAACGGATGAGGTATCTTATCCACTTACCGGGCGTGCACGGGTGCGCTGCAGTTAATTTTGGTCAGGTAAGATGAAGTTTGCGGACTTTGTCTGTTTTAAAGCAGTGATTCCGGAAATAAAAGCCGTGGACAGAAATTCTGTCATAGCGGAGCTTGTCTGCTCGCTTGATAAAGCCGGCAAGCTCGGAAAAGGAAACTGCCAAGAGATTATCAAGGCCATGATTAAAAGAGAGAATGAAGCAAGCACGGGAATGGGTAAAGGTATTGCTGTGCCTCATGTCAAGCACCCGGCGGTTAAAAAAGTGGTTGCTACGGTTGGACTGACCAGTGCCGGGATAGATTTTTCCGCTCTCGATAAACGTCCGGTTTATACAGTGATACTTTTAATAAGTCCCGTGGAAAACCCAGACCATCATTTGCAAGCCATGGAGAATGTTTTTAAGCATTTACAGAATGAGAAGTTCCGAAGGTTTCTCAGGCAATGTCACAGTTCCGAGCAGATTGAGGACCTTCTCAGAGAGGCCGATGAGAGTTCCTCTTTATAATTTATGAATTTCTAAATATAAACTAAAAATATAGGGCCTGAAAATGCAGGCAGAGCAGGATTCTTTGGAGAAGGTAGTTTGTGAAACAACGGTAGAAATAAAAAATGCGGATGGGCTTCATATGCGCCCTGCAATGCAGTTTGTTGATGTTGCAAGCCAGTTTAATTGTGAAGTTACCGTCAGCAACGAAGAAAGCAGTGTGGACGGCAAAAGTATTATGCAGATGAGTATGCTCGCTGCAACTTGTGGCACAAAACTGAAAATTAAAGCCGAAGGTGCAGATGCTCAGCAAGCACTCAATGCTTTGCGAGAGCTTGTGGAGGAAAAGCACTTCGACGAGCCGACACCGAATAATCGGAAAAAAAGTTAGAATTTGATAAAAGTATTCGATGGAAATAAAAAAGGGAATAGCTGTCTCGCCGGGCATTTCTATTGCCAAGTCACTGGTTATTGATGCTGAAGATTATCGAATACCCCGGCGGGAAATTATGCCCTCTCAGCGGTTGACGGAGATTCAGCGGGTAAGAAATGCCTTTAAGGATGCAATCGACGAGTTAACTAAGCTTCAGGCCGCCCAGAAACAGACCGAAGGGGGCAAGATGATAAAAGATATTTTTGCCGTGCACCTGCGTTTTTTGCGAGATAGGAGTCTGCGAAAGAAAATAACCGATTTTGTGCATAGCGAATTGGTCACAGCCGAGTATGCCGTATCCACCACTTTGCGGGGGATTGCATCACATTTTGCCAAGGTCAAAGACCTTTATATCAGTGAGCGAGCAGCGGATATTTACGATATTGAAAGGCGTTTGCTGCGTCAGCTTCTGGGTAAAAGACGTGAGGATGTTGAGCATCTGACCGAAGAGGTTGCGATTGTTGCTCGAGAGTTGAGTCCTACCCAAACTGCCGGATTTAATAAGGAGTTTGTAAAAGGAATTGCCACCGATGCCGGCGGCAGAACATCTCATACCGCTATTGTTGCGCGGTCTTTGGGTATCCCGGCAGTAGTGGCTCTTGAAGACCTTACAGAAACGGTCAGCGGCGGTGATACGGTTATTATTGATGGTAATCGCG
>Ga0299912_10004290_pt1 | contig 11679 bp, 24 predicted proteins | sample RVTome_2_FD_207667 | JGI IMG/M metagenome (GOLD analysis project Ga0299912, IMG submission 207667) | Soil microbial communities from uranium-contaminated site in the Upper Colorado River Basin, Wyoming, United States - RVT95D214 (version 2) ... | reverse complement strand
ATTTATTTTTGGAAACTAAGGTTTCTGCAGAAGACTTGGTTGTATGAATATTATGATTTTTAAGGTATACCATTATCTCTTTCCAAGATTTAGATATTCGACAAGCTTCTTTTAAGATTTCTTTTCTCTCCTTATTCCAATAGTATGCGGTCAATGTTTTATTTTCTCCAAAATAGAATTTGATTTATTAAACTTTTTCAATTCTTTCTTTATTATTTTATTTTGTTTTTTGACAATCCTATTAATTATTTTATCTATATCTTTTAATGTCATTTTGAGTTCCAATTAAAATAAGGGTCTAAATTTTCCACTTTATTAGAAAAATCAAAAAAAGAACCAGTCCATTCTGAATTTTCCAAAATTGTAAATTCATAATCTTTAAAAAAATTAAATGCTTTAATTCTTAATTCGTATTCCTGTTCAAGTTTATAAATATTTCTATCAATATTATCTATTTTAAAATGTAGGGTCTCACCTATAAAATCATTTATAGGATGTTTTTTTATACGACCTAAAAATTTATTTAAATCTGCCTTTTCTTTTTTATTCTTTAATAAGACAAGATCAAAATTTTGTTTAAGTGCCTTTTCTTTATTTTTTAACCATTTAGTTATATTCGATGGATTTTCCTTAACAATTAAATTTGATAATTCTATTACATAGTTCATTATTTGTGCAAATTCATTATTTACTGAATTATTTTCGTCTCCTGTTTTATCATATTGTTCTTTTAATAAAGGATTTTTTAGTATAGCATAAGCCTGATTTACTTTTTTCATTTCTTCTACATTGCCATTTTTATCTGGATGATTCTCTTTTGCTTTTTTTCTATAAGCATTTTTTATTTCATCCTGTGTGGCTTTTTCATCAATATTTAAAGTTTTATATAATTTCTTTTTCATTTCTTTTTAATTTATTCACCGGATAAGGATTCGAACCTTAATCTCTACACTATTATAGTGTCTTCGATTTACTTCATGAACAAACAAGCGACAATGCACCCATTATAAATCTTCCAATTTAAACGATCCGGTGTAATTTTATATCAAAACATTATAACGACTTTCAGCTTCTTGTTTAAGATCATGTTGAGTAGAGAATATTTTATAATGCTGTGTAACCGGTATCTTGTTTTGAAATTGATAATACACAATCTCTGGAAATGATTCTTCCGTCGCCAATATTATATCCTCTTTTTTAATAGCAATCCCAAGAAAATGGCGATCTACATGATAAGCTTGGCTTTCTTTTTCTAATTTAATAGTCGAATGATATTGTAAAGATTCTTTTATAATAACTTCAAATTCTGGTAATTTTGTCTTACTATAAATTTGAATATCTTCAAAAAAATAATCCGCTTTTAAATTTTTTTCTTTACATCTTTTTAAAATATAAATCGCTTGTCCTCTCAATACTGGATGATAAGAAAACTTTGGATAATCTTCTAATCCCCCATAATTCATTTCTTTAATTTCACTAATCATTTTTCTTTCTCCTAGTTTAAAGATTCATATTCACAATTAACGCAAACCATTTCAAAATCTTTCATTTTATCTTTGCATAATGGACAAATTTTATTCTTCTTCTCCATTCGACATTGGTCAAATATACAAATTCCTTCTGTTTTTAAATGCCACTCGCAGGAATAATGATCGCATTTTAACATTTAATTTTGCTCCTTTAATCCAGTCTCAAAAAGTTGATAAATTTTTATTTGATTCTGCCATTTAATATAGTCTGTTTTGTAGGGATGAAAATATATCATTGTTGGTATTTTAAAATATACACAATATTTGATGCAAGAATCACAAGGACCATGTGTTGTTAGCATTATTAAATTAGATAAATCTTCTTTAAATCCATATTTATTAAAATAATAAAACAGAGTTCGAAGTTCTGAATGCATTGACCAGCATCCATCTTGCTGAAAAATTAATTTATCTCTTAAACATTCTTTGCAAGGAATAGATGCACCACCAAAACCTTTTCCTCTTATATCTAGGGTTAATGAATCTAACAAGACTGCTCCAACTTTCTTTTTTAAACAGGGAGAAAATTCTGCTATTTGAAATGCTTGTTCCATTCTAAATTTTAGTAGGTTCAATTTCATTACTTCTTTATTCTCCAATTATATCCTGATTCTGTTTTAAATACATTTGCAGATTTTCCATCAGGCATTATATAGTCAATCAGAGCTGGATCAATTCTATTTTTAATTAGATGTTCAATATATAATTCAATCCAACCTATTTGTAAAGATCGCGCTTGTTCATTATTTTCAAAGATAACAGTGTTTCCATTATTAAAAAACATTATTTCCATATTTTCCTCCAAGTTTTTAATTTATTTGATCAGGTGATACATAAACATATCGTTGTCTTTTATAACAACTCGGAATCTCTCTCGCTTTTTGGTTCCAAGGTGGTCTTTGATCTACATGAACCTCTTTTCTCATTATTATTTTAGCGTCTTTGAAACTCCAGCACTCCTTAGACCCGCCAAGTCCATGATTATAATCGTCATTATAACAACCTGCACAATTTTCTTTATTCATTTTATTGCTCATTTACTTTTATCAAATCTTTTCCAGCATTCATCTTTAGTTTCAAAAAAATTGCAATGCGAGAATGTCTTGCCAAGTGCGCTCCAGCATTCATCCCAATTTGGTTTTAAATCATAATTAGCTATTTGACACCACCATGCAGGACAGGTAAAATTTCTCATTTCACTTTTGGCAGGGAACGGCAATCCTAAAGCCCATTCTCTGTATGGCATCCCTCCAAAAGATTCATAATTAAATTTATCGATAATACCTACGACTATACCGGGATTACATTCTAATACTCTTTTAATATCTTTGCATTCTTTCCTGCCGGTGAATTCTTCATATTCATATTTAAAATGATATTTCCCAGTTCCTTTGCATTGATTACAAACAACAGCAAAACCTTGCTTTTCTGCAAATCCTTGATATAATCCAGTTCCCTTGCAATCGCGACATTCATGATCAAGCTCTATAACTTTTTTCATTCAATTACTCCTTATTTTTTGTATTTTTTATTTTTAATTCTTTTAATTTTGGATTTATGTGTATCAAATTTATTATACCAATGACCATTATCTTTATCTTTATCCCATTCACCCATAAATGATATTGCCATCGCTGCCATATGCAAATATTCTTTTAACATATTTTATTCCAGAATATTAATACACTGATACTTATTGCTAATATACAGAGTATAACAGAGCGCGAAAATATACCAATAAAAAAATCTGTATGTTCATGATCTTTTATTTCTGGATTAAAAGGTGTCATATTTCTTCTTTACAATTTTTAGGATCTACTTCATCTATAAAATTTTTACAAAAGAATATCCCCTCTATTTTATTAAATCCTTTAATAGGATTTCCACAATCAAAAGCTTTTGTATTATCCTCTGTCCTAAATTCAAGAAAGTCACAACATCTACATTTTAGAGGAGGTTCATAATAATCAAAAATATTTTTAGTTATCATTTTTATTTTATTAATTTTTTATCTTTATAATCTAAAAAACATTTTTCTTCTAATCTTTTAAAATATTCTGTTATAGACAATCCATTATTTTTATATTGAGAAATATACTCTGGATAAAGTTTTAATTTCCATAAATTTTTTTCTATATTTTGCTCTATTTCTAATATAGGATTGTCTTTAGGTTTTTGAGGAATGGAGTATTGGCCAGTTTTACGGATGGAAGGAATAACTTCATGAGTTATCCATTTACGAAATTGTTTTGCTTGAGGTTTTCTACTATTAAATATTAAATGATAGAGCCCGGATTCATTAATAAAATTAAGATTTGGATTTCCTGCGGAAATAATACTATAAGTATTGCTTAGGGTATTATTTAATTCCTGAATATTTAAAATAGTTTTTTCATCTTCATCTAAATTTTCTAAAGCCATAGATACATTAGAATGTTCTAAATAGTCACATACATCCTTTGCTATCCACCATGGCTCTTTGTCAATTAAAACAGTTCTAATCTCTTTTTCTTCAAAATTAAATATTTGGAGTTCATTTTTCATAAAAAACCTATTTAAAAAAAGAGCCCCCCTCGTCTTAAAGGTATACGATCTCCATTGAAAGACGAGGGGCTCTGGTTAAATTGGTTAAGGTTTTTATATTAATCATCCTATTTATCATTTTTTGAATGATAAATAAAAGATGGATGATAGCAAATTTAAAAAGGAGAGTTTTAATTTTATTAACCTTAATTTTAACCTATTTTATTTTGTATAGTTAACCTACTATACACCTATAATGTAACAAACCGCTGTAAACTTGTAAACAACTTTTTTTATAAAAGTAAATTTTTTTTAATAGTATAAAAAATAAAATATACAGATATTAATTTATGTTAAATATTAATTCAGGACTATGTAAAATAAAATCGTCTATGGTCATATTAAATAATTCTCCTAACTCTATTTTATAATTTTTAAAGTGCTTATGAAGATAATGTTCGTTTTCTTTATAATTACTGTGACAAATAGATAATAATATTTTATCTATACTTAAAGAATAATAATTTTTAGAAGCTCTTTGAAAAGTTTTAAATCTATTAAAGGGATTTATAGATTGACCTATCTTTATTATATCTTTAAATTCAGTGTATACATTTTTAAATTCAATAATATAAATATAACCATAAAAATCTTTTTTTAGAGTTCCTTCAAAAAAACTTATTCTATTTGAAAACCACCATTCATTATTTTTTATTGTTATTATCTTATTGTCCATAGTCTATTCCCTCCGTATTTGTAATACTTCTTATATATACTAATATAATAATATAGTAGGCCGCTGTAAACAACTTTTTTATAAAAGTAAATTTATGTACAATAATTTAAAAATGACTACTTGATAGCGTCCATAAAGGGTATTTATAGCGTTTTTTTGCTTTTAAAAGCTATCACCTTATTATATACAAATTTTAATAGGTTATTTTACTTTTCCCCTTTATTTTGTATAAGGTTACAAATAAATTATTTTTTTATTATTTTCAATGATAGCGTGATAGCGGTGATAGCGGCTAAAATTTTAAAAAATAAAAAGGCTAAAAATTGCTTTTTTTAGCCTGTTTAAACTGGCTGTTTATATACCGCTATCAACGCTATCAACGCTATCATTTATTTATAATTTACTTTTACCCTTTGTTTTATATAGGTTTAAGTAAAAATAAATGATAGCGTTATGATAGCGTTGATAGCGTACCCTAAAAATAGGATGATATGCAAATAATTATAAATCATATTAAAAAATATATGGGGTAAAGTGGATACTCGACGACTAACGACTTTTTTATACATACATAGTTGTATGAAAAAATAAAAATATTGCTATATAGTATAGTGCGTCACCTTAAAAACTATTTTGAAATATCTGTATATAAAAATTGAAAGAAATGTCCATAAAAAAGCCGTCCCATTTCTGAGACGGCTTTAAGTTTTTTAATTGAATAGGTTATTTTAGATTGACACTTTCGTCAATAGGGACATAACCCATGTATCCCGCCGGAGGTTTTGATCCAGTTCCGACAACATTGTATAATCCTTTTTCTTTATTGAAGGAAATCCATACCCTATTAGCAGGTTCGCTTTTTCTGAGGTGTTTTTTGATTAATCCGTTTGTTTCTTTTCTGCCAATTTTAAAAGTGGTGAAAAGAATGGTTTCTGACATACCATTTTTACCCGTCTCAGATATGGCAACAACAACTTGCTGATAGATAGGGTTACTGACACGTCCGGATCTTTCCACGCCACCATATAAACTGGGGCGAATTGTTTTTAAGGCATCAATGTATTTTTGATCCTTTATTTTGTCGACACATTCTTTAAGCGTGAGAAGAGCAGCTTTTTTAGCTTCTTTGCGAATCTTTTTAACTGTCTTCACAGACTCTGAAGAAACTTCCGGACTAGATTTTTGATTTTTTTGATCAGCCATAAATGGCCTCCTTTTATTTTATTGTTAGCTCTTAATAGAGCATGCGCCCGGAAGTAGAATTGAACTACTCCGAATGCCAGCGGGCTATTAAATCTTCTTTAAAGCTTCTTTATGACAAGCAGGACAATGACCATCGTCAAGGTTTCCTTTAATTCCTAAAATGACACCCTTAGGTTTTTTAGCCTGCCATTTTTTTGTTTTGGGGTTGAAGTATCTTTTGCAATATGAACAAATAGTTATTAGTTTCATATTATCTCCCTGGACTTTTCTTTTAAAATGTTTAGAGCTTCTTGCAAAGTACAACACATTTTAATGAGTTCGCATATTTTTTTATTGACATTCTTCACTACTGCAAACCATTTCCTGGAGTCATGAACTTCATACTCCTCGATAGGCCAATTCGTTGTGATTTGTCTTATTACCATAAAATTTCTCCTTTTTAAATTTTATCCCCTTCTATAAGGGCAGGCGGGTTTCCCCGCCTCGCACGATTTTTACGCCGATAAAAGAGTTTGAGAAAGCATTCTCTTTAATTCTACATTTTTAGCTGTTAGCATAGTTTTAAAGAAAATTTGTTCTTCTTTAAAAGGATGTTGACTTTTAGCACTTTCTAAAAATCGAATTTGTTTTTTTAAAAGGTCTATGTTTTTTCTTGTTGCTATTCTTTCCATATACTTTCTCCTTTTTTAATTCTGAATATCAGGACAGCACAAAATATTGTAAGAATTATAATAGTGATTAATAAGGTTAGCATAATTTCCTCCTTTTTAATTTAACCGACCGGAACTTTCGCTCCGGTTTCGTCTTAATTTTCAAAGACTCTTCAGGGTTATTACCTTGCATTAACAAGATAAGCTCTACCTTGATATGCAGTCTTGGTAAGATGTAATTCAACTTTCTTACTAATAATGTTAAATTTGATAAGACCAGCGCGAACTAATCTATTTAGCATAAATCTTACAGCGTGTTCGTTTTTCATTTTTAATTCGGTGATCATGTGACCCATATTTCTGGTCTTTTTTTCTGATGCCCATCTTACGATCTTTTCTGATTTTTTTAAAGTTTTCATAAAACTCTCCTTTTTGTTTTTATTTTTATTTTTATTTTGCCTTTCGGCATTCGACCAACACGGAGTCGAACCGTGTGAGTAAATCTTTCCGGTGGCCTTTAAAGTTTTTTGGAGAAACTTTAAGGAGGCTTGGGTTAGAAACTCTTTATTGGAATTTTTACCTTTTTTGTGGCTTCCGGCCATCGGGCTTTTTTCCAACCCGTCCTATCCGGGCGGGCTTCCATGTTTTGAGTTTCGTAGAATTTCAAAGAACCTGAAGGTTTACGGTTTAAATTTTTTTTACTCTGCAGCGTTCGCAGGGGCTTATTTTGTTTTAAACTTTAACTTCAGTTTTTAAAGAACTTAACTTACTTACAATACTAATATACTATAAGCAGAGCAAATGACAAGCACTTTTTCTTAATAAGTGAAATTTTTTTGATTTTTTTTATTAAATTTTAAAAAGAAGATTTGATTTTAGATAATTTTTACAGAGTTTAGGTAAAACTCTTCTCAGAACGGCCAAGGCGGGCTTTTAAATAGGCGGGTAAGGGCTTTGTAAGGCGGGAAGGGTAAAGCCTCGCCACGTTAAGCTGGTAAAGCCTGGCGGGGTTTGAGGGTTTTTATAGGAGTAAATCATGGCATGTTAAGAATTAAATTAAATTAAAATTATAAAATTTTTATGAAAAAACTATGTTTAATTATACTTGTCAGTGGTTATCAACAAAGGGTATATTGTATATATAAGGTGTAAACTAATGTCAATCAATATTCCCCAAATTTCTTTAGACGAAAGCAAGGAGTTAATCATAGAAAGTTATCGCAAGACCTACGATAAGTTTTTAGCATACGAAAAATGTGGGTTGTCTAAAGAAGAAATTAAATTTTTAGAAGAAGATAAGTATTTTCAAGAACGTCTTTCTTTTCATAAAGCTCAACAAAAAGAAGATATAATATCTAAATTAAAAGAGTTGATGAATACTGCAGAAAAAGAAGACACACAATTAAAAGCTGTAATTAAACTTGGTGAGATTTTATACCCTGAAGCGTTTGTACAAATTGAAGATAAAAAGACAGAATTAATATTGCCTTTAGAAACTCAAAAAAGATTAAAAGATATTTTTGCTTCTGGATCTTTAGAAGCTTGGAAAGAAGCGATTAAAGAAAAGATGTTAAGTCCAGAAGAAACGAAAGAAAGAATTATTGAAAAAATTATAAATTAAAATGGAAGAAGTTCAACAAATAAATTTTGAAACCTTTAAAACTTTTCCATTATCTCATAGACAAGAGTTTATTGAAAAATTAACTGATGAAGATTTTATTAAGTTAAAATATGATTGGTCTTTTTGGGGAAGAACAAGTCAACAAGAGCCAAAAGAACTAGGACAAAATGAAAAATTTATTTGGCTTATTTTAGCGGGCAGAGGTTTTGGTAAAACAAGATCTTTAGTAGAATGGGTTATAAAGAAAATTAGATATGAAGATTATAAATATATTTCTATTGTCGGTGCTGCTTCGGATGAAGTAAGAACAATTATGATAGAAGGTGAGAGTGGATTACTGGAATGTAGTCCTCCTGATTTTATGCCAGACTATAAGCCTTCTAAAAAGCAAATTGTATGGCCGAATGGAGCAGTAGGAACTATTTTTTATGGAACGGAGCCTGAAAAATCAAGAGGAGCTCAGAGTGATTTAATTTGGGTTGATGAGTTAGCAAAATTTAGATATGGACAAGAGACTATAGATAATTTACTTTTAGGATTGCGTCTTGGAAAGAATCCCTTAATAGCAATTTCGACTACTCCAAAACCCACAAAAGTAATAAAGGAATTAGCTCGTAGACAAGATTGCCTTGTAATCAAGGGATCAACATACGATAATATATCTAATCTTGCAAAACCATTTATTCAAACAATTATTACGAAATATAAAGGAACTCGTCTTGGCAGGCAAGAGATTGAAGCTGAAATTTTGGATGATAACCCAAATGCACTTTGGAAAAGGGAGTGGTTAGATAGGGATAGGGAGTCAAGAAAAGTAGATTGTTTTAAATTAATTGTAGCAATAGATCCTCCAGGAACAGAGCCCACAGAAGAAAAAGAGGCCACAGAGTGTGGGCTTGTAGTTGTGGGGATAGGAAAAGCTCTCCCTGGAATGCAATGGCAAAAGGAAAATCACTTTTATGTATTTGATGATTTAAGTTTACAGGCATCACCAACAGGATGGGCGAAGGAAGCTATTGGAGGAAATAATAAATATAGAGGGGATGGATTAGTTGCTGAAAAAAATTTTGGTGGTGTAATGGTAAAGTCCACAATTAAAAATGTAGATTCAAAAGTTACGGTACATGAAGTTCATGCAAGTCGGGGAAAATATGTAAGAGCAGAACCTGTTTCAGCTTTATATGAACAGGGGAGAGTTCATCACATAGGTACATTTTCAGAGCTCGAAGATGAACTTTGTGAATGGGAGCCAGGAAATAAATCCCCCAATAGATTAGATGCTTTAGTATGGGGAGTAACATTTCTTGCAGGGAATACAATTTATTCCCCTGCACCAAATGTTCAAAAGCATAATGCGACCCAGTTTAAATCAGTCGTTAGAAATTTACCTTCTTAGGAGGAAAGAAATGAAGGATAGAAATTATAAAAAAGAATATGAAGATTATCATAAGGATCATTATAAAGAAAATTTAGAACGACATCAAGCAAGAAGAAAAATGGGATTAGTTGTTGGTGATCCCAGAGAAGTAGACCATAAAAAACCTTTATCTAAGGGTGGATCTAATCATAAAAATAATCTTAAAGTAACTTCTCAAAAGAAAAATAGAAAGAAAGGGGTTTCTTAGGAGAAAAGAAATGAAATATCAAAACATACCTCGTAATAGAAAGGATAATCCTCTCAAGTTTGAAGATCAAAAAGAAAAAGTAGTTTCAGAAAAAAATAAAAAAGTAGTAAAGATGTCTGGGGTTACAGGAATGAAATGGAGAGAGTATCACTCTTCTAAAGATATTGATAGAAAAATTATGCCCCGCAGAAATAAAGACCTTGCTTTTAAGAAAAAAGAAAAGAGCCATTCAGAAAAGTGGGGAGAGCAAATGATGAAGGATAGGGAAGAAAGAATAAATGCAATAGCTAATAGATATCAAGGCGTAAAGAGACCAAAATCTTAAATGAAAAAGAAAATTCCTTGTGAAATTTATTCCAGGGTTGTAGGATATTATAGACCAGTTATTCAATGGAATAAAGGTAAGAAAGAAGAATTTAAAGATAGGTACACATTTAGTTCTAAAGAAATAAGTGGCGCATATGAAAATAGTAAAAATGATGTTTTATCGTAAGGGTAGACTATTCATGCCTTATGTCTATGCCTTTATATTTTTGATGACGATAGAACTATATTTAATGGTTAGAATTATTGCTCCTTTAGGGAGTGTAGATAAAATTAAATTATCAGATAATTTAATTGAAATTTTACTTGCAGAAATTATAATTCTCATTAAAGTAGCGACATGGGGACAAAAAGACATCGTATTTAATGGAGTAGAGAAAAGAGAAAATATTTCCGATAGTATAAGGGAAAGTTAATATGCCGGATAAAAATAAAATTGTTAAAGTTAATAATGAAATTTTGCTTAATGAGTTGACTTATCTTGGATTATACAAAACATTAAGTAATATTCTTCCGTACGCATCAGAAAGAAGTCCTTCTCAATATAAAAAAATGCGAATGTATCCTATGTGCTGGCTTGGATTAAACTTTATCAAACTAGGATTGCCTTCCGTTCCTCCTGTATTTGAAGGAGATGATGATAATAATGAAAAAACAATCACAGAGGCCGTGTTTAAACGATTTTGGAATAAACTTGTTAATGAAGCATTAGAGCAATTAGAATTTGGTTGGAAACCAGCAGAGATATTATGGGAGCATGGAAAAGTGTCTTATTTTATTGTAGATAAAAATACAGGAGAAAAAGTAAAGGAGATTTTTGAAGGACTTATTTTAAAAGCTCCAAAGGGATTAGATCCAGAAACTGTTCGTATATTAACCAACGAAAATAATGGAAATTTTAAGGGGTTCGTTCAATATGGAGTAGAACAAGAAATATTAAAAGAACAAGACAAAGCTCTATTATTTACTCATATGCTAGAGTCTGGAAATTATTATGGAATTTCAGCACTGGAACCCGCATATGCTTTATGGTATGATGCTAATTTAAATCGTCAATTTCATATGCGTTGGTTAGAAAGAAAAGGAGTAGGTCTTTTAAAAGGAATATATCCTCCTGGAGAAACAAAGATAGGAAGTGCTATAATTGATAATCAAGATACTATGTTGAGTCTTTTATCTTCTATAATAGAAGGAAGAGTTATTTCTATTCCTTCTACAAGAGATGAAAGTGGAAATCTTGTATGGGACATAGAATTTTTAAATGACGAAGATAAAACAGATCCTTTTATTAATAGAGCAAAATATATTGATGAATGTATATTGAGAGCGTTTATTATTCCTGAAAAAGCACTTACTCAAGGGGAGATAGGAGCAAGAGCAAGTGTAGAAGCATATCAAGATCTCCTTATGGAACGGAAAGAACAGCTCTTAGATTCGATTGTTGCTACGATAGACGAATATCTTGTTC
>Ga0299912_10004289_pt1 | contig 11679 bp, 9 predicted proteins | sample RVTome_2_FD_207667 | JGI IMG/M metagenome (GOLD analysis project Ga0299912, IMG submission 207667) | Soil microbial communities from uranium-contaminated site in the Upper Colorado River Basin, Wyoming, United States - RVT95D214 (version 2) ... | reverse complement strand
GCAGCCAAGGTGTCGGCCGTCTCTCCAGACTGCGAGATCGCCACAAGCAATTCGTTTTCTCCGATGACAGGATTTCGATACCGAAACTCCGAGCCGATATCTACCTCCACCGGGATTCGAGAAAATTCTTCAATGAGGAATTTCCCTACAAGGGCCGCGTGATAAGAGGTACCACAGGCAATCAGGTAGATCCGTCGAAGCTTCTTCACGCTCAATCGATCAAACTGGAGACCTTCGAGGACAGCATCGCCTTTCTCCTCTGAGAGCCGACCGCGGATGGTGTCAATCACTGCCCTGGGCTGTTCAAAGATCTCCTTCAGCATAAAGTGCTTGTACCCGCCCTTCTCAGCCATGAGCGGGTTCCAATTCACCCGCTTCAGTTCCTTCGAAACCTCATCCCCTTTGGCATCGAAGACCTTCACTCCCTCCGGTGAGAGAACGGCGATTTCACCATCTTCCATGAAGATGAAATCTTTCGTATACGGAAGGATCGGAGGGATATCGGAGGCAATAAAATACTCCCCCTGTCCAAGCCCAATGACCAACGGGCTTTCTTTTCTCGCAGCGATCAAAGACTGTTCATCCCCTTCGAAAAGAATCCCCAATGCGTAAGAGCCTTTGATCTTATCCAAGGCGAATCTCACGGCCTCCAGAAATGAATATCCTTCTTGAACAAATTCATCGACCAGATGGGAGATAATCTCTGTGTCCGTTTCAGAGGTAAAAACATGACCTTTACCTTTAAGAATTTCTTTAAGCGGGAGATAATTTTCAATGATGCCATTGTGGACCACGGCGACTTTGCCTGCCTTATGGGGGTGGGCATTCTCATCCGATGGCCTTCCATGGGTAGCCCAACGGGTATGACCAATTCCGATCCTCCCATCAAAGCTCTCCCTTCTGATCAGCTCTTCGAGCCTTGCCAGTTTTCCCTCCTTCCTTCGGATTTCAATCCTGCCTTGATGAAAAACAGCGATGCCCGCAGAGTCGTATCCCCTATATTCGAGTCGTCTGAGCCCATCAATGAGAACCTTCGCCGTCTCTCTCGGGCCGATATATCCTACGATGCCACACATTTCTCAATCCTTATTCTTTTTGTTTTTATTCTTATTATTATTCTTATTATTATTTTTCTTTTTTCGGCGGTACTCTACCTTTTTACTCCATCCCCTAATGTTCTTCTGTCTCGGCCGGCTGATCGCCAGTGCCCCTCCTGGAACATCCTTCGTGATGGTGGAACCCGCACCAATCGTAGAACCATCTCCCACCTTGACGGGCGCCACGAGTTCCACATTCGATCCTACAAAGACGCGATCACCGATGATCGTCTGATGCTTCTCGAACCCATCATAGTTGCAGGTGATTGTTCCAGCGCCGATATTGACCTCTTCTCCAACCGTGGAATCTCCGATATAGGTAAGATGGTTGGCTTTGGAACCCTTACCGATAATCGACTTCTTCACCTCCACAAAGTTCCCGATCTTTGCCTTTGCCTTCACCACCGTTAAAGGCCTCAGATGAGCAAAGGGCCCGATGGAAGCACCTTCTTCAATTTTGCTTTCCGTGATCACAGTGTTCGAGCGAATCGTAACCTCATTACCAATGATGGAATCTGTGATTTTTGAGTTCGATTCGATGATACAGCGTTCACCGATCTTTGTCATCCCATGGAGATAACAATTCGGGTTGAGCGTTGTTTCTCTTCCCACCTCAACCATTCTCTCCACATAGGTCGTTTTGGGATCGAGGACAGTCACTCCAGAGAGCATTAACTCCTTCAGCTTCTCCTGTTTGAGCACTTCATTGGCGATGGCAAGATCGACCCTTGTGTTGATTCCCATGACTTCCACTGGATCCGCTACGATATGAGCAGAACACCTTAGCCCGCTCTTTCTTGCAATCTCCACCAGGTCGGTGAGATAGTATTCACCCTGTGCGTTATCCTTTCCAATCTCTCTTAACCCCTCAATCAAAAAGGAAGCCTTCACACAATATATCCCTGTATTAATCTCCCGGACCAACCTTTCCTCCTCAGAGGCATCCTTTTCTTCGACAATCTTTTCAAGCCAACCCTCAAGGCTTCGGATGATCCGACCATATCCGAAGGGGTTCTCCACAACGGTTGTTAACACAGAGAGGATGGAGTTATTTCCCTCAAAAGCATCGATAAAGGAATGAAGGGTCTCTATTTTCACCAAGGGAACATCTCCGCAGAGGATGAGAACAGTCCCAGTAAATTCCTTTAGCAATGGAATCGTTTGCAGGACCGCATGGCCTGTGCCCAGTTGTTCTTCTTGGAGGACGAACTGAATCCGAGGGTTTTTAAACCTCTCTTTGATTTGGTCTGCCTGGTAGCCTACAACCACGATCGTCTTTTCGGCCTTGATCCCGTTTAAGGAGAGGTCAATGGGGTAGGAGAGCACAGGAAGTCCGAGAAGCGGGTGAAGAACTTTTACCAAATCCGACTTCATCCGCGTTCCCTTCCCGGCTGCAAGAATGACAGTGGCAATCTCTTCCAATCTTCTATCCTTCTTACGTCAATCTAACCTTTTTTATACTATGGATGAGCCTTTTCGTCAACCCTTTGGTCGCCATCTTGCCAACCCCCATTTTGGGGGTCACTGAGACTCTTAAAAACAAACCACCTGGCCGATCCCCTCAGCGAGGCTTCACGGGCCGCACCGCTTTGTGGTTGGGCACATAGATCTCAACGTTATAAGAAAGTCTCTCGTGTTCCTCGGTCAGGTTACAAGAACTCTCTGAGAGATCGGCCTTATGAAGCCTTCAAGAGAAGCTTGGCCAGGTGGTAAGATACATCCATTCCACCCAGACCAGAAGGGATAAGGAAAAACTGGGGATGGACAAGTTCGGGCGCCATCACTTTAAACCCCATCAAAATTCCTTGTCTTTGTTATTACAAGATCAAAAAGGTATTTATCGTCCGCATCCAAGTTTTCATAGCCTTCTAAAGGTATTAGATATTTTCTGGCTTCGTCCTTTCTCCCTTTCATATAATAGGCGTAAGCCATGAAGAAAAAACCTAAGGGACCGTTCATCTCCTCGTCTATTGGCTTGCTGAGTCGGACATTTCTCTTTAATAGATTTATCCCTTCTTCAATCTGCCCTTTCTCAATAAGCACACAGCCTCTTGTGCCACGAACGGTAGGAACATCCGGATTTAGATCAAAAGCCATTTTTGAGAACTTATCAGCTTCAACTAAAGACGCTTGATCGTTATGGAGCAACAAGACCCAAGCGAGATTATTATAAATTAGAAAATCGTATTGTTTGTTGTGATTCTCTTCGTTCAAGGCAACTAAGATCTTTTTTGCCTCTTCAAATTTAAGAGATTTTATTAGCGTTGCTGAAAGATTAATCTTCGGAATCACTTCATTGGGATATTGCTCAATGCATTTTATATAAGCCTCTGCTGCTTTCTCGTATTCTTTTCTTGTATAGTATTCATGAGCGTCACTTATAACTCCTGAAACCAGAATCTCCTGGATGATGCTTTTACCCTTTAGAAAAAGTGTTCTAAGTATTCGCAGTCCGTCATTAGGGATCTTAATTCCACGGTACCTAAACTTCATGGGGACTAAAGAAATACCAATCATTAAAAGGTTTGAAATGATAAAAGCGTTCGACAAATCGAATCCCTCGGATATATTGAAAGCGCCTGGCTCAAATCTCCGGATTAAGATGCAAACGAAGGTTAGCAATGCCTGGATAAGAATTCCGCCGGTCAAAAAAATTAAAGTACGAAGTTTCAATAAACTCCCTCTGATATGCGATGGAAATGTGAAGCCGCCGCCAATATTACCTGTAATAATTAATGGAAACCCAAAGAGATTCGTTCTTATCAACTCTCTGCCACTGCCAATCATCACTTTCTGGATACCGACCTTCATCGATTTTGCAGCCGCCACATGGCCAAACTCATGGACATATATGTTCACATAAATGAAGAATAAAAAGGCCACTAAGTCTAAAACAGAAATTTTCATACCATGATCACGGAAATAAAGTTCAATAAAAATAATAACACTTACTGCAATTATAATGCCGATGGCAGTCTTAAATAAAATGCGCGCCACGTACAGAATCAGTTTTCTAAATTTGCTAATTGCCATTGTGCTTAGCAAAATGGTTTAGTAGAAATAGCTTTCATGGAATGATAATTCTGCAAATAGGATAATGAATGAATTCCACCGATCTGAAATATATGAAGTTGAGATGACAAAGTCAAAAGAAATAACTGGGGAACTTGAAAACTTACTCAAAAGTTTGTAAAAAGAACCATGCGATTTAATCTCTCTTTCTCAAAAAATAAGCCTTTTGATGTGGTGGGGATGGGTCTCAACTCCGTCGATTTCCTGTGCCTGGCCCCTGAATATCCCACCTTGAATTCAAAAATGGAGATCCTCCGGTTTTCCAAACAGGGAGGAGGCCAGGTGGCTACAGCCATGGTCGCCCTGAGTCGATGGGGAATAAGAACGGATGCCGAGACCTCGGAGGGAGGAGAGGAATTCCGACCTTAGAAGAGGCTCACCGTCTACCCCGTTAGAAAGTCCATCCATTCATGGCGGGGATGATATAAATGAAATTTCAATTCCTCTTAGAAAGGGCGGGGTCAAAACCCTATCCTTTCTAACGGGGTCTACTCTCCATCTAAGGTGTGGTGTTCGACCTTTTGATACCACGAGGCAGGATCAATAAAGTACTCTTCCGTATCTTTGAGGGATAGGTAGTGCTCATTCTCTATCCTTGAGAGAAGATCAAAAAATTCCTTCTCCTTGGGATCAGAGACCGAATCTCTCAGCTCAGCATAATACTTTGCTCCCTTGGCTTCGAAGTCGATAGCGATCTGGACAGCCTTCAAATCGTCGTCGTCGCCTTCGACTTTCTTATCAACCTTCTTAATAAATTCCACCAGGATCTCCTTGACGATGGTATCTTTGACCCTGAGAGGAACGGTTTCAGGCCACTTTTCCTGCTTTGTCCATTTTTGATGGAGTTGTTTCAATCTTTCGTAATGTTCCAGCTCATCATCTCCGATCTGCTTGAACATGGCTTTTCCGAGAGCGTTCTTCGTTCTCTTAGCGTTTTTAAGGTAGAACTCCCGCTCTCTCGTCTCGTTGTTGAGTGCCACCTCCAAAGCGTTCAGGCGGTCTTTTTCGTTCATGATCATTTCTCCTTTATACACTTATTATACGGAAAGTATAAAACCAATCCTCACTTAATTTAAGCATTTTATACACAGCGACATTCATGGCAACAAAGGGCGTCATTCCTGCGAAAGCAGGAATCCAGAAAAACACTGGATTCCGGGTCAAGCCCGGAATGACAAACTCGATAAGACTTATGTCGTCATGTATAGATCTCTTTTTTCTTCATGCACTATCTCGCATCCACCCTCTTTCAAAATTCAAACCCCTGAAGAACCCTCCCCGTTTTCATTTAATATTATCCCAGTTCTTTCCATCTATCAAGCACCTAAAAAGGGGAGGGAACCAGGCCTTCATCCTTCACTTAAAAATCTATGATGCCATATTCTGCTGCTTAAAGAGAAGAGCGGCTTTACTCGAAAGGTGGTATTATAGAAGAAGGGATTTTTACGATTCTGGCCAGCGAATGAATCAAGGCCATCTTATTATTTTTAGTGATGGTGCAGGCAGCTGCGTAGCGATGGCAACCTTCTGCAAAACTGTAAAAATCAAAACTTGACTTGGCAGACATTGTCAGATTGACTTAGCGACTTCACCAAATCTTCGCCCTGAGACAATTCTTGAGCCAACGATTACGGGTAGCAATCAAGAACCCCGCAATTTTATCCTTATGGATATCCCCTGAGCCATTCGTGGCGTAAGAGCTTCGCCGGGCTACTTTCGGGAGCCGACAAACGATGCCCGGCGAAATGTTACGCTGACCGGCGTCGTCTGGATTCGCCAGGTGGCCCCACCCTCCGTGGTGTGCAGGATGATGCCCCGGTCCGGCGGGTAGACGATCCCGCCAACCACCCAGGCCGTGTCCCGTCCCCACGCGCTCACTCCCAAGAGGTAGAAGTCATACGGCAGTTGCAGGTTCTGCCTGTCCCAAGTCGTGCCGCCGTCGGTGGTCCGGTAGACCACGTTATAGTCCGTGGCAATCCAAGCCGTGTTGGGGTTAACGCCACAGACGCCGTTGTTGTGGGAAAGCGCGGGCCCCATCTGGATTCGCCAGGAGGCGCCTCCGTTCGTGGTCTTTGCTACGTATCCATCTACTCCCACTGCCCAAGCGGTCCGGGGGTTCACGGCGGTGACATCAATGAAAGCATGAGCCCCCAGTGTCGCAGCCGTTCCCTGACGTTCCCAAGTCTGTCCGCCATTGCTCGTGTGGAGCACGACCGCATAGTCATTGTCTGTATCCCCGATGATCCACGCGATCTTGGGGTTAATAACCGCCACTTCGTAGAGATTAGCGGTCGTCCCGCTCTCCTGCCGGATCCAGGTCCGGCCCCCGTCATCCGTCCGCAGAATGGTTCCCTGAGCACCGACGACCCAGGCGGTTTTCCAATTGGCGGCGCCGACCCCAAACAGTTCAACATCGGGGATCATGCCCGGTTGCCCTTGACGGACCCAGGTCTGGCCCCCGTCGCTCGTACGCAAGATGACGCCGTAGCCACTGTCACTGTTGCCGACGACCCAGACCGTGTGGGAGTAAACCGCCTTCACGTTGTTGAGCCCCACATTGGGGACTTCGTTCGTTGCGCCCTGACGGACCCACAGGTTGCCGCCATTGGTCGTATGCAAGATGACGCCGTAGCCATCGGCAGGATTGCTCCCCACCACCCAGCCATTGGCCCGCGCGCCATGGCTCCAGGGGGCGGGGGCAATGGTATAGAGAAAGCCGTGAGTGACCCCGTCCACAACAAACTCGCCGACCAGATTGTGGTCGTCCACGCCTCGGGGATTCGTCGTATCCGCCCCGGGAAAGTCGAGTGTCATCCAAGTCGCGTCCGCCCGGTCATACAGATAACCGTGGTGCCCCGGGGGCCCGCTGAAGTAAGAGCCGACAACGTGATTGCCGGAAATGCCCCAAGCGTGCGTGTCCAAGGCCCCCGGGTAGTTAAGGAGAGTCCAGTTCGTGCCATCATACAAATACCCGCGAAATCCCTCGCCACCTATTGTGTAGTCTCCCACCACGTTGCGGCCGGAACTGCCATTCACGAACGTGCCTGCCGCCCGGGGGTAGTCGAGGGTCGTCCACGTCATCCCGTCGTAGATGAAACCGTGATCGGCGGAGCCATCCCAGTAGTACCCGACAATCGTGTGGCCATCAATGCCAAAGACGTGGGTGCCAACCGCTCCGGGATAGTCGAGTGTTGTCCAAGTCGTCCCCTCATACACAAAACCGTGGTAAAACTGGGCGCCAGGATCAGAGTAGTAGCTTCCGACGATCTTGTTGCCGGAAATGCCACTGGCTTCCGTGTAGAGTGCTCCGGGATAATCGAGATCGGTCCAGTTCGTCCCATCGTAAACAAAGGCATGACTCTCTGAGGGCGTAGGATAATAGATGCCGACAACCTTCTTGTCGGAAATGCCAAGGGGGAACGTGTCCGCGGCCCCGGGATGATCGAGGATGAGCCATTCGCCGCCCGTGTAACTCGCGCCAACCAGAATTACGGCTGTGTCTGCTCCCACACCGTTGGTCACTTTGAGTTCCTTAGTCCCCGTAGAAAGTCCTCTGGGCACCACAAATTGAATCTCGCTTTCTCCGGTTTCTGAGTCCATTGTCCACTTTGAAACCCTGCAACTCTTTGCGCCCAAGGTAACCCCGCCCTTCGTCATTCCAAAAAAGAGACCATTGACTGTGATCTCATCTCCTATCGAACCACTGGGTGGGTTGATAGAGTCGATCCTAGGAGCCTCTACCGTAAAACCATCTGAAATCGTGATGGGAGAAGACCCCTTGGTTTGGGGTTTAATAGTTACATCATAAGCCCCAGCAGGGAGGGTCCTCGTTAGTTGGCATTGGATCGAATCATCTGCCCATCGGACAATTTTTGAACTAGCGGTTCCAACAAAGACTCTGCCTTTCCTTGTACCAAACCCAGAACCCGTGATGCTAAATTCAGTGCCGATGGTTCCTTTGTCCGGAGAAATGATGAGCTTGGGAATGGCTGTAACAATAGTAGAGCTGTCAAATACGGTATAAACTCCCGTGTTGCCGCTATAACTGGTTACCGTCACCTGGCTGTCGTTGATATCCACCACACTGAAATAATAGGTGTTGGCAGCTTGGGAAATATGCCAGAGAGTGGGATCCACTGTGGGGGTACTGGTGTCCACCCCAGCGCCGCAGGTCCCGTTGAGAAGCTGAACGACATTGTTCTGCCAGGGGGGACGCGGCGGGTCGGTCTGGGGGTTGGGGAGGATGCTGCTGTCAATGGTCTTCCGGGAATACAGATGCGAATGCCCACAAGCATAGAAGTCAAACCCGTTGTTATCCAAGATAGTCCAGAGATTCGTAAAGGTAACATCCGCAGAGGATGGAAGTTCGGGGGTATCGGCGGGGTTGGTGCTGGTGACATAGTAATAGGGCGTATGAATGAAAAGAAATTTATGGGTGGCGTTGGTGTTGGCGAGCTGGCCAGTGAGCCAGGTTAACTGAGTGGAATCGATGGTGCCGCCCAGGGTAGGGGAAGGGTTATCCGCGGTTAGATAATAAGGATCCAATACGGCAAAGAAGGCGTCGCCTCCGGGGGATGGGAAGGAGTAGACCAGCCGCTCATAACCGGGTGGTCCGTTGCCGGGATTCTCCGAAAATACATTTTGGTATTCTTGCTGGTTCTCCAAAAAGAATCCGAGGTCGGAGTGTTGGTGATAGAGTTCATGATTGCCGATTGCGGTATATAAGGCAATTCCGGCGCCCGTCAGAGGCGCGAAGAGGCTTTTCCAGGTCTGGAAAGTATAGGAGGGGTCGATATAGCCTCTGTAGGCCATATCGCCGCCGAAGACGACAAATGCCGGTTGGGGAGATAACGCCTTGATTTGGGCAATGATGGCGTTTAACACGGGGGTGTTGATCGGCTCGCTGAGGGAATCCCCACGGCTGTCGGCCATAAAGACGAAACGCAGGGTTTCGCAATAACCCGATACGGGCAGAAGCACAACCGGGACAATGGCCGCAACCAAACAGAGCACCAAAACGATTCGTTCGATCTTGCAGGTCATTTTTTTCTCCTTTCGGTTCTTGAGGGTTCTACGGTAGCACCTGCTACACACCATCTGCAGTCATTACCTGCCTGTCCAACAGTTATTATACTGAAATTTGCTATTTGTGAAAATCTATTCCATTTACCCGCTTTTTGTCAACTAAAACTTGAGCTAAAACTTGAGCATGTGAACGGCCTTCTCGTAGGGGACAGCCCATTATAATCGGATGGTTATCACGATTTGAGGATTTTCTGCCTTACAATAATTCGTTAAAAATAACATGTCATACTGCGTCTCTGTAATTCCTCAGGGTTGTTATTCTGACCAGACATAATTGAGGATTTCCACTCGAAACATTGCATAGCTGAGGTCCATACATGTCTGAAGAGTTCAGGAAGAAGTCAGCAGGGATTACTTCTGACAATATCTTAGAAATGATATTATACCCCCTACATAATTTGCTCAATGTGGAAAAAGGTTCTCCTGGGTTAGGAGTCACAACAACCAGGGAATGAGTGACGGTACTTATCCTTTTAGCAGGATTTTAGGTAAAATATTGGTGGTCAAAAAGTAGAGGATAGGAGACCTCCAAAGCCATTGGGTTGATAGTCTTGGATGGCCCTCAATTTTGAATTTGATCGTAGGGGATTCAGTAACAGGTCTTATTCCTTTTCAAATCTATCAAGGGTTTGTTGTCATTCTTCTCAATTTTAGTTTTTCTAAATAAATTCGTCAAGTTAATACTTCTTGTATCGTTTTTATATATCTTACATTTTTCTCATAACCATTCCTCTGTCTCTTCTGGATATCTGGCCTGACCCCATAGAGAAGCAGCAATGGAGGAAAACAGAAGGATCGTCAGAAGAGTGAAGGCCAATGTTTTTTCACTGGAGAAACCTCCTTTCTGAATCATTGGTCCTATTTCTTAGGATTTGTTTGAATCAAAGGTTTAATTTCCCTTGGAGAAATTGAGGGGATTTACTTTCAGGCTCAGGAGTTGGTTCACGCAAGGTTATTTTTTCATGCTTTTCTTCAATTGGTTGGGCCCGATGGGTCCCTAATTTCTCAAGGTAAGCCCCCACTGATTTCCGAGAAAAACGAGGAATTCCTAATTGATGAAGTGACTTATTATCCTCGTGGTCTGTTGTAAAGATAGGAATTTGAGCGGCAAGAACTCGTTTAGCCAATGAAAGGGTCTTGGTTCCCTTATCTGCAAAGGGAACAAAGACAACGTCGGAAAGCACGCAGGCAAGCCAGTTCCTATTTATGATATTTGGACGCTTCATCCTTCTCTCTTCTGGAGGAGAGAGAGAAAGCATCAAAAGTTTCCCTTCCCTTGCTCGGTGGAAATACTCTTCTCTTTCGGGAAACTCATGGAGTGGGGGATAAAATCTCGTTTCAAGAAATGATTCAAAAGTTTCGGACTCCAGACCTTTTGCCGTAAATAGGGTCACCGTAAGGTTTTTCCTGTAAAGCCCGAGCCGGAATATCTCCGTCTCCATCACAGAGTGCCATCCACCGATTAAGTTAATATCGTATTCACGGATGGTGAATAACAACTGATTGGCAGCCATCAAAGCTAATCCGCTAATGGAATCGGCAGAGATGACTGCCATCGTGAACCGCTTGAGAAAATCCAATGGTCCCTGGTAAAAGATTTGTCCTGGACAAGATTCCTTAAAGCGCGCAATCAGGCGTTTAGGATATTCTTGATCTGAAGGAGTCAGGATTTGATATTCCACAAATTTTCTACTGCCTCATCTAATTCATTTTGCAGCTTTCCGATTTCCTTTCCTTGGGCCACCAAATTATGGGTCTTTTGAGAAAGTACCATGATCTTCATATGAATCTTATTATCGCTGTTAAACTTCGGAATGGCAAGGTTACTCATTACGGATGGGGCTTCAAAACCCCTTCCTGCTGAAGAGAAACTACCGATATACTCATTGACAACCTTTGAGTTCAATATCCCGCATAAGTAATGGGCTTCTTTTTCATCCTCAACAGCGAAGAAAGAGGTTGTATCAGTGGAAATTGCTGTTTTCAGGCCAAAAGGACTACGGAGCCTTGAAAGAACCACAGCGGCCATTTTAGATGCCATCCGTTTCCAAACCACTCGATATTTTGCGAAGCTATATTCACCAATACCATACATTGCATAGAATTCAGTTTCTTGAGCAAGCTCTCGAACGACTTTTGATCCCCTTGATAAGAGAACGTCTTTGAACTGTCTTAAATAAGCATATGTCAAAGGAACATGAGTGGTCATCCAAGATTCAGGATAGGGAAGACGTTTCACGGGATCTTGGGAAATCAAGACATGGAAATTACTCTTCACTCCAAAAGGAATTATATCTCCTCCGCTGATTGCAGGGTAAACGAGGTCTTTTTCAATAGCAGCGGAAGTTGAAGGAATATCTCTCTTTCCCCGCTCTGTCATGTTTTCAACGACGAGAAGACCATCAGGACGGACATCCTTTATGCG
>Ga0299912_10004287_pt1 | contig 11681 bp, 11 predicted proteins | sample RVTome_2_FD_207667 | JGI IMG/M metagenome (GOLD analysis project Ga0299912, IMG submission 207667) | Soil microbial communities from uranium-contaminated site in the Upper Colorado River Basin, Wyoming, United States - RVT95D214 (version 2) ... | reverse complement strand
GCCAAGAGCCGTGCGTTGTTTGCTGGGGTTAACCCCAGCAAACAAGAATCCTAAGTCCTTATTACCTGTTACCTATGTTCCCGGTTTAAAGTGTTACCCATGTACCAGTTGACACAATATTAAAGAAAACCTAACAGTATTAAAGAAAACCCCTTGCAGCGCAAGGGGCTAACAATTAAACTTAAAATTATATGGCGAGAATGATTGGTTTTATGGCGACCTGGACTACCTACGGGACATGGTTACAAGGAGATAAAAAGGGTTACATTAAAAATGGAACTACCTTAAAAGCGAATGCTGAATTAGAAAAATCCAATAAAGAATTACTAAAACACGATAAAATAAAGATTCCTAAAAGTCTTCGCAAAACAGTCAGAAACGCAATTCTCAAAGAAGCGGAAGAAATTGGTCAAAAAGTGTATGCGACAGCAGTATGCAGTAATCATGTACATATTGTTGTTGAAAGTATAGGCAAGAGGTGCGGGTATTCAGTGGGACGATTCAAAAAGGCAGCGACAAGAGCATTAAGAAAATATGGATTCGAAAACAAAGTATGGACAAAAGGTTTTGACAAAAGATATTGTTATAATCAGCATGAATTAGAAACGAAAATCAAATACGTTCAGCGACAGGAAGAATAAAAATGTTAGCCCCCTGCATCGCAGGGGGTTATTTTGAAATTCAAATTCGCAAATTCGCCAAAGTATTTCTTCGCAGATGTATCATACGCTTTAGCGGCGGTGGATTCTGAGGAGAAATGGCCGAGAAAGAATTGGCGGCCATCTTTTTTTATGTAGGCGACCCATTTACACTTCGTTTTACTCCAGGATACGCCCTTGTATTTCGATGATGAATTTGCAGCGGAGCGGGAGTTAGCGTTATTTTGAGTTATTGTGCAATTGCGAAGATTGGCTTTTCTATTGTCCAAGCCATCGTGATTGATGTGGTCACAAACCAGATGTGGCGGGGTGTCGGTAATGAGGCGGTGCATATAGATTCTTTTTGATTTGCCGTTGATGCTAACGGTTCGAACGGCGTAGATAGCATTTACATTGGTCTTACAGTGCCATCGAAACTGTGACAGCCAGATATAGTCTTCGGGGTCAACCTTTGCGAACCGGCCTTTTGTAAGCGGAATTTTGCAGTAATCGCCGAAACGGTCGGTATAAATGGGCAGGTCGCATCTCGGCCAGTAGTCTTTTTCGAGCGGATTATCTTCGCCATAGCGGAACTGGCCGCAAATATCATCTTCTTTTACGACAGGCCAGCGTGCCTGGCCGGTGCTGTAATCAATATCGGGCGACTGTCGGACGCAGTGAAGGGTATCAGCTATGATGCGAGCAAAATAGCAAGCCCTGCAATTTCTTTCCGTCGGCTTGTCAAATCTCAATTGTCTTAAATCCCCATCCTGCCCTGCCGAAGGGTCTGTCTTCTGTCATCTGTCTTCTGGCCTTATAGGGCCTTCTATAATTGGCTGAACTTGCGCTAAAGTGTCGAAAATCGGCTTATTTTTGGAGAGTTGAATTTACGTAAGTGCTTGTGTGAAAAGGATTAAAAAAAATTATTAAAATTTTGATTTTTCCGCGCAACTATCTGCGCTTTTGGTTGAATTTCCGCCCTGCCACGAAGACACAAAGACATAAAGAAAACCAGGAACTATTGAAGAATCGCAAATAATACATTAGTATCTGGTTATATGCGAAATTTTGAGAATGCAAAACGGATAGTTGTCAAAATCGGGACCAATATCCTGACGAAAGATAGCGGTGTAGATACCACCTACGTTCACAGAATCGCCCGGCAGATAGTGACACTACTTAAAAGCGGCAGGCAGGTAGTTATCATAACCTCCGGCGCCATCGGTATGGGTGCAGGGCAGCTAAACAGGGTTCACCCCGTTAGAAAATCCGCTGCCGACAGGGCAAATTTCAGATGTCTCATTTCTAACGGCGTAAAAGATATAAAGATGCGTCAGGCCTGCGCCGCAATCGGCCAGCCGCTCTTGATGGCTGAATACAAAAAGGCGTTTGCACGATACGGCGTTACCGTAGCGCAGGTGCTGCTTACCGCAGAGGTGCTCAACAACCGAAAGACGTATCTTAACCTTCGCAACTCCATCGAGACACTGTTAAAGCTGGACGTTGTGCCCGTCCTGAATGAAAACGACAGCGTAAGCACCGAAGAAATCGGCACCGCCTTCGGAGATAACGACAAACTAAGCGCCCTCGTCGCATCCAAAATCGACGCAGATTTGCTTATAATGCTTACCGATATCGATGCCCTTTACGATAAAGACCCAAGAAAATTCGCTGATGCCAGGGCTATATATACAGTCTTTGAAATAACAGAGACAATCGTCAAAGCTGCGGGCGGTAGAGGCAGTGAACGCGGCACCGGCGGAATGAAAACAAAAATCGAAGCTGCAAAAATCGCATCCAACGCCGGCTGTCGAATGGTCCTTGCCAACGGCAGAATAAAAAACATAATCGGAAAAATCATCGCAGGCGAAGAAATCGGCACGGCCTTTTACCCAAAACGAAAATTAAGTAACCGTGCAAGATGGATTCTAAATAGCTCTCCGGCCGGGACGATACGCATCGATGAAGGTGCGATGTGGGCCGTTAAAAATCATAAGAGCTTACTGCCCAGCGGCGTAACCTCCATTGAGGGGACATTCGAGGCCGGTGACGTCATTATGCTAAACGACAATGCAAAGGCGGTGACAAACCTCAGCAGCGCCCAGCTAAAGACCCTTGCCGGCAAACACAGCTCCGAGATTCGCAAAATCCTCGGCCCAAAACACCGCGACGTCGTCGCAATCCCGGAAGATATTGTTTTCCTCGAATATTGAATAGGCACTATTGATGATAAGTAAGTTTGAATCTTTAATACTGGGTATGTTCTTTGGAATGGTGCCGGTGGTTTTTTTCTTGCTGGCCACTATCGTAATCGCTTCTATCTTTTTCGGGGTTGAAGCCATTGGGCCCTGGACGTTATGGTCGGTTGTTCCCGCTGCAATTATAGATATTATCTTTCTCAAGAGATGTGTCCGCAACGCATATCGAATGAACAATAAAATTCTCGCTGCAATATACATATTTTATTCGGTAATTATTATTGGTATGCAGATGGGTCTGCCGGTCTTAAATTTTGTTCTGGGAATAATGGCCGGCGTTTATATCGCGAGGAAAATGCACTTTATCAAAGCCGACGAACAAAGTCGCAATCTGGCATTCAGAAGGACAGCAATCTTCATCGCAGCGGCAATGGTTATGGTTTGCTGTTTGATAACGCTCTGGGCGATTGCAGGCGAAATGCCCCATGCACAAGTTAAGACGCCGTATCTGTCATTTACCTTTACGGTGCCGATATTTTCTTTAGTTGTGCTTTCCGGCGGAGCGGTGCTGGTTATACTACAATACTTTTTAACTCGCATATCTGCAAAGGTCACAATTAAACTCTGGCCGTGAATCGATACTCGATGTGTAATGGAAAGAGAACAGAAGACAGATGACGGGGGAAGAACGATAGAGGATGGACGATGGAAGATGGAGGAGGGACGAAAGGGAAGAAGAAGGGGACTGGGTTATCAGAGAATTAGCTGATTAGCGAATTAGTTAATTGGCTAATTGGCGAGTTGACAGGAGATGGGATTTTGGCGTTGACAAGCCGATTTCAATAGTCAATAATCATTGCGAAATTTGGCCGAAGTGGCGGAACTGGCAGACGCGCAGGATTCAAAATCCTGTCCTGGCAACAGGGTGAGGGTTCGACTCCCTCCTTCGGCAGTTATTTTGTTAATCGTGAATGAATGGAAAACTCTACAGTAACAAGGCAGGAAAATAAAATAATATTCGCAATCTCCACCTCACGCGTGATTTTCTCACGTATATTTGGCCTATTAGTCCTACAGTTTATCAGTATGATTTGCTCACTGAACAATTTAACTTACTATATCTAACAAAGAATAACTATGGAGTTACGACAGGGAAATGGGGATTTTCACAAGAGCTGGAAGCCGGCGATACTGATTACATTTCTGATAATGGTCATATATCTGTTTATGGGAACTCGCACAACGCTGTGGGACCGTGATGAGCCATACTATGCATGCGTAGCGGTCGAGATGGTCCAATCAGGCAAATATCTACTCCCGACTTTCAACGGCAAGGTGTGGCTTGAAAAACCACCCCTTCTTTACTGGCTGATGTCTATTCCGATTCGCCTGCTGGGTCCAACGGAGATTGCCTGCCGTTTTTTCAGCATTGTGTGGACTGCATTGGCTTCGCTTCTGACATTTTTTATTGGGTATCGGCTTTTCAGCGTAAAAGCCGGACTATGGGCAATGGTCATCCTGGCATCGACATTTCTGATATTAGTTGTTGGTTCTGCTGCGACTACCGATACGTTGCTTCTATTATTGACAATAGGCGTAATGGCGGTCTTTTTGCTATCGATTACTTCCGGAATGCATCTATCTCATATTATTCTGATGGGTATTGCATTAGGTTTAGGGATGCTGACCAAAGGACCGATGGGCCTGATGCCTTTGCCGGCAATAGCGATTATTTTATGGCTTGACAGGAAAAACATGCCAAGAACAGGACGGTATATCTGGCTTGCCGGGGTCAGTCTGTCAATAGGAGTTTTGATTTTTCTGGCGTGGGCTATTCCCGCCAACAAAGCTTCCAATGGAGAGTTTCTGCATATATTTATAGGCCGACACGTAATCGCCCGAGCACTTAAACCGATGGAACACCATGGAGGCAATTTCCTGCTGCATCTGCCATACTATCTGTTTGTCATTATTGTCGGATTTATACCATGGACGCTGTATCTGCCTGGGTCTTTTTCGGCTGTTGCAGGAGGAAGAGTCGGCGGCAAATATGGGCGAATCTTTTTGCTAAGCTGGATTGTGCCAACTTTTATTATAATGACCCTGGCAGCAACGAAACTACCACACTATATATTGTTCGTCTGGCCAGCATTAGCTTTAGCGGTGGCCGGCACGATTGATGCGGCACAACAAAACAGGTTAACCAATCGCGATAGAATCTGGCTGCGGCGTGGGGCATGGCTTTTTGGTCCATTAGCAATCACAATGTCACTTGGCTTAATGATAGTGCCATGGTTCCTACAGATACCCGGTCTGCGTTGGCCCTGCTTAGCATCGGGTATAGTATTATTAACAATGACCGTAGTTTCCATCCACCAACAACGAGCCGACAGGCCGCAGGTCAGTGCCATTATTCTGCTTACCGGTATGATTGTTTTTGAGATACCAATCTTGTTTGGTGTACTGCCGGCAATAGAGCAGATAAAAATAACTCCTGCCATTGCCCAGGCCATCAAGGCCAAAACTACCAAAGAAATACCTGTAGCAACCTATAAATATGTAGAACCGACCCTGAATTTTTATATTGGCCGGCAAATTGAGCTGCTTTACGACGAAGAGGCGGTCATTTCATGGTCCCGGCAGGCGAGAGAGGGAGTGTTGATAATACCCAAAGATAAACTCGAAGACATTCAGCAGAGTTATGGAACTTTGCCTTTAGAGGAAATCGCCTCGAAAAAAGGATTTAACTACTCAAAAGGTAAAACAGTTGAAGTAATGGCTTTGATTCGCAATGCGAGGAAATAATGAAGGAAGAACAAATACCCGAATTACATCAGCGCCGTGTAAATTTGACGATATTGATTTCCATTACTACCTTAAGTCTGGCCGCCTTGCTCAGTTTTTTTTTACTTGATGAGCGTGTTTTTTCCTGGCTTCGTAACCATCCACATATCTGGCTCGAGAGTAACTGGTTGAGAGTAATCAAAGGATTCGGCAAAGCATGGCTGCCAATTTGGCTGCTGCTAAACTGGGTCTGTGCCACCGGTCGGCAGCGACCGGCCCTGGTTGGGCTGTTAGCCCTTATACTGATTGCCCCAATGGTAACCTCGCTGAAAGTTCTGGTACATAGACCGCGGCCCAGGGAAATTATAGCAGCGTCCACGAAAACAGAAGAAGCAGAAAACAATAACAACAACCAACGGTCGCACAACCTGTCATTTCCATCCGGTGATGCAGCAGTAGTATTCGCAGCAGTAGCATCTTTAGCACTATTTGTCGGCTGGCCCTGGATACTGTTATTCTTCACCCTTGCAGGATTTGTCAGCATTCTGAGGGTGGCTGTGTTAGCGCATTATCCATCAGATGTTTGCGGCGGAGCAATAATAGGTATTTTTTCAGGGTGGCTCGCCTTACAAATAATCCTGCGATGGCTATCCGGATTTAAGCTGAGACGCGGCCACGCCGCTGCGAGCGCGGTTATCGTACCAATCGCATTCGGTGTAGTTGAAGGAACTGATAAATTGCTGGTTTGGCTGGAGACATACGGTGTGCTGGTCGCAGGCATTTACCTGATTGCTAATGCCGGGACGTGGTCGAAGCGGCTGCGAAGACGCATAGACGCGGATTAATCCGCCAAACAGAGTGGCGGATAAACACAGATTTTTATAAGGAAATTGGTGGGCTGAAGCCCACCCTACATCTGTTTTCGTACGAAACTTCGTGGACGGCATGTGGTTATATGGGTATTTATGCTTATTAGCTTTATTGAGATGCTGCAGGACTCAGGGTTCCTGCCTGTAATCCTTCGGATTCCATAGTTGATGATTTTTATGATACAGGACAATCTTCAGTGACTCAGAAAGAAGAATTCAAACGAGCAGGACAATGGTTATTCAGGTGGAGAAGCTACTTTCCTTCGCTGACAATATTCCTTTTCCTTATCGCTTTTAAGAATTTCACTTACCCCGAAGGCAGTCATACTTTAAATATTCTATGGGAAGTATTGTGTTTTACGATTTCCTTTCTGGGATTTGGAATTCGTGTTTATACCGTCGGGCATACACCCGAAGGAACGTCTGACAGGAGAACAAAAAGTCAGAAAGCAGTTTTTTTAAATACCACAGGGATATATTCTGTGGTGAGACATCCGCTATATTTGGGTAACTTTTTAATCTGGTTCGGGTTTTCTCTTTTTATGCGTTCTTTTTTCTTTAGTCTTACAGCTATTTTGCTTTTTTTCTTATTTTATGAACGAATAATCTTTGTGGAGGAAGACTTTCTGCGTGAGAAGTTCGGACAAGCATTTGTTGAATGGGCTGAGAAAACGCCGATGATATTTCCGCGTTTTAAGAACCGGCAAAAATCCGCCTTGGATTTTTCTCTGAAAACCGTCCTCAAAAGAGAGCACTCCACGTTTTTTCTTATAATCGCTGTATTTACGTGCCTGGAAGTAATCGGTGATTTTTACTATAAAGGTAAGTGGCAAATCGGCTGGTTTTATTTCGTGTTATTCTGTTTCGGCTTAGTTGTATATATTGTTTTACTTATCCTGAAGAAAAAACACTTATTGGATGTTGAAGGACGATAGGTGGCAGAGGGCGGAGGACAGATGACGGAGGACGGAGGATAAGAATAAATCCTAAATCCTAATCTCTAAATTCTACCCGGCTTCGCCTATGGCTACGCCGAGGCGAGAATCCTAAATGGTTCAACCGGCTCACCATCCTGAGCGAAGTCGAAGGACAAATTCAAATTGACCCCGTTAGATAATTCCGTATCTAACGGGGTGAACCTAAAATACAAATGTTCAAAACAAGACTCTGCGTAGAAACCGCCAAACAGAAAGAAAACCCCTTGCAGTGCAAGGGGCTAACAATATAAACAAAAAAGTCCTAATAAATTGGGGGCTTCGCAGGGCAAGCAGGAAAGAATTGTGTAAGTTGTATTGCGTAAAAAACGATGCATGCGAAAATCAAATTTTGTTGGAGCTTTCGATTTTGTTGGCGATTTTTTCAACTGCGCGGACAAAGCGAATAGCTAATGATATCATATAAATGAGCACACCAAGGTAGATTATCATTATCAGTCCAGGGATAATGTTTGAAATGCTTGCCATTATCATAATTAATACCTTTCCCTAAAAAATTCGGTCCGTCGATTATACAGGTTCAGCAAAATGCTCACAATTATAAAGTCTTTTATTTATTTTGAGACGAAGGGTGAAAGTGCGCGGAGTTTGTTGATGATGCTGGGAAGCTTTTCGATAGTAAAATCAACTTCCTCTTCAGTGTTGTATCTTGATAAGCTGAAACGAATCGAGCCGTGAGCAGCGGTGAAGGGGACGCCCATTGCGCGCAAGACGTGGCTTGGCTCAAGTGAGCCGGAGGTGCAGGCAGAACCGCTGGAAGCACAAATGCCATATTTATCGAGCATAAGCAGAATTGCCTCGCCCTCAATAAACTCAAAACTTATATTAGTGGTATTGGGCAGACGATTTTCTTTGTTGCCATTGATGCGGGAATCGGGGCAGGTTTCCAAAATGGCGTTTTCGAGTTTGTCACGGAGATATTTGACTTTGTTATTTTCCTCTTCGATATTCTGCCCTGCTAATTCGCAGGCCATACCGAGACCGACGATGCCGGGGACATTTTCGGTGCCGGCCCTTCGACCAGATTCCTGGTGGCCGCCTAACATAAATGGGGATAAGCGGGTTCCCTTTTTGACGTAAAGCACGCCAACGCCCTTCGGGCCGTGCAGCTTATGGCCGGAAAGACTCAGTAAATCGATATTACTTTTCGACAGATTCAAAGGGATTTTACCGACGGCCTGAACCGCATCGGTGTGAAAAACTATGCCTCTATCGGTTACCATCTCCGCAATTTTTTCGATGGGGAAAATGACGCCTGTCTCATTGTTTGCATACATAATTGAAACGATTGCAGTGTCATCGTCGAGCTTACCCTCAAGCTCTGCCAAATCGAGTCGGCCGAGTTTATCCACGGCCAGCTCGATGACCGAATAGCCGTGATTTTCCAGGTCCCGACAGACCGTCAATACAGCGGGATGCTCAACGCGGGTAGTTATGATTTTGCGTCGATTGGGATAAGCAGCAAGAGCGCCTTTTACGGCGGTGTTATCTGATTCGGTGCCGCAGCTTGTAAAAATAATCTCGCTTGTGTCACAGCCAAGTAATGCAGCCACCTGCTCGCGTGCTTTGCAGATTTTATGGCCGATTTGGCCGCCGAAGGTGTGCATACTGGAAGGATTGCCGTAAAAATTACAAAAATAGGTTTTCATTTCTTCGAAAACTTCATCGGCAACTTTGGTGGTTGCGTTATTGTCGAAATATATGGTGTTCATTTTCAAAATCCGAAATTAGAAATACGAAATCCGAAACAATCCCCGTTTTCACGGGGACAAGTATCGAATATCAAAACTTGTCTGACGATAGTCAAGATTCAAATGTTCAAAACAAACATATCATTAATACTTTGAGTCATTCTCTGTGATTATGGGGCTGATTTGCCGAATCTTTGTCCTCTTCGACGAAAAGGTCCTTAGAGACAAACTCTCTTAGTTTAGCTTCGACGACGTCCTTCATAGTAAATTCCGCCAGCCGGCACTGTGCACACATACCACGAAAGGCAACGATAACTTTGTTGCCTTCGACGTCAATAAGCTCGATATTGCCGCCGTGAGCGCGCAGGGCGGGACGAATCTGCTCATTTATCGTCTGCTGAATCATCTGAATCTTTTGAATATTAGTAAACTTTTCTCCTCGACGAGGTGCAACTGGAACGACCTCTTTTACTTTATCACCCTGGATTTTTTCGATGAGCTTTTCGATTTGACCCTGGCAGCCGCCACAGCCGCCACCGGCCTTACAATAGTTTGTTACCTGCTCGACGGTTGTGAGATTGTTTTCGCTAATTACACGTTCAATTTCCTTATCTGTTACGCCGAAACAGGTGCAGACGACGTTTCCTTCGAGCTCATGCTTTTTCTTTCCGCCGGTTTGGTAATTCTCAATGGCTGCCTCGAGGGCCTCTCTGCCCATAACGGAGCAGTGCATCTTCTGCTCAGGAAGACCGCCAAGATAATCGGCGATATCCTTATTGGTTACTTTAGAAGCTTCGGTGAGAGACATGCCCTTTATCATCTCAGTCAAAACCGAGGAGGTTGCGATAGCACTGGCACAGCCGAAGGTTTTGAACTTTGCATCAGCGATTCTGCCTTTTTTATCGAGCTTGAAGGTCAGCTTCAAGGCATCGCCACAGGCAAGTGAACCAACTTCACCAACGCCATCGGCGTTTTCGATTTCTCCGACGTTTCGCGGATTGAAAAAATGGTCTTTAACCTTGTCTGTATATTCCCACATATTTTTGCATCTGGTATTGCATTGACCCCCAGGATAAACCTGGGAGCTTAATTGTGTCAACTGGTACATGGGTAACACTTTAAACCGGGAACATAGGTAACAGGTAATAAGGACTTAGGATTCTTGTTTGCTGGGGTTAACCCCAGCAAACAACGCACGGCTCTTGGCCGGTGTAACCTGCCATTTGCGATGGTCAACAGTTCCCAGTTCATAGTTACAATACCACAGTCGACTCCTGTCATCTTCTATCTGTTCAATACCAACATATTCTCCGCCCAGGCACTCAGTCACAAAAAATCTTCTGCCGCAATAGTATACATCCCCATGATGCTGAATACGACAGACTTTCATATGCTCAGGATAGCAAACTTCGGGCAGTCGCGCAGGATAACAACGAGCGGAACTATTGTAACGACTCGCCGGTGTCTGCATATCTAACGCTTCATGGGGTCTATCCTGGTTGTACTCAACGCGGAACGAATCAAACCACTTCTGCTGTGCAACAAGCGTATTTGCGGGAGGATTGGCCGTGTGTTTTTTAAGTGTCTTGTGCATTCGCTCGTGCCGGCCGTTATGCTCCGGATGACCAGGCATAATTCGTTCGGGATGTATGCCAAGGCGAATCCACCAGTACGACAGACGGCTCAATCCGCACAAACCTCTTGAGGAAAACGGTTCGCCATTGTCGGTGCGAATCACAAGAGGAAGGCCGTAATCACCAAATACCCGCTCAAACTGCATCCGCACGAGATTATGGCTCATTTGGTCAAGATGCCGACAGCATAAAAGATAACGGCTCGCATCGTCACTGATTGTAAGAGGATTACATCTTCGGCCATCGCCCGTACGAAAGTGTCCCTTGAAATCGGCAGTCCATACATCATTACTATTGTTGCCAACCGTCAAGGGTAGCGTTGTTGGACTGGCGTGATGACGACGCTTGCGAGAACAAACAAGCCCTTGACGCTTGAGATACTCCCCTATGGTCGATACCGCAGGATAACAACTCCAGTGAGGATATTGTCTTTGGAGCCGAACTCGTATCTTGGCCGGTCCCCAGTGACTGAATCTGCCTTTAACCGAGAGCACTGCCTGCTTGAGTTCTTCGGTTATCGCATGGGGATGATTGTGCGGAGCTTTGCTGCGATCACACAGGCCGGCGGGACCTTCCGACTCGTAACGGCTCAGCCACTTGTAGCCGGTCTTTCTGCTGATGTCGTATGCTCCGCAAAGCTCAGCCATATTATATATTCCTTCTAATACTTCACTTACAAACTTCAGTCTTGCATCCATTATTCGGGTCTCAGTCCATGGCATAATTTGCCTCCTTTCGGACTCGTCAGATGAGTCGGAGGCAATCATATCCGCCACAGGCGGACAAGTCCGCCATACGGATGGCGGATAAAAACCAAAAACTGTTACCCATGTCGCCGGTTTATTCTGTAACCCATCTTACCGGTTTGTACC
>Ga0299912_10004286_pt1 | contig 11682 bp, 5 predicted proteins | sample RVTome_2_FD_207667 | JGI IMG/M metagenome (GOLD analysis project Ga0299912, IMG submission 207667) | Soil microbial communities from uranium-contaminated site in the Upper Colorado River Basin, Wyoming, United States - RVT95D214 (version 2) ... | reverse complement strand
ATGTCATGGCTGCCGAGGCATTTTCGGACAGTCCCACGGCGGATTACCTGAACAAGCACTTCATCTGCATCAAGGTGGACCGGGAACAGCGGCCGGACATAGACCAATTTTTAATGCATTTTATCACAGCACAAACCGGGAGAGGCGGTTGGCCTCTTAATGTGTTTCTAACTCCCCGGATTGAGCCTATTTTCGCCCTTACCTACGCACCTGCCGGGGCCAGCGGCCATATGAGCTCTTTCCGGGAGATTGCAAAAAAAGTTCATGAATATTATGAAAAACACGCCGCCGCCATTCTTCCTTTCCAGCCGTCGGTAGAAATGCCCATGATTGCAGATGAAGAGACGATGGTAAAGGAGTTGTTCAATTTCTATGACCCCGTTCATGGCGGTTTCGGAACCGGACAAAAATTTCCTCCCCACGCGACCCTGTTATATCTATTGTACTTTCTTAGTGTGGAGGACAACACGGATGTGCGCGAAATGTGCCGTATGACGCTTGATGCAATGCGTCTGCGCGGGCTGAGCGACCATCTGCAGGGCGGGATCTTCCGCTACTGTGTGGACCGCGAATGGACGATACCTCATTTCGAGAAGATGCTCTATGACCAGGCCATGGCGCTTTGGTGTTACGCCCTGGCATACAGGGTCTTCAACAGCGAGGCATACAAAGCCATGGCCGAAGGAATAGTGCGATGCATCGAGGAAACATTCGAAAAGGACGGCCTGTTCATCTCGGCACATGACGCGGACACCGGGCACGAAGAGGGAGGCACCTACGTCTGGCGCTATGAAGACCTTGTGAATGCGCTTACCGCGGATGAATTGGCCGCGCTCAGCGAAACCTACCATGACATCAGCAGGGCAGGAAACTTTGAAGGCGCAATCCACCTCGTCAGGAAGACGGATGTTCCTCTCAGGGAAATAGAAGATAAACTGCTTGCCGTCCGCCGCAAACGACCGCAGCCGCACACCGACTATAAGATTCTCTGCGGCCTGAATGCCTTGACTGCCGCCGCTCTCGTACAGGCCGCACGACATATGGGGAGAGAGGAGATGGAGACGAAGGCGGCAGCGATGCTTAAGCGCCTTTGCGCGTTGTTTTGGGATGGCCGGGCGCTCGCGCACTCACTCTTCAACGGTTCGCTTCAGAAACAGAGTTACTTGTTCGATGCCGCTGCCATGCTCTTCGCGGTATCCCTGCTCTATGAGACTGACGCGTCTTGGGAAGAACCCATGATTGCCTTGTCTGAATATCTGGAAACCTTCAGAGAAGATGACCGATGGATTGAATCCAGAGCACAGGATTTCCTCCCTGTGTATGCATCATGGTTTGACCAACCGACGCCTTCGAGCGCGGCTCTGGCCGAAATGGGAATAACGCGAACGGCGATCCTCACACGGCAGAATATTCAGACACTGCCCTATCGGCATCCTTTCGAGGCGGATTTCCACAACATCACTGCCATGATATGTAACGGACTCTTTCATCTGATCAGCGTTAAACAACCCGTTCGCTGGAGCCAATTACCACCGAACACGGTCCAAGTGCGCGGTGATCGGGAAATCGATTGTTACATGGGTACGTGCAGGGCGTTACAGCGTCAAGGCGATTCAAAAGCTGGAAAATCAATTTGACCGGAGATCTCTTCACGGCTGTCATCATTCCGCGATTTGCATGCATTCTTCCGAAAGCGAAATTCCTTTTTTTTAGGCGCCGGGGCGCGGCGGAATCCGCGCCCGCAGATCCCTTTCCGGTGTCCATTTCCTCTCGCCGCTGCTATACCGCCACCTGTTCGTCGAGAAGACGCCAGGCCTCCTCCCGGCTGAAACCGGTCACGAGGCCGTCCGTAAAGGTCAGGACCTCCTGCCGGCCCAATTCCGCCAGGACCTCCTGGATATCAACCGTCTCCTTGCCGGTTGCCTTTGCCAGCTCTTCGACCGGGTTCGCCTCTGCCGGGAGCGGCCACATCCGGAGGAAATAGAGGGTTGCCGTCAGCCTGATCCAGGCCCGCGTAAGCTCTTCCAGCGCCATGTTCGTGTTTCTGATCCGATTGGAAAACTCCTTGAGCATAAAGAGGGAGACCTCGTCGCTTTCCCGCAGTATGCTGCGCAGGGTGTCTCCGCTGATGACGGCGATGTGGCTCTCCGTCAGGCTGCGGGCGGAGGCGGTTCGCGGGGCGCGGATCAGCGCCGCCATCTCGCCGAAATATTCCCCCGGCCCCATCTCGGCGAGAATCTTCTTCGTCTGCCCGGCTTTCTTCTCCATCCGTATGCGGCCATTCAGTATGTAGAAGAGGTCCTGGCCGCTATCCCCCTCGTGGAAGATGTATTCGTTCGATTCGTAGAGCCGGCCGAATTTACGGAAGAGCCGCTCGTCGATCTTCCGGCGGCCCTTTCCGGGCCTCACGAGGGCCTTCTCGATGAGGATCAGATCCCGCCGCTGGTAGGAAGAGATGAGCTCCGCGCAGAACAGGAGGATCAACGCGGCGTAAAAGACCCAGATGACCAGGATGACGATTGCCTCGAGCGAACCGAAAATGACGTTGTAACGGGTATAATTGGCGACGTACCAGGTGAAGAGCTGTTTTGCGATCTCCATCAGGGCGGAGAAGATCGCGCTCCCTATGAGGGCGTTCCTCAGGTTGACCTTTCCGGTGGGGATCACCTTGTAGACCAAGGTGAAGAAGAGAACGGTGAGCAGGTAGGGTATGATATAGCGGAAGAGCGCTCCCTGGATCGCGGGAAGGAAGAGAAGCCCGTTCTGGCCGAAAAAGGGCTGCTTGGCGAGGATGGCCGCAACATAAGTGATTGCGACGCTGGCCACGGCGACGGCCCAGCCGAGCGGAATCATGGCGACGGCCAGGAGCTTTGAGAAGATGTAGTTGCGGTAGGTCCTCGACCGGAAAATGACGTTCAGGGCTGTTTCTATGGCGCTGAAGATCATTGCCGAGAACCAGATCAGACTGATGATTCCCACCCCTCCTAAAAGATCCTTCTTTCCTGCGATCTGGCCGAACTGGGTGATCAGCGCTCCCGAGAAGGAGGGGATGAACTGGCGGACTCCCTCGATCAGTTTTTTCTGGATCTCCGGGTCGGCGCCGAAAAGATTGCTGACCAGGAGCAGCGTCAGGATAAAGAGGGGGATGATCGAAAGAATGGCATACATGGCGATGGCCGCGGCCTGGTTCGTGTCGCCGTTCGTCCGGTAGTTGCGGATTGCATCCCCGAGGATATCCCAGGTGGTCGACAGGCCGAGACGGAGCCTGCCCGGCGTCACTGTCGAATGGCTTTTTGTGCGGGTCATTTTTTTCAGCCCTGCTGCCCTCGAAAATAATACGTAAACGATGCGCTTTGGGACGGCTTCGTAAAAAGCTCCAGAGGCAAGGCGCGCGAGTCCTGAGGAACGAGGCGTACTGTTTCGTACGCCGCAGTGACGAAGGAGGAAGCGCAACGCTGCATATGGACTTTTTTACGAAGCCGTCAGCCCTGCATCACCTCGTGCAGCGCAATAAGCGCCGCATCGATCTCAACCTCGCCGATTCCATAATGGGTGAGCATCCGGAAACGTGCTGGTCCCGTATGGGAGAGCCGGACCCCTTTTTCTTTCAGGCGGTTCATGAATTCCTCATCCGAAAAACGCCGGTCGACGAGATCGATATAGAGGATGTTCGTTTTGACCCGCGCCGAATCGGTCTTGAGCCCTGGGATCCGGGCGATTCCTTCGGCGAGGCGGCGGGCGTTGGCATGATCATCGGCGAGGCGTTCCGTCATCTCCTTGAGGGCCACGATGCCTGCAGCAGCAATGATCCCGGCCTGTCGCATCCCGCCGCCCAGCATCTTCCTGATCCGGCGCGCCCGCGCGATGAACTCGCGGCTTCCGCAGATCACGGAGCCCACCGGCGCGGCGAGCCCCTTGGAGAGGCAGACGTTCAGCGAATTGCAGCCCTTGGTCAGTTCCCGGACGTCCACCCCGAGGGCAGCGGCGGCGTTGAAGATCCGGGCGCCGTCGAGGTGCAGCAAAAGGCCGTGTCTTTTCGCAAGGGCCGCGACGGCGTCGGTGTACTCCGGAGTGAGCGGGGCGCCGTAGCAGCGGTTGTGGGTGTTCTCCAGGCAGATGAGCCGCGTCCGGGGAAAGTGGATGTTTTCGGCGCGGATGGCGGCTTCGATATCTTTTAGGTGGAGTGTCCCGTCTAGCTGATTGGGGATCGTGTGGGGGAAGATGCCGCCCAGGGCGGACATCCCGCCCGCCTCATTGAGGAAGATATGGGAGCTGTCGCCGAGGATCACCTCCTCACCGCGGGCGCAGTGGGCCAGCGTGCAGGTGATATTGCCCATCGTGCCGCTCACGACCAGGAGCGCGGCCTCCATGCCGACCCGCTCGGCGGTCATCGCTTCGAGGCGGTTGATCGTCGGGTCCTCGTGAAAGACGTCGTCGCCCAGTTCGGCGTGAAAAATGGCCTCGCGCATGGCGGGGGTGGGAAGGGTTACGGTATCGCTGCGCAGATCAATGATGGCCATCGTTAACCTCCTGATATAATGTGTATTGTTACATCAGACGCGAATCCGCCCGATGAAAGTCAATCTTTCACACTCCCTGCCTTTAGTCAAGCATTTCGGGGAACTGCATATGAGAATCGCTTCCGGGAAAGCTGAAAAAATATTTGACACCCGAGTTTTTTCAGCTCATTGTTACAGAAATTTCCACGGAAAAAACTTATCTGAAACCCGTTCCGGTAAAGGGCGTCATCCATGGCCGATAAACTGAGATCTCTGGGTCTGTGCCTGGGGGCATCGAATATTTCCCTTGTTCACATGGAGCAGGAACTGGAAGGCAACGGGGAGCTTTTACCGCGCATCACCGCCCATTCAGTTCACACCCACGAGGGTGATGCCAAAAGCAGCCTTATTCAGGCTCTGAAGGGTATCGACATACAATCCTTTGATCGGATTGCCGCCACCGGTCGCAAGTTTCGGCGGTTCGTCAATTTAACGTCCATCCCGGAACCGGAGGCGGTGGAGTGCGCCTATGCCTTCGTGAAGCCTCCCGGTGTCGACTGTCCGGCCGTCGTTTCCGCGGGCGGCGAAACCTTCATGGTGTATGTGCTGAATCGGTCGGGACGCATCACAAACGTGGCCACCGGCAACAAATGCGCTTCCGGGACCGGCGAGTTTTTTCTGCAGCAGTTGCGCCGCATGAATGTGGGCCTGGAGGAGGCCGCACAGTGGGCGGGGGTGGAGAGACCGTATCAAGTTTCGGGCCGCTGCTCGGTGTTTTGCAAGTCGGACTGCACCCATGCCACCAACAAGGGCATTCCCAAGCCGCAGGTGACCGCCGGCCTGAGTAAAATGATGGCCGACAAGATCCTGGAGCTGTTGAAAAAGGTGGAACGACGCAACATCATGATCATCGGCGGTGCGGCCCGGAACCGCATGATGATCGAATACCTCCGCCGGGAGATCCCCGGGCTGGTCGTGCCGGAGACGGCATCCTATCTGGAAGCCCTGGGAGCCGCCCTATGGGGTCTGTCACATGAAACCGCTCCTTTTCCAGGGTTTGCCGGGCTCTTTGTCACGAGAGCAACCTCCTTCGACAGCCTGCCGCCACTGACTGATTTCGCCGGCCAGGTTGAGTTTAAAACGATGGAACGGGATACCATCCGGACTGGGGATGCCTGCGTTCTGGGTCTCGATGTCGGCTCCACCACGACAAAGGCTGTGCTCGTACGCCGAGCGGACCATGCACTTTTGGCTTCCGTATATTTGCGCACCAACGGAGACCCGGTGGGGGCCTCCCGCCAGTGCTATCGCTCGCTTTTCGAGCAGGTGCGGCAGAAGGTCGATCCGCAAACGATCCACGTCGCAGGCCTGGGCGTCTGCGGTTCGGGCAGGCAAATTGCGGGGCTGCACGCCCTCACGGAGGGGGTCATCAACGAAATCATCGCCCACGCCACGGCCGCCGTCTATTTTGATCCCCAGGTGGACACCATTTTTGAAATCGGCGGCCAGGACGCCAAATACACCTATATCATCAATTCTGTCCCCTCTGACTACGCTATGAACGAAGCGTGTTCGGCGGGCACCGGCTCTTTCCTGGAAGAATCGGCCCACGAGACGTTGGGGTTGAGAATGGAGGATATTGCCGAGGTTGCCTTTCGAGGGAAGCGTCCGCCCAACTTCAACGACCAGTGCGCTGCCTTTATCGCCTCGGATATCAAGAACGCGATCCACGAAGGGGTGGCCCGCGAGGATATCTCGGCCGGCCTGGTATACTCGATCTGCATGAACTACTCCAACCGCGTCAAAGGCAACCGGCCGGTCGGGGAAAAGATCTTCATGCAGGGCGGTGTATGCTATAATAGCGCGGTGCCGCTGGCGATGGGGGCCTTGATTGGCAAACCGATCATAGTCCCGCCGGAACCCGGGTTGATGGGCGCGTTCGGCGTCGCCCTGGAAGTCCAGAAACGGCTCGAATTCGGTCTCATGACCGAGAAGCCCTTCGATCTCGAAACACTTGCCCGGCGGGAGGTCGCTTACGGAAAGCCATTCACCTGCCGGGGCGGGAAAGAGAGATGCGACCGGCGGTGCCTCATCGCCGTCATCCAGGTGGAAGGGCAAAAATATCCGTTCGGAGGCGCCTGCAACCGCTATTACAATATCCGCAAAGATGTGCGCTACGACACGGGGAGACTCGATCTGGCGCACGTCCGTCAGCAGCTCATCTTTCAAACATATGGCGTATCGCCGGACAGGGAGAAAGTTCGGGCCCCGAAAGGCCGGGTGGGGATCAACCGAAGTTTTCTCGTCAACACCTATTACCCGCTATACTCCAATTTTTTCAATGAACTGGGTTTCGAAGTGGTCCTGCCCAATCACCCCAGTCAGGAAGGCATGGATCAGTGCGGCGCGCCCTTCTGCTATCCGGTGGAACTGGCTCACGGGTTTATCCATTCGCTCCTTGAGACTGAAAATCCCCCGGATTTTCTATTTCTGCCCCACTTCAAGGCAGTTCCGGGCCAAAATGACGGCAGCAGTTCCCAGTCCCAGGTTTGCCCTGTGGTACAGGGGGAGACGTTCTACCTTCAGACCGCCTTCAATAAAAAACTCAGTCAACTCATTGAGCGCGGCGCCCGGCTTTTAACGCCGCTTCTGGACTTATCCGGCGGGATTGAGAGCGCTGAAGAACCTTTAATAGAAACAGCACGCCACATGGGGGTAGGCCGCCGCGCGGCGCAAGAGGCTTTCGCCGTTGCCCTGCAAATGCAGCGAGACTGTTTCTCGGATATGAAAGAGGCAGGCAGGCGGATGCTCTCCGAGCTCGAATCGGATCCGGACAAATTCGGGGTTGTCCTCTTCGCGCGACCGTACAACGGCTTTGCCGGGGAAGCTCACATGGGCATCCCTCACAAATTTGCCACCCGGGGAATTCCCGTGATTCCCATCGATTTCCTCGACCTGGAACAGGAGCGTTCAAAAAGACACATGTACTGGGGTTCGGGAAAGCTCATCATAAAGGCGGCGCGTTTTGTGGAAAAGCACCCCCAGCTCTTCGGCGCTTACATCACCAATTTTTCCTGCGGACCGGATTCTTTCCTCATCGGCTATTTCCGCGATATCATGGGCCGCAAGCCCTCCCTTACCCTGGAGCTTGACAGCCACACCGCCGATGCCGGGATCGAGACCCGGGTGGAGGCCTTTCTTGATATCGTACGGGCCTACCGCCAGCTGATGGCCAGGCGGCTGATCCCGCCGCGACAGCGCGCGTTCAACCCCGCCCGCACTGTTCTCGACAGCGGCAAGACCAAAGTCGTTACATCGTCGGGAAAGACTCTACTCCTGACCGACCCGCGGGTGACGATACTCATCCCCTCGATGGGAAAGCTCGGAACCGAAGCATTTGCCGCGACTTTAAGGGGGTGCGGATTTAATGCCAGGGCTCTCCGGGAAAACGACGAAGCCATCCTCAAGCTCGGTAGGGCAAATACCTCCTGCAAGGAGTGCTTGCCGTTGATCCTGACCACCGGTACCCTGTTGAGCTATGTCAACAACGGCAGACGTTCGGGCGAGATCCTGGTTTATTTCATGCCGACCGGCGCCGGTCCCTGCCGCTTCGGCCAGTATGCAGTTTACATGGAGGACCTGATCCGGAGGCTGGGAATACATGATGTGGCGCTGCTTTCTCTGTCCTCGGATAATTCCTATACAGGTATGGACAAGCATTTCGAACGTCATGTCTGGTGGGCGGTGGTTGTGTCCGATGTGATGGAGGACATCCGATCGATGCTTCTAACAAACAGCGTCGATCCCATGGCCTCCGAGACCATCTATAATGAAGAATGGCGGAAAATTCTTCTGGCCCTGGAAAAGGGAAACTTCAAGATTCTGACAGCGCAACTGTCCGAGTGCGCCGACCGCCTGAGCGCCATACCGCTGAAGCGTTCAGTGCACAGTGTGGCCGTGATCACGCTGACCGGTGAAATATTTGTTCGCCGGGATGCCCTCTCCCGCCAGTATCTGACGGAATACCTCGCCGAGAAAGGATTTGCCACCGTCTGTGCACCGGTGTCCGAGTGGGTTTACTATTGCCATTACCTTACGGATCGGGGGTTCAATCAGAATCATTTGACGATTGCTCAGAAATTCAAGCTCAAGATCCGCAATCTCTTCCAGAAACATTACGAGAAACAGATCAGGTCGATCCTCTCCGGGTCCGGGCTTGTTCATGCCGAAGCGCTTGATGTCGCCGGCATCATCAACAATGCCAGTCCGTATATTTCGCTCGCCCTTCCCGGCGAGGCCATCCTCACGGTAGGCGGCGCCCTCTCAGAGGTCGTCACCCGCTCCTGCGGGGTTATCGCCATCGGGCCATTCGGTTGCATGCCGAACCGCATTGCGGAGGCCATTCTCGGCGAAATTATGACGGCAGAAAAGAAACTGGCGGCCGATCCGACAAACAAGGCGTTGCAGGCCGTCCTGACAGAGATCGACGATCTGCCGTTTTTAGCCATAGAGAGCGACGGCTCACCGTTCCCGCAGTTGATCACCGCCAAGCTCGAGACCTTCCTGCTCAGAGCGGAGCGTCTCCATCAGCGGATGGCTGGCTCCGAAAGGAAAGCCGTTTGATCATAGCCGTATAATGAATGAGGTGCCATTCCTGAGAGTGTTTGACATCCTGTCCTGCGATCAGTAGGCCCAGTAAGGACCGTCACCTAGGCTGGAACTCCTCTCATCAAACCCCACAAAAACATCACGCCCGAAGAAGAAGGGCAGACCCCAGTCGAAGGAGCTGCGACGGGCTAAAAAATTCGCCCCGATCTCGGAGAAAACCTTGTTGCTGGAGCCGATCATCAGGTCGGTGAAGTTGTCGATCTGGAAGGCGACCTCTCCGCTGGGTGAGCCCCCGTCTCCCGTATTCGTTGCGATAAGGTTCAATTTCGATGAAGGACAGAACCAGTCGAGACCGCCGCACGTGGGGATGGGGCTTGAGGCGGGCGGGCTGAAAAAGAGCCCGTTCGATCCGCTGTCAATATAGCTCGAGTATGTTTGACCACCGAACACGGTGCTGAACCGGGCAAACTGATCGGCGCTGTAGGCCGTGACGCCGGAGGGCGTGTTGTTGGACCTGGTTCCTATGCCGAGGACGAGAAGACCGTTGACGGAAGTTGTCCCACCGGCCGGCAGGGAAGGGAATTGCACAATGACGCCGTTGTTGTCTTCGGGAAGGGCCGCTGCGGGATTCGGGACCTGGCTGGCAAGGGGAACGGCGGTTACGCTGCAGCCCGTTTCGTTGCAGGCGTAATACGGCCACACGTGGTTTGGAGGGGGAGGGCTGCTGCAGGCGGTGCCGCAATCCTCCTTGAAGAGGCCGACGCCCAGTATGCCGGTATATTGGGCATCGGCAGGGCTTAGATACGCGTCGGAACAGGGGTCGGGGTCGGGCCGGACGCCGAATGTCGCATCGATGACCTGGATAGGGATACTGCGGATGGCGGGTTCGTTTCCCAGGATGACGTCCGCCGTCTGGACGGGGCCCCACAGGGCCGTCCCGTCCCCGAACTGGACGCATTCGGCGAGCGCACCGGCGCTGACGGCGACCTGCTGAAGGGTAACGTCCGTCAGGGCATCCTTGAAGATCCTTAGGCCATAACTTCCCGTATCCAAAAGAATATCCTTTATTGTCTGACACACCTCCGTCCCGGGGGTGCAGACCGTAACGCTCACGCAGGGCTTGTTTGGATAGGTGTCGCTGGCCCAACACAGCTCGCCGTTAATGGTGATGGGAAGAACGTTGTCCGCGACGGGACCGACCGTCAGCAGGGCGGTGCCCGTAAAGCCGTCCGCGGTGGCTTTAATTCTCGTTATGCCGCTCGCCTTCGGGGTGGCCAGTCCCTGGAAGCCGGTGTCGTTGCTAATGGTCGCCACCTGGACATTGAAAGAACTCCATGTGACCGACGTGGACAGATTTGCCGTGCTCTGGTCTGAGTAGGTTCCCACGGCGGTGAACTTTTGGGTCACATTCACAGTTCCAGAGGCGTTGGCCGGCGAGAGGGAGATGGATTCAAGCGCAGGCAAGGCGGGCGACGGCCCGCTGTTCCCGCCGCCACCGCCGCCACAGGCGGTCGCGAGTCCCATCAGGATCAGGAGGAAGGGTAATCTACTCGATTTCATCGACGCTCACGCCCGGAGGAATCAAAGCCGGAACGTAGGCCCTCCCCTGCAGGGCCCGCATGTGTCCCCATTTCTCCACCACCACACCACTCGAGATGACGCGCAGTTGCCTCCGTCCCGGTTTTCTTTTGGTCTGCCTGAGGGCCGATTCGTACTCTTTTAAGTAAATGCCCAGGAAGTGCTTCAGATCGGGGTGAATCACACCCCTCCAGGCGATGGCAAAAACGACGCCGGTCAATGAGACGTATTCCCGCAGGACGACGGCATCGGTTCTTATTTCCTGTACCGTATAGCCGTTGCGGACCGTTGTGGAAACGCCACTGGCCCCGAGGGCCTCCCGATCGGCGGCAACCGAATCCGCCGATTCGCCCAACGTGGCCAAGAGCGGCGCAGGATTCGTAAGAAGGGTGGCCGCCAGTACCAGGGCAACCAGCAGGAAAGGTATTCTCTTTTTCACGAAAGTCATCTCTTCAGGTTGCATGTAGGTGTCCCTTGAGGGCTTGCTGCGATATGCGGGGAGAATATAAAGAAGCGTTCCTGTAAGTCAAGGATATTCTGTTCGCGAATTCGGTTGCAAAAGCCGCATCCATACGATAATTTAACGGCCATGAAACCCCTTGGCCGCGTCGTTTCGATCGTAAGCATGATTCTCTTTCTGGCCGTCGCGGCGTGCGGCCCGGATGAACAGCGGCGCGCCCCGGCGGGGAGCGCCGCGGCCGCGCCCGCCTATGGGGACATCATGGTCGAGGGCTCGATCGGCGATGCTTCGAACCTCATTCCGCTCCTCGCCACGGATTCCACGTCGCACGGGATCGCGGGGATGGTCTTCAACGGCCTGGTCAAGTACGACAAGGACATCAACATCGTGGGCGATCTGGCCGAATCCTGGGAGATCTCCAAAGACGGCCTCGCCATCACCTTCCGCCTGCGCAAGGGGGTCCGGTGGCACGATGGCCGCCCCTTCACCGCCGGGGACGTCCTTTACACCTATCAGGTCACCATCGATCCCAAGACT
>Ga0299912_10004285_pt1 | contig 11686 bp, 10 predicted proteins | sample RVTome_2_FD_207667 | JGI IMG/M metagenome (GOLD analysis project Ga0299912, IMG submission 207667) | Soil microbial communities from uranium-contaminated site in the Upper Colorado River Basin, Wyoming, United States - RVT95D214 (version 2) ... | reverse complement strand
CGTAGATCAATTCCGACAAGATAATCCCCAGAACGGAGTCATTGTTTTGGCTTCTGGGACTTATACCAACCCGGTATTAGTTGCTGCAATCACTGATGATCTTGTCAGCCGAGGGCTTCATGCTGGTGATTTGGTCAAATTCGTCGCTAAACCATTGGGTGGCAGCGGCGGCGGCAAACCCACCCTGGCTCAGGCTGGCGGAAAGGACGCCAGCAAACTCCAGGAGGCGTTGAATAGCGTGGAAGGCTGGTTGAAGGAAAAGCTCGGGTAAAATATCATTACCTCTTCGAAGGTAGCAACGACAAAGTATTGTTACAGGATTAAGAATGGCTGCTACTAATCTCGTCGGCCAGATTCTCAACCGTTACAAACTGCTTTCCCTAATGGGGGAGGGTGGAATGGGCTCGGTTTATCGGGGACGCGATATCACCCTGCAACGCCAGGTCGCCATCAAGGTTCTTCACTCCCAATTCGCCCGCCAGCTCAACTTTCAAGACCGCTTTCTTCAAGAAGCCCGTACCGCTGCACGGCTAAACCACGCCGGGATCGTGCCTGTCTACGACTTCGGTTTTGACCGCTCCCTGCTATACATCGTCATGAAGTTTATACCCGGAGACAACCTGGAGAAAATTTTGCGCGACCTGAAAGCGAGAAAAAAATGGATTCCCCTAGGGGAGGCGATGCGGCTGATTAAAGCCCTCGCACTGGCTTTGGACTATGCGCACAACAAAGGGATTTACCATCGAGACGTTAAACCCGGAAATATCATGTTCGAGCTAGAACCTTCTGAAGGCTTGCCTTACCATCCGGTACTCACCGACCTGGGTCTGGCAAAATTAGCTGAAAGCGGATTCGTCACTCAGGATGGGATTTCGATGGGGACTCCAGCTTACATGTCCCCGGAGCAGGCTGAAGGCAAACCTACCGACGGCCGCAGCGATGTCTATTCTCTGGGTGTCCTGCTTTTCGAACTGGCGACTGCCAGGCTGCCCTTTCCGGCAAAAACTATCAGTCAAGCAATCCGTTACCACGTGTATGAACCCGTACCCACGCCGCACTCAATCCGTCCAGATTTACCCGAAGGGGTGGAAGCGACCATTTTAAAAGCTCTGGCAAAGGATCCGGCAGAGCGCTATCCCAGCGCGGTGGAATTTGCTAAATCTATCGAAGAAGTCCTTCCAATCGCTGATCAGGTAACCAGCGACCCGGCGCTTTTCGTCAATTTAGGCAATCTGTTGCAACAGGTTCAGAATCGCCAAAGTGAGGAGAAAGTTAAAACCATGGACGAGAATTACCAACCCACTTCCGCTGCGCCTCAGGATTCGATCCAGGTGGTGGCGCAAAACCAGACCTCGAAATCGGTCGCCTTCAAGCCCGGAGGGATGACCTTAGGTCGCGATAAGGACAACGATATCGTCCTCGATGACACGCTGGCTTCCCGCCATCACGCCCGGATTGATTTCGATGGAAAAGACTACCGTGTGGTCGATCTGGAAAGCACCAATGGCACATTCCTTCAGAATAAAAAATTGATCCCCGGGATTCCGGAAATTTGGTCGCCAGATCAGTCCCTGCGTATTGGCAACACCTGGATGAACTTGCAACGCGCCCAATTTGCGCCGGTGATCGCTCCGCAACCAGCAACCGCCCCTGCTTCCGAATCATCCACCACGAAATTCGCCAGCGATCTATACCCCCAGAAATGGTCCGCCGGACAAGTTGGTCAGGTCAGAGTACGCAATCTGGGGAAACAAATGGACACCTTCACCGTGATGCTGCGAGATCGGGGAGATGAATTTCATTTCCAGCCCACACAGGCAACCATGCAGGTCTTGCCAGGGCAGACCGCCGCGGCAGAATTTCGAGCCAATCCAAAAGGGCAACGTTGGCTGGGTGGGGCTCAAACGCATTCATTCTCCGCTATAGTCAAATCAGGGCGGGGAGAGACCCAAACCCACCAGGGAGAACTGACCAGCAAGGCTATCATTCCAATCTGGGTGCTTCCGGTATTTCTGGTCTTGTGCCTGGGGATGATCGGTTTAGGGATTCTGGCATACTATGGCTTGTCTGGTAGCCAACCTGATAGGATTGAGCAAACCACCACCGCTTTAGCTGCACTTGAAATTTCTGCTCAACAAACAGTTGCGGTGGGGGAAGCCAACAGCGCCACAGCCACCGTGCTGGCCGCTACCGCCCTGGCTCAGGGAGACGACGATGTAGATGGGCTCAGCAACGCGCAAGAAGCGGCTTTGGGCACCAATCCCAGTAATCCCGACACCGATGGCGACGGCCTGCTGGATGGGGCAGAAGTCAACCAGTACGGCACCGATCCGAAAAATCAGGATTCTGACGGCGATGCCCTGCCTGACGGCAAAGAAGTCAATGAAGCGAAAACCAGCCCGAAAAACCCAGACACAGACGGTGATGGAGTGAACGACGGCGCTGAAGTAGCTAACAACACAAATCCTCTCGATCCGGATACCGACCACGACGGCATCCCGGATGGCACGGATGCAGCCCCTATTCACACCTCGACCCCTTCTCCTGATACTGCCGCCACGGCTCAGGCTGCCGCTAACAAGACCGCTGCCGCGCAGACAGCCGCCGCTCAACAAACCAACGCGGCACTCACCGCCGCTGCTAACGCTACCTCCACCGCTCAAATGGCAGCTACGCTGACTGCTCAAGCTCAGGCGAAAATTATATACATATACAAGACCGATCTGGCGCTGGCAAACACTTTTAAAAACTTATTACAAGCCAATGGCTACATCGTAGACACCATTCAACAAAGCGCAGTAGCTTCAACCAATTATTCCCCCTACCGGGTGATCATCATCGGTCCGGATACCGGCAACCCACTTACCTGGACAACCGGCCCCTGGGGGGATCCAGCCGGCAGCGAAGCGGGATACATTGACTCTTCTGGCAAACCCATCCTCGGCCTTGGATCGGGCGGTGCCTTATTCTTCGAAGCTCGTAATTTGTATATTTCTTATGGAAATTGCTGGACCACCAGCGATACAAGCGTATACGCAGTGAACACCTCTCATAGGGTGTGGACTTCCCCGCATTCGATCTCGATTCCTGGCAGCCAGATCGTAGGATTATATAGCTCAGCTGCCTCAGTGCGAGCGGTTTATCTGCCCGGACCTATCGCCGGCATCACAACCATTGGACAGCAGACCGGGGAAATCGAGCATTTCCCCATCATCGTCGAAAGCGGTAAATATCTGCTTTGGGGTTTTGAAAATGGACCATCGAACATGAACAACACCGGAAGGAAAGTATTTCTCAATTCGGTCAATTACCTGGCGTACCCATTCGTTTTCCCAATCTTCCTCACCACCTTGGTTGTGCCATTTCCATGATTTCTGTGTGTTTATACCAAAAACCCACTTGAACACTCGCATCGTCTTCATGGGTTCGCCCGATTTCGCCCTGCCCATCCTGGAAGCGCTGGCTCGTCAATTCCTGGTGGTTGGCGTCGTCACGCAGCCCAACAGACCAGCAGGTCGTGGAAGGGTGTTGACGCCACCGCCTGTAAAAATCCTCGCAGACCGTCTCGGATTGTCTGCTATCCAGCCTCCCAGATTGAGAGAAGGATGGGTGATGGATCAATTGGTTCACTGGCAACCAGAACTAATCGTTGTGGCAGCATTCGGGCAAATCTTAAAATCGGGAGTCCTCAACCTGCCCCCCAAAGGCTGCATCAACGTGCACGCCTCGCTCTTGCCGCGCTGGCGGGGTGCCGCACCTATCCCAGCCGCTATTTTACAAGGAGACCAACATACTGGGATCACGATCATGTGTATGGATCCTGGTGTGGACACCGGACCGATTCTCACACAAAGAGAAATCCTGATTGATCCGGAAGACACCACATTGTCCCTGACAGGGAAACTGGCTCGGCTGGGCGCTAATCTATTAGTTGAAACGCTGGCTGGATATCTATCGGGTGAAATTCCGCCTCTCCCTCAGGATGAAGCACTGGCAACTTATGCGCCAATGCTGAAAAAAGAAGACAGCCAACTCGATTTCACCCAGCCTGCGGAAATACTTGTCCGGTTTACGCGGGCGTATACCCCCTGGCCCGGTGCTTCCACTACCTGGCGAGGCCAGAGGCTGATCATCTTAAAGGCTCACACTGCATTTGACGAACAACAATTGTCACCCGGCACAGGGAGGATTTTGAATAATCTTCCCGCCATTCAAACCGGGCAGGGTCTGCTGGTGCTGGACGAAGTTCACCCTGCCGGAAAGAAAGCCATGACCGGACGAGCTTTCCTTGCCGGGGCTAAGGAATGGGAAGGTGGTATACTCCCTGGGTAATTTTCCATTCCCGAAACCAACCTATGACAAGCAATCCCGCTAATACAACCAATTACACCATTACCCTGTTGCGGCATGGCGAATCACTGGGTAACGCCGAGGGTTTTTACCAGGGACAATCTGATTTTCCGCTTTCGCCAACCGGCGAAAAGCAGGCCCAATCCCTGGCAAACCGCTGGCTTAAAGAAAGAGCCTGCTTTGATCTGGTGATTTCCAGCCCGTTGATCCGCGCCCGCCGAACAGCAGAAATCGTTTCAGCGGCCTTGAATATACCCATCGAGTTCGATCCGCTCTGGATGGAGCGCAACGCCGGATTGCTGGAAGGTCTTCATGAGAATGAAGCTCAGGAGAGATACCCACGACCCGATTTCATTTCGCTTTATCAACCTATCGGCGAGACAGGTGAAAGCCAGTGGGATTTATTCCTCAGAGCCGGTCACGCCCTAAACGAAATACTCAAACGCCCACCTGGGCGTTATTTGATCGTCTCACATGGCGCTTTGCTGAATATGGTGCTGCATGCTACATTGGGTATCCTGCCGCACGCCAATTTTCAGGGAGCACATTTTGCTTTTAAAAATACGGGCTTTTCCAGGCTTGTACACAATCCAGATCACCATTACTGGTATGTGGAATTTATAAATGATTACCACCATTTACTGGATGGCGCATGAACTTAGAAGCAGAGTATCCTCTGAGAATCCTCTTCATCGGTGCCGGAGCTATTGGCAGCTATGTCGGCGTCAGCCTGGCAATCAAGGGACACCAAGTCGTATTCCTTGAGCAACCCGAGGTCCAACAACGTCTGTTGCTGCAAGGCTTATCATTGGAAATCGATGGGCAGGTATACCATCTCCAGCACCCGCTCGTAATCGCATCGCTGGAAGAGGCCTTAATTGAAGAAACCTTCGACGTGGCAATACTGGCTATAAAAGCCTTCGATACGGACGCAGCTCTCTCCCAGATGGAACAATACAAGGAAAAATTTCCTCCGGTTCTATGTCTACAGAACGGTGTGGAAAACGAAACGAAGATCGAGGCAACGTTGGGTCATGGCAAAGCCATCCCCGGCACCGTGACCAGCGCCCTTGGCAAGCGCCCCGAAGGGATCATTGTGCTCGAGAAAATGCGCGGCATGGGGATCGCCGGCGGACACCCACTCGCTCCCCGCCTGGTCGAAGCCTTTTCCCTGGCTGGATTGAACGCCCGGCTTTTCCCGGATGGGGCTGCGATGAAATGGTCTAAGATGCTTACGAACTTGCTGGCAAATGCCACTTCGGCTATCTTGGACATGACCCCGGCAGAAGTCTTTGCCCATCCCGGATTATTCAAAATTGAAATAAATCAGCTGCGGGAGGCTGTGCAAGTCATGCGCTCATTAAAGCTCGGGGTGGTCGATTTACCTCGCACACCAGTGCGCGCCCTGGCATTCGCCGCTCAGAAGCTACCACTGTCGATTTCCCAACTAGCAATAAAACGAGCTGTGGGGACGGGACGTGGTGGTAAAATGCCGTCATTCCACCTCGACTTACACGCCAGGCGAGGCAAAAGCGAAGTGGATTATTTAAACGGAGCGGTTGTTCGCTTTGGGGAAAGGCTGGGGGTGGCTACCCCAGTTAATAATCTCCTCAACCAAACGTTGATCAGCCTAACTGAAGGCAAGATATCTATTGATAGCTTTCGTCACCAACCCGAGAAACTGGCTCGAACAATTAGTTCCATTAAAGGATAATTAGCCCAGGGGTTGATGAATTGCTAATCTGGCGGTATGATGATTTACGAAATTTAAATAAGGAGAGAAGGATGTTGAATAAGCAACGAAGCAGGCGCGGCTTTATCATATTTTGGCTGATGATTCTTGCGTTTACTCACGCCTGCAGTAGCCCGACACCACAAGTAATCGAGGTCACCCGCGTCGTGCCAGAAGTTGTCATCGTAACCCAGATCGTTACCGTGGAGATCACCTTAGAACCCACCCTGACCCCCGTACCTACTGAAACACCAACTCCTACCCCGACGACAGCCCCTTGGGAAAGATACTCGGTTTATACTCCACTCGAAGATTGCCCGCCATCCATCCTTGAAAAAGGAATGTTCGTGTATGTAAATTATGGCGGAGGAAAGAGCTCTATCCGCTCCTTTCCTGATGCAGCCCCAGCTGGAAATATTATCGGCTACGCGATCCCTGGAGAGATTGTCCGAGTGGTTGGAGGGCCGGTATGCAACTATAGCAGGCTGATGTGGCAGGTAGAAACCACTTATGGATTAATCGGTTGGACACCCGAAAGTGACGGGGAAAATTGGTGGCTAATTCCGTCAGACGAATCGTTCAGTAATCCTTGAAATGGATTACCAATAGCCGGGGTTTCGCAAGCAAAATTGTAATTGCGATCCCCGGTTTTTTATTTAATGACCTCATAAAATAATGGTAATGGATCAACAGTTTTTTCACTCCATCTGATTGCACTTAATACATATTCTCGCACCTGTTCTAACTGGCTTGTATTCCTAAGGTGGAGGGTAAATAAGGGCTGGCCGGTTTCAACTTTGTTGCCAACCTTGATATGTATAACGATTCCAACCGCAGGATCTATCGAATCACCTTTCTTCGCCCTCCCAGCCCCTAACAAAACAGAAGTCTCGCCTACAATCCGGGCATTTACCTGACTTATATAGCCACTTTGGGGTGAGAGGACGACCTCGGTTAAAGGTGCAGACGGTAAAAGCTCCGGCGTCAGTACATACCGTACATCTCCACCTTGCGCCGAGACAAACTCCTTGAATTTTCCCCAGGCTTGCCCTCCTATCAATTTTTCTTCCGCTTTTCTATGGCCAACATTTTCATCTTCAACCACCCTCCCCAACGTTAACATATGACCAGCCACAACCAGGCAGTGTTCACGAAAATCCACCGGTCCATCGCCTTCAAGGGTGTGGATAGCCTCCACCACCTCCAAGGCGTTACCCACAGCTTCTCCCAATGGTTGGTTCATATCCGAGAGCAATGCGATTGCGCGCCTCCCGGCTCTATGGGCAATCGAAACCATTAATGTAGCCAGTTCACGAGCATCTTGGATCGTTTTCATGAAGGCGCCCTCACCCACCTTTACATCTAAAACGATAGCCTGCGCTCCAGCTGCGATTTTTTTGCTCATAATCGAGGAGGCAATCAAAGGCGTCGATGGCACCGTGCCGGTGACGTCACGGAGAGCGTATAATTTTCCGTCTGCAGGCGCCAGGTCTGCTGTTTGACCGCTCACCACCAAACCCACACTTCGTAATTGTTCTAAGAATTCGGTTCGGGATAAATTCGTCCGAAATCCTGGGATGGATTCAAACTTATCCAGGGTTCCACCGCTGAAACCCAACCCTCGGCCGGAGATCTTCCCAACCGGTAAACCGCAGGCAGCTACAATAGGCCCCACCACCAGCGTAGTCTTATCACCGACACCGCCAGTCGAATGTTTATCAACCGCGACCGGGACGGCTTCGGAAAGGTCGATGGTTTCACCCGACCGGGCAATCGCCATCGTCAAGTCCGTGGTTTCCTGCGGAGTCATACCCTGGAAGACGACTGCCATCGCCCAGGCAGCCGCCTGGTAATCGGGGATCTCACCGTTGGTGAACCCCCGGACGAAGAATTCGATTTCTTCTTTGGTTAGTTCTTCCCCGTCTCGCTTTTTCTCAATTACATCTACAGCACGCACAGCAAAGCTCCTGATTTACAACAATTATGCAAAATGATTATGGTAAATGTGAATTATAAGGCAACTTCTAGGTCAACAAACTGCGCGCTTTTTGCCAGACATCATTGAACATTTCCGTTGTCAAGCGACCGGTTTGTGTGTTTTGACGGCTGGGATGGTAAGATGTGATTAAAGTTGGCAACCCTGAGCTTAGGTATTGAACCAGACCGTGGGAAAAGGTTAAATTCTTTACCTGGTAAATTCTCACAATTCCCTCTAAGGCGATTCGCCCCAATGCTACGATGACTTCTAAATTTTTCATCATCCTTACCTCAGCTTTCAGGAACGGAAGACAGCTAGCAATTTCTGTGTGCGTGGGTTTATTGCCTGGTGGGGCGCAGCGGCATACAGCACTGATATAAAGATCCACGAGCTTCAGCCCATCCCCCAAGTGCGAGGAGGTTGGCTGGCTGGCAAATCCAAATTTATACAAAGCACTATAGAGGAAATTTCCGGATGAATCGCCGGTAAACATCCTCCCAGTGCGGTTCGCTCCATGCGCACCAGGCGCAAGCCCAACTACAAGGATTCGCCCATATATATCTCCCAAACCCGGCACAGGTTTTCCCCAATACTCCCAATTAGCAAAAGCTCGACGACGTTCCCTGGCAACCTGCTCACGCCACTCCACCAGCCTCGGGCATTTCCTACATTGGACAATCACTTGCTCAAGATGAGTTAGATCAGATGGAATCATAAAATCAGCATGGCATCCCCAAAAGAATAGAAACGGTAACCCTCCTCCATTGCAATCCGGTAAGCGTCCTGAATGAACCTGCGCCCGGCAAAAGCGCTGACCAACATTATCAGCGTCGAGCGAGGCAGGTGAAAATTCGTGACCATTGCATCAACCACCCGGAACCGATGTCCGGGCAAGATAAACAAATCGGTAGGCCCTTCGAAAGCCTTGACGGTCTCACCCGAGGGTGCAGTACGCGCAGCACTTTCCAAAGCTCGCACGCTGGTCGTCCCGACCGCAATAACGCGCTTACCTTCCCTACGTGTTGCCTGGATGATTTCCGCCGCTTCATCACCGACCTGGCACCATTCGGTGTGTATGCGGTGGTTATCCGGGGCGTCTTCGATAACCGGCGCGAAGGTGTCTAAACCGATGTGCAGGAGGACCTGAGTGAAATGGACACCCTGTGCACCTAGCTGCTCAATGAGTTGCGGTGTAAAATGCAAGCCGGCCGTGGGCGCCGCAGCCGATCCGGGTTGCCTGGCGTAAACCGTCTGGTACCGGTCGGGGTCATGCAGGTGGGTGTGAATGTAGGGAGGCAATGGGACGTGCCCTGCCTGCTTCAAAAACGGCTCGATTGGCTGTTCGAACCGCACAAGCCGTCGTGCGCCATCTAAAAGCTTGATGATTTCTGCCCTGGGTCCGTTTTCGACCTGTAGAGTTTTCCCCACAACTAACCCTTTACCGCCCACCAGCGTTTCCCATGTCGTATCGGTTACCCGCCGTAAGAGTAAAACCTCGACCCGCCCCCCCGTCGGCAGTTTGTGGGCGTAAAGGCGCGCTGGAATGACACGTGTCTCGTTGAGCACCAAAAGGTCGCCCGGTTCAAGGAAATCTCCCAAATTGCGAAATATCGAGTGCAGTATTCTCTGGGCTTTACGATCAAGGACGAGCAAGCGTGCTGCGTCGCGCGGCTCGATTGGTAATTGGGCAATATATTCTGGGGGCAGGTTGTAATCAAAATCGGAGGTTTTCAAGCGGAGTCACTAACGATTAAGAAACCGGATGATGACATTGAGCACGATCGTAAGCACAATCGAGAGCAGGATCGAGGAAACCAGCGGGATAAAACAGGTGAAATTTTCCCCCTGAATACGGAAATCTCCCGGCAAGCGTCCAAGGGGTATTTTATTTATCGATTGCCCATACCGGACTATCAAGTAAGTTATTCCACCCACGAGAATCAGGAGCAATCCAAAAATCATCATCAAGCGAGCGAAATCCAACATGGGGGGTTTTCCAGCCATCGACTACAACATACGGGGCTGTGAGTCTTTCGGGTAGGCTATGCCCAGGTGGTCGCAGGCGCGACGCGTCGCCATCCGTCCTTGAGGAGTACGCTCCAGAAAACCTAGCTGAAGAAGGTATGGCTCAACAACATCCATAACGGTATCCGGTTCCTCGCTGATAGAAGCTGCGATCGTGCCAAGACCAACCGGGCCACCCTGATATTTTTCGATAACTGTTAACAACACCCGCCGGTCCATCTCGTCCAAACCCAGTTCATCAACGTCAAGCAGGTCAAGTGCATTTTGAGCCACAGATTGAGTAATGGTGCCATCGGCGCGCACTTCAGCGTAATCCCGCACCCTGCGGAGCAGACGTAAGGCCACCCGCGGTGTACCCCGCCCTCGACGGGCGATCTCGTCAATACCTCCACCATCTGTCGTGACGCTTAACACCCTGGCTGCCCGTTCGACGATAGCTTGAATGGCTTCAATCTCGTAGAAATCCAGATGATATATGGCTCCAAAACGCGCCCTTAGAGGGGCTGTCATCAGCGCCAGGCGGGTCGTCGCCCCAATGACGGTGAAACGGGGTAGTTTTAACCGGATGGAACGCGCCGATGGCCCTTTCCCAACAACGAAATCCAGGGCGAAATCCTCCATCGCCGGATATAACACTTCCTCAATCACTCGTCCTAACCGGTGGATTTCATCGATAAAGAGGATATCCCCGCCATTCAGGTTGGTAAGGATCGCTGCCAGATCGCCAGGGCGTTCGATGGCTGGTCCGGCAGTGATTTTAATATTAACGCCCATCTCATTGGCTACGATATGAGCCAGGGTTGTCTTTCCCAAACCAGGAGGTCCATAGAATAAAACATGATCCAGCGGATCGCCGCGTTGTCGAGCCGCGTCGATCAAAATCGCCAAATTCTCTTTAACTCGATCCTGACCGATTAAATCGGAGAGCAACCGGGGGCGTAATGTCTGGTCTAACCGGTCGTCAGGGTGTGGCAATGGAGTTACCAACCGGTTTGTCGTATCGGACATGGGGGTGATTATAACCCGTAATTTTCTAACAGATTTATCATCACCGGAAATCCTTCGAGAAATCGACTTAAGGTATAATTCGACAATCTAAGAGATAAAGGAGGTGCTATCGCACAATATCGTTCGGGAAAGACAGCGCATGGACCCCTGGGATGTGTCAAGTCATCTAACCCACACCATCCCATGGTGGTTGACGAGGAAAAGGGTTCCTCCCTGCAATGGGAGGCTAACCGGAAACCCTCCGGGAAAATCGAGAAATCAGCGGATGCCCTTCGGGTGAGCCACCACCCGTCATCTTTCCCTCCAATTCCAACTCCGCCACAAAACTACCGGGCAATCGGGCAGGCTAAAAGGTCGAGAGTGGTAGTAAAGTGCTCAGGGTAATCGCGTGTGACGATTTACACTTCGGTGTGACTCGCGACCGTGGTGAACCTTACCTCAAGAAACTGGCACCTCAGAAATATTTTATTACCTGATAATCGGAGGGAACCTCTATGTGTGGAATAGTCGGTTACATCGGAAATCGGGATGCCACCCCGATCATTCTGAATGGGCTGAAGCGCCTGGAGTATCGCGGTTACGATTCCGCCGGT
>Ga0299912_10004284_pt1 | contig 11686 bp, 9 predicted proteins | sample RVTome_2_FD_207667 | JGI IMG/M metagenome (GOLD analysis project Ga0299912, IMG submission 207667) | Soil microbial communities from uranium-contaminated site in the Upper Colorado River Basin, Wyoming, United States - RVT95D214 (version 2) ... | reverse complement strand
GTGAAGGGCAATTTCGAGGAATCGCTGAGCTGGGCCAAGCGTTCGGTATCGGCCAATCCGAGCTTTGTGTGCACCTACTGGATGCTGGTGGCGGCCAACGCGCATCTGGGACGCATGGACGAGGCCAGGCGGCAACTGGCGGTGCTCAAGCGGCTATCGCCCGGCGTGACCGTGGCGCGCGTGTGGGCGGGCCAGCCGCAGAAAGACCCGTCGCGGCTCAAGGCCATCCTCGACGGGCTGCGGCTCGCCGGGCTGCAGGAAGACTAGCAGCCAGCACGGTGGGGGTAGTCCGGCGCCCCCGGATTGGCTATGGCTCTCGCTCCACCGAAACGAGGTTCCGTGAGTCATGGCCAGCCATCCGTCCAACCCGTCCAGCCCCATCGATCCGGTCAAGCTCGACAAGCTGGCCGAAGTCGCCATCAAGGTCGGCCTGCAGCTCGAAAAGGGCCAGGATCTGGTGCTGACGGCGCCGGTGGCGGCGCTGCCGCTGGTGCGGCGGATCGCCGAGTATGCCTACAAGGCCGGCGCCGGGCTGGTCTATCCGATCTTCTCGGACGAGCAGATCACGCTGGCGCGCTATGGCCACGCCCCCGACGAGAGCTTCGACCGGGCGCCCGGCTGGCTCTACGAGGGCATGGCCAAGGCGTTTTCCAACAACGCGGCGCGGCTGGCCATTGCCGGCGACAACCCGATGCTGCTGGCGGCCCAGGATCCCGAGAAGGTGTCGCGCGCCAACCGCGCCAACTCCATGGCCTACAAGCCGGCGCTGGAGAAGATCACCGGCTTCGACATTAACTGGAACATCGTCTCCTACCCCAGCACGTCGTGGGCCATGCAGGTGTTCCCCGGCGACGACGAGGACATCGCGGTGGGCAAGCTGGCCGATGCGATCTTTGCCGCCTCGCGGGTTGACGCTGGTGCCGCACTCGTCGCCGATCTCCAAGAGCGGGCTGCTGTTCTTCAACACGCTGTTCGACGAGAACGCCGCCTGTCACATCGCCATGGGCCAGTGCTATGCCGACTGCTTCGTCGGCGGCAAGACGCTGAGCCCCGAACAGATCGCAGCGCAGGGCGGCAACCGCAGCCTGATCCACATCGACTGGATGATCGGCTCGGCAGAGATCGACATCGACGGCGTGCACGCCGACGGCCGCCGTGTGCCGGTGATGCGCGGGGGCGAGTGGGCGTAGGGCGCACCCCCAGCGTTGCAGTCGTCTCCCTCCCCCTGCAGGGCGGGATCAAGGGCGGGGGAGGGAGAACTCGGTACGCTGCTGCTCCCCCCACCCAAGCTTCGCCAAGGACCTTGCGGTCCGAGCTGCGCTACCCTCCCCGCAAGGGGGAGGGAGACCTGAGCCCTGCCCTACTTGAGCGCGATCAAATCCCCGACCAGGATGGGATGCGACGTTGAAGCCGCCTGGATTGCTCCAGTCGAATTCCTTCCGGGGCCCCGATCATGACCGTTCCAGACGACCTGATCCCCAACGCTGCCGACGACGTCGCGATCCGGCAGCACCTGACGCTGGTGGCGCTCGGCAAGCGGCCAGCCGATCTCGCCATCGAAGTCGGGAGACTGCTGGCGGTGCACTCACGGCAATGGCTGCGCAACCAGGAAATCATCGTCAGCGGCCGCAGGATCGCCTGGATCGGCCCGATCGGGGGATATCGCGGCAAGGTGAAGCGGCGCATCGCCTATCCCGGGCATTCGGCGGTGCCGGGGTTCGGCGAGGTGCACAAGCACATCGAATCCACTCATCTGACGCCCGAGTACGAGGCAGCGCTGGTGGTGCCGCGCGGCAATACCTGGACCTGCGAGGCCAGCCACGATTTCGCCAACGTCAACGGGCCGCGCAGCATCGAGTTCTGGCAGAAGGCGCGGCGCGCCGGCTCCCCGCTCAAGCTGTTCCTGCAGCCCGGCGCGGCCGTACCGCCCAGCGCCTGGGAAGAGACCGGCGGCCGCTACGGCTACGCCGAACACAAGGAGTTCCTTGCCGAGCACCTGTCGGTCACCGGCCTCGACGAGGTCAAGGACTGGCCGGCGGTGTGGGATCCGGAGCACCCCTCGCATGTGCGCATCTGGGGGGCGATCGAAGCGGCGATCGGCGGCCGGGGGGTGATCGAAGGCCATGGTTCGGGCCTCTCCGATCCGCACGACCTGGCCGCCTTCGCTGCGGCGGGCCTCTCCTCGGACCATGAGATCTGGACGCTGGACGAAGCGTGGGACCGGCTGCAGCGGGGCATCTTCGTCGAGCTGAGGCGTTTCGCCTTCGACGCGGTCATTCCCGGACTGATCAAGCGGCGGCTGGACGACTGGTCGAACCTGGCCTTCGCCACCGACCACCGCAGCGCCTCGGAAACGCTGGCCATCGGCGCCAGCGACCACAATGTGCGGACCGCGATCAAGCTCGGGCTGTCGCCCGAAATCGCCATCCAGTGCACCGCGCTCAACCCGGCGCGGCACATGCGGATCGATCAGTGGGTGGGCTCGATCACGCCCGGCCGCTATGCCGACATCGTGCTGCTCGACGACGTCGAGAAGCTCTCGATCGCCCATGTGTATGCCGACGGGGAACTGGCCTCGAACGAGAGGACCTATGTCGGCCCCCTGCCCCGCATCGAGTGGCCGGCCTGGGCGACCAAGACCATGAACGTGGGGCGGCCGCTCACCGCCGCCGATTTCGCCCTGCCGGCGGCGCCGGGACGCACCAGCATGAACGCGGCCGTGCTGCGGCCATTCCACTGGAACGAGGATTTCCTGGTCGAGGAGCTGCCGGTGGAGAACGGCGAGGTGCAGCGCGACAGCGCGCGGCTGATCACTAAGTGGTCGCTGGTGGACCGCTACCGCGGCGACGCGGCGGTGGCATCGATGTTCTGGACCGGCTGCGGGCCGGCCGATCCCGATACGGCCCTGGCCTGTTCGGTGGGACACGACAGCCACAATGTGTGGGTGATCGGCTCGTCGGACGATGCCATGGCCAAGGCGGTCAACCGGCTGGCCGAGATCGACGGCGGCTGGGTGCTGGTGCACCGGGGCGGCGTCAAGGCCGAGGTGCGCTACGAGATCGCCGGGCTGATGACGGCCCGGCCGGCCGAGGCGCTCGATGCCGAAATGCAGGCGTTCTATTTCCACGCCAACAAGGTGGAGTGGATGTATGCGCCCTCGGCGCTCGGCCTGTGGAAGCCGGGCTTCCCGGAGTCGCTGACCTTCGCGACGCTCACCTCCAGCCCGTGGCGCTGGGTGCTGGTGGCGCAGAGCAAGCTGGCGCCCGAGGGCTTCGTCAACGTACAGACCGGCAAGACCCACAAGGTGGTGTGGTAGCCAAGGCGGCGTACATCGCGGTGAGGCGGGCGATGTGGACTTCCTCCACCTCGGTCAGCATGGGCGAGCCGAGGCCGGGCACTCCGGCTGGACCGTGAACTGCTTTACTGAAACGTTTGAACCACTTATCGCTAGAGCATTGTCCACTCCGATTGAATCGGAGTGGATGCTCTAGGTCTCTAATTTTGTCGCGTGATCGAACCAGAAAAGTCTCTCAACTTTTCCCGATCACGCTCTAGTGTGAACGGGGGCGAGACAGATGGTTGCCGGACGATGACCAAGCGCGTGCTGATCGCGGGGGAATCCTGGACGGTGCACTCGATCCACCAGAAGGGCTTCGACAGCTTCACCACCACCGAATATGCGGAGGGGGTGCGCTGGCTCAGGGAGGCGCTCGAAAGCGGCGGCTGGACCGTCGACTACATGCCCTCGCATATCGCCGCCCGCGACTTTCCGAAGACGGCCGATGCGCTGGGCGCCTTCGACTGCGTGATCCTGAGCGACATCGGCGCCAACACGCTGCTGCTGCATCCGGACACCTTCACCAGATCCAAGCCGCTGCCCAACCGGCTCGACGGCGTCCGCGACTACGTGGCGGCCGGCGGCGGACTGGTGATGGTGGGCGGCTACATGACCTTCCAGGGGATCGAGGGCAAGGCGCGCTACGCCGGAACCGCCGTCGAGGAGGCGCTGCCGGTGACGCTGTCGCGTTACGACGACCGGGTGGAGATGCCGCAGGGCATCGCCCCGGAAGTGGTCATTGCCGGCCACCAGATCGGCGTGGGCCTTGGCAGCCAGTGGCCGCGCCTGTTGGGCTACAATCGCGTCACCGCCAAGCCGGGCGCGGAGGTGGTGGCCAAGGTGGGCGAGGACGTGCTGATCGCCGCGGGCAGCTACGGCAAAGGGCGCAGCGTCGCCTTCACCTCCGATTGCGGGCCGCACTGGGCGCCGCCGAGCTTTGTCGAATGGGTGGGATATGCACGGCTCTGGGACCAGATCGTGAGCTGGACCACCGGACGGCCGTGAACGGGGCCGCGGCAATGCCGCCGCAGGCCGGGATGGAAGGGCAACGACTATGAAGATCACCGCGATCATCGCCTACCCGGTATGGGTGGGCATCCGCAACCAGCTCCTGGTCAAGGTCGAGACCGACGAGGACATCTTCGGCTGGGGCGAGAGCGGGCTGTCGGGCCGCGAGAAGGCGGTGGTGGGCGCCATCGAGCACTACCGCGAATTCCTCATCGGCCGCGACCCGTTCAAGATCGGCGCGCTGTGGCAGGAGATGTACCGCAGCCAGTATTTCGAGGGCGGGCGCGTGCTGCAGGCGGCGATCTCGGCCATCGACATCGCGCTCTACGACATCAAGGGCAAGGCGCTCGGGGTGCCGGTCTACGAACTGCTCGGCGGCAAGCAGCGCGACCACATCCCGACCTTCGCCTCGACCTCGGCGGAGCCGGGGCCGCAGATGATCGAGCAGGCGCAGATGCTGGTCGCCAGCGGCTGGAAGGCGGTGCGCTTCGTGCCCGCGGACCATCACTCGCCCGACATCTTCGAGCCGCGCGAATCCATCGCCAAGACGGCCAAGTGGTGCACCAAGGCGCGCGAGGAACTCGGCGACGAGGTGGTGCTGGGGATCGACTATCACCACCGGCTGTCGGTGGCCGAGACCGCCAGCTTCTGCCAGAAGATGCCGAGGGGAACGCTCGATTTCCTCGAGGAGCCGATCCGCGACGAGACGCCGGAGGCCTACGAGTCGCTGCGCACCATGACCGACGTGCCCTTCGCCATCGGCGAGGAGTTCGCCTCCAAGTGGCAGTTCCTGCCCTACATCGAGCGCGGCATCCACCAGTTCAACCGCATCGATGTGTGCAATGTCGGCGGCCTCACCGAGGCGATGAAAGTGGCCGGCTGGAGCGAGGCGCACTATGTCGACATGATGCCGCACAACCCGCTGGGACCGGTGTGCACGGCGGCGACCATCCACTTTTCCGCCGCGGTGGCCAACTTTTCGTGGCTGGAGACCCGCTCGTCGGCCAACGAGCTCTATCTGGGCTTCGACAATTCGGAGTTCTTCCCGACCCAGCCGCGGCTCTCGGGCGCGGTGTATCCGGTCAGCGACGATAAGGGACTGGGCGTCGAGGTCAACGAGGAGCTGGTCCGCCAGCAGAGCTTCAAGTTCTGGGAGGCGCCCCACCTCAAGCGGCGGGACGGCTCGGTGCAGAACTGGTGAGCCGGACTCAGCCGGCGTAGAGCCCGAGGCCGCCGTCGACGCGCAGCACCTGGCCGTGGATGAATTTGGCCTCGGGGCTGCAGAGGAAGACGACGGCGTCGGCGATCTCCTCGGGCTCGGCGTAGCGATCCATCGAGACCTTGTTCGAGTTCATCTTGTCCGGATCGACCACGCGGGTGGCCTGGAAGCGCGCCGTCTTGGCCGGGCCGGGGCTCACCGAGTTGACGCGCACCCCGTCCTTCTGCACCTCGGCGGCGAGGCAGCGGGTGTAGTGAACCACGGCAGCCTTGAGCGTGGCGTAGATGCCGCCCTGCGAGACGCCGACATGGGCGGCGACCGAGGCGATATTGACCACTACCCCGCTCTGCCGCTCGACCATCTGCGGCACAAAGGCCTGCGTCACCAGCATGGTGCCGATGAGGTTGTTGTTGGTGAGCGTGATCAGGTCCTCGTAGGTGATGCCCAGGATGTTGTTGGGGTCGGGCTTGCCGCCGGAGGCGCCGATATCGCCGCCGGCGCAGTTGACGAGGATGTCGACGGCGCCGAACTTGCCCTCGATCTCCGCCCGCATGTTGGCCACCGCGTCGCGGTCGCCGATATTGCCTGTGACCCCGAAGCTGCGCACGCCCATCGCCGCGATGGACTTGACCACGTCGCCGAGGTCGGAGGCCTCGCCATACTTGCCGGTGGCGTCCCAGCTCAGGTCGTGCACGACCACGTCGGCGCCGCGCCCGGCCAGCTTGCGGGCCATGACGTTGCCCAGGCCGCGGCCGGAACCGGTGACGAAGGCGATCTTTCCGCTCAAGTCCTTAGCCATAAAGGCCATCTCCTTACATGAAACCGAGAGCCTTCATGTTCGCGGCCGAACGCCGGATCATGGAGAGCTCGTAGTCGACAAGTGCGCCGTCGTCGCCGCGCTCCCAGGGCGTGCGCCAGTCGGCGTCGTCGGGAAGGCGGTTGCGGCGCGCGGCGAGCAAGCACGCGGCCAGCTCCTCGACTGGCTTGGGCGCGTAGCCGTGCCACCATTGGGGTGTGAACAGCCGGACATGGCGGGCCTCCAGCGCCCCGGGCTCGAGCACCGCCGTCAGTGCCTTGTGGTGCTGTCCGAGGATCTCGAACATCTCCGTGAACGGCACCGCGCCGTCACCGATGGCGCAGCGAACCAGACGCAGGCCCTCGTCGGTCCACTGCACGCGGTAGTCCTTGAGATGGACGTGCCCCACATGCGGCGCGATCACCCGGGTGAAGTCGAGCGGGGACTCGGCCACCGGGAAGGTGTTGCCGGTATCGAAGACGATGCGGACGTTGGGCGCGAACTCCTCGCAGAAGCCGACCAGTTCGCGGCTGGTGAAGTCCTGATGGTTCTCGATCAGGATGGTGAGACCGTGGGCGTCGGCCCGCTCGGCGAAATCGCCCAGCGTCTGCCGCACGCCCTGCAGCAGCTGGTACCACTGGCCGCCGGCGGCGGCGCGGTCGCCGCACAGGATCGGGGTGAGCGCGAAGCGGATCATGGTGGCGCCGAGCGCCCTGGCGGCGCGGATGCAGACCTCGATGTCGCCGTTCATCAGCCCGGAGCTGATCACCGGCAGCATGTGCAACTGGTGGAGGCGCTGGCGCAGCTCCTCGAGTTCCTCCGCGTTCATGCCGCCGAGCCAGCCCTCCCAGATCTCGAGCGTCTTGCCACCCAGTTCCTCGGCCAGTGCGATGAAGCCTTCCAGCCCCTTGCCGCCGGGGTTGGCGCGCGGCGTGCCCCGGCCCTGCAAACCGAGGTAATAGGTCAGCCCGTAGGGGTTGAGGCCGGTGCGCAGTTCCATACTCGGGCTCCTCAGGACATGCCGGCATCGAGCGTGCGGACCGCCGGCAACACCGCCACGGCGACACTGTTCATCACGGGCGCGCGGCCGGCAAGGCTGGAATGGCGGATATTCGAAGGCTCCTAAATCAGCCGCTGCGTCTCGGGGTCGAACAGGCTGGCACGGGTCATGTCGACTGCCAATGGCATCTCCTCGCCCATGCGCGGCGCCGCGCTGGGCGGGAAGCGGCCGACAACCTCGATGTCGCCGAAGCGCAGCACCGCCACGGTTTCGGCGCCGGTCGGCTCCACCACCTCGACGGGCGCGGTGAGGGTCGCCTGCCAAGGGGTACGCACGTCCGGGTGGTGGCGGCTCAGATGCTCCGGGCGGATGCCGAGCACGACCTTGCCGCTGGTGGCCCGTTCGCCGGCGCCGTTGAGCAGCGGCAGCGAGGCGATCTTGCCAGGCGCCAGCGGAAAGAACACGGCGGGCCTGCCGTCGCGCATCCCCAGTTCGGCGGCGATGAAGTTCATCGAGGGGGAGCCCATGAAGCCGGCGACGAACATGTTGACCGGGCGGTTGTAGACCGTCTCGGGTTCGTCGAACTGCTGCACCTCGCCCTCGTGCATGACGGCGACCCGGGAGGCGAGCGTCATCGCCTCGACCTGGTCGTGGGTGACATAGACCGTGGTCTTGCCGACGCGATGATGGAGCTTCTTGATCTCGGCGCGCATGTCGACGCGCAGCTTGGCGTCGAGGTTGGAGAGCGGCTCGTCGAACAGGAACAGCTCGGGATCGCGCACCAGTGCCCGGCCCATGGCGACGCGCTGGCGCTGTCCGCCCGAAAGCTGCCCGGGCTTGCGGTTGAGCAGCGGCTCGATCTGCAGCAACGCCGCGACCCGTGCGATGGCCTGCTGCTGCTCCGCCTTGGGGACGCCGCGGCACTGCATGCCGAAGGCCAGGTTCTGGCGCACCGTCATGGTGGGGTAGAGCGCGTAGGACTGGAACACCATGGCGATGTTGCGATCCCTGGGCGCTACCGCATTGACCAGCCGGTCGCCGATCCAGATCTCGCCGGAGGTGACGCTCTCGAGGCCGGCGATCATCGCCAGCAGCGTGGACTTGCCACAGCCGGACGGGCCGACCAGCGCGATGAACTCGCCCGCCTTGGCCTCGAGGTCGATGCCCCTGAGCACTTCGACCTTGCCGAAGCTCTTGTGCAGCTGCCGGATGGCCAACGACGACATCTGCCCGACCGCTCCCCGGATGAAGCCGCGGGACGCCCCGCAGCCCGCCTCGCCCTGGAAAGGTTACATCGGGGATTTGGCGGCGTCAGCCGGATTGTTGGCGGCATTCGGCCGGTCACTTCGGGCGTGCAGGCCAAGTGCAGCGATCGCTTGTGGCGGGACCCGCGATCCTTCAAATCACCTGACCAACGGGAGCCCGTTGACTTCGTAAGCGTCCTTACTATATGTGCACTTACCAATTCAGCCGGACCGCCCGTGAGCGCCCCCAAGACCAACCCGACCGCCGCCAGCCAGCTCATCCACGAAGTCGGGCGGCTCTTCCGCCGCCGCTTCGAGGACGAGGCGCGCGTGCATGAGATCACGCTGCCGCAATGGCGCGTGCTGAGCGAACTCCAGCGCCAGGGCGGTCTCTCGCAGGTCTCGCTGGCCGGCTGCATCGACGCGGATCCGATGACGGTGAGCGGCATCCTCGAGCGGCTCGAGAAGCGCGGGCTGATCGAGCGCCACCCCGATCCGGCCGACAGCCGCGCCAAGCTGGCGACGATCACGCCGGCCGGCGAGGAGCTGGTTGCGGCGACGCGCCGGGTCGGCCTGGGCTTGGTGGAGAGCGCCCTCGCCGGAGTGAGCGAAGCCGAACGCGCCGCGCTGCTCAGCATCCTCGGCCGCATCCGCGACAATCTCAGCGGCGCCAGCGCCGAACAGAAGGAATCGAAGGAATGAACGCCCGCGCGACCAAGCCCGGCACCGGTGAAGCCCAATCCATGGCGGCCCCAAGCGAAGCGGTCGGACCGGACGCTCCCGCTGCTCCGGCCAAGAAGAGCCACAAGAAGCGGCTGGGGCTGATGCTCTCCGTGCCGCTCGTGGTGGCCCTGGGCGGCGGCTATCTGTGGCTGAGCGGCGCGGGCAAGGTCGAAACCGACAATGCCTATGTGCAGCAACCCAAGGTGTCGATTTCCGCCGACGTGGCCGGACGCGTTGTCGGTGTCGCGGTGCACGACAACCAGCAGGTCGCCGCCGGCGCGGTGCTGTTCACCATCGACCCAGAACCCTACCGCATCGCGCTCGACCAGGCGGAAGCAGCGCTGGCCAGCGCCCGCGTCAACGTCGAGCAGCTGCGCGTCGCCCACGGCACGGCCGGCGCCAGGCTGGCGGCCGCCCAAGAAACGCTGGCGCTGCGCAAGGCAGAACTCGACCGCAAGGAGAGCCTGCTCAAGGAAGGCCTCGCCGCCGACGCCACGCTCGACGACGTTCGCCTCGCCTACCAGACGGCCCAGACCAATGTCGCCCTGGGCCAGCAGGAGCTGGCGAGCACCGTAGCGGCGCTGGGCGGCGACCCGGCAGTGGCGACGGACAACCACCCCGCCGTGCGCACCGCCATCGCGGCGGTGGAGAACGCCAGGCGCAACCTCGACAAGACCACGGTCGTCGCCCCCGGCGACGGCGTCATCAGCCAGGTGGCGAGCCTCAATGTCGGGCAGTTCGTTGCCGTCGGCACCACCATCGCCACGCTGGTGGAAACCGGCAACACCTGGGTAGCGGCGAACTTCAAGGAGACCCAACTCGCCGACCTGGTGCCGGGCATGCCGGCCGAGGTCAGCGTCGACGCCTTCCCCGGCGTCACCTTCTCGGGCCACGTCGACAGCATCGGCGCCGCCACCGGCGCCGAGTTCGCCCTGATCCCGGCCCAGAACGCCAGCGGCAACTGGGTCAAGATCACCCAGCGCGTGCCGGTGCGCATCGCCATCGACGGCGCCGGCGACAGCCTGCTGCGGGCCGGCATGAGCGCCGTGGTGACCGTCGTCACCAAGGCCGCGAGCTAAGACACCATGGCCGAGGCGACGCTGACGCCGCCCGCGGTGGTGGTCAAGAACAAGGGCCTGCTCACCGCCGCCATCATGCTGGCGACGGTGATGCAGGTGCTCGACACCACCATCGCCAACGTGGCGCTGCCGCACATGCGCGCCAGCCTGGGCGCCTCCGAGGATGAGATCAACTGGGTCCTCACCTCCTACATCGTTGCCTCCGCCATCGCCACGCCGCTTACCGGCTGGCTCTCCGACCGGCTGGGTCGCCGGATGCTGCTGCTGCTTGCGGTCGCCAGCTTCACCGGGGCTTCACTGCTGTGCGGCATCGCCAGCAGCCTCGAGCAGATGGTGCTGTTCCGGGTGGTGCAGGGCATAGGCGGCGCCATGATGGTGCCGCTGGCTCAGGCGATCCTGCTCGACATCAACCCGCGCGAAAAACTTGGCCAGGCCATGGCGATCTTCGGCGCCGGCATCATGGTCGGGCCGATCATCGGGCCGACGCTCGGCGGATGGCTGACCGAAAGCTTCAATTGGCGGGCGGTGTTCCTGGTCAATCTGCCGATCGGCATCCTCGCCTTCATCGCGCTGCTGGCCTACATGCCAAGGGGCATCATCAAGCGCCGGCCCTTCGACTTCTTCGGCTTCGCCATGCTGGCGCTGGCGGTCGCCGGGGTGCAGATGATCCTCGACCGCGGCCAGCAGGTGGGATGGTTCGACTCCATCGAGACCTGGCTCTATCTGGGGCTGTCCATCTCGGGCATGTGGGTGTTCATCGTCCACTGCGCCACGGCCGAGAATCCGTTCGTCGACCTCGCCATGTTCAAGGACCGCAACTTCGCCAGCGGCCTCGTTTTCATCTTCATCATCGGGATCACCACCTTCTCGGGCCTGGCTCTGCTGCCCCCGCTGCTGCAGGGCCTGATGGGGTACCCGGTGATCGAGACCGGCATGGTGATGGCGCCCCGCGGCGTCGGCACGATGGTGTCGATGATCCTGGTTGGCCGGCTGGTGTCGAAGGTCGATGCGCGCCTGCTGGTGCTCGCCGGCATCGCCATATCGGCCTGGTCGCTGTGGATCATGGCCGGCTTCGACGTCACAATGCAGCAGGGACCGATCATGATCTCGGGCGTCCTGCAGGGACTCGGGCTGGGCCTGGTGTTCGTGCCGCTCTCGACCCTCGCCTTCGCCACCACCAGGCCGCAGCACCGCGTCGATGCCACGGCGATGTTCTCGCTGGTGCGCAACGTCGGGTCGGGCGTCGGGATCTCGCTGGTGACGACGGTGCTGGCGCAGAT
>Ga0299912_10004283_pt1 | contig 11687 bp, 9 predicted proteins | sample RVTome_2_FD_207667 | JGI IMG/M metagenome (GOLD analysis project Ga0299912, IMG submission 207667) | Soil microbial communities from uranium-contaminated site in the Upper Colorado River Basin, Wyoming, United States - RVT95D214 (version 2) ... | reverse complement strand
AACCCAACCTTCCCTCGACTGGCTTCCAATCGATGTTCTTGAAAAAGGCCTCGATGTAATCTGCTCGCTTCAATCCATAATCAACCATAAAGGCATGTTCAAAGACATCCATGATGAGGATGGGGGTGCAGCCCGCCGGATGTCCGACATCGTGTTCATTGATCCAGAAGTTATACAATCTTTTGGTAACATTATCTTGATACAAAATTGCCCAACCGATGCCTCGCATCGACCCCGTTGCCTTAAACTCCTTTTCCCAGGATTCATAACTTCCAAAATCGTCTGAGATCTTCTTGATGAGCTTCCCTGTCTTTCCTATCCCTCCCTTTCCTCCAAGATTTTCAAAGTAATACTCATGAAGCCTCATCCCGTTGAATTCCCATCCGAATCGCCTCTTCAATTCAGCAAATTCGGGGACACTCACCTTTCCATCCTTGAGCATTTGATCGAGTGTGTCCACAAGTTTGTTTGTATTGGTAACATATCCCTGATAAAGTGTAAAGTGATTCTTGAGGAGGGTATCGCTGAATCCCTCCATGCCCAGAAGCTTGCTATAATCTTTCGCCGTATAGCTCATCTTTTCCTCCTTTCTTGCTTGGCCAAAAGAGATTTTAGGCTGACCGAATAGAATGGATGCCATTCCCATACCTGAGAGGCTTAAGAAATGACGTCGATTAATCACTGAAGTTCCCACGGCTTCTTTTTGTGCAACGATGTAACGTGAACAAGTCCTATATTTCTAATTTTAGGATCCCAGGGCAATACCTGTTAGATTACAAGAATGGCAGAAAAAATAAATAAGCAAAAACCTGTATTTTATGGCAGGAGATGCTGTATTTTGAGATAGGTTTTCTGCTCACGATTAAAGGCTGGGTTCTGGTTTCAAGTAAACCATTCGATAACAAACGCTTCACCTTTGTTCTCCCTCTTCCCTGACTTGCTCAATATCATCGGGAGAGAAGCGGCGTTAAGGGAAAATCGAACTCAGTGTGGCTAACTCCTATCCCTCAAGAATTGAGCGGTCTCCTCAGGAAATGAGACATTGATATAGATGCCAGATCCCATTTCAAATCCAGCTTGGGTAGTTAATCTGGGTACAATCTGAAGGTGCCAGTGATAGTAGTCCTCTTGTTCATCTTTGATGGGAGCCGTATGGATCACATAGTTGTAAGGCGGATCATTCAAGTTGGAATAAAGCTTCAACAAGGTTCCTTTTAAAACCTTTGCAAAGGTTTTAGAGTCCTCCATAGAGATTAAACCGAAAGAGGCCTGATGGTCTTTGGGAATGATCCATGTCTCAAAGGGAACCCGAGATGCAAAGGGTTGGAGGACGACAAATTTTTCAGTATTCATCACAATCCTTCTACCAAATTTGAGTTCTTCTTGAATCGAATCACAAAAGACACATCTTCCGTGGTCATCATAATATCGGGCCGCCTCCTCTAATTTTTTCCGGATATTGGATGGAACCACAGCGGTTCCAACAATTTGAGAATGAGGATGTTCGAGTGATGTCCCTGCAGCCTGCCCGTGATTCTTAAAGATGATGATCAATTTGATCCTTGGGTCCTCCCTAATGGCGAGGTATCTCTCGCGATAAGCAAGCAGGACCTCCTCAACTTGTTTGTCCTCCATGAAAGGAAAAAGTTGATTGTGAATAGGGCTTCCGATCACCACCTCATGGATTCCAACCCCATCCATCATCCGGAAAAACCCTTTCTCTTCCTTCCTTTCCAAACTCCCCTCTGGGAAAAGGGCTGGAAACTTATTGGGGGTCACCCTGACCCACCACCCCTTACTATCTGCCAGGCCACTGTTTCGATAGGCGAGGGTTTCATGAGGAGTCATGTGTTCATTCCCCGGGCAGAACGGACAGCTCTCTTTATAGGAAGGTTTCTCGATCAAGGGTTCAAACCTTCTAAGCTCATGCGGTCTTTTTGAACGCTCTGAGGCAATGATGACCCATTCCTTTGTTATGGGGTCCTGTCTCAATTCAGGCATGAGTGATCTCCTCCTATGTGGATTATGGATTGCAAAACAAAGCAACTGGAGATTAGATGTCTATTGCATGCTCAGATTAACCGTGTAGCCTCTCTTTGCATAATAGGCCAGAAATGATTCCCAATTTTTAACTCCGGATTCTTCATTCCGAGTTCCAAATTGAAAGGCCTTACCCTAAGGCCCAGAGCAACCCCAAAACAGCCCCCAGAGGGATGGAGACATAAGGGTTGCAGGTGAGGGCTCAGGAACTTCCAATATTACGGGTGAGATAGCTCAGGCCGAATCCCACAGAGGCACCCAATATCAAACCGATTAGAATCTTCAAAATCATGGATCTCTCCTTTTTTTAAAGATATCACCTCATAGGCTCTAAATCAAGAAGATGATTACATTGTAATTCACTAGACTTCAGATTTTAGACACCAGATGTTCTTAAATAACCAATAACCAAATCCCAATCACCAAATAATAACCAACATCCAATCTTCCAAGATCAAACATTTTGGGCTATTGATCATGGGTCATTGGAGCTTATTTGATTAATTGAGAAAGTGTGAAAAAATTAAAAACAGAGGGGAAACCATCTCGGTCCAACAAGGGTGGGCCGTTTGGAAAACTTTAGACCTGCCTGCGCGAAGCCGCTTCGGCGAAGACAGGGCGAAACATTATTAAGAGAAAATACAGTGTAAATTTGTAAGAGTAACCCAAGCTTACCAACAGAGTAGGTTCCCTGGTTAAGAGCTCGCAACTCTAAAGTTTGGAAAGCGGTCCACCCTTGTTGGACCCAAAAAATATAAAGACCAATTTTTTCACACCTCCTGAGAAATTACGAATCACGGAGGATTTTACTTGACAGGTTCTCCTCCCTGTAATAAATAGACTATAAAAATGGAGAAAAAGGTGAAATGAAAGAGATCACTCAAGAAGAATTACTATCTTGTAACGGCAAGGATGCAAACCCTTCCTATATCGCTTTTCATGGAAAGGTCTATGACGTCTCCAAGAGCCCCCTTTGGCCCAAAGGCCTTCACATGAACAGACACTCTGCTGGTAACGAGTTGAGTGGAGAGATCTCTGTGGCTCCCCATGGACCAGAGGTCTTCGAGCGCTACCCACAAGTAGGAATCTTAAAGAAAGGTGTTTCGGGGGAGTTCAAGCACCTCCCCGTCTTGTTTCAAAGGCTCTTGCAACAATTTCCCATGGCGAGGCGCCATCCCCATCCTATGGTCGTCCATTTCCCTATCGCCTTCTTAATGGGCACGTCTCTCTTTATGCTGCTCTATCTCCTTTTCAAAAACCCCACTTTCAACACCATGAGTTTTTACCTTCTAATCCTGGGGGCAATCTCCTCTCCCTTTGCAATGGCCACGGGACTCTTCACATGGTGGATCAATTATCGATTAAAACTCACCTACTACATCAAAAAAAAGATTCAGCTTTCGACCCTTCTTCTCAGTCTTCAGCTTGTTCTCATCTACTGGCACAGCCTGAGCCAAAACATCTCCGGCATCCATCCTATCTATTCCATTCTCATACTCATCCTCACCCCTATCGTTGGCCTCCTGGGATATTACGGAGGGCAGATGACATTTCCTACCGAGAGAAGGGAATAACGCTAAACCCTTTCGAATAGGTCTCTTGGGGCACCGCAAATTGGACAGACCCATTCCTTAGGAAGTTTTTCAAAAGAGGTGCCGGGGAGGATATTGCCATCCGGGTCGCCTTTTCCCGGATCATAGTCATAACCGCAGATCTTACATGTCCATTTTCCCATCGTGCTCCCCCCGTCATCTGTCTCCCACTATTTCAAAATCTCATCATCGTAAATCTTCTCTAGCCTATATTTGTGCTTCGTCTCCTCCTGAATCAGAAAGGTGAAGAGTTTGTCTAAAGTTTCGTCCTCGTTCTTTTCCTTTAGATCCGTATAGAGCTTTACCGAACGCTCCTCTCTCTTCATAGCTATTCTGAGGATGTCGGCATAAGAAAGATCCGGTTTTAATTCCGTTTCAACCAGATAATCACTGATCTTCAGATTTGGGATCTTCTCGATCTTTCCAGGGATGATCTTCCCCATATTGACAGCTTCGAGCTTCTTCTTGTGCCCCCCCTCTTGCTGAGCAAGATCCAAAAAGAGCTCCTTGGTACCGGAATATTTTACCCTTTCACTTGCACTTCTATAAAAGTCGATAGATTCGATCTCTCTTTGAATGCCAAAGGCGATGATTTCTTGAAACCTTTTTTTGTCCATCGTACCCCCCTTTCTCTTATCTTCCTTTCTCTCAAATTCTCAAGCTGCACCCATTTTACGAAATGTCTTTTCTCTGGTCAAGGCAAAATTGGACTCAACAGCCAGTCTCTCCCTTAGATGTGGTGCAGATAATAAGATAGAATTGAGTCCGCCAAATAGTATGGCAACGCACGTTGTCTTCTGCGTAGGCGGAAAAAGGAGAGCATCGATAAGGTAATAAATAGATGTTCCCCTTTTTCCATCAACTGCGGTCAGACCGCTTCGATCGTTGAAGGGGGCTTCGGCGCTATGTTGTAGGTGACGCTGACGATACCAGGCACATCGCGAATAATTTCGCTGCTGAGCTTCTCAAGGATCTCGAACGAGAGTCGCGTCGGTGTTGCGGTCCGTGCGTCAACGCTGTCCCAGCAGCGCACCTCGATCTGTTGACCGAAATCCCGCTTGCCATCACACATCCCGGTCACGCGGTCTTCATGAAGAATGGCCATGTATTGAAATGCGGCCATCCCCTTGAGCAACCGCTCGACAACGACGGTTGCCTTACGGACCGTCTCAATACGCTCCTGGGTTACCTCGCCTATCACGCGTGCCGAAAGCGCCGGTCCTGGAAATGGGATACGCTCGAACAGCTCGGCTGGAAGCCCGAGGGCCTTGCCGATCTTCCTAACGCCGTCCTTGCGGAGCTGAATGAGCGGCTCGATGATGCGGTAGCCGAAAGCCTCCAGTGGGTCGATTCCGAGCTGCTCGAAGACATTGTGCTGCCGCTTGATTCCTGCCACGGTCTCGTCCACATCCGTCAGGATCGTCCCCTGAAGAAGGTATTTCGCTCCGCTTTCCTTGACGATGCGTCCGAATACATTCCGGTAGAAGGTTTGGGTAATGGCCTCGCGCTTCTCTTCCGGATCCGTGATTCCCTTGAGCGCCGCGAAAAACTCTTTGCGTGCATCGACGATTTCGACCCTGACGCCAAGTTTTTGGAAAAAACCCGCCACCTGTTTGGGTTCTCCCTCGCGCATGAGGCCATTTTCAATGAAGACGGTCTTCAGGCGCTTCCCCAAAGCTCGATGCCCGAGCATCGTAACAGTGGACGAATCGACCCCTCCTGAGAGGGCGTTGATCGCCAAGCCATCCCCAACAGCACCTTTGATCTCTTTGACCTTCTCATTGATGAAGTCTTCACTGTTAAGCTCCTGAGCAGTAATCTCCTGAATCATCGTAGAACCTCCTTCTTAAAAGTAGAATCGCTCAAATTAGGTATTATTTATTGCAATATTTATCGTAAATTTTCAAATGGAGTCAAGGCCGAAGGATACCAGAGACTTCTTTTTGACGTTCAGATCGATGTACCCAACTGCAAATGGGTCCGGCCTGTGAAGCCTTTTTGAGAGGATCGGACAAGCGGCTTGTTCATAAGGGCATCGGTAGCCATAAAAAAAGGAGGAGAACAAGCATTTCTGTTATCTTACACATTTTTATGATGATGTAACATGTTTCAGGCGAACGGGTGTGGTTGATGGGAAAATCCAGAAAAGGTGTATAACCGCTTGGCAAATGAGATGAGCCCGTTTGCCAGCCGGATGAAACGAGAGGGTCATTTATTGATACTTCGAAGGCGCCTCAATTACGTCTTCCAGGACGGAGAGGAAAGTGTCACCCGAGACTTCGGCTAGCTCAGTCGAGCCGCTCTGGCCGAGGGGCAAGCCCCAGGTTTTAGCGTGTGGAAAGTCGAAGGGTTGATTTATAGATTGAACCATAATTTATCTTTGCTTGGTATAAGTTTTCGGTTTAGAACTCTTTCAAGTCTGCTTCATCCATGGGGATGACCTGATTGGGTCTCACCTCTTTTGGTTTCGAAAAAGGCAATTTTTTCTCCTGACTTCTCTTAATCGAGGGAAGGCGATCCTTTGGTGCCTCACCTCTGAATGGGTGGAGGGCGGCTGGTATCATACTGGTGCCTTTTCGAATGGAAGATGGTCTCCTCTTGGAGGCTTTTCCGTTCCCATTCCTACCACTCACCCATGACACTAATTCTCCAACGAAATCTTTCATCTGCTCTGCCTTAGCATTCATCTCCTCTGATGCTGAAGCCGCCTCCTCTGCATTCGCGACATTCTCCTGCACCACCTTGTCCATCTCCACCACGCCTTTGCTGACCTGTTCTATCCCTTGGGCCTGCTCATTGGAGGCTGCTGAAATCTCACCTACCAATTCGCTTACCTTCTTGGCACTATGAGCCACCTTGCCAAAAGCCTCATTGGTCTTTGTCACAATTTCCGAACCAGTCTTGATCTTTTTCACCGTCCCTTCGATCAGGTTGGCCGTATTCTTGGCTGCATCGGCTGCACGCATCGCCAAATTCCTCACCTCATCGGCCACCACTGCGAATCCTGCCCCTACCTCTCCAGCACGAGCTGCTTCTACTGCAGCATTCAATGCCAGTAGATTCGTCTGAAAGGCAATTTCATCGATGGTCTTGATGATTTTACCCGTCTCCTCACTGGCCGCTGAAATCTCTATCATGGATTCGGTTAACTTGGCCATCGAATTATTGGCATCATCAACAACACTGCTCGTTTCGGCCATAAGCGTGTTGGCCTGGTTGGCATTATTGGCATTCTGGCGGGTCATTGACGCCATCTCCTCGATGGAAGAAGAAGTCTCCTCCAGACTTGCTGCTTGCTGTGATGCTCCATGAGCTAAAGACTGGCTCGATGAGGAAACCTGAGAGGAACCTGATGTGACTTGATCTGCACCGTCCAAAAGGCCTTCAATGATCTGATTGATGGGTCGAGAGATTGATCGGGACATCACAAAGAATAATCCTAGCCCAAATACTACGATCATACTCAATGCGCCCAAAAGAACGTAAAGAATCTGGGAGACTTCCCTTTTTGGAAGAATCCATACAAAAATCAGCGAATAGCAAAGGATAATTATAATACCCATCAACATAATCCTTGTCGAAAGCTTAAGTTTGCGTAACATATTTATTGTTTCCTCCCTCTCCAAAAATTGATTGGGGATGATCATTTGCTAAGCTGCCTTGTCACATAGGTTTATCTCATCCGCATTTATGACTCGATCAATGTCAAGAAGGATTTTGACCCCTCCGCTCATCTTCGCCATTCCCAGGATATAATTCGTATCTATCTGGACTCCAAACGCGGGCGTCTCCTCAATGTCATTGGCCTTGATGTTTAATACTTCTGAGACCGAATCGACCACAATCCCTATCAAGACCGATCCTCCCTGTCTTTTTATCTCCACCACAATAATGCAGGTCCGCTCTGAATATGCCACTTCGTCCATTCCAAACTTGAGCCTAAGATTAAGTACTGGAATTACCTTCCCTCTAAGATTGATCACTCCTTTGACAAAGGGTGGTGTCAACGGGATCGTCGTAATTGGCATCATTCCAATGATTTCCTTTACCTTTAGGATCTTTATCCCATATTCCTCTCCCGCCAACGAAAGGGTTAGATATTTACCCTCCTTCTCCCCCGACATTTTAACTGACTGGTTCTTGGTATGAGTCATTTCTTCCATCCTTCTCTCACCTTCCTCTCTCTGTTCTTTTTCGTCCTTCTTGTTGAAATTGTTTTTACCCCAATCGTTCCCTTCTTTTTGCTTTTCTATCGAAAGATGTCATCGACTTGTTGGCCTTGGCCCTACCTAATGATAGAACAATCTCGGAAGTTTAATAGCATATTTCGTGCCAAAAATTTTATGTTGCGGTAATAAGGCAAACTAATTATAGAAATCGAAAATTACTGAAAAAAATAAGGATGGAATGGACGATTCGTCAATAATGGGTATATTTTTTTCTTCTCGGTAACATAAGTTTCCCTATCAGGGTTTCCTATTATTTCCAGAGATTTCCTGATGAGATCTCTGAAGAAGTTTCCCTTGATCCCGCCTGAGTTTTTCTGAAATCTCCGTTCACGAAAATTAGCGTTTCAATAAATTGGCTGATGAAATGGTTTCTAATTAAGCGTTCATAAAATGGCATCAGGAGTCTCACAAGTGGACGGAAATTTACCGTTAAAATGCATAAAATTGTCAGAAGAAGGATCTTTTTGTAGAATATCTGGAAAATAATTATTGGTCAAACTTGAATTCTTTCTTAGTCAGGAATGTAGCTTAGATCGTTTCACCACGAGATCGTCTGGCACTATTTGGATTCGTAACCGCCCACGCAGAAGGCAAGCAAAAATTGTAACTGCTCGATTATACATTGACATTTTCTGCCTCTTTAGGACTTTCTGTCCTTTTCGAATTTACTCTATATAGTGAGGTAGGAGTAATACATTGCTTAAGGAAGGATAGGCAAATCGTGGTATTACGGGATATATGGAATAAAAAGCAATTAAGTAATGTAGGTCTGGAATGAAAATTGCAATTATTCATTGTGCCTAAGTAGGGGGAAATACAACTGATTAGTTGAAAACCTTTAAATTGGGTTTTTTGTATTTATTTCGCAGTAAAATATGCGCAAACACAGAAAAATGGAGTAAAAAATATTTCCAATGAATTAGAAGTTGTCTTGACCACAAAAGAGGTCATCTAATACCTTGAAATCTCCGAAATCACCTATCTAATACATTTTCGCCTTGGAAGAATCAAGGCTGTCAAAGCGGGAAACGACTGAAAGGGATTGTAAAAAGATAAAAATGAAGAACAATAAAAAGTGGACTGATGGGCTTCAATCCCGTGTCCAGGAACAGACGATTGAGATCCGGGAGAGTGAAGAGAGATTTCGAAGGCTGTTTGATGAGGCTCCGGTGGGTTATCACGAAGTGGATAAGGAAGGACTCATCACAAACGTTAACCATACAGAGTTGGAGATGCTCGGCTACGCTGCCGAGGAAATGCTGGGCCAGCCCGTTTGGAAGTTCACTGCAGGGCCGGAGACAATAAAAAGAATTTTTGAAGCCAAAGTAGCAGGTGATTTGCCGTCTGGGCAGGCCTTCGAATATACCTACTGCAAAAAAGATGGAACGACCCTTATTGTCCTGGCAGAGGATAGGCTCCTCAAAGATAGGGCTGACACGATCATAGGGATCCGCACCACCATCCAAGATATCGCTGAACTCAAACGGGCAGAGGAAAAATTGGCTTCCCTTCAGAAGCAACTTCATCAGTCACAGAAGATGGAGGTTGTCGGCCGATTAACCGGAGGAATTGCCCATGACTTTAATAACATCCTCACCATTATCAAAGGCTATAGTCAACTCTCGCTTTCCGGACTTAATGGAAACGATCCTGTAAGAGAAAACATTAAGGAGGTCTATAAAGCCGCTGAAAGAGCGACAGACCTGATCCGTCAGCTTTTAGCATTCAGCCGTAGGCAAATTATGGAGATGAAAGTCCTTAACCTTAACACCCTTTTGCAAAATCTGAATAAGATGTTACGTCGCGCCATCGGTGAAGACATTGAATTGATGACTGTGTTGGCTGATGATCTGGGAAGGGTGAAGGCAGACCCCGGACAAATCGAGCAGGTTATCATGAACCTGGTTGTTAACGCCAGGGATGCGATGCCCTCCGGGGGGAGACTCACCATTGAAACAGCCAATATAGAGTTAAGCGAGTCCGATGCCAATTGCCACATCGATATGGCACCAGGTCATTATGTAAGGCTTTCGGTGAGTGACAGTGGGATGGGTATGCCTCCCGAGGTGAAAGAACATATTTATGAGCCTTTTTTTACAACGAAGGAAAAAGACAGAGGAACTGGACTCGGGCTATCCGTGGTCTATGGAATTGTGAAGCAGACCGGAGGAAACATCTGGGTTTACAGCGAACCAGGCCAAGGCACGGTATTTAAGATTTACCTGCCAAGGGTGTATGAACTCCTAGAAGAATTGAAAGGAAAGGTAGAAGTTGCAGCGCTCCCTCGTGGCAATGAAACCGTTCTGGTTGTTGAAGATGATGATCAGCTTCGCAGGTTAATTGTTCAATTCTTGCAGGAACAGGAATATAAGACCTTAGAGGCATCTTGCGGGGATGAGGCTTTGGCGGTTTGTAAGAAGCAGAAGGAGCCCATTCACCTGCTCCTGGTAGATGTCGTTATGCCGAGAATGAGTGGGATTCAGTTGGTTGAGAAGTGCAGGGAGGTAGACCAGGAGTTCAAGGTGCTCTATATGTCGGGCTATGCGGAAAGTGCGACAATGCATCCGGAGGTGTTGGCGACAGGGATCAATTACATCTTGAAACCCTTCACCATACAAAGTTTAGCAAAAAAAGTCCGTGAACTGTTGGATGAAGACTTAAATCCTATTGTTTAAATATTGAAATATTTGACATGAGCGACGAAAAATTGACTCTTCATGATATTGCCGCACTGATCGTTCAAATCGAACCGACTGACGTGGCCGATTTGTCCCGTGTGCGAAAAGCGCTCAATATCATCGCAGAGACCTCCCCGATCTTTGTCCAGAGGACGATTATAGAAGCAGTAAATAAAATCGATCAGATGATAGGGGAAAAGGGCTCTGACACATCAGATCTCCTTGCCGGCATAGGCGCTCTTATAGAAGAGGCTATAGATGCAATGGAGAAATCCGATGAGGGAAAAATCTCCTTTTCAGACTCCAAGGACGAGCAAGTATCGATCGAAAATGATCCAGCTCTCCTGGAGGAGTTCATTACCGATAGCCAAGAATTGGTTGCAAGCGCTGAGGCTGCCCTTCTGGAACTTGAGCGTGACCCGGAAAACACTGAGGCAGTCAATACTGTTTTTCGTGCTTTTCACACCATCAAAGGGACATCTGCTTTCCTCGGGCTTGACCACATATTAAAGTTAACCCATGGAGGAGAGTCTTTCCTCAGTCGCATCCGCGACAAAGAAATCCACTGTATCGATAGGTATGCTGATCTGGCATTCCGCTCAGTGGATATGCTCAAGGATCTCATCGAAGTTGTCCAAAATTCTTCAATCGGTAACCCAATAGTTGCACCTGATGGGCTCGATGATTTAATAGCTCTTCTTAACAAGCCGGAAGCAGCAAGCATTGTCACCGAAGCCGACGAAGAAGCTGTAAAGATGCCACTCCGATTGGGAGATATCCTCGTGGCTCAGGGCAAGGCCGATCGAGAAAAGATAGAGGCAATTGCCGCCGATCGAGGTGATCAACCCATAGGCCTGGCCATTGTGAGGTCGGGCATCGCATCTCTCACGGAAGTTGGCCGGGCACTGCGTAAACAACGTTTCAAGGGAAGCACCAAACCCACAGGGGAATCGTCGATTCGGGTCCGCACTGACCGTCTGGATCGTCTTATTGAGATAGTTGGAGAGTTGGTGATTAGCCACTCTATGGTCGCACAGGACAAGACAGTCAACTCAGGAATCTACCCTGAGCTTCAATGGAAGGTTAACCATACAGATAAGATCGTTCGCCAGATGCAAGCCTTGTGCATGTCCATACGAATGGTTCCA
>Ga0299912_10004282_pt1 | contig 11687 bp, 8 predicted proteins | sample RVTome_2_FD_207667 | JGI IMG/M metagenome (GOLD analysis project Ga0299912, IMG submission 207667) | Soil microbial communities from uranium-contaminated site in the Upper Colorado River Basin, Wyoming, United States - RVT95D214 (version 2) ... | reverse complement strand
CGCCTTGACGCCCGCGCGCCCGCCTCCATATATGGGGGCACGGTTCCGTCCCAGCAAAGCTCCCCAGGAGGCTCCATGCGACGTACCGCCGGCTTCCTCGCCTGCACCTTGATCCTGCTCCTTCTGCCCGTGCGGGCACTCCATGCCCAGCGCGCGGTAGTGCGCGGCCACATCGCGGACTCGGCGGGCACCGCGCTCCCCCACGCCCAGCTGTCGCTCGGAGGCATCCGCCTCACGGTGTCCAGCAACGACCAGGGCGACTACCAGATCCGCGGCGTGGCACCCGGCACCCACACGCTGCGGGTCAGGCTGCTCGGGTACACCCCGCAGAGCGCCCGCATCACCGTCACGGCAGGCGGCACGGTGCAGCAGGACTTCATCATGGTCAGCCAGCCGATCGGCCTCTCGGCCATCGACGTGGTCGTTGGCTCCCGGGCGCCGCACGTCGCCGCCGAGGAGCTGGCAGTGCCGGTGGACGTCTACGTCGCCGAAGACCTCGCGCGCCAGGGTACCAGCGAGACGAGTCAGATCCTGGCGACGCTCACACCCTCGATGAATTTCCCGCGCCAGAGCGTTACGGATGCCACCGACATCGTCCGGCCGTTCACGCTGCGCGGCTTGAGCCCCGACCACACCCTGGTGCTCGTGAACGGGTGGCGGCGGCACCAAACCGCCGTGGTCAATACCTTCGCCTACGGCACGAACGCCGGCTCGAGCGGCGTGGACCTCAACGCGATCCCGGCGAGCGCCCTCGAGCGGGTCGAGGTGCTCCGCGACGGCGCCTCCGCCCAGTACGGCTCGGATGCGATCGCTGGGGTCGTCAACCTCGTCATAAAGGAAGGAGCATTCGCCCCGTTCGTGAATGTCGAAGCCGGACGCTACGCCGTCCCGGGCTACCCAGACGACGGGAGGATGATCGACGTGAACGGCGGCTGGGGCTTCGGGCTGGGGCGAGGCTCGCTATCACTGTTCGCCGAGGTCCTGGACCGCCAGCCGACCAATCGCGCCTGGGCCGACCCCTACGAGGACGCCGGCACGGGGCTGACCGACTCGGTCAACAGCGAGGGGCGGGTGGTCGACAAGAACAACCCGGTGCCGCAGCCCAACCACCACTGGGGGGACGGGCTGGAGCGGGACATCATGACGATGGCCAACCTCCGCATGCCGCTCAACGACACGCGCACCAGCGAGATCTACGCCTTCGGCGGGTACAGCTCGCGCAGTGGGACGGGGAATGGGTACCGGCGCTGTGCCGTGGACTGCGGGAGCTTCATCGGCGGGCGCAACTGGTTGGAGATCTACCCGCTGGGCTACCTGCCGGAGTTCAACCCGGACGCGACGGACTACTCCGCAGCCGGCGGGTTCAGGGCAGTCGCCGCGGGCTGGTCGTTGGATGCCGGGGCGTCCTTCGGGCACAACGACTTCGACTACAAGCTGCGCAACACGCTGAACGTGTCGCTCGGGCCGTGTCTCGCCCCCGCCGCGCCGTGCGCCCCGGGGCCCGACAGCATCATGGGGACGGGTGATGAGATCGCCAACCAGACCTCGTTCTTTGCCGGCAGGGTGCTGCGCGAGGAGATGGGGGTCGGCCTCACCGCGGCTCGGTCGCTGAACCTGGGGCTGCCCGCCCCGGTGAGCCTCGCCGTGGGGGCCGCGTTCCGCTTGGAGCGCTTCCGAATCACGCAGGGCGATAGGGCCTCGTGGATCGACGGGAATCACCTCGCCGCCGACAGCACGGACGGGCGTCCGTACTCCCAGGTCTTCCCCGGCTTCCGCCCCGCCGACGAGGCCGATGAGGATCGAACCAACGTCGGCGTCTTCGCCGAGCTCGAGACCAACCCCACCGAGCGGCTCCTCGTCAACGTGGCGGGCCGCTACGAGAACTACAGCGATTTCGGATCGCGCCTGACGGGCAAGGCGGCGCTCCGGTACCAGCCCTCCCGGCAACTCACCCTGCGCGCCGCCGGCAGCACCGGCTTCCGCGCGCCTGGGATCGGACAATCGCACTTCAGCCACGTAAGCACCAACGTCATCGCCGGCGTCGTCACCGACGTCCTGATCTCTCCCGTGGGCGATTCCGCCGCACGCCTCCTTGGGTCCAAGCCGCTTCAGGAGGAGACCTCGTTCAACCTGAGCGCAGGCCTAGCGTACAGCCCGCTGCAGAACTTCACGGTTACGGCCGACTACTTCCGCATCACCATCAACGACCGCATCCTGCTGGGCGCGACGTTCGACGACAACGTGACCCTCGCGCTCTTGGCGGCGAGCGGGTTCAGCAACGTCGGCGGCGTGCAGTACTTCACCAACGGGCTCGACACCCGCACCCAGGGGGTGGACGTCACTGCCAACCTGCGCTTGCCCGCGGCAGCCGGGATGCTCGACCTCACGGGCGCCGTCAACTACACCTCGAACAAGATCACGCGCGTTGACCCGCTGCCGGCCGTGCTCAGCAACGCCGGCTCCACGGAACCCGGCATCATAGACTCGGTGACCTACATCGGGATTACGGAGGAGCGCCCCGACTGGCGCGGGACCCTGACGGCGCAGTACTCGATGGGCCGTGTGCGCGCGCTGGCACGAGGGTCGTACTACGGCAAGTTCTCCTCGGCGCAGCCGGGCTACTGCGACAACTGCCGGGATCGCTATGGGGCGAAGACGCTGTTCGACGCCGAAGTCGGATACCGCATCAGCCAGGTGGACCTCTCCATCGGCATTCGAAACCTCTTCAACACGTATCCGGACCAGCCGACGGCTCAAACCCTTGTTGACCCCACGGACCCGAGCTTGGGCACGGCGAAGGACTACAACAGCAACAGCGGCATCTTCCCCTGGGCGGCGGCCTCGCCGTTTGGGTACAACGGGCGATACGTCTACATGCGGGCCTCGATACCGTTGAGTCGCTAGAGCGGGGAAGCCGCTTCGGTCGTTGGCGACCGGCGGCTCGGGCGCCAAGAAACGACGACGGCCATCGGGTAACCGATGGCCGTCTCGCGTCGTAGCGCCGAGGGCGCTGCTATGCGCCGCTCATCCCCTGGAGCAAGGCAGCCACCACGAGCATGACCACGAACGCCACCGTCGCGGCGGTCCATGCCGCGCCCTTAGGCTGCTTCTCGAGCGTGGCCACCCCGATCGCCGTGATCGCCAGCCCCCAGATGGAGATCGGGCCGATTCCGCCCAGCAGCCCGCGCAGGAAGCCCGAGATCGTCGACTCCGAGGACAGCAGCAGGTCCAGGCCCAGCGACACGCGCATGTCGGCGATGCTGGTGACCGACTCAGGCGGTCCGCGCATGCGCAGCGCGACCGACGACAGCACCGCCTGAACCACCCCCACCACCGACGCGAAGATCGCGACGGAGAACAGGCCCTTGAAGCGCACCTGAGCGCCGGTCGCCAGCAACACCACCCACATCACGAACGCGCTGACCAGCCCGGCCAGCAGCAGGAAGATCGGCACACCGACGATCGAGAACACCCTCCCGATCATCATCGCGCTCTCGGGAGGCGCTTGGCCGCCCCGCGCCTGAACCGCAAGCTCCATCGCATGCCGCTGGTAGGGCGCCATCACCAGGCCGATAGCCACCATCATCACGCTGATGATCAGCCAGGGAAGGACCCACGTCGGCTTCTCGCGCTGCTCCTCGAACACCGCCGTGGGCGAGAACATCACCCGCAACACGCGCATGATGTCGGTCACGACCGGGGTGTACGAGGCCGCGGGGAGAGCGGCTGGCGTTTCGGGAGTCGTCATCACGGCATTCCGGGTCGAGGGTCCGGCCCCAAACTACGGCCCGGCGCGCGAAAGTCAAAGCGGCGGAGCCGTCCGGCCCCACCGCCCTGAGTCCTGCACTCTGCCCGGCTGCGCGTCTGTTCTTGATGGAGGCGCGGGGAATTGAACCCCGGTCCGAGCGTCGATCCGCGACCGCGTCTACGTGCGTAGCCCGCGATTCAGGCCGTCGTCAACCGCCGGCTCCCAGGCGACCTTCGGCTGACCGAGCCCCGGTGCAATCTCGCCGCGCGCGCCGTGGCGCCACGCACGACCAGCCTGACTTTTCGATACCCGAGCGTCGCCTCAGGCGGGCTCCATCTCGGGCAGGAGCATAAGGCGGTTAAGCCTTACGCCGCCAGCGCGTACTCAGCGTTGGCATTTGAAGCGTTTCCTGATGTTTAGCGAGGTTTCAGGACCTCGGCACGCTGCAATCGCCCCACGATACCCGTCGAATCCAGGACGCCCCCGTAGGACACCCGCAATCTAGCCGACCCGCGCCATGCTCGCCACGACGCGGTTGCGACCCGCATTCTTGGCGCGGTAGAGCGCCGCGTCGGCCGAGGCCATCAGGTTGTCGGGGTGGCCGATGGGGACGGGGTAGGCCGCGACGCCGCACGAGATCGTCAACTCGCGCTCGACGCCGGCGCCGCGCCAGGGCGCGAGCGCCACCTGCTGCCGGAGCCGCTCGGCCACCTCGATCCCGAGCTTGAGGTCGGCGCCGGGCAGCCACACCGCGAACTCCTCGCCGCCCACGCGCGCCGCCATGTCACGGCCGCGCAAAGCGTCACGCAGCACCTTGGCGATGTGCTTGAGCGCGGCGTCCCCGGCCGGGTGGCCGAGGGTGTCGTTGATCTTCTTGAAGTGGTCGATGTCGAGGATGATGAGTGCGGCAGCGTCGCTCCCGTTGCGCGACAGCGCCGCGTTCAGTGCCCGCCGGTTCGGCAGGCCGGTCAGCTCGTCCGTGTCCGCGCGCCGCACGGCGTTCGCGACCACGTACGCGGGCACGAGCACCGGACCGAACTTCCGGACCATCGCCATCAGCGTCTCGACCGCCTCGCCGCCCTTCCCGCGCGGGTCGCCAAACGCCACGACGGCCCCCATGACGCTCGGCCCCTGCACCAGCGGCACCGCTACGCCGCCGCTCACCTGCCGCCGGCGGTCTTTCTTCGCGAGCCGGACCACGGACTCGTCGGACGCGCCTACCACCGGAACGTTGTCCGTGATCGCCCGCCCGGCGGGCGATTCGAGCGGCACGTCCACGCTGATCAGCCTAGGGTCCAGCCCGGAGGACACCGATGCGATGTACGCCGGCGCCCCCTCCTTCTCGCGCATCACCAGCGCGCACGGCATGTCGATCATGGCGGCGCACCGCTCGATGAGCGCGAAGGCGAGGGCCTCGAAGCTCGATTCGGCGGGAAGGCTAGCGGCGATGTGGGTCGCCGTGTCGGAGGCGAGCAGCTCGTCGGCCAGGTCGGGAGGGATGGCCGGCACTTGCTTGCGCTGGTGGCGGCGCCCGAGCACCCACCCGGCCGCCGCACCGGCGGCCGCGCCCGCGAGGAGGAGGAGGAGGCCGCTCACGCCGCGGCGGCGCCCGCCGCGACGCCCGCCGCGACGCCCGCCGCGCCGCCCGCGACGTACTCCGCGAAGATTCGCTCGACCTCAGCGAGCGCCTTCACCCGCTGCAGCTTCGAGCGCAGCTCCGCGCTCCCCGGCAGCCCGCGCGTGTACCAACCGAGGTGTTTGCGGAACTCGCGCGCCGCCTTGGGTGACTCCCCCTCGATGGCGATGGTGAGCCGCGCGTGCTCCAGCGCCGTGGCGAACCGCTCCTCCGGCGTCGGGTCGGACGGTTTCGGCAGGCGGTCCAGGAGCGCGCGCGCCTGGCGGAAGATCCACGGGTTCCCGAAGCTGCCGCGCGCGATCATCACGCCGGCGCACCCGGTCCGCTCGCGCATCCGCAGCACGTCCTCCGGCGTCGTGACATCGCCGTTTCCGATCACCGGGATCCGGACGGCGGCTACCACGGCCGCGATCTCGTCCCAGTTCGCCTGGCCCGAGAACATCTGCGTCCGGCTCCGTGCATGGAGGGTGAGAGCGCGCGCGCCGGCCTCCTCGCACCGCCGCGCGATGCCCACCGGGTCGCGACTGGTCTCGTCCCACCCCGAGCGGATCTTCACGCTCACGGGCAGGGGCGTCGCGCCGGACACGGCCCGGACGATCCGCCCGATCAGGTCGAGGTCCTTGAGGCAGCCCGAGCCGCCGCTGCGCCTCACGACCTTCTTGACCGGACACCCGAAGTTGATGTCCACGAACTCCGGCGCGAAGTGTTCGCTGACGAGCGCGGCCGCCTCGGCCATCGCCACCGGATCGGCCCCGAAGATCTGGATGCCGATCGGCCGCTCCTCGGCGGCGAACGCCGCCATCTCGAGCGTGCGCTCGCTGCGGCGCCTGAGTCCCTCCGACGAGAGAAACTCCGACACCACGACGTCCGCCCCAAAGCGGCGGCAGAGCAGCCTGAACGGCTGCTCCGACACCCCCGCCATGGGGGCGAGGAACAGCGGGAACGGGCTCCCGGTCGGATAGGGAAAGCGCACGGAACTCAAGGTAATTCACGGTCTTACGCCCGGCAACGGCGACGTTTGACCGTCCCGCCCGGCGCCGCTAGCTTCCATCCGCCATGCTGCTACGCGAATTCTTCGCCGAGGACGCCATAAGTCTGGACCTCACGTCCCAGACGAAGGACGACCTCCTGAAGGAGCTGATCTCGCTCCTCAAGCTGGATGAGAAGTCGGAGGCGATGCTGTACAAGATGCTGAAGCGCCGCGAGAACCTCGGCTCGACCGGGATCGGGCGCGGCATCGCCATCCCCCACTGCCGCTCGCTGGTCGTGAACCGGCTGCGCGTCGCCTTCGGTCGCAAGACCGCGGGCGTCGACTACAAGGCGATCGACGACAAGCCGGTGCAGTTCTTCTTCCTGATCGTCGCGCCGCCGCTCGAGGTCTCGAACCAGTACCTCCCGGTGCTCGGCAAGGTCGCGCAGTTCGCCAAGGAGGAGGACGTGCCGAAGCGGCTGCTCGAGATCACCACGCCGCAGGAGTTCCTGAAGCTGATCGAAGCGAAAGGGGTCTAGCTCACTCCCACTCGATCGTCGCCGGCGGCTTCGAGCTCACGTCGTACACCACGCGGTTCACGCCCTTGACCTCGTTGGTGATCCGCGTGGCGATCCGGCCCAGCACCTCGTGCGGGAACGGGTACCAGTCCGCCGTCATCCCGTCGAGGCTCGTCACCGCGCGCAGCGCGACGACGTTGGCGTAGGTACGGTAGTCCCCCATCACACCCACCGAACGGATCGGCAGCAGCACCGCGAACGCCTGCCAGATCTGGTCGTACAGCCCCGCCTCGCGGATCTCCTCGAGGTAGATCGCGTCCGCCTTCTGGAGCACCGCCGCGCGCTCCGCAGTCACCGGGCCCAGGATGCGCACGGCGAGGCCGGGGCCCGGGAACGGGTGCCGCCGCACGATCTCCTCGGGCAGACCCAGCTCGCGCCCCACCTGCCGCACCTCGTCCTTGAACAGCTCGCGCAGCGGCTCGATCAGCGCGAACGGAAGATCGGGCCTGAGCCCGCCGACGTTGTGGTGCGTCTTGATCGTGACCGACGGGCCGCCCCGCGGCGACGCGCTCTCGATCACGTCGGGATACAGCGTGCCCTGCACCAGGAAGGCGACGTCGTCGCCCGCGTGCTTCGCGGCGTCCTCGAACACGTCGATGAAGGTGTGCCCGATGCGGCGCCGCTTCTCTTCCGGGTCGTCCACGTCCGCGAGCTTCTCGAGGAACAGCTCCGCAGCTTCCACCACCCGCAAGTCCGCGCCCAGCTCCGAGCGGAAGGTGCGCTCCACCTGCGCGCGCTCGCCCGCGCGCAGCAACCCGTGGTCCACGAAGATGCAGGTCAGCCGCTTGCCGATCGCGCGATAGACCAGCGCCGCGGCCACCGCCGAGTCCACGCCCCCCGACAGCCCGCAGATCGCGCGCCGCTCGCCGACCTTCTCACGGACCTCGTGGACCGCCGCCTCGATGAAGCGCCCCGGCGTCCAGGTCGGCTCCGCCCGGCAGATGCGGAACAGGAAGTTCTGGAGGATCTCCGCGCCCCGCGGCGTATGCGCCACCTCGGGATGGAACTGCACCCCGAACAACGGCTTCGCCCGGTGCGCGAAGGCCGCGACCGGCGCGTTCGCGCTGCTCGCGAGCACCGTCCAGTCCCCGGGCGGCGCCTCGACCCGGTCCCCGTGCGACATCCAGACCTGCGTGCGGGTGCCGGGGCCGAACCCGGAGAACAGCGTGTCGTCGGCGACGACCTCGATCTCCGCGCGCCCGTACTCGCGCTCCCCCCCGGGCCGCACGTCGCCGCCCCCGATGTGCGCGAGCAGTTGCATGCCGTAGCAGATGCCGAGGACCGGCACGCCGAGGTCGAGGAGGCCGGGGTCGGCGCTCGGCACGCCTTCGTCGTACACCGAGTTGGGCCCGCCCGATAGGATGACGCCGATCGGCTGGAAGTCTCGGATCCACGCCACGTCGTGCGTCGGCGGGTGGATCTCGCAGTACACGTGCGCCTCGCGCACCCGCCGCGCGATCAACTGGGTGTACTGCGACCCGTAGTCGATGATGAGGACGCGCTGCGTCTCCTTCACCGCCCCGCCCCCGCCGTCAGCCACGCCGGCTCCCGCACTTCGCCCCGCATCAGATCCTCGGCCGTCTCCCGCTCACGGATCACCGCGAACCGGTCGCCGTCCACCAGCACCTCGGGCGGCCGTGGCCGGGCGTTGTACGTGGACGTCATCACGAAGCCGTACGCGCCCGCCCCGCGCAGCACCAGCAGGTCCCCCGGCGCCAACTCCGGCAGGTCACGGTCGAGCGCGAAGAAGTCGCCGCTCTCGCAGATCGGACCCACCACGTCATACGAGACGCACGGCCGGCCCTCGCTCCCGTCCACCACGATCTCGTGGTACGCCTGGTAGTGGCTCGGCCGGATCAGGTCGGTCATGCCCGCATCCACCACGGCGATCATCCTGCCGCCCGAGCGCTTGCGGTAGAGCAGGCGGGTCAGCAGCAGGCCGGCGTTGCCCACCAGGTAGCGCCCCGGCTCCACCACGAGCCGCAGCTGCGACGCCGCCACGTGCGGCAGAATCGCGTCGGCGTACGCCTGGATGTCGAGCGGCTGATCGGCCTCCCGGTACTTGATCCCCAGCCCGCCGCCGAGGTCCAGCATCGAGAGCGTCGTCACGCCCCGGCCCCTGAGGCCGGCGACCAGCTCCAGCAGCTTGAGCACCGCCTCGACGAACGGCGCCGGGTCCCTGAGGCCGGAGCCGATGTGGATCGCGAGGCCGCGCAGTTTCAGCCCCGGCGTGCAGAAGGCGCGGTATGCCAGGTCCTCCGCCTCGTCGTAGGGCACGCCGAACTTCTTCCCCTTCGTCCCCGTCGTCGTGTACGGGTGGGTGTCCACCAGCACTTCCGGATTCACCCGGATCGCGATGGGCGCGACCGTGCGGGTCGTCCGCGCGAGCGCCGCGAGGACCCCCAGCTCCTCCTCCGATTCCACGTTGATCGAGCCGACGCCCGCCGCGAGCGCCTGCTCCATCTCCTGCTCGGTCTTCCCGACGCCACTGAACACCACGTCCTCGCCGGTGAAGCCCGCGGCCAGCGCGCGCGCCAGCTCGCCGCCGGAGACGATGTCCACGCCGGCACCCAGCGCCCGCATCAGTCCGAGGATCGCGAGGTTGCCGTTGGCCTTGATGGAATAGCAGATGCGGTGGGGAACCGGCGCGAGCACCGCCGAAAGGCGCCCGTACTGCTCGCGGATGTGGCCGGCGCTGTAGACGTACACCGGCGTGCCCACCGCGCCGGCGATCCGGCGCAGCGGCACGCCCTCGACGCTCAGTACGCCTTCGCCCACACCGCCTCGGTCACGGATGGTCCGCCGCACCAGACGCAGCGCGCCGGTGTGACAGGGCTCCTGAACTCCTCGTCGGGCAGCACGCGCACGGTCGCCTTCGTCGCCTCCTTGATCTGCTGCTCGCACACGGCGCTCCCGCAGAAGCCGCCGTACGCGAACCCGCCGCCCCCTTCGCCCTGCATCATCTCGATCAGCTCGTCCTTGGTGACGCCGCGCCGCGTGTGCTGCTCCTGCCGCGTCCGCGCCGCCTCGAACAGCGCGCGCTGGATCACCTCGAGCTGCTGCTGCACCTCGCCGACCAGCCCGCGGAGCGGGAGCGGCACTTTCCCGCCGGTACGCTGGGCCGCCGTGACCTGCCCCTGCCCTACGTCGCGGGGCCCGACCTCGAGCCGGAGCGGCACGCCGCGCCCCTCGTGCTCGTAATACTTGGCGCCGGGCTTCATCCCCTCACGCGCGTCCAGCTCCACCCGGATGAGCGCCGCACGGAGCGCCTCTGCGGACTTCATCCCGACCTCCATGACCGCCGCCCGCTCGGTATCCGTCTTGTAGATCGGCACGATCACGACCTGCACCGGCGCGAGCTTCGGCGGGCAGACGATCCCGACGTCGTCACCGTGCGTCATCACGAGGCCGCCGACGAGCCGCGTCGAGACACCCCACGACGTGTTCCATACATAGTCGAGCCCGCCCTCGGCCGTCTGGTACTGCACGCCGAACGCCTTCGCGAAGTTCTGGCCGAGGTTGTGCGAGGTGCCGGCCTGGAGGCCGCGGTTGTCCTGCATCAGCCCCTCGATCGCGTAGGTGCGCAGCGCACCCGCGAACTTCTCAGCCGCGGTCTTGATGCCGGTGATCACGGGCATCGCCATCCAGTCCTCGGCGAACCGCCGGTACACGCCGAGCATCCGGCGCGTCTCGCGCTCGGCGTCGGCTTCGTCCCCATGGGCGGTGTGGCCCTCCTGCCAGAGGAACTCCGTGGTGCGCAGGAACAGCTTCGTGCGCATCTCCCAGCGCACGACGTTGCACCACTGGTTGATCAGCAGCGGCAGGTCGCGGTACGACTGGATCCACTTCGCGAACATCGCGTAGATGATGGTCTCGCTCGTGGGACGCACGACCAGCGGCTCCTCGAGCACCTTGCCGCCCCCGATCGTCACGACCGCGGTCTCGGGGGCGAACCCCGCGACGTGCTCGGCCTCTTTCTCCAGGAACGACTGGGGGATGAACAGCGGGAAGTAGGCGTTCTTGTGCCCCGTCGCCTTGAACATGTCGTCCAGGGCGCGCTGCATCAGCTCCCAGATCGCGTAGCCGTTGGGCCGGATCACCATGCAGCCGCGCACCGGCGAGTAGTCCGCCAGCTCGGCGCGCATGATCGCCTCGTTGTACCAGGCGTTGAAGTCCTGCGCCCGCGGCGTGATCCTGGCGCCCTGGCTCACGGCGTCACCCGGGCGGGAGCCTCAGGCACGTCCCGCAACCACACGATGTTGACCCGGTGTCGGGCACGCGCAGTGGAGACGCTCACCGAGTCCCACCCCGGCAGCGGCACCCACTCGAGGTAGCCCATCGGCGTGAGCGTGGTCCCGTGCACGTTGGATTCCGGCAGCGCGGGCGGGAAGTAGCCGATCACGCGCACCGCTGCGAGCGTGGTGTCGCGCCTGCGCACGCTGTCGGCGATCGTCTGCATCGCCATTCGCGCCGCGGCCCGTCCCTGGTCCACGCCGATGATCGCGTGCACGATCAGCCGCGCCACGCCGGCCGCGACCACCTGCCGCTCGCGGTCGAAGACCTCCCGCGACGACGGCGGCGCGCTGTCGGGCCACGCCCGGAAGCTGAACTCCGCTCCGCCCTGCGAGGCGTTCGGCTGCCCCGGTGGCGAACCGCGCTCGACGCTGCACGCCCCGAGCGCCACCATGGCGACCGCCAGCCACTCAGTCCTGGAACGCATAGTCCCTTCGCAGATGCTCCAGCGTGACCCGCGTT
>Ga0299912_10004280_pt1 | contig 11688 bp, 16 predicted proteins | sample RVTome_2_FD_207667 | JGI IMG/M metagenome (GOLD analysis project Ga0299912, IMG submission 207667) | Soil microbial communities from uranium-contaminated site in the Upper Colorado River Basin, Wyoming, United States - RVT95D214 (version 2) ... | reverse complement strand
ACTGGCGTCGTCCCGGTCGGCGCGCCCAAGCCGGGCATCGGGTGGCACCTGCTCCAGCAGATCCCCCAGTTCAACGCGCTCGCCCAGACCATCGCCGGAGGGAAGACCTACGACACGGCGCCGTTCACCGCTCTCCCCGGCGAGACCGGCGGGGCGCGCTACCCGACCGACGCGCTCGCGCAGCTGCTGAAGCTCTCCGGGCTCGGGACCACGCCGTACGACCTGGCCTCCTACCAGGACTACCAGGCGAGGCTCCAGAAGGCGGCGCTCTCGGCCGCGCTCTCCCAAGGAGGCTAAGTGCGCAGACTGTCAGGCCTCGACGCGCTGCTCGCGCCATACTCCTCGGCTCTTGGGACCGCCAGCGGGTCCTACGACATGTCGTCCGACCCGATCTACGGTCCACTGTTCGGCGGGGGCAGCGACGCCCTGGACGCGCTCGCCGCGCTCTCTGGTATCCGTGGCCGGACCGGTGGCTCCTCGCAGGGCGGGACCACCAGTAGCGGCGTGGCCGGGACGACCGTCACCGGAGGCCCGACCCAGTACCCGTACACCGCCTACGACAGGCCTTACACGGGCATCCCCGAGATGATCCGCAGGTGGGGAATCTCGCTCCAGCCGGGGGCCATGCGCAGCCTGATCGAGATCGCCCGTGCCTCCGGCGTCTTGCCGGGCGCGCGAGAGATCAACAAGATCCTCCAGGGCTACAGGAGCCACGAGCAGCAGGCCTACGCGGACCGGACCAACCCCAACGCCACGTCCCAGTACAACTCCTACCACGAGCAGGGCCTGGCGATCGACGCGGGCTGGTGGAGCGCCCACCCGGAGCTGGCCGCCGCGCTCGCTGCGGCCGGATGGAACCAGTTCTCGCCCTCGGGCGAGCCATGGCACTACAGCTACGGGGTGACCGGTTAGACAGATGGCCACGCGCTGCCGCGACTGCGGGGCAAGCCTCCGCGACCACTGCACGCCCCCGAAACAGCCCTGCGGTTGGCTCGCCTGTCCCGAGTGCGGACTCCTGCACGACCCCAAGCGCGGGACCTGGGCCGCACCGCCCACGCCGCGAGAGGAGGACGGATGACCACCAAGAAGACAGGCATCACCGCCGCTCTGCTGTCCGCGCTCGTCGCTGCCGTGACGGCGCTCGGCCTCGTGGCCACGGCGCCCAAGGTGGAGACCGAGTTCCCGTCGACCGACCCGTCCACCCGTGGGTTCGGCCCCAGGCCCGTCCTGATCGCCGGCGTGGCCCACTGCGACACCTCGCACTTCGTACAGACGCGGTTCTTCGGACTCGGCGAGCACCCGTGGCATGAGTACGCCCTGCTCCCGCTCCAGGCGGCGCAGGAGGCCGTTCGCGCGACGACCGACTTCCGCCCGAGCACGTTCTCGGGTTCCTACGCTTGCCGGCCGATCCGAGGGTCGACGTCGACGTGGAGCTTGCACTCGTGGGCGGTCGCCGTGGACTTCGACGCGGCGCAGAACTGCCTGGGGTGCCCGACCTCACAGACAGAGATCGGCCACGAGCCTGAGTTCGTCCGCGCGTTCGAACGCTTCGGCTTCGTCTGGGGTGGCACTTGGTCACGCCCAGACGCCATGCACTTCGAGTACGACGGCCCGCCGATCCCCCTGCGCCGCCAGATCGTGCCCGGTGACAGGGGAGCGGTCGTGAAGGCCCTCGAAGCGCTCCTCGCCGAGGTGGGCCTGCCCCGCAAGGCGGACGGCATCTACGAAGGCAAGGACCTCCTCGGGGTGATCGCCTTCCAGAAGCGCAACCACATCCTCGACCTGGAGCACGCGGTGGTCGGCCCGGCCACCTGGACCCTGCTGGAGATCGTCACCGATGCCTGAACCCAACCCCTCTCACGAGACCCGGTACGACCCGGAGTCCGGCACGTTGTTCGTCCCGATCGACCTTCGCACCGAGGTGATCGCGCCCCTGCATGAGGTCCGCGACCTCGCTCGGGCGACCGACGCACGGCTGAGAGACCACGTCGCCTCACACGAGACCGAGAAGCTCGCGCGCAGGGAGCGCCGCGAACGCCTGATCCACCGCGGCAAGCTCGTGGCCACCGGCATGGGCGGCCTGCTCTCGGTCCTCCTGACGCTGCACCAGGCGGGCGCCATCCCGTGAGCCGCATGGGGGTGAGGGGCGGCTGCCGATCCCCCGACGACGCGCAGACCGGCTGGTGCCTTCTCCCGGCGGGACACACGGGGCTCCATTCCGACCCGGAGGAGACGGCCATGGGCTACACACGCGACGAGGACCCGACGCGCTGGGCCCGTTGGTGGATCGCGCTGTGGGCGATCGTGGCCGGCGTGCTGCTCGTCTCAGCGTTCCTCGTCCCCTTCCGCGTCTGGTCGCTGGCGACTGCGGCCGGGTTCGGGTCGATGGAGTCGGTCGGCCTGCTGCGACGACGTGACCCCTATCCGCCGCTCACCTACGTCCTGCGGCGCTTCGTCCCGCGCTGGTTGACCTTCACGGCGATCTACGCCTACGCGGGCGCGGTCGGCGGGTACTGGTTCGGCTGGCCGCACCCGTGGCGCCTAGCAGCGCTTCTCGGCCTGCTCGGCTGGCTGACGACGCACTTCGACGTCACCTACGAGGGCTCGTGAACCAAGCGATCACGTTCCCACCCCCGGGGCCTACTTGGTCCCGGGGGCCTTCTTGCGTTCCCGGCGCCAGTCGCCCCGCCTGCCCACCCCGAGGGAGATCCCGAACCCCGTGCTCAGTGCCCCCAGGTAGAAGGTGACGGCGTTCAGGAGCCCATCGCCGAAGGCTCCCCAGACCACGCCCCCCAGGCCGACGCCCACACAGACCCCAGGAAGGACGAGCCGCCCGAGCAACTCCTTCCTCGTCGCCTTGGGCGGAACGGTCGGCGCGGTCATCGGGTAGATCGCGTTGAGGCCCCGGATGAACTGCCGCATGGTTGCGGCGGACATGGTGGAGGGCGTGCTCTGCGCGAGCTGCAACGCCGTCGCCGTCATCGGCTGCCCCGATATCCCCCCCATCCACTGCCTCTCGAACTCGGCCAGCTGCATCTCCAGCGCCTCTGGATAGGGCTCCACCTCGCACCGGTAGGCCATGGCGATCCGACCCAGATGGGGCGGCCGCAGCGCGCCCAGTGGTGACAGAAGGCTCAGCGGCTTCGCGTACTCCGCGCGCCAGCCGCGCTCGTACGGGATCACCCGACCCCAGAGCTTCACCCGGCCGAGCACGACCCGACCACCTAGCAGCGCATCGAAGAGCGCGAAGGTACTGCCGATGGCGCCAGCCCCTGCCAGCCACTCCGGCCTCAGCTCACGAAGCGCCCAGTAGCCGCAGTGACACCCGGGCGCAGGAGCCGGGTGCGGGCTCTCGCCGAGGGACCGGTCGTCGTAGAGCGGCTTCCAACACCGTGCCGCCTCGGGCTCGGGGGTCCAGGCCCCCGGGATGTCCGCGAGTGGCAGGAGCCACAGCACGGCGCGATACACGCGCCAGGCCCGCCACCCTTCCAGCGGACCCAGCGCGTCGACGTCGAGGGTCTCTAGGCCGGGACCTTCTCCGGCTCCCGGACCGGCTCCGGGGGCAGGGGTACCGGCTGCTCCACCGGCATGACCTCCCGCTCCGGGATTACCAGGGGCTCCCCCTGAAGCTGCTTGCCCAGGTCCAACGTTCCCACCTCCTCCGACCGCCTGCGCCATCCAGCAACTCGCGCACAGCTCAGAGGCCAGCCCGTTCCTCCACGGCCCCGGCGCCCACACGCACTGGCTGCACGCGCTACTCGCCATGATCCACCCAGTCCTCCGGCGCCGGCGCGAATCCAGCCGCTGCGATCTCCTCTGCGGTCACGTGAGGAAGGGCGGCGATCCGCGCGAGCACCTGGCGCGCCTCCGGATCGAGGCCCGGGAACGGGAGCAGCGGGAAGCGCCTGGGCCGGACCCATCCGGGGCTCGCCCCGAACAGGTGCGGCTGGAAGTACACAGGCTCCCCGGGCTCCACCCCGAGCACACGAACGAGCCCAAGCGCGCGTGTGCGTCGACGCTCCACACGCTCCACGAACTCGGCCACTGGTGCCCACGCCATCTCCTAGTCGGCACGGAGGCTCCCGGCCCGTGACTCCTCGACCCGGATGCCGAAAGCTTGCGGGCCGGGCTCCTCCCCCTTCTCACCTCCTCCCCATCTGTCCACCAGAACCTCCACACGCGGTCTCGGATCTGCGGAGGCCGCGGCGAAGTCCTTGCGCAGCCACAGCTCGATCACTCGCGCGTCGTCGGCGATCAGCACCCCGGACAGGCAGTCCAGAACCCCCCGGCAGAGCTTGTCCAGGTCCGGCTTTCGCACGGGCCAGGTCCGGCGGGTCTTCGGCTCGGACTGTGGTCGGGGCAGGTAGAACTGCAGCCTGACCGCCAGCGGCCCGTCGTGCATGGGAACGCCCTCGCGAGCCTTGGTCTGGACGACCTCCTCGACGCGGCGGCGCCAGTCGGCGAACCGCTCGCTCTTCCCCTCCTTCACCGCCACGCCGAGACCGCCTGCCTTGCGCCGCACCGGGAAGGCGCTCTTGTTTCCCTTCGGAGCCGCCACCCCGTACACCGTGAACTGGATCACGCGCCCTGCCTCATCAACTCGATCGCGCGCTTGAACTTCTTGTCCTCCTTGCGCCCGTGGTGCCACGCGCGCGGACGCTTGCGGCCCTTCGCCTTCTGCGGCTTGCGGCGCTGGGCGCTCACTCGCCCTCGTCCTTCTCGCCGGTGCCCTCACCGTCGCCCTTGCCGTCCCCATCGAACAGCCCCGGCTGCTCCTCTGGCCGTTCCTCGATCGACTCGATCGAGAGCTCGGTCACGTTCAGCTCGATCACCTCGACCCAGCCCTTGCGTTGCTGGTCGAGCAGGAACCCGCCCGTGTCGGCCTCGAAGGTCCCGCGGATCCTCGCCTTGGGCGGCGGGAACTCCTCCTTCTCGATCGCGACCTGCCCGCCGAAGCGCACACGGTGCTCGATCGGGGTGATCGCCTTGCCGTCGGCGCCGCGTACGATCGTGCGGCGCATCTCCGTCACCTTCGCCATCTCATCCTCTCTCTCAAGCACAGGCCCAAGCTCCCCATCCCTTCGCGTGAGCCCACCGGATACCCGCCAAGACGTTCGCCCTTCCGTTGCTCCACTCGGGGAAGGGCTGTTGCCACTTCGGGAACATCCACTTGCGGAGCCACGTCTTCGCCCGTTCGGGCCACGCGCTGATCTGATACACGCCGAGGTCCCCGTTGCCGTTGTCGGCCCACGGGGCGAACGAGGACTCACAATCGGCGACGTCGAGCGCCTTCTCGAGCCCGCCCTCGACCGGCCAATGGCGCTCGGCGCAGCGGATGAGCGCCGACACACGGCGCACGACCATCGCGTGCGACATCTTCGGCCGGATCCGAAGCATCCTCGGCTTGGTGCAGGGGTGGAAGCTCAGCGGGTGCTCCGCACGCTTGGACTTCTGTCGACGCTGAAGTGCTCCGGCGTCACGCTTGGATTGTCGTAGTACCCCGCGTTGCCCGCTGCCCAACGCATGACCGCGATTGGTTCGAGCCTGCGTGCGGCCCGTCTCAGCAACCGCCAAGCGCTCCGCTCTCGCCTCGTCTCCATCTTCTCCTCCTCGGTTTGCCTTCCCCCCGGTTGCCGCCTCAAGATGCACGGGCCGGGTACTCGCCTGGCTGCCCTGCTCGCTTGCTAACCCTCCAAGGACTGCGGCGAGTAGGGCTACGGTCACGACTGCTCGTTTCATCTGGCACCTCGCTTCGTCGTTGCCCGTCCCCCGGACGGGACGCCTACGCGGTCGGTCGTGAAGAGGCCTCACCTCCTCCTGTCGTGGAACGTGGGTTCTGCGCCACTGGGACCCCGTTCCACTCCCACAGACCTTGCCGTCCCTTCGCGGGAACCGGAGGATCGAGCGGCGCCACGTCGGCGAGGAGCCAGGCGAAGCGCCCGGGGGAGAAGTCGCCGAAGGCTCGCTCGTCCAAGTAATCCGTGTGCCGTCGGTTCTGCGAATCGGTCGACGGGTGGTAGCGGATGATGACCCATTCGTGGAACTGACCGGGTGGTTGCCATGGCTCACATGTCCGGTCTCCATCGTAGGAACCAATTGGCACCACATCGACGAGCGTGCAGGTGGCGACGACGGCACCGAGGGGGTATCGCTTTGACCAGTGAGCAGCGAGGAGCGCGGCGTGTATCGCCGACACGAGGGCGAGGGGCATCGGCTCGGCCTTTCGTACGACCTTCGCTGCGTGGATCGCCAGCGGCCCCCGGTACTTCGTAGCCCAAGAGCGCGTCTCGACCCGCTTCGCGCCGATGGCGACGAGGGTCGCCCACGGCTGGTGGAGGGTGAGAGCTTTCACGACACGCGCTCCGGCATCTCGTCCCACGTCCGGTCGTCGAGTTCCCGACCGGCGGCCTTCTTGCCGGCGCGGACGAAGTAGTCACCATGCGCGAGCGTCTCCGGTGCCCGTTCGCGGAGGTCAGGGGCAACAGGGATGCTCGGTTCATTCGCGGGTAGCCACTCTCCCCACTGCTTGAAGAAGAACGGCACGCCGGCGGCGACGCACTGGTCACGGAGCGAGCGAGCCCAGTCGGGGTGCATCGGGCGCGCGCCAGGACCAGACTCCCCGCCGACGATCACCCAGTCGACGCCCTCGGCTCGCCCTCCCCGACGCCAACACCGGCAGTTGGCCTGCCCACTCGCGCTGGTCGGATCGGGAACGAGCCCGATGCCACCGCATCTTCCGCAGGGCGTCCCCAGCCACCCGGCCAGATCGACTGGCCCCAGCAGCGGTTCGCACGATAGGAACCGCACCGCCGCCGGGGTCTCCAGCAGCTTCGGGATCCGCACGTCGGCCCAGTGCTGGTTCTCGACGGAGGCGCCGAGCCAGACGTTGGGGAGAGGCCAGGGGAGTTCGCTGGGCGCGTCGTACCCACGGGCCCAGAACATCGCGCTTGCCACGTGCCGTGCGAGCCAGTCCTTCCCGAGTATCGAGACCATGCGCCCCGGTCGCTTTGTGAGCACCTGGAACGTGTGCCGTGGTGCCATCGCCATAACCGCGAACACTTTGGCGACGAAGTCGACGTCGACCGAGTCGTGGAACAGGTCGCTCATCGAGTTCACGAACACCGTGCGGGGCTTGCGCCAGCGAAGGGGCAGGTCTAGACGCTCGGGGTGGAACGTCACCGTATCGAACGAGCCGAGGCCGTGGAACCGCTCGTGGATGCGCTTTGCGTAGCAGTGGTCGCAGCCCTCGGAGACAGGGGTGCACCCGGTGACAGGGTTCCAGACCTCGCCCTTGGAGCTATCGGGATTCCGCACCCACTCGATCTTGGTCATCTCTCCTCCAGGAACAGCACCGGCAGGGCGACCACCCAGCCGGAGGACGGGTAGTCGATGAGGCCGAGTGACCTGAGCGCGCCCAGGTTGTTCGTGTACCCACTCGACGTCGGCGACTGGTCGGCTCGCTCGGCGAGTTCCGCCTTGCCCAGCTCCTGGGGATAGACCGCGATCAGCGCGCGGAGGATGCGACCCTGAGACTTGGGCAGGCGTGCCAGGGCCGACCGTTGCAGCGCCTCCGTGGTCGGCGGCAGCTCCGGCACCGCGGCGACAGAGCGACCGGCCTCGGTCAGGGTCACCATTCCCGGGAGCGGGTAGTCGATCAGGCCCGCCGAGCGCAGGGCGCCGAGGTTGTTCGTGTAGCCGCTCGAGCGCGGGCTCTGCTCCGCCAGGAGCGCGAGCTGGGTCTTCTTGGCCTCGGGTATTCCGACGGAATCAAGCCACGCGAGGGCGTCGAGGATGCGCTGCTGTGACGAGCTCGGGCGGAAGTCGCCGGCGGCGGAGGCGGTCGGCTCGTCAGGGCTTCGCCCATCTCTGCCTGTTCCCGGAGCGCGTCCGCCCCGGTCTGGCCGTCCGACGGACGCCCCCGCCTTAGTAGCCGGCGACTTCGAGCGGGGAGCTGGGATCGAACCAGCGTCTGCCGGTCGGCGACCGGCCGTGTCCTCCCCGCGAACGGCACGAGCCGCCCGCGTCGTCGACACTGCCCCCGCGGCTACTGCATCCTCCAGATCCGACAGGATCGAGGCGAGCGGTCCTATGACTGGCTCAAGCCCCTCCTGCACCGAAGTCGCCGCCGCCTCGAAGCGATCCAGGGCCGCCCATACCGAGCGCTGGAGATTCTCGAGATCCTGGAGATTCTCGGGGGTGAGTACCGGGACCTCGACCGGGACCTCGACCGTTTCGACCGACTTGGACGCCGAGGCCTCCAGCTCACGGATTCGGCCCTGAAGTCTGCGAATCTTGCCCTGCAGTTCCCTCGGGTCGGTCTCCTTGGCGCGCTCGATCGTGTCGGCCATGCGCTTCTGGAGCGAGCCGAGGTCGACGTCGGCGAGACTCGCCGGCGGGCGCCTTCCCTTCACGTCCTTCGGCGTCGCGGCGGAGTCAAACGTCGATCGCCGGCGGATCTGCACCCGCTCGAGTTGCCCGAGCCAGTGAGGCGACCAGACCCACGCCTCGCCGTCCTTCAGCGACGGCAGGGACTCGAGGAGCTCCTTCGCCTGGCCGTGGTACTCGACCCATCCCTCGATCGCCTTGCGGTCCTGCGGCGACGTCGTCCGCATCGCGATCAGCGTCTCGATCTGGGTGAGCAGGTTCTTGTTGAGCGCTGCCGATCGCTGGGAGATCATCGTGATCCCGAGCCCTCGAGCGCGGCCGCGGCGGACGATGTTCTCGAAGGACCGGAGCAGCCTCGCCTGCTCGCGCATCGGTCGCTGGGGCGCGTAGTCGTCGGCCTCCTCGAGGAACAGATGCAGCGGATCCTCGTTCCGCCGGTACAGGCGCTCGGCGAAGTCCACGAGGAAGCGGATCTTCTCCCCCTCGGAGAACTCCGAGACGTCCAAGACGCAGGACAGGCGCTCGTCGACGATGACGTCCGCGATCAGCTGGCCGCCGGTCTTCTCGAGCGGGACGTCGCCGCGGCGACCGCCGAAGATCGGAAGGGCGAGGCCGGGGCCCTTCCCATCGGAGGAGGAGCGAAGGCCCCACCACGCGCCGACCGGATCCACGACGACGAACGGCAGGCCGGCGGCGAACATCTCCTCGGCCATCACGGTCGCCGTGTTCGTCTTGCTGGCGCCCCGGACCGCCAGGACGCCGAAGGTCTGGGTCACCGCCTCCGGCGGAAGAGACAGCCCGGGCGAAATGCGGAGAGTGCTCATCCGACTTGCTCTGACGCGCCCGCCGCCATCCCCCCCGCGATTGCCGGGACCGTCCGCGTCAGCCACGCCCCGGGGTTGCGGATCTGGTCGGGCTCGTCCGCGGCCTGCTGGAGGGCCGTCAGAAGCGCGCCCGGCGAGGACACGTACAGTCGGCGCAACGTTGCCCGGTCTCTCGAGTCGGTCACTAACTGCGCCCACGCGCCCGAGCGCTCGGCGAGCCTGCCCAGGAGGTACCGGCAGGTCGAGTCCGAGACCTCCTCGGGCACCGAAGCGACCAGGTCCGCGAGTAGCCGTGCGCCTTGTGGTGCAGGGTTTTCCACAAGCTCTGCATCATCCACGGCACGTACGTAGTTCTCTTCTGAAGATCTTGGGGTATGGGGGGCCGGTGGGCCGGCCACTTTGGCCGGTGGGCCGGCCACCTGTGCCCCTATGAGGCCCTCGATGCGGAGGTTGTCCACAGCCTCACGGCCGCGACTGTCCACAGGGTCCCGTCCGTCGTCGTCGTTTGACGAGAACCGTCTGTGGACCTCCGATACGAGGGGGATGGAGATGATGCCGGTCAGGTCCTGAGAGATCAGGGCCGCTTGCCTGAGCCGTGAGATGTGGTCCTGGAGCGTCGCGCGCGGGACGTGAACGACGCGGCGTGCGAGGTATCGCTGGGAGAGCGGGCGTAGGCGGTCGTCCACGAGGGCACCCCGTAGGGGTTCGCGGTGTCGTGCGGCGCCGAACAGGAGCAGGTAGGTCGCGCGGAGCTCGTGGGCAGTGTGACGAAGGGCTGGCTCGACCCCGAAGACGTCGCTCGGAAGCTTCACCCAGAGCATCATGCGACCCTCTGTCGAGTCCGCCGGCGTCGTAGGTACTCGGCCTCCCGGTCGTCGGGGACGTGGAGGTGTGTACAGACTTCGCGGACCCGGGCATCCTCGTGCCAGGCCTCGGCGTGCACCCGCTCCACGGCGCGGGCGGTGCTTGCCCGGACGAGATCCTTCCGGATCTGGAGGCCCGGCCGGGACCCCTTGCGGATCCGGGCGCCCGAGCTCGGCGTGACCGCCACGGCGACCTGGTATTTGCGCCAGCCGGCGCGCAGCAGGCAGCCGATCAGTTCCCACGTCGGGTCGGCTGGGACCTTCTGAGCGCCTACCGCATCGGAGAATCCAACGGCGAGGATCCGCTCCGCCGTCGCCCGTCGCGTGCGGGTGATCGCGGGTCCACCGCTCGGGTAGCCGAGCATCCGTTGGAGGACCGAGTAGGAGACACCTGAGACCGCCGAGATGGTCTTGGGCCCGATCCCGTTGCGCTGCAGCCACCCGATGTGCTTGACGACGTCGCCTGTGGGGATCAGCTGGTAGGGGCTCCCCTCGACGTCGCGCGCGTTCAGCTTGCGGGCTAGGGTGTGGGCCTCTTCGCGATCGGCCGTACAGAGGGCCTCTTCGCGCGTCTCGACGTGACGGACGCGGTAGCGATGGCCACCCTCTCGCGTGGTCCCACCCGCGTGAACCCTCCAGATCGGATGCCGCCCCTCCATCCGCTCGGCGTGCCTGCGTGAGTGGGCGACCCGGCACGGGAAGCACTGGCAACGCCCGAGGACGTAGCGCGCCTCGGTCCCGTGCGGGTAGCGCTCGCGCGCCTCGGCGATGGACGGCAGATGGCGTAGGGGATGCCGGGCCAAGCGGCGGTGGGAAACCTGCAGAGCGCTCACCGCGACCCGGATGCGGTCCCAGCGGTCGTCGAGGTCGTCGACCTGAGAGGCGAGTCCCTGGAGGCTCAAGCACGGCCCTCCTGCAGGCAGGCCGAGCAGAGCTCGCCGAGCATCCTCGGGTCGGGAACCCAGATGCACCCGCCAGGGCAGGGAGTCAGGTCGTCACAGCCGCACACGCGACACGTGGGCAGATCGTCCCCTAGTACGTCGAGGAGCTCCTCGGGCGTCACGCCGCGCCTCTCTTCCGGTGGGCCAAGGTCCGCCGCGCCGTCTGCTCGCCCCGGCGGTCCTGCTCGATCGCCCAGCCATACAGCGCCGTGGCGCCGGCGAGCGCCAGGATCACGACGGCGATCAGGACGACGCTCATGACGGCGCCGCCGGCGGGGGCCCGTAGCAGGAGACATGCGTGCCCGGGCAGTTCTCAGGCGGCTCCTTGTGGAATCCGTCTGCGAGGTGGGCGTAGGGATGGTCGTGGGGTATGTGGCACCACCATCCGAGCAGGATGACGGCCTCGCGAGTTCGCCACTCTCCCTGGGGGAGCGGGCGGTGGATCGCGCACCACTTCATCCCAGGTGGGGGCTTGCGGGATGACTCGCGCGCGTGCTCCTCGCAGGCGTAGACCTCGTCGTCGGCGCACCAGCTGATGTCGTCCTTGCCGTAGGCGCTGCTCGCGGGGTTGGTCCGCGCGTTCTCGAGCACGAACGTGACCCGCCGCATCGCGTCCTTCCCGCAGACCTCGCAGGGACGAGGTACGTACTCCTGGAGCCGGAAGTCGCCGAGTTC
>Ga0299912_10004279_pt1 | contig 11690 bp, 8 predicted proteins | sample RVTome_2_FD_207667 | JGI IMG/M metagenome (GOLD analysis project Ga0299912, IMG submission 207667) | Soil microbial communities from uranium-contaminated site in the Upper Colorado River Basin, Wyoming, United States - RVT95D214 (version 2) ... | reverse complement strand
CCGGCCTGTCCTATATCACGAGCGCGTTTCGGGGCGGCTGGCATGCCGTCGCCGCCAGCAAGGGGGCCCTGGTCGTCGGGTTGCCGGGTCTCAAGGCCCTGGCCGCGGAGAACGGCGTGTTTCTCAAGTTCAGCGGAGCCACCGCGGCCGCCCTGCCGACCCTCGATGTCGGCCTCTTCTCCCTCGCCGGCGCCCGGATCGAAGGCATCCAGGGCATCCTCAACGGAACGTCGAACTACATTTTGACCCGCATGGGCGAGGGTTTGGACTATGGGGAGGCGCTCAAGGAAGCCCAGGACAAGGGGATCGCCGAGCCCAATCCGGCCCACGATGTCGAAGGCTGGGACACGGCCGGCAAGATCCTGCTCATCACCAACGCCTGCCTCGACACGGAGTACGTGCTGAAGGATGTCCAGGTGCGGGGCATCGCCGGCCTCGCCGTCGATTTCGTCCGGACCGCCCGGAGGGAAGGACGGTCCGTCAAGCTTTTGGCCACGGCCGCTCCCGGGAGAAAGGGCGGGCGATGGAGCTTGGATGTCAGGCCGTCGCTCATCGATGCGACCGATCCGCTCGCCCACGTCGACGGGACGGAGAAAGGCATCACCTTCCTCACGGATTCCATGGGCTCCGTGACCGTGACCGGAGGCCGGTCCAACCCCCGCGGCGCCGCCGCCGCCCTGCTCAAGGACATCATCAATATCTATCGGCCACCGTTCTAGAGTCGTCTGTCGCCTATCCCTCGTAGCGACAATTCTGTCCTGTACTGAGGATGTTGGCGCAGGGGCTTTTCAGAAAAGGCCGCTGAATATAAGGGTCGAGGGTGTCGTCTACGTCCGCTGCGGCCTTCTGAGCGGCGCGTTGACCAAACGCTTCTTTTTTGATAACGTTAGCTTCTTCAGAATCTGTTCGATATCCGGACCGGAGGAACGGAGAGGTGTCCGAGTGGTTTAAGGAGCACGCTTGGAAAGCGTGTGTGCGCCGTAAGGTGTACCGCGGGTTCGAATCCCGCCCTCTCCGCCATTAGCGTGGCGAAAGAGAAAGGGAGTCATGACATGGACAGCAAAGACCTCATCCTCGTAGAAGACCTCTACGGAGCCCACAACTACCATCCCCTCGACGTCGTCATCAGCAAGGCCCAGGGGATCTGGATGCGCGACGTCGAAGGCCGCAAGTACCTGGATTTTCTGAGCGCCTACTCCGCCGTCAACCAGGGCCACCGGCATCCCCGCATCGTCCGCGCCCTCTTCGACCAGGCCCGGAGGCTGACCCTGACCTCGAGGGCCTTCCGCAACGACCAGTGGCCCATGCTGGCCAAAGAGGTCTGCGAGATGACGGGCTACTCCATGGTCCTGCCCATGAACTCGGGCGCCGAGGCGGTCGAAACCGCCGTCAAGACGGCCCGCAAGTGGGCCTACCAGAAAAAGGGCGTCCCCCGGGACAAGGCCGAGATCATCGCCTGCGCCAACAATTTCCACGGCCGGACCGTAACCCTCGTCAGCTTTTCGACCGAACCCCTCTATCGGAACGAGTTCGGCCCCTTCACGCCGGGTTTCACCATCATCCCCTTCGGGGACGCCGACGCCCTGGAGAAAGCGATCACCCCGAACACGGCCGCCTTTATCGTCGAGCCCGTCCAGGCCGAAGCCGGGATCCTCATCCCGCCCGACGGTTTCCTCAAAAGAGCCGCCGAGATCTGCAAGTCAAACAATGTCCTCTTCATCGCCGACGAGATCCAGACGGGGCTCGGACGGACGGGAAAGCTTTTCGGCTGCGACCACGAGGGCGTCCGGCCCGACATGGTCGTCATCGGCAAGTCCCTGGGCGGCGGGTGCTACCCCGTCTCCGCGGTCCTGGCCGACCGGGAGATCCTCGACGTCTTCAAGCCAGGGGAGCACGGCTCGACCTTCGGGGGCAATCCCCTCGGCTGCGCGGTGGCCAGAGAAAGCCTCCGGGTCATACGGGAGGAAAAGCTCGTCGAGAACGCGGCCGAGCGTGGCCGGTCCTTCATGGAGAAGCTGCGCAAGGTCCGCAGCCGCCACATCAAGGAGATCCGCGGCCGGGGACTTCTCATCGGCATCGAGCTCCATCCGGCGGCCGGCGGGGCCCGGCGTTTCTGCGAAGAGCTGATGAAGGAAGGCCTTCTCTGCAAGGAAACCCACGACAACGTTCTCCGCTTGGCGCCGCCCCTGATAATCAGGGAGAAGGACCTCAACTGGGCCCTCAAGCGAATCAAGGCCGTCTTCAAGAGGTTGGCCTGAGCCGGGCGGCCGGAATCGGTTGTCCGTTTTTTAGGACAAACCGCCCCGTGGCGGCCTTTTGAACTGCCTGGAATAGGCTTGGCATATTCCTTGCAATTCCACGGTACAGGAGGATGGAGATGAAAAAAACCATAGGTTTCCTGATCTTCGTCTTGTTGTTTGGAGCGGCCTGCATCAGGTACGTTCCTTACGGCGACTCCGGACGCAGCTATCCGCGAGAGAGCCCCTACGATCGGGACTACGGACGCTACGACGACCTGGACAGTTCGTATTTCTTTGACCACCTCCAGCCGTACGGGATATGGGTGTCCTTCCGTCCCTATGGGTACGTTTGGATCCCCGGCAACGTCGGCTATAAGTGGCGCCCCTATTCCCACGGGCATTGGGCCTTCACGGACTACGGGTGGACCTGGGTTTCTCTCGAGCGCTGGGGCTGGATCGCCTACCACTATGGCCGCTGGGGCTGGGACCGGGGGCTGGGCTGGTTCTGGGTCCCCGACGTCGTCTGGGGCCCGGCCTGGGTGGCCTGGAGATGGGGCGACGCGCACATCGGCTGGGCGCCCCTCCCGCCCGGCGGGGATTTCATTCCGGGACGCGGCTTCGGCCGGCGCCAGTGGGACATCCCCGGTCATTACTGGAATTTCGTCCGCGGCCGGGATTTCCTGGACCGGGACCTCGATCGTTGGATCCTGCCTGAAGAACGGAGCCTCACGATCATCAACCAAACCGAATTCGACGTCAACTTGAACGTCCGCGACAGGCGGGTGGTCAATGACGGCGTCGACGTCGAGCACGTCCGCCGGCTGACCAACCGGGCGGTCGAAAAATACTCGCTGAAAGAGGCGCCTCGCGCGGGCGAGGACCGGCAGGAAGGCCGCGACCTGGTCATCTTCAAGCCCGAGATCAAGCGAAACGAAACGGCCCGGCCGAAGCAAGTCATCGAACAGGACCAGGCCGTGCAGCGGCTCGACGACGAGCAGAGAGGACGCATCTATCGGCGCGTTGCCCGGGACGAGAACCAAGCCCTGCGCGAGGACCACGACCAGGAAAGACGGCTGATGCGGGAGAGCCAGGAGACCGAGATCAACGAGGTCCGGCGGAAGGCCGACGTAGAAAAAGCGAAGGTCCAGAACTCCACCGAAAAGCAGAAGGTCGACGAACAGGTCAAGTCGCGGGTCGCCGAGTTGAAGAAAAAGCACGAGGAAGAGAAGGCCCAAATGACCCAGCGGCAGAAGGCCGAGGAAGAGAAGACGAAGAAAGCGCCTGTCCGGAAGAAGATCGACAAGAACTAGGACGTACGCCGCGCCCTGACCGTTGCGGCGAGCGCGGCCGCCAGAACGACCGCCCCTCCCGAGACCGTTCTCAGGGAGGGGCTTTCTTTGAGGAAGACCAGGGCGAGAAGGATGCCGTAAACCGGTTCGAGCGAGCTCAGGACGCTCGCCGTCCTGGCCCCGACGCGCTTCATCCCGTCGATGAACAGGGTGTGGGCGGCCGCCGTGCAGAAAACGCCGAGGACGGCGACGAGCACCCAGTCCCGTCCGGAGAAAGGGAGGCCGGTGCGAAAGACGACGGGAAGCAGGAAGAGGGCGGCGAAGAGGTCCTGGTGGAAGGCCACGGCCAGGCTCGAATGGCGCGAAGCCAGGATCCTGTTGAGAACGGACAAAAGGGAAAAAGACAGGCCGGCCCCGAGGCCCCAGAGGACGCCCCGGACGACGGCGTCGGAAGGGTCGAAGCCGGGGACGATCAGGCCTATGCCCAGGACGCAGAGAAGGGCGTAGACGAGGCTCGCCGGGTCCCATCGTTCCCGCGTTAAAAGCGGCTCCAGGAACGCGGTAAAGACCGGGAAGCTCGAATAGGCCAGGAGACCGACGGCGACGGAGGAGACCTGGACGGACTTGAAGAACATCGTCCAGTGGGCGGCGAGGACGAAGCCGCAGGCGAGGAGGAGGACGACATCCCGCCGCGGCGAGACGCGGAACGAGCGCCCCCCGAGGGCCATGACCGCGGCCAGGGTCAGGGAGGCGAAGAGGACGCGGCCGAAGACGATCAGGACCGGGGACAGGGCCAGCCATTTACCGAACAATCCCGGGAAGCCGAACAGGAAGACGGCCAGGTGGATCTCGAGGAGACTGCGGGAACGCGCCTGCACGGGGTCATTATATTCCTTTTCCTTGATATTTAGCCGATTTGTGTTAAGATAATCTTTACTTTTTAGGGGAAACATCGGTTTTCCTCCCGTGGACGGACGGCCGAAACCCATGTCTTACGAGATATTCGCGCGGAAATACAGACCTTGGATGTTCGAGGAAGTCGTCGGACAGCTGTCCGTCGTCAGGACCATCCAGAACGCTATCGCCACCGGCCGCATCGCCCAGGCCTATCTTTTCTCCGGTGTGCGGGGCACGGGCAAGACAACGGTCGCCCGTATTCTGGCCAAATCCCTGAACTGCCTCAACGGCCCCACGGCCCATCCCTGCGCCGACAGGGACCATCCCTGCCAGTTCTGCAAGGCCATCCACGAAGGCAGCGCCATCGACGTCCTGGAGATCGACGGCGCCTCCAACCGTCAGGTCGACGACATCGAGCCGATCCGTGAGATGGTCAAGTACAAACCCGTCTACACCCGTTACAAGATCCTCATCATCGACGAAGTCCACATGCTCTCGACGCACGCCTTTAACGCCCTTCTCAAAACCCTGGAGGAGCCGCCGCCGAACACGGTCTTCGTCTTCGCGACGACGGAATTCAACAAGGTCCCGGCGACCATCGTTTCCCGCTGTCAGCACTTCGAGTTCCGCAAGATCTCCCACAAGGACATCATCAACCACCTCATGGAGATCGCGCAGAAGGAGGCAATCACCATCACTCCCGCCGGCCTGGCCATGATCGCCGAAGCGGCCGACGGGAGCATGCGGGACGCCCAAAGCCTCCTCGACCAGGCCGTGGCCTTCAGCGGCGAGAACATCGGCGACGAGGACCTCAAGACGATCCTCGGGACGATCGGTCCGGACGTGCTCTTCCGGTTCTCGACGGCCGTCCTCGATGAAAAGCCGGAGGACGTTTTCCCGCTGGTCGAGAGCGTCGTCGCCGCCGGCTACGACCTGCGTTTTGTCTTCGGCAAGCTCATCGAGCATTTCCGGGCCCTTCTCCTGGTCCGGTCCGTCGAAAAGCCCGGGGACCTGCTGCTCGCGAGCGCCGAGGGTCTCCAGGCCTTGCGCGTCGAGGCCGCCAAGGCCACGGTCGAGGACCTCCTCCGCTACCTCCTCGCCCTTCAACAGGCGGAGCCGGGCTTGAAGTACTCGGCCCTGCCGCGGATCTACTTCGAAGCCTTCCTCATCAAGCTTTGCCACTTCCGCAAGATCGTTCCCCTCGGGGAGCTCATCCGGGACGTGGAATCGCTCAATAAGGACCCCCAGCGGACGCCGCCGAAGCCCCCCGGGCCCTCGCCGTCGCGCAGCGCTCCGGCGGGCGGAACGGTCCGTCCGGGTCCGGCCGGCAGCCCTTCGCCCGCGCCCCCGGCCGCCCCCATGCCGGCCGCCCCGGCCCAGAAGGACGTCTTCGGCCGCGTCCTCGAAAAGCTGGCCGCGGACCGGGCCCCGCTGGCGGCCCTCCTGGCCCAGTATTCGTCCGTCATGGTCAAGGACAACGTCCTCGAGGTCTTTTTCGGCAGCGGCCGGGGATTCTTCGTCACCAGTATCCAGGAAAAGGACATCCGCGCGGTCGAGCGGGCCGCCTCGGAGGTGCTGGGCCGGGAAACAAAGATCCGCTTCGCCGAGGAGAACATCGCGGATGGCGGCCCCATCCGCCCCGGACGGGAGCTCGAAACGGCCCTCAAGGATCCGGCCGTGCAATTCTTCATGAACACGTTCAAGGCCCAAGTCCTTTCGGCGGACCCCATCCAGGCCTCGCGCGACGCCGGGCCCAAGGGGCGCGGTCCCACGGAGAGCGGAATATGAAAAACGTCATGGACCTCCAGAAGATGCTCAAGTCGGCCAAAGAGATGCAGGACCGGCTCCAGCAGGAGCTCGCCGTCCTGCGCGTCGAAGGGTCGAGCGGCGGCGGCATGGTCAACGTCGTCCTCGACGGGCAGTCCATCCGCATCGAGCCGGAGGTCGCCAACCGGGACGAGGTGGAGATGCTCCAGGACCTCATCGTCGCCGCCTTCAACGACGCGGCGGCCAAGGTCGACGAGGCCCTGGCTCAAAAGCTCGGCGGCCTCGGCGGCGGACTGAAGATCCCGGGATTGTTCTGATGTTCGAGTACGCCCAGCCCCTGCGCGACCTCATCGAGGAGCTGCGGCACATCCCCGGCATCGGGGCCAAGACCGCCCAGCGCATCGCCTTCTATTTCCTCGGGCTCCCGATCGAGGACGCCGACCGTCTGGCCGAGGCCATCCGGGAGGCCAAGAGGAAGATCTTCTATTGCGCCTGCTGCAACAATATCACCCACGTCGATCCCTGTCTGATCTGTTCCGACGCCCACAGGTCCGACGAGTCCCTGTGCATCGTCGAGGAGCCGTTCAACATCTCCTCGATCGAGAGGACGGGCGCCTACAACGGCCGCTACCATGTCCTCCTGGGCGCCCTTTCGCCGCTCAAGGGCCGCGGGCCCGACGAGCTCCGGCTGGGCAAACTCGTCAAGCGGGTCGAGGAGGGCGCGTTCAAGGAGATCATCATCGCTACGAACCCGACGGTCGAAGGGGAGGCTACGGCCCTCTACCTCCTCCGCGTGCTCAAGGATTTCGATATCCGGATCACCCGGTTGGCCATGGGCCTTCCGGTGGGCTCCGACCTCGATTTCGCCGACCAGGTGACCATCAAGAAGGCCCTGGAGGGAAGAACCGAACTCAAAGATTAGCTCCGAGGCGTCGGCCGGCAATCAAGATATTCCAAGATCCATAAGGAGTCATTCATGAAGAAGAATATGGAGACCATCGACGGGAACACGGCGGCGACCCACGTCGCCTACGCGTATTCCGAAGTGGCGGCCATCTACCCCATCACCCCCTCCTCGACGATGGGAGAGCTCGCCGACGAGTGGTCCGCCCATGGCCGGAAGAACATTTTCGGCCAGCGGGTGGACGTCATCGAGATGCAGTCCGAGGGCGGCGCCTCCGGCGCGGTCCACGGTTCTCTTTCGGCCGGCGCCCTGACGACGACCTTCACGGCATCCCAGGGCCTGATGCTCATGCTGCCCAACATGCACAAGATCGCCGGCGAGATGCTGCCGACGGTCTTCCTGGTTTCCGCGCGCTCGCTGGCCTGCCAGTCCCTGTCGATCTTCGGCGATCATAGCGACGTCATGGCCGCCCGCAACACGGGCTTCGCCATGACCTGCGCCGGCTCCGTCCAGGAAGCCCAGGACCTGGCCATCGTCGCCCACCTGGCCACCCTGCGCAGCAAGATCCCCTTCCTCCACTTCTTCGACGGCTTCCGGACCTCCAACGTCGTCGAGAAGGTCGACCTTGTCTCCTACGAGACGCTGGTCGAGCTTTTCGAACCCCGGTACCTCGAGGACTTTCGGAAACGTTGCCTCAACCCGGAGCGCCCGATGTTGAAGGTCGGCCAACAGAACCCGGACGTCTACTTCCAGGGGCGCGAGACCGTCAACAAGTATTATGCCGAGTGCCCCGGGATCGTCCAGCACTACATGGATAAGGTGGCCAAGGCCATCGGCCGGCAATACCACCTGTTCGACTACATCGGCGCCCCCGACGCCGACAAGATCATCATCATGATGGGCTCGGGCGCCGAGACGGCCGAAGAGACGATCAATTATATGAACGGGCGCGGCGCCAAGCTCGGCTTGATCAAGGTCCGCCTCTACCGGCCTTTCGACGCGGCCGCCCTGGCCGCGGCCCTGCCGGCCTCGGCGAAGAAGGTTGCCGTTCTCGACCGGACCAAGGAGCCCGGCTCGATCGGCGAGCCGCTCTACCTCGACGTCGCGGTGGCTCTGGCCGGCCGGCCGGTCAAGGTCATTGGCGGCCGCTACGGCCTGTCCTCCAAGGAGTTCACACCGGCCATGGTCAAGGCCGTCTATGACCACCTCGACGGCAAGGCCACGCACGGCTTCACCGTGGGCATCACGGATGACCTCACCCACACCTCGATCCCCGTCGGCCCGATCCTCGACACCGAGCTCCCGGGCACGGTCCGCTGCAAGTTCTACGGCTACGGCTCGGACGGGACGGTCGGCGCCAACAAGAATTCGATCAAGATCATCGCCGACAACACGGACATGTACGGCCAGGGGTATTTCCAGTATGACTCGAAAAAATCGGGCGGCGTCACCATCTCCCACCTCCGCTTCGGCAAGAGTCCCATCCAATCGCAATACTTCCTCAACACCGTCGATTTCGTCGCCCTCCACAAGCCGTCCTACATCGGCCGCATGGACATCCTCGAAGGCATCCGCGAGGGCGGGACCTTCCTCATCAATTCCGACTGGAAAGGGGACGAGGTCTTCGAAAACCTGACCGAGGACATGCAGAGGACGATCATCGACAAGAAGGTCAAGGTCTACACCATCGACGCCCTGAAGATCGCCGGCGAGCTCGGGCTGGGCTTGCGCCTCAATTCCATCATGCAGGCCTGCTTCTTCAAGCTGTCGGGCGTCCTGCCCGAGGCCGAGGCCATCGCCCTGATCAAGAAGGCCATCGAGAAGACCTACGGCCGCAAGGGCGAAGAGGTCGTCCAGATGAACTGGGACGCCGTCGACCGGGCCGCTTCTGGCCTCGAAGCGGTGCCCGTCCCGGCCAAGATCACCAAGTCAGCCCCGGTCACGAAGATCGTCCCCGACGACGCCAGCGCCTACGCCAAGGAGGTCATCGACCCGGTCACCCGGTTCAAGGGCGACCTCCTGCCCGTCTCCAAGATGCCCCTCGACGGGGCCGTGCCCACGGCCACGGCGCGCCTGGAGAAGCGCGGAATCGCCGTCGAATGCCCGAAGTGGATCCCTGAGAACTGCACGCAGTGCAACCAGTGCTCCTTCGTCTGCCCCCACGCCTCGATCCGGGCCAAGCAGATCGCGCCGGCCGACCTCGCGAAGGCTCCCGAGGGGTTCACGGTCCTCAAATCCAACACCAAGAACGATAGGGGCCTCCAGTACCGCGTCCAGTGCTATGTCGAGGACTGCGTCGGCTGCGGCTCCTGCGCGGAGGTTTGCCCGGCCAAGAACAAGGCCCTGGTCATGACTCCGATCGCGGAGCTCCGCGCCGCGGGCGAAACCAAGAAGGCCGAGTTCTTCGACATGCTCCCCGACAACGTCGTCGACGGCATCAAGACGGATTCACTCAAGGGCAGCCAGTTCCTGAGGCCGCTTTTCGAATTTAGCGGCGCCTGCGCCGGCTGCGGCGAGACGCCCTACGTCAAACTGGCCACCCAGCTCTATGGCGACCGGATGATCATCGCCAACGCCACCGGCTGTTCCTCGATCTACGGCGGCACGTTCCCGACCTCCCCCTACTGCGTCAACGTCGAGGGCAAGGGACCCGCGTGGGGCAACTCGCTTTTCGAGGACAACGCCGAGTACGGCTTCGGCATGCGCCTGGCCGTCGACGCCAACCGGCGCTTGCTGGCCGCTTCGATCGACGCCGCCCAGGCGGCGGGCACGACGCCCGAGCTCGCCGACGCCCTGGTCAAGATGAAGGGCGCCTGGACGTCGACCGGCGAGGAGGCCAAGTCCGCGGCCAAGGCCGTCCAAGCCGCCCTGCCGGCGGCCCTGGACAAGGCCAACGGGGCCAAGCCCTACCTCGTCAAGATCGCCGAGCTCAAGGATTTCCTGGTCGAGAAGAGCGTCTGGTGCATCGGCGGCGACGGCTGGGCCTACGACATCGGCTACGGCGGGCTAGACCATGTCCTGGCCATGAACCGCAAGGTCAATGTCCTCGTTCTCGACACCGAGGTCTACTCCAACACGGGAGGACAGGCGTCCAAATCCACGCCGACCGGCTCCGTGGCCAAGTTCGCCTCGTCCGGCAAGAAGACCGCCAAGAAGGATCTCGGCCGGATGGTCATGACTTACGGCTATGTCTACGTCGCCTCGGTCGCCATGGGGGCCAACATGAACCAGTGCCTCAAGGCCTTCCTCGAGGCCGAGGCCTACCCCGGCCCGTCGATCATCATCGCCTATTCGCCCTGCATCACCCACGGCATCGACATGAGCAAGGCCCAGGCCGAACAGAAGCTGGCGGTGGACACGGGCTACTGGATCCTCTACCGCTTCAACCCCCTGCTGGCCAAGGAGGGCAAGAATCCGCTCCAGCTCGACTCCCGCGAGCCCAAGCTCGAATACGACGCGTTCCTCAAGAACGAGGTCCGCTACAAGACTCTCGTCCAGCAGTATCCGGAGATCGCCAAGGAGCTGTTCGCCCGCGCCGCCGAGGAGTCGAAGAAGCGCTTCGAATCCTACAAGAAGATGGCAGAATAGTACCCCGGCTCAGGCTATATAACCGGGGCAGAGAACCGATAAGGAGGCCCGCCCATGAACAAACACGTCAGAGCTTCCCTCGCGCTCCTATTGCTTGCCGGAGTTTTGACACTTTCGTCGTGCGCCGCGTTCGACCAGATGGCCTCGGCTCTGGCCAATCTGCAGCGGCTGAAGTTCAAGCTCTCGGGGGTCCGGGACTTCCGGCTCCTCGGGCTCGACATCAGCGGCAAGACCATGCTCAGCGAATTCAACGCGCTGGACGCCCTCCGCCTGGTCGAGGCCTACCGCTCGATGAAGTTGCCTGTCGATTTCATCGTGGACGTCCTGGCCGTCAATCCCAACGACGGCACGGGCGAGACGAGACAGACGACGAGCACGCTGACCGGCCTCGAGTGCCGGCTCCTCATCGATGGCCGGCCGACGATCGTCGGGAATATCGACAGCCCGATCGAGATCCCGGGGACGGGCCGGGAATCGGTCATCCCGCTCCGCCTCTCGTTCGATCTTTTCGAGTTCTTCGCCGGTGAGCAGTACGAGGACCTGATCCAGCTGGCCCTGGCGATCGGCGGGAAGAACCGGACGGCAACGCGCATCGCGCTCGACGCCCAGCCGACGGTCTCGACCCCGGCCGGACCTATCACCTATCCGGGCCGGGTGACGATCGTCAGCACCGAATTCCGTTAAGTATCTTTGCCTTCCGGAGTCCCGGGCCGGGGCCCGTTTTTGCCGTAGGACGGGAGAGTGTGCTAGAATCGACCGAAGAGGACGACACCGCGATGAAACCCGAGAGGAAGGCCAGGATCCTGGTCATCGACGACGAGGAGAACATCCGCAAGTCCCTGAAGATGATCCTCGAGTACGAGGGCTACGAATTCTTCGAAGCCGGGACCGGCGAGGACGGCCTGGAGATGCTCCGGGAAACGGTCGGCATCGACCTCATCCTCCTCGACATCAAGATGCCAGGGAAGAGCGGCCTGGAGGTCCTGGCCGAGCTCAAGCAGAGGC
>Ga0299912_10004278_pt1 | contig 11690 bp, 7 predicted proteins | sample RVTome_2_FD_207667 | JGI IMG/M metagenome (GOLD analysis project Ga0299912, IMG submission 207667) | Soil microbial communities from uranium-contaminated site in the Upper Colorado River Basin, Wyoming, United States - RVT95D214 (version 2) ... | reverse complement strand
CCCTGGGGAATTTTTTGACGATAAAGGAGATCTTAAAAACGTATCACCCAGAGGTGGTGCGCCTCTTCCTCCTCTCCCGCCACTACCGCAGTCCCATTGACTTTTCCAGCCAGGGCATGGAGGAGGCCCGCCAAAATCTGGAGCGGTTCTATCAGACCTTGGCAGGGATTGATCAGGCCCTTGGGAACGCAGCGGGGACAGGGAAACAGAAAGGAAAATCCGCACCAGAGGAAAAAACGGCCCTGCAAAAGGCAAAGGCATTCATAAAGAGCTTCGAACAGGCCATGGATGACGACTTCAACACCGCTGCTGCTCTAGCTCCCCTCTTTGAGCTGAGCCGTGATCTCAACCGGATCTTGCAAGGTCCTTCTGCCAAGGAAACGGAGATCCTGCGCCAGGGCAAAGAGGCCTTTGCTTTGGCAGGCAAGGTGTTAGGCATTTTTCAGCAAGACCCCTCTGCATTTCTTGAGCAAGAGCAACAGCGCAAGGCCAAGGCGCTCACCATCACCCCGGCCGAGATCGAGAAATTGATAGCGGAGCGCAATGACGCCCGCAGTAAAAAGAATTGGAAACGGGCAGACGAAATCAGAGATGACTTCGCCTCGCAGGGTATCGTCCTGGAGGATACCTCCAAAGGCACAACCTGGCGGGTAGAATAGTCCTCTCGATCAATAACAAAAAGGGCGGGGAAGCCCCCGCCCTGAGAAGTCACGTACAAACTATTTTTTTAGAGGCCGAACAAGACCGAGAGACCGCCGCCGATGGACCACTCGTCCCTGTCTTTGCTCATATCGATGAGTGTCGTTACGACCCCTGTATTGATAACGCTATCACCACTTCCTTTGAGGTGCACTTGCTGCCAGCCACCGTTGATAAAGGGCTCCAGGGTGATGGATTTAAACTTTATTGTCCCACCGATTGAGGCCCCTATTCCCCAGTGCAAGCCATCTGTGGACACGTCATCGGTAAAACCAGTGGCAAGGGGGGATACAAAGGAGGAAAACGTGTAGTCCTCCCTTACCCAGCCGATGAAGGGTGTAAGCCCCATGCGCAGGGTTACTGCATGGGAGAGCGCAAGCTCGCCTGCCAGCCTGAGCATGACCTGGCTTTCAAAGGAGGAAGGAAAGTCGGTGTAATCGTAGTCAACAAAACCGCCCGCTGTTGGGAACTGATTAAATTTAATCTCGTTTTTGCCCTGAAGGTAGTTGTAGTAGATCCCGGCAGCGATCCTGGCGCCTTTGGCAAGCTCTTTGTCCAGGCCGCCGCCTATCGTAATGTGCAGGCTTTGTTCATCGCTATTGTATGAGTAGGTGCCGGTTGCGAGACTTGGTCCGTCACCATCACGGCTCTTGTCCTGAAAGTCTATACTCACCAGGAAGGGAAGGGAGAGATCCTGTGACAGAGGGTAACGGGCCCACAAATCGCCCCCGAGGCGCCAGCCTGTCACATCGCCTCTTAGGCGAAAGCCGTCTACCAGTGTGCCGATGGGGGATTGAAGCTGATACTCATACGTATTATCTCCCGCGAAGAGAAAACCACCCTTGAGGGTTAACTCGACATCAAGCGGACCGACCTTGCCCTCGAGGGAGCCCTTGAGCAGGGCCTCCCAGTAGTGGGACTCATACGGCAACATAAAGGGGAAAAAGTCCCTCCAGCCTGCAAGACTCAAACCACCCTGGAAGGGATTTGTCCATAGATTTCGGAAACCACCAAAATCCTCATTGAAGATAATCTCCTGTTCCTCCTGGCGGTAGGCGAATTGGACCTCACCCCCGAGCTTTAAGCCGCCCACGGGAAGGCCGTAGAGGAGCCTCAAGGCAAAGTTGTCGAGATTACTTTTCAGATCATACCTATCATAGTAAAAGGTCGCCGGAGCAAAAAATTCCACTTGCTTCCCATCGTAGTCACCCCTTTTACCTGAATACTGGAAGAACAGCCCCATCCTCCCCGACCCCAGGGGGAAGGAACTCCCCAGTAGTGCCTCATGCCGGAGCTCATTCCCCGAGGTCTCCTTGGGAAAATTGCTCAAGAGGGCACCTGCAGGGGTGAAGAGGTCCAACTCATCGTCCCAGTTCAACACGCCGGTGTAAGTCAAGCGGTAGTCTCCGTAGAATCTCATCCCTTGTCCATTGGTGATCTTGGCCGGATGGATCAGGTAATCGGACTCATCCGCTACCAGGCCAAAGGGGTCTCCCATGCCTCCCATCCTCCCCTGCCATGCCTGCGCTAACCCTGCTAGGGAAAAGACCAACACCGGCAGGATTAGTAAGAAAAGCATCCTCTTGCCCATATTCCCCTCCTTTTCTTAATTTTTTTGATTAACCCAGCTTTTTCTTTAAAAAATCAGTATAACTCTAAAAAAAGGGGGGCGGGGATGTCAAGAGATTTTTGGGGAAAAGGGGTTGATCAGAGATCTCTATTCGATGGTAGAAGCAGGGTTGGTTCCGCCTTAGGGGGGCCTTTCCCATAAAAAAAAGGGCGGGGAAGCCCCCGCCCTGGGAAGTCACGTACATTAAGAGTTAGAGGTCGTACAGGATCGAGAAGCCCCCGCCGATAAACCAGGCACGGCGGTTCAAGTCCATCTCATAGAGATCTGTCAATCCCACGCTCGGCACATGATCACCATCTCCATCCAAGGCAAGCTCCTGATAGCCGGCGGCAATAAAGGGCTCCACGGTGAGACGCTTAAACCGCACCGTGCCTCCCACTGAGGCCCCGATGCCCCAGTGAGAGCCAGCTAAAGAGATGTTATACGTGTCGACAAAGGGAATGTTAGTATAGGTATACTTAAGGTCCTCCCGCACCCAGCCGTAGAAGCCGTTTACCCCTATCCGCAGAGTAACTGCAGGAGAGATCTCCCGTTCCCCTGCAAGGCCCAACCGGACCCGGTGCTCGGTGGCGGCGGGGTAATCACTATGGTCGTACGTCTGCCAGAATCCCGTCGGTGCCCACAATACCCGGAAGTCATCCTTCTGATCGAGGTAACTATAGTAAACCCCAGCGGCAATCCGTGTGCCTTTGACAAGCTCCTTGTCCACGCCGCCGCCTACTTCAATCTCAAAGCCCTTTTCCTCATTCTTGTATTCATAAGGGCCTGGCGTGCCACCGGTTCCGATCCCATCCCCATCCCTGGTCTTTTCCTGGTAATCGATCCGCACGAGCAGGGGCACCAACAGGGTATCGTTTACGGGATACCGAACCCAGAAATCGCCCCCGATGCGCCACCCATCCACACCCCCATCCAGGTCATAGGCATAGGGGACGGGTCCTATTACGGCTTCATACTTCAAATCATTGTCACCTCCAAAGATGAAGCCACCCCTGAGTGTGAACTCAAGATCAAGCGGGCCAACCTTTCCCTCCAGGGAGCCCTTGAACAGGGCCTCCCAGTACGAGGAGTCATAGGGAAACATGAAAGGGGAAAGGTTGCTATATGATTGGAGAGGTCCTTGATACTGGTTCAGATAAGTCTCAGACCCGCCAACTAATCGTTGCCACCCCGTCTCGTTTTCCTCCTGGCGATAGGCAAATTGGGCCTCAGCCCCCAACTTAAAGCTGCCTACTGGCAGGCCATAGAGGAGCCGCAAGGCGAAATTATCAAGCTCACTCCTGACGTCATACGCGGCAAGAGAAGGCGTTGCTAGCGTATATTCCTCCCCCTCATAATCCCCCCGCTTACCAGCATACTCGAACAAGAAGCCCATCCTCCCTGGCCCCAGGGGGAAGGCGGCGCCCAGGAGGGCGTCATGCTTGTACTCATCGCCTGAGCCGTTAAAATGGTTGTAATCAATGAGAGTGCCGGCGGTATTGAATACATCCAGATCATAATCCCAATCAGTTACACCCGTGTAAATGAATCGGTAGTTGCCGTAGAACTTGACCCCTTCACCTTTGGCGATCTTGGAGGGATGGATGAGGAAATCGGATTCATCTGCTACGAGACCATACGGGTCTCCCATACCCCCCATCCTCCCCTGCCAGCCATAGGATGTACCTGCCAGGGCAAGAACCAGCAGGGGGAGAAGCAGTAGAAGATATCCCTTTCTCATAATGCGCCTCCTTTGTTTATTTTTTGTTAGCTGATGCCCTTGCTCATCGAGAAAATCTTCCCTTGCATATCTTGATACAAGGTCTTTTGTCAAGAACAAAAAAAGAGCCTCGTTGTCCCCTGGGCAAAGCGGTCATGGGATGCTATCTTTCAATATGCAAGTCATTTTTGTGCTACAATAAATAAATCCACATGCTCGCGAGCTTGCCACTACACAAGGAGAGATTGGAATAGTCATGGCTCGTTTTAAGCTCGTATCATCATTCCACCCCACAGGGGATCAGCCGCAAGCCATCGACAAACTGGTCCAAGGGCTCAGGGAAGAAGCGCGCGATCAGGTCCTGCTCGGCGTCACCGGCTCAGGCAAGACCTTTACCATGGCCAATGTGATAGAAGAAGTTCAGCGCCCTACCCTCGTCATCTCCCACAACAAGACCCTGGCAGCCCAGCTCTACAGCGAGTTTCGCGACCTCTTCCCCGAGAACGCCGTGGAGTTCTTCGTCAGCTACTACGACTACTACCAGCCCGAGGCCTACATCCCGAGCGGCGATATCTATATCGAAAAGGACACCTCCATCAACGAGGAGATCGACAAGATGCGCCACTCAGCCACCCATTCGCTGCTGGAGCGCACCGACGTGATCATCGTGGCGAGTGTGTCGTGCATCTACGGCCTCGGCTCACCCGAGGCCTACTACGGCCTACTCCTGCACCTCGAAAAAGGAAAAAGAATGCAGCGGGGCGCCATCCTCTCCAAGCTGGTGGAGATCCAGTATGAGCGCAACGACATCGACTTCCACCGTGGGACCTTTCGAGTGCGCGGGGATGTCGTGGAGATCTTCCCGCCGTATGAGGCGGCCAGGGCCATCCGCATAGAGCTCTTCGATGACGTCATCGAGGGGCTTTACGAGATCGACCCTTTGCGGGGAAAGGTAAGCTCATCGCTGGAAAAAGTCGCCATCTACCCCGGCAGCCACTATGTGACCACCTCGGAGCGGACGCGACTGGCCATGGAGGGTATCAAGATAGAGCTGCAGGAGCGGCTGGCGGAGTTTAAAAAACAGGGCAAGCTCCTGGAGGCCCAGCGCCTGGAGCAGCGCACGATGTTCGATTTGGAGATGTTCCAGGAGATCGGCTACTGCAAGGGGATCGAGAACTACTCCCGTCACCTCACCGGTCGCCAACCCGGGGAGCCGCCGCCCACGCTGATCGACTACCTGCCGCAGAATGCCCTCATCATGATCGACGAGTCCCACGTCACCATCCCCCAGCTTGGCGGGATGTACTACGGTGATTGCTCCCGCAAACAGAACCTTGTTGATTACGGCTTCCGCCTCCCCTCGGCCCTGGACAACCGCCCCCTCACCTTCGAGGAGTTCGACGAGCGAGCTAAACAAATTGTCTACGTCTCCGCCACGCCGGGTGCGTATGAACTGGCCAAGGGCAACGGGAGGATCGTCGAGCAGCTCATCAGGCCCACGGGGTTAATGGACCCGGCCATCGAGCTTAAGCCGGCGCGCAACCAGGTGGACGACCTTCTCGGCGAGATCAAGGAGCGTGTCGAGAAGGGTGACCGGGTCTTGGTCACCACCCTAACAAAGCGCATGGCCGAGGACCTGACCGAGTACTACACCGACCTCGGCATCCGGGTAAAGTATCTCCACTCGGATATCGACACCCTGGAGCGGGTAGAGATCATCAGGGATCTCAGGCTCGGGAAGTTCGACTGTCTGATAGGGATCAACCTGTTGCGAGAAGGGCTCGACATCCCCGAGGTCTCACTCGTGGCCATCCTCGATGCCGACCGCGAGGGGTTTCTGCGCTCGGAGCGGGCCTTGATCCAGACCTGCGGCAGGGCAGCCCGAAACGTGGCCGGCAAGGTCTTGATGTACGCCGAGACCATCACCCCCTCCATGGCCAAGGCCATAGAGGAGAGCGCCAGGCGGCGGAGCATACAAGAGGAGTACAATCAAGCACACGGCATCACCCCTGAAACCATCAAGAAGGTGATCCACGACGTCCTCGGCTCAGTATATGAGGCTGATTATTACACCGTTCCCGTGGTGCGTGAGGAAGAAGAGGGATATCTCTCCCCCCGGGAGGTGCCCAAGGCCATCAGGCAGCTTAAAAAAGAGATGCGCAAGGCAGCCGAGCAGTTGGAGTTCGAGCGCGCAGCCAAGCTCAGGGATCGCATCCAGCACCTGCAGGAGGCCGCCATTACCAAAGATATACCCTTGGATGAATAGATGAAAGCGACAAATCTCCAGACGCAAGCAGATAGCCTGCCACAGGCGCCCGGGGTCTATCTCTTCAAAGATTTAAAGGGAGCCATCCTCTACGTCGGCAAGGCCAAGGACTTGCGCAAGCGGGTGCGCACCTACTTGCAGGGCAGGGAGCAGGATATCAAGACCTCTATCATGCTCTCCAAGGTTGGGCAGATTGACCACATCGCCACCCGGACGGAAAAGGAGGCCCTGATCTTAGAAGATACCCTGATCAAGGAACACCATCCCCGCTACAACATCCAGCTCAGAGACGACAAGCGCTATCCCTTGCTCAGACTCAACATCCAGGAGCGCTTTCCCCGGCTCTCCGTGGTTAGGCGGACCAGAGAGGACGGCGCCCTGTACTTTGGCCCTTTCCCCGCAGCGACCTCTATGCGCGAGACCTTGAGGGTAATCCATAAGGCCTTCCCCCTGCGCCGGTGCAGCGCAGCCCAGTTCGCGCACCGCTCGCGCCCCTGCCTCAACTTCCAGATGAATCGGTGTCTCGCCCCGTGCTGCAATGAGGTGAGCGAGGAGGCGTACAATCGGATTGTCGAGGAGGTCCGCCTCTTTCTGGAGGGCAAGAGCGATTTGCTCGCCGAGGAGCTGCGCAGCAGGATGGATCAGGAGGCAGCGGCCTTGAGATTCGAAGAGGCGGCAAGGATCAGGGATCGCCTCGCGGCACTGGAGCGGATTACCGAGCGTCAGAAGGTAATCGCGCAGGATAGCTCTCATAGAGACGCCGTCGGTATGGCGAGGCAAGGGGGAAAGGTCGGCATGCAGGTCCTCTTCATCCGGGGCGGCAGGCTGCTGGGAGGGCGGTTCTTTGCCATCAAGGATGCAGGGCTCCCCGATCAAGAAGTTCTATCCACCTTCCTGCATCAGTTCTATAAAGAAGGGCAGTTCATCCCCCCGGAGATCTTGGTGCCTTTTTCCCTGGAGGACGCCCCTGTCTTAGAGGAGGTATTAGGGGAGCAGGAGAAGAAGAGGATCCGGGTCCGTTCTCCCCGCCAGGGGAGCCAAGGAAACGACCTCCTCCAGATGGCTGAGGAGAATGCCCAGGGCAAGCTCCTCGGACAACTTAAGGGAGAGGATGCCCTGCAGGAGATGAAGGAGCGCTTTAACCTGGCCAATGTCCCCGTCAGGATCGAGGGGTTTGATATCTCCAACCTGGGGGGTGGCTTGGCTGTCGGCTCGCAGGTGGTGTTCGAGGAGGGTGAGCCGGCAAAGGTTTATTACCGCAGATACCGGATCAAGACCGTGCAGGGGATGGACGACTACGCCATGCTCTATGAGGTCCTCGTGCGGCGACTGCGCCGCGGTAAAGAGGAGGGTGATCTCCCCGATCTCATCCTCATCGACGGCGGCAAGGGGCAGCTCAACGTGGCCCTGGAGGTGCTCAAAGAATTGGAAATCGAGGGGATGGACGCCCTGAGCATCGCCAAAAGAAGGAAGCCGGCGGAAGAGGAAAAGGTCTTTCTCTCCAACAAGAAGGAAGGCATACCTTTGCGCAGCGCATCCCCTGCCTCGTTGCTCCTGCAGCGGGTCAGGGACGAGGCTCACCGCTTTGCCATCGCCTATCATTCGCGATTGCGGAGCAAGGCAGGGTTATCCTCCGTACTCGATGAGATACCCGGAATAGGAGAAGAACGGAGGCGGTCTCTCTTAAAACACCTGGGGGGATGGGAAGGGATTATGCAGGCCAAACCTGAGGAGTTGGCTCAAGCCCCGGGGATGAATAGCACCCTTGCCCAGCAGGTCTGGGAGCATTTACACAATAGTCTACCACGGAAAGACACGGACCAACACCGATAGAATAATAAGGATGAATTCAAATGATAAATCAGTGCAATTCCGTGAATATCCGTGGTGAAAAAGGAGGGGGAGATGCAGATCAGAATCAATAAAGCGACCTTGGAGTTGGTACAAGGTGATATTACGCAGCAGGGGACCGATGCCATCGTCAATGCCGCCAACCCGACACTCCTGGGCGGAGGCGGTGTGGATGGAGCCATCCATCGTGCAGCTGGGCCGCAGTTGCTGGCAGAGTGCCGTACCTTAGGTGGATGTGAGACCGGAGACGCCAAGATCACCAAGGGCTATTGCCTCAAGGCAAGACACGTCATCCATACGGTGGGGCCGGTGTATCGCAGGGATGGGGCACGGGCCCCAGAGCTTCTGGCCAGCGCCTACCGCCGGAGTCTGGAGGTTGCGAGCGAGCATCTGCTCAAAAGCATCGCCTTCCCCTCCATCAGCACCGGTGCCTATGGCTATCCTTTAAACAAGGCAGCCCCCATCGCCCTCAAGACGGTGGCGGACTATCTCAAGAAGCACCCGGATATCGAGCTGGTGCGCTTTGTGCTATTTGACGGTACCACATTGAAGGCCTGCGAAGAGGCACTTAAGAAACTGCCAGTTGACTAGTCGAATATTATGCTTACATGCTATATTAGATAGAAATTTCGCATGCTATAATGGTAATATAAGGAAAACTTGCCAGCTATTAGTAAGTTAAGCCTCTATGCCAAGCGACATGACTGACGACAGCTTTCATCGCACTCGTGATCCCGAGAGATTCGTTTACCACTATACCAGTCGCGACGTCGGGCTTACGCACATCCTCGCCGAGCGCCAGCTCAAAGTCGCACCGTTCAGCTCCACTAACGATCCCCGGGAATCCAAGGACTGGGAGTTCGACCTCTACTGGAAGGGAGGAAGGAAGCTGCCGAAAATTAAATCCCATGCCGAGTGGAAGCGAACCGCCACTGAGCTCGCGAAGGGCACTGCCAAACTCCTTTGCATGTCATCGGACGACCAAGTCGCCGTAATGAATGATCCCCTGGACACGTTCGCTCGAGGCTTCGCCCGACCTAGAATGTGGGCTCAATACGCTGAGAACCATCAGGGTATCTGCCTGGTTTTCGACCGAGAGGTGCTACATCAAGCGATTACTGATCAACTTGGAACCCGCGCGACGATCTACAACGGTCTCGTATCTTACTCAAACGAGGAGTCCGTTCGGGAGGGTGCTTTTTCCCTCGACTACAATCAAATCGCCGAGGTGGGGCTCAAGTCGGTGCTCAGCGACCACATTCGCCGTTTCCATCGTCTCCTCTTCTTCACGAAGGCGGAAGATTGGTCGACCGAATTCGAGTATCGTTGGCTAGTCTATTCGTCCTCGCCGGGCCTGGAGGAGTTTGTCGACTTTGGTGACGCACTCGTAGCCGTTGTTGTTGGTTCGAGCTTTCACAAAGTGTACTATGCATCTCTGAAGCCTTTGTGCGCAAAACACCGTGCGAAGTTCGGCCGGCTGGACTGGCGAAACGGACACCCTGCCCTGATTCCCCACAACTGACCGGCAACCCGTTGCGCTGTTTCCGGCAGCTCGGCTCTGTTCGTTGGTCATCATAATATTAAGGAAACCCAATATGGCAGAACTTCTTGGAGCTTTACTCATAACATATCTTTTAACACGTGCTATCAATGCCATAGCCAAGAAAAAAACAAATCCAACAAGAGCAGCCCTAATTGCTTTTTTTGTAGTAGCCGCACTCGCTCTTCTACTTACAAGTTTTACCATGGGTATTAGTAAAGGATTCATATTATATATCCCTTGTTTAGTGCTATGGTTGATTATTGATATAGTGAAAGCAAGAAAATCTTCTGGAGGAGACAAAACTAGACCATAATTGATACAAATAACGGTGGGAACAACCCTAAGGGGTCAGCTAATGTTAAGCCTAACAACCCTATCCAGTGGATGTGATATATTGCCCCGCTGATTTTAGCGTTGGGCTGCTCTGCCAGCCCTCTACACTTCACGACAGCAGATAGCAAAGGAGAAAAATTAATGTCCAAACTGTTTGAAGCAACAACGTTAAACGGCATGATTTTAAAGAACCGCTTTGTCCGGTCTGCCACCGCCGAGGGCGTGGCAACGGAAGAAGGAGAAGCTACTCCCCGATTGATCAATCTTATGGCCGAGCTGGCAGAAGGGGGTGTGGGGCTTATCATCACCGGCCATGCCTATGTCGCCAAAAGGGGCCAGGCTAGACCTGCCCAGCTCGGCATATACGATGACAAGCTCATCCCTGGCCTGCGCGCCATGGTTGACGCCGTCCATGAAAAGGACGGAAAGATAGTTGCGCAGCTCGCCCACTCAGGGATGCTTGCCATTCCCAAGCTCATCGACAGTGCCCCCCTGGCCGTGTCAGCCATCGAGGGGTTGGTTGAGGCTCCACTTCAGGAGATGATTCTCGAGGATATCCAGGCGACGGTGGAGGCCTTTGGCAAGGCTGCCGGCCGTGCCTGCGAGGCCGGCTTTGACGGCATCCAGATCCATGCAGCGCATAGCTATCTGTTCAGCCAATTCCTCTCCCCTGCCTATAATCATCGAAGAGATGCCTACGGAGGCAGCATAGAAAACAGGGCGAGGAGCATCCTTGAGGTTGTGGAGACCATCCGCAGACGGTTGGGGAAAGACTACCCGCTGCTGATCAAGATGAATTCGCGGGATTTTTTGAAAGACGGCCTTGAACTAGATGATTCCATACAAGCAGGCACCCTGCTCAAACAGGCAGGGGTTGATGCCATCGAGGTCAGCGGCGGCACCTTTGCATCCGGTGACCTCATGCCTGTGCGCACGGGGATTGTGACGGAAGGTGATGAGGCGTACTTCCAGACCGAGGCCCGTGCCTTTAAGCAGCGCATCGATATCCCCATTATCTTGGTAGGGGGAATCAGGTCCTTTCCTGTTGCAGAAAGGGTGGTGAAGGATCACACGGCGGACTACATCTCTATGTGCCGGGCCTTTATCAGGGAGCCGGACCTGATCAACCGCTGGCAATCAGGAGACCTGAGCAAGGCAACCTGCCTCTCCGACTCTAAGTGCCTCAGACCTGCCCTGGCTGGAAAAGGGGTCTACTGTGTGGTGGAAAAGCGGGCTCAAGAAAAAGAAAAGTGACAAAGTGTAACAAGGCTGCTTATGGCGCCTCGCTAATCCCTGCTCATCTGCTGGGCATTTCGCTCGATCTCGCTCAGATGGAATTTAAAACAGCTATGCCCTCTCCTGCGCAGATACTGCACCTTTTCCCCGCACCAGGGGCATACTATATATCTCTTGTCCACCTTTGCCGGCGGATTTGTCTTTGTCCTTGCCATATCTACCTTCTTTCTGCCCCACCTATATCCCCTTCATAGAAATTTGATAAACCTCTAATCTTTCGATAGAATAATATGTGCATCCATCAGGATGTTTTCAAGGTTATCCCCATTGGTAAATCTCAATCTTTTCTATCAAGGGGTATTCGTGGCGCCCAGACGAAAGCTCGGCAAGAGGGAAGAGATCCAACGCTAAGAAGCGTTGGTACAACAACGAT
>Ga0299912_10004277_pt1 | contig 11691 bp, 15 predicted proteins | sample RVTome_2_FD_207667 | JGI IMG/M metagenome (GOLD analysis project Ga0299912, IMG submission 207667) | Soil microbial communities from uranium-contaminated site in the Upper Colorado River Basin, Wyoming, United States - RVT95D214 (version 2) ... | reverse complement strand
GTCGCCGCAGCGGACGGGGTCCGCTGCGGCGAGCACAACAACAGACACAACTCGACGGTGGCCTCCACCTTGCAGCGCGGGGGTGCCGCGTGACCGCCGAAGCAGTCCCATCCGACGACGTGATAGCAGCGATCCGCCTCACCCACGGGCCGCTCCTAGTCCACAAGCTCATCAACGCGAACCACCGGACCCACTGGCGGGCCAAGGCCGAGAAAACGCGGTTCTGGCGGCATCTCGCGGCGGAACAGTTCCGGGGCGTCCCCCCCGTGACCGGGATGGTCCGTGTCGAGGTGTTGATTTCGTGGCCTGACCAGCGGAGGCGCGACACCACGAACTGGGCGCCAACGGGCAAGGCGTGTCTCGATGGCGTGGTCGACGCGGGCGTCATGCCCGATGACTCCGACCGGTACGTGATCGGCCCGGACATGCGCCGCGGGTACGGGCCCCACGAGGTGCGCGTGATCCTCACCCGCATCCATGAGGACCACAACACGGCGGGGAGGCTCCGGTGAGCCGGGCGGACGGCAGGGTCATCCCGAAATCGCAGGTCGGCACCGACGGGGACCTCATGTCCCAACGTGTCATTGACCCGTCCGTGGTGGACAAGCGGAGGGCCGGGATAGCTCTCGTCGAGGCGTGGCAACGCTCCAACACGGCCACGTGGGCTGACGTGGTTGAGGCGCTGCAGATGCTCGGGGTCGCCCCGTGAGCGCCGTGGCCGTCCACGCCCAGCCGTCGATACCACTCACCACCGACAAGTTGTATCTCGTCGATCACACCCGCAGGATTGCCCACCTGACCAGGGTGTGGACAGCGGCGCTGCCCGCGTACAGCGTCGTGGCTGGGCGGACGTTCGCTGACATCCTGCCCCTCGGGGTGGCCCTGTCGTGGGCGATCGACCTTGACGTGCTGGGCCGCAACGGCCGAGACGAGGTCCCACCTCAGGCGCTGGTCCAGGCGGCCTTTCCGGGCGACCTGCGGGGGTTCACGCGGATGAAGGCGGCGGTCAGTGAGGACGCTCCCCGCAATGGTCGCGGCGGAGTCCTGGCCCAGGTGTTCCCGGAACTGGACACGGACGCCCTGTATCAGTGGGCGCGTCCCTGGTGGACGCCCCCGGTGGCGCCTGACGTCTCTACCGGGGCGAGGCTACGGCTCGTCCCACCCCCGCGCACTTGACCGCCTCCATGGCTGTCCTTGAGGCCGCGGACCTGGAGTACGGGTACGCCTGGTGTGGGTGTCTGCGGGCTGTGTTGGCCACGGACGGGCATGGGTGTGTCCTGGGCGGACTGCCGGGTGCGTGGGCGCCTGACAGGCCGTCGGGGGCGTGGGGGCCGGTACCAACACCGGATGGCCTGGACGGCGGGAATAGCGGGTCCGACACGCTGCGATCAGCTTGACCCGAGTACCGTCCCGTACGGTACGGTACTCGCATGACAGCCAAGCCACGGCGAACCCGTGACCCCGACACCTACGTCAGCAACGACCTCACCGTCAGGGCATGGGCCGCCCTCGCCGCCACCCAAGCCAAGACCCGCACTGGCGGCGTCAACCCGAACAAGTCGGCTGTCCTCATCGCAGCCTGCGCGGTCGCCGAAACCCACATGGACGAGATCCTCGACCGCCTGCGAGAGACGGCATGACCCTCCCCTACGAGGAGTTCCTCGCCCGCAGGACCCAACTGTCCGAAGGAACCGGGTTCGAACCGCTCTGGATGCCGGACTTCCTCTTCCCGTTCCAGCGTGACCTCGTGGACTGGGCCCTCCGCCAAGGCCGTTCAGCGATCTTCGCTGACTGTGGACTCGGGAAGACCCCGCAACAGCTCGTGTGGTCCGAGAACGTCCGCCGGAAGACCGGGAAACCCGTTCTCATCGTCACCCCCCTGGCGGTGTCGTTCCAGACTGAACGGGAAGCCGAGAAGTTCGGGATCGACGCGGAGGTGTCCCGAGATGGAACCCCCCGCCCGGGGATCACGATCACCAACTATGAGCAGTTGGAGAAGTTCAGCCCGGACGACTTCGGCGGGGTCGCCTGCGACGAGTCCAGCGCGATCAAGTCGTTCACTGGCACCAGACGGGCGATCGTGACCGAGTTCCTCCGCACCCGCGAATACCGACTCCTGTGCACGGCTACGGCGGCCCCGAACGACTACATCGAACTCGGCACCTCTTCCGAGGCCCTCAGCCACCTCGGGCACATGGACATGCTCAACAGGTTCTTCACCAACAAGCAGAACACGTCAGCTCAGAACCGGTTCGCCGGGCAGGCCGCAGAGTGGCGTTTCAAGGGTCATGCGGAGGATGCGTTCTGGCGGTGGGTCGCCTCATGGGCCCGCGCCATCCGCCGGCCATCCGACCTCGGATTCGACGACGACGGGTTCGTGCTGCCCCCACTGGAGTATCGGACCCGAGTGGTGGAGGCCAGGACCACCGCCGAAGGAACCCTGTTCGACGTGCCAGCGAACGGGCTCCGGGAGGAACGCGAGGAGACGCGCCGGACCATCACGGAGCGTTGCGAGGCGACCGCGGACCTACTGGCCGACGCAGACTCGGCGGTCGCCTGGTGCCAGTTGAACGACGAGAGCAGCCTCCTCGCACGGTTGATCGACGGGGCTGTCGAGGTCAGTGGTTCGGATTCCCCGGACGAGAAGGAAGAGAAGCTGATCGCATTCAGTCAGGGGAAGGTTCGGGTCCTCATCACGAAACCGATCATCGGTGCGTGGGGTCTGAACTGGCAGCACTGCAACCGGATGTCCTACTTCCCCAACCACTCCTACGAGCAGCTATACCAGGCGGTCCGACGGTCCTGGCGGTTCGGGCAGCAGCGGCCCGTAACCGTCGACATCGTCGCCACCGAGGGTGGATCGAACGCCCTCAAGAACCTTCAACGCAAGTCGGCGCAAGCCGACGCCATGTTCGACTCCCTCGTCTCCTACATGCGCCAAGCGGTCACCATTCGACGCGGCGTCACCTACTCCCAGAAAGTGCAGGTCCCGACGTGGGTATGATCGCCGAAAGCACACTCACTGACCGCTACGCCCTGTACAACGGGGACAGCCTCGACGTGATGCGAGAGTTCCCCGACAGCTCGATTCACGCCATGGTCTACTCCCCGCCGTTCGCGTACGGGGAGGAGGGCCCGGGAGGGGCCGGGCTGTACAAGTACTCGTCATCAGAGAGGGACCTGTCCAACGCTGGCGGACTGTCCGGGTTCCTGGACATGTACGAGTACTTCGTCCGTGAGGCGCGCCGGATCACGGTGCCCGGCCGCTGCCACGGCGTCCACTGCATGGACACCCCGATGGGCAACAGTGGCGGAGACTCCCTACACGACTTCCCAGGAGACGTGATCCGGCTGCATCAGCGCCTCGGATTCGACTACATCGCCCGGCATGCGATCTGGAAGGAGCCCCTCGCGGTCCGCAACCGGACCATGAGGAAGGACCTCACCCACAAGACGATCGTGGACGACTCGGTCCGTGGGGGGGTTGCTGGAGCCGACTACCTGCTGATCTTCCGGAATCGCGGCGACAACCCGGTCCCGGTCACCCACCCGAACGGGTTCACCGCCTACCACGGCGCATCCCAGCCGCCCGCTGACGTGCTCCGGTACAGGGGCTGGGACGGCAGCCAAATGGAGAACCGCTACAGCCAGTGGGTGTGGCGGCAGTACGCCTCCTCCGTGTGGGATGACATCCGCGGAAACCTCGGCCGGTTCGACGCAAAAGGCTACATGGATGTCCTGCCGTACCGGGAGGCCCGCGACGAGGAGGACGAGCGGCACGTCCACCCCACCCAACTGGATGTGATCCGCCGGTTCATCGACATGCGCACCAACCCTGGGGAGACGGTGTTCTCCCCGTTCGCCGGGGTCGGATCGGAACCGTATGCGGCGGTCGAGTTGGGCCGGAAGGGGGTCGGCGCCGAACTGAAGCCGTCCTACTACCGGCAGGCCGTCAAGAACCTGGCTGCGGTGGACGAGGACACCGCCCAGGACCCGTCCCTGTTCGACCTGATCGCTGATGGTGAGGTGTCCCTGTGAAGATCCGTATCGAGCGTGACGTGTTCGCTGACGCTGTCGCGTGGGCGGCGAAGACGATCCCCGCGAAGGCTGCCGTGCCCGCCCTGGCTGGCATGCACTTGACCGCCGGGGATGGGGTGCTGAGCCTGTCGGCGTTCGACTACGAGACGTCGGCGCGGGTCGGTGCCCCCGCCGACGTCCTACAGTCGGGGACTGTCCTCGTGTCGGGGCGGCTACTCGCGGAGATCGCGAAAGCCATCCCGGACCGGCCGGTCGACATGATGGTGGACGGGTCACGGGTGACGATCAAGTGTGGGGCGTCGAAGTTCACGCTCCTCACGATGCCGGTGGGCGAGTACCCGGCCTTGCCGGATATGCCCCCGGATGTGGGTGTCGTCGCGGGCCCGGCGTTCGCGCATGCGGTCGCCCAGGTGGCGGTCGCCGCAACGAAAGACGAAACCCTCCCGATCCTGACGGGGGTCCTGGTTGAGATCGACGGCAGCAAGCTCACCCTGCTGGCGACGGACCGGTACCGGCTGGCGGTGCGGGAGTTGGCGTGGTCGCCGAACGGGGCTCTGGTGCCATCCTCGGCGTTGGTGAAGGCGCGCACGCTCACGGATGTGGCCCGTGGGCTCGCCGCGGCCGGGGACGTGACCCTATCCCTCGCCGACGACGCCCGGGTCGGCTTCCAGGTGGGTTCCCGGCGGTCCACGTCCCTGCTCGTGGACGGAGAATACCCCAAGGTCCGTTCCCTGTTCCCGGCCGAATCGTCCGGGTGCGCGGTCGTGGAGGTTGCGGCCCTCACGGACGCCGTCCGGCGGGTCGCGTTGGTGGCGGAACGGGGCACCCCTGCCCGGATGTCGTTCACGTCCGGGTCGGTGACGGTGGAGGCGGGGGCTGGGGAGGACGCGCAGGCGGTCGAGGCTGTGGATTGCACCCTGGACGGCGACGACATCACGCAGGCGTACAACCCACAGTTCCTCGCTGACGGGATGGCCGCACTCACCACCCCGTTCGTGCGACTGTCGTTCACGGAGCCGCAGAAGCCGGCCGTGCTCACTGGGCAGGCGGAGGCTTCCGGGGATGATGACGGGTCGTACCGGTACCTGCTCATGCCGGTACGCATCGGCTGAGATGCCGCGCTGGCGGAGCGGGTGGTCGGGGTCTTCGGATCCCGGCCGCCCCTCCCGTTTGGGTGCTGGACGGCGTCGACCGGCTGTGATCGGCGGCTACGGACGGTAGCGTGAGATCCCGGCACCGATCCGTTACAGCCCGCCACGATGCTGGTAGCATGTGCGTAGAGACGGCTAAGGCCGGTGCGTTAACACCGGCCCGCCTGACCCTGACTCCAGACGACAGCAAGGAGAGGGCTACCCGTGAGTTTGCCACACACACACGATCCGCGACGCCTCATCGAGGCACGGCGCCACGAACTCGCCGACAGGGTATGCAAACACGCCGCGACCGTCGCCGCGTTGACCGCCCAACGGGACCAGGCCATGGCCGAACGAGACCAGGTCATCGCCGAGGCCAAGGCGGAAGGACTCACCTACGCCCGCATCGCTGAGCTGATCGGGTACTCCCTCCGCGGGGTCCAGTTGATCGTCGGCAGGACCAAGGCCGCATCACGCACCGCGGACGTGGCCTGATGGACGCCCCGGTCCATTCCGTCCGGGACGGGCAGGTCGCCTGCGAGGCGCCTCCCGGATCCCCCTGCCGGATGGGCTGCCCTGCCCGGACCTGTGAGGAGTGGTCCGGCGACTCCTGCGAGCACGGGCCACTCGCCGATCAGCACTGCTACGCCGCTGAGTGGATCAACGCGGTGGGACTCACTGACACCAGCCACGACGTTGGCCTCGACGACCCCGACGGGTATGAGGGGCTCGTCGACGTCGAGTGGGACGACGGCTACCGCTGGTGCCCCCCGGGCTTCTGGGAGGACTACCAGGCAAGACAGCCCGAGGCCATGAAGGCATGCGGCCAACTCACGATTGAGGGGGCCTGATGCTGGCCCCACGCCAAGAACCGGACATGGACAGCAGTCCGCGAGGTGACAGCGCATGAGCCGGACCGTCCGCGTCTACCGGATCGCCGTCACCTACCCTCCCGGGGCACTGGAGTACGGATGGGAGCCCCCCGAATGGCGGGAGGGCATCAACCGCATCGAGGCCGCGCAACAGGCGTGGATTGACGAACGCACCGACCGTGACCCTCTCGGCGGCCCGTTCTACCCCCGCGACTACAACCCCGAAACGGGCGACTGGATCGGCTGGCCCGTCAACCGCATGTACTTCAGCCGGGCCAACGCTGAGCGGCGTGCGGACCTGTTCCGCCGGTACGGGGCTACCGCAGCGGTCGATGCATCCGACCCGGTCACGTGGCCATCCGGAAACCCAGGGGGCGACTAGTGGCCCGCGAGTATGCCCCGATCAGGTTGTCCATCTGGGCGGACGACGACTTCCGCGGCCTCTCTCCGGAGGCGCAGCATCTGTACTTCGTGCTGGTCACCTCGCCAACGCTGAACCATTGCGGGGTGGCCGACTGGCGCCCCAAGCGCATCGCTGCCCTGTCTAGGGGGTGGACGGTGGAGACCGTAGATCGGGCCGCGTGGGAGTTGGTTGAAGGTCTCTACATCGTCGTTGACGAGGACACGGAGGAGGTGCTGGTCCGCTCCTTCGTTCGCCATGACGGGCTGATGAAGCAGCCGAATATGGCCGTGGCGATGCACTCCGCCCATATGGCTCTCGCCTCATCGGTCCTGCGCGGTGTCCTCGTCCACGAGGTGAAGCGGCTCGCCAAAGACCAGCCCGAACTTAAGTCCTGGGGGGCCGCGGCGAGCAAGGATCTCCTCTCGGAGATGGTGTCCCGCGAGGGGATCGACCCATCGACCTACCCCCTTGGAAACCCTTCCCGAAAGGGTTCCATAAACCCTTCCACAAAGGGTTCCGGTATGGATGGGGCGAAGGGTTCGGGGAACCCATCGGGAAACCCAAGCCCCACTCCTAGACCTACTCCTACACCAGCATCCAGCAACCTTCTTGCTCCTACGGAGCAAGCGCCGCCAAGGCGGCGTGCCCCCACGAACACCGAAACTCCCGAGGCCAGAATCGCCAACCTCGTGCACGAGCACACTGGATCAGCAACCCCGTGGGCCGCGACGATGGAAACCGCCAAGAGGGCGCTCCGCGTCAAGGGCGCCTCGGAGTCAGCCGTCGGGGAGATCATGTGCGCTCTCTACGACGCCGGTAAGCCGCTCACGACGACCCTCATCGGCCAGGTCCTATCCGGGGCGGTGACGCTCGGGGGGTCACCAGGCAGCGGACCCGCCGCCACCCCGCCATCGAAAACCGATGCGGCCATCCGTGACATCGCCGCCCGAGCGGCCAGACGTTCGGATCCACAGCTCACGATCGGAGTATCCGCATGAGTGTCATCACATGGGAGGACGCCGCCCTCGTCGTGGCTAAGGTCAGGACCTTTCACCAGCCGCAGGACATCGGCGACTCCACCATCACGTCATGGCAGGAGGCTCTCAATGCGGCAGGCGTGAAGTCGAGGACGGATGCCGTCCATGCCGTGATCCGCCACTACGCGACACCCGGGAACGACAAGTGGATCACCCCGGCCGATGTGGTGTCTGGGGTCAAGGCGATCCGCAGCGCCCGGCTCGAGAACGTCACCGAATCCGACCTCACCCCGGACATCGGTCACGGCGTCCACGCCGCGGACTGGGTGCAGACTCTCCGCGCACGGATCGCCCTCGTCGCCGACGGGGCGCCGGTCGCGCAAGCCATCGCATCGGTTCCGCCGCCGAAGGCCATCACCGCCGGGGGCGAGTCGTGACCGACATGACCCCACCCCAGGACTTGGGCGCCGAGATGGCCGTCCTCGGCGCTGTCCTCCTAGACTCCCGGGCACTCGACGACGCTATCGAGGCAGGGGTCACGGGGGACGCGTTCTACCGGCCCGCGCACGGGACCATCTGGGCGGCGTTCCAGCGCCTACATGAGGCCGGGAACCCTGTCGACGCTGTCGCGGTCCTCGCCGCGCTCGTGGAGTCGGGCGACGCCGTCCGGATCGGTGGAGCCGTCTACCTGCACGACCTGGTGACGTCGGTGTCGACGGCCGCGAACGTCGGCTACTACGCGCGGATCGTCCTCGGGAAGGCCCTGCAACGCCGCCTCGTCGAGGCCGGCATGCGGGTGGCGCAGATCGGATACGAGGGCGGTGGTGTCCCGGCTGACCTGCTGGCGTCAGCCCAGTCTGAGGTTCTGGGCATTGATGGCCCTGACTGTGGCTATGACACGTGGTCACAGATCGCTGACGTGTTCGACCAGGTGATGGACGACGCCGACCCGTCCACCCCTAGGACTCCTGGGATCCGGTGGGGTTGGGCTGATGTCGATGAGTGGCTGAACCCGTTGGAGCCGGGCCAGCTCGCGTTGGTCGTCGCCTATTCGGGGGTCGGGAAGTCGATCGCCGTCGGGAACATCGCCTGGTCCGCAGCTGTCAGCCAGGGGCGTCCGACGCTCATGCATGGGATGGAAATGTCCCGGCTTGAGATCGGCCGCCGGATGGCGTCTGCCGCCGCGTCGGTGCCGTTGTCGAGTTTCAAGGCCCGCGAGTTGACGGAGGCCGAGTGGGGCCGGTTGGCGCGGGCACGGAAGGCGGTCGACACGGCACCGCTGGTGATCGACGACGACGAGGATGTGTCTCTGGCGTCGCTGCGGTCGTCGGTGCGCCGTCATCACCCTGACCTGGTGATCGTCGACCAGGTGCCGATCATGAGGGCTGCGGACCCGAAAGCCATGCGGGAGCAGCAGGTCGCGGCGATCGCGTATGGGTTGAAGAAGCTCGCGAAAGCGGAGCGTTGCGCGGTCATCGCTGTCGCCCAGTTGAACTCGTCCGCTATCGGGCGGGCCGACAAGTCTCCGACGTTGCATGACGTGAGGGAGTCGCGGGCGCTCCAGCACGCTGCCGACGTCGGGGTGATCCTGCACGATCCGACCAACGGGGAGAAGGAAGACCCGAGGGCCGGGGAGATCGACTTTGTGATCAAGAAGCAGCGTGACGGGGTGCGGGACAAGTTTATTCCCCTCGCGAGCCAGACGCATTACGCGAGGTTCGCTGACCTCGCGCGCCGCAGCGACTACGAGGGGGCAGGTCGGTGAGGATCCTGATCACGGGTTCCCGCACGTGGACGGACCGGCAGGTGGTGGCTGCTGATGCCGGATTAGACACGGGCTGTCGCGGGATGATACCGGGATGGTTGCGCTATGATGTGCAGCATGAAGACCACGCTTCACCTCATGCGGACCATGAGTCTGCGCATCCCGGATGACCTCCACGCGGAACTTTCATCCGCAGCCGAGGAGGACAGGCGGTCCCTTAACCGCCAGATCGAATGGATGCTTCGCCAGTCCCTCAACGGCAGGTCTCAGCAGGCACCCAAATGAGGCACGACGGGGAACTGCGTCTAAACGACTGGTTCTGTGGCGCAGGGGGGAGCACTCAAGGTATCGCGACCATCCCAGGGGTTCGCCCCGTCCATGCCGCGAACCACTGGGCCAAGGCCATTGAGTCACATGCCGCGAACTTCCCGGACGTCGACCACTGGAAGGGCGACATCCGGGACCTTGACGTCGCAAAACTCCCCCCGGCGGAGCTGTTCTGGGCGTCCCCTGAATGCACAAACTGGTCCAAGGCGAAGGGCAAGACCCGGGACTATGCGGTCACCGACACGGCCCTCCCCGGGATGGAAGACCCGGTACCGTCGGAGGAGGTTGAGCGGTCCCGAGCCCTCATGGAGGAGGTCCCGCTCTATCTGGAGGCGATGACCCGCCGCGGAATGCCCGTCCTCGCCGGGGTCGTGGAGAATGTCGTCGACATCCGCGACTGGACGGACTGGGGCCGGTGGCGCGCCCAGATCGAGGGCATCGGGTACCGGACCCGGCTGATCGCCCTCAACTCGATGCACGCCCAGTCCATCCGGGTACCCCGCGCCCCTCAGTCCCGAGACCGGCTCTACCTGGCCTACTGGCACGTCAGCCTCGGACGCGACCCGGACTGGGACAAGTGGCTCCGCCCCACCGCGTGGTGCCCGACCTGCGAGGAGTGGATCGACGCCGTCCAGGTCTTCAAGGACACGACCCGGGACATGGGCCGTTACCGCTCTCAGTACGTTTACAGGTGCCCGCGCGCCACGTGCCGGAACCGGATCGTCGAACCGTCGTTCCTGCCCGCATATACGGCGATCGACTGGACTGTCCGGGGGGAGCGGATCGGCGACCGGGCCAAGCCCCTCGCACCGAAGACCATCGCCCGCATCGAGGCCGGGATCCGCCGGTACGCCCGCCCTGTGCACGTCGAGGCTGCCGGGAACACCTACGACTCCACCTCGCCCCGCCACCCTCAGCACGGAACCCCTGACGGGTATGTCCGGGCATGGCCGGTTGAGGATCCCCTCCGGACCCTGCATACGACCGGATCCAAGGCTGTCGTGGTCCCGCCCATGCTCGTCCCTGTTGAGGGCCGGGACGGGAAGGTTGCTGCCACCATCCACCGGGCTGCCCGGACCCAGTCGACCCGCAGCGAGACGGCTCTGGTCGTCACCCCGATGCTCGTCCCTGCAGGGGGGACCTGGAATGACCGGGCATCCGACATCCACCAGCCGATGCGCACCCGCACCGTCCGTGAGTCCGAGGGTGTGCTCGTGCCGCCGTTCGTTTCTACGATGCGAGGCCAGTCGGGTAACCATCCTGCGACGTTGCCACTGACGACGGTGTCCGCTGGGGGCGGGCATCACGGGGTCGTTGTCGCCCCGTTCGTCGCCGAGCTCAGGGGTGGCGGATCCACGGCGAGGCCCGTAGCTGAGGCGCTGGCCACCATCACGGCATCCGGTACGCACCACGGTCTCACCGTCCCCGGGATGCTCGGATGGGACGAGTGGGCAGCGATCTACCAGTACGACACGGGAGGGTTGAGGAGCCTGCTCGACTCCCTTCCGACCCAGACCACGGTGCAGGGTGACGCCATCCTCTCCGGCGGGCCACTCCCGTCCGTCGATGACTGCCTCTTCCGGATGCTGGAACCGTCCGAGATCGGCGCGGGGATGGCGTTCCGCCCGGACTACATCGTGGTCGGGAACCGGAGGGAGCAGGTCCGCCAGTACGGCAACGCCGTCACTCCGCCCGCAGCGGAGGTCATCTTCTCGGCGCTGGTCGAGGCGATCGCTGGACAGGATGTGGCCGCGTGAAGCGCACCGCGATGCCAGCCCGCACCACCCCCCTGTCCCGCGGGACGGTCCCCCTGCAACGCAAGACCAGGCTCACCCCCAGAGCGGCCCCGTCCCGGTCCTCCCCGGCGCCCTCAGCCCCCATCCCTTCCCGGATGGACGTGGACGCCACCCCGCCCCGGAGGGCAGCACAGAAGGCCCCACGCCCGACCGTCTCCCGCCAGGAGCGGGAGGCCAAGCGCATCGTCAAGGCTCGCTCCGGTGGCTGGTGCGAGACCGGCTGCGGACGTCCAGCCCAGTCCTGGTCCCATCGGGTCGCCCGCTCCCAGGGAGGCCCGTGGAGCCCCGTCAACGGCTTGGGCATGTGCTCACTCGGTTCCGGTGACCCGGGATGCCACACATGGACGGGTCGGCGGACCGCCCTCGCATGCGCGGGCGGA
>Ga0299912_10004275_pt1 | contig 11692 bp, 11 predicted proteins | sample RVTome_2_FD_207667 | JGI IMG/M metagenome (GOLD analysis project Ga0299912, IMG submission 207667) | Soil microbial communities from uranium-contaminated site in the Upper Colorado River Basin, Wyoming, United States - RVT95D214 (version 2) ... | reverse complement strand
TTGCTTTAGATGCTCGGCGACTCGTTGTTTCCAATATTCGTGCTCAGGCCCGCCTTCTCTTCTTCTTTCGATTCCTAATTCGTTCAATGCTCTCGCTGTGGGCTCAAGATAAATTACTCTTCCCTCAAACGTTGATATCTGAGTTGATTTGAGGATATCAAATTGAATAAGCATATCTTTGATCCGATTCCCTTTATACGCGGAAAAAGAAAGCCGCTTAAATCGTTCCGCAATCCCGGAAATAGGATATTCTATAACGTCTATTAATAACCTTTTCTGTTCTTCTGTTATTTCAATATTGTTTTCCCGACTTTTATCTCCTTCCCGAATGGGCAGAATGTCTTCCTTCGTCTTCTCATCCGGCAATGAATTGACCGAATTAGCCGAATGACCAGACATAAGCCTTTTTATCTTTTCATCCGTTACCAACCCTTTCTTGATTTCATATTGAGGAAATCTAACCAGAAACGGTTTCGTTAACCTGTTCTGCAATCTGACTATTCCTGACCCGACTTCAAGCATGCCCAAATAATCTTGCTCGCTCTCTTCAAGAAGCATGGCGGAAGAAATGCCATTCACATCCAATCTATGTTTAAGATTCATTGCAATCGTGCAATTGGTATTTCCAAGGGAAGGTATGGAAATCAGGGAAGGATGCTGATCCATTAGGATTATTGATTCACCGAGCTCCCTTATTTCTCTTAGAAGCACGTCCATAACTGACTCCTTGCTTTGCTTTTTCATCAAAAGAACATGATGTGCCTCTTCGATGACGATCGCATGTTTGAACGCCTCCCTAGATTCTTCCTGTAGTCTGTAGTGATGGATCCATAATATCAAGGATTCGATGAAGAATATCTTGTCTGCATTCGTGAGGGCATCCAATTCGAAAATTACCTTGCCCTTAAGGAGGTCTTCTAATGCAATATTCTTCTTTGCGTTTAACACTCTGCTGATTTCACCATAGCAAAGCGTGCCTATTACCCTTAATGTCGAATCCATCCACTGAGCTTCGCGCCCCCTTGCTTTATAGCTTTCAAGCCATTTTTTCACGTCCAATAGCGTCGGATAATCAGTCGAGCCATCGTATATCCTTCTATCCTGGAATACGGCATCAATGGCTTTCTGTAAAAGAAACGCAACCCCTTCTCCCAAGTAATAAGCATGACACATGATTTCTATGAGCTTTTTTAGCCATACGGTAGGAAGCGTGCCTTTCGGCGGGATCAAGGGATTGAACGAAAACGGCGAAATATCCCTTCCAACCGTAAAGACGATTAAATCTTTGTACTGAGGAAACTCGATCAGATCCCTATAGTTTCTTTTCCAGTCGAAAATAAGAAACGGCTTTCCCTTCTCCCTGAGGCATCTAACGATGAGGAATCCAACGTTTGTTTTTCCGCTCCCGGTTCTTCCGAATATGCCGACATGTTGAATCCACTCTTCTTCTCTTAACCCGAACGGATAATATGGCTTGTCTCCGTAATGAACCATTCCCAGACTGTATAATCCCTGGACTTTATCCTCAGGAGGAGGGACTAGATATATATACCCGGCTTGAATGCGATCCGCGATGTGTTTTTCGTACAGGGCATTGACGATGCCTTCTAAATCTCTTCGATGCTCCGGATATATCGAATATTCCATCCAAAGCGATTTTGCTTTCTTCTCTCCGATTATCGGTTTTAACTTCTTTATTTTTTCTTCGAAGTCCATAATCTACACCATCGACTCTTTCCTTGTGATGAGCATTTTGTATTCGTCGAGAACCATCCTGAGCTCCTTTCTGAGACTTATGATGTCTTCCCAACACTGCAATTCCGTTCTCCTTTTCTCCTTGCGGAAATCAAGTAGCTGTTTTTCTAGCATATTTCTTTTTACGTCCACACCCGTGTTGTAGCCCAGCCCCCAAAACTTAAATTGGCTTAATGAGAAGGCAGCTCGCGAAAGTTGATACTCCAATTCATAGTCGAACTTATTTTTCATCTCAAACCTTAGATAAATCTCTTTGTTGATCTGGTCCATCGTGTTCTTGAGATCTCTGATGCGATTCTCTATAAAGTCCGTTGGTTCTTGGATAGGCTTCTTACCCGGCACAACTTTTTCAGTTTCAAACAATTCTTTGATGAGGTCTTTTTTCTTTTTCGACTTAAGAAGCTCTTCATAATCAAGATCTATCTGATGCCATTCTCTAGATTCGCCATTGATTCCATTTCCGGACATGTATCCTGTTAGCTTGTTATTGCTATTAGGAATCGTTGATACCATACGTCCCGATATCATTCATCATTAGCAAGAAACGTAAACCAGGAGGCCAAAGGTTAATAGCGTTTTTTCGTTATAACCCGTTATGGAATCGGATCCGTCGGAATTAGATGATCTTCCAGAATGGGTAAAGTTCGTAAATAAATACGCACAAGAAAAGAAGCGGCCGCAAAAGACGTTCGAGCTCGATAAGCTTTCTATTGAAAGCCTTGTCCTGAAACGCCTCAATGAGCTATATCAACCCGTTTTTCCTGATCAAATAATTCGTTTTCCCAAGGTGTTTACCAAGATATGTCCGATATATTGCCTAACGAAAGGCCAGGCCTGGAGCATTCTGAAACGGTTGGAGCAACACGGCTTATTAGAAATCGTGCCGTATCAGGGAATCAGAATTAAAAGAACTTAATTTATTTAAAGTATATCAATCAATATTATCAAATGTCGTTCTCACAGGACCAAATAATAATTCACGGCGTGGCAATGAGCAAGGTTCGAAGAAGCTACGAGGGATTAGCTAACTTGGAGCCAAGAAATCCTTTATTGAAACATATTATCTACATGGGTGATGTTTTTGTTTTCAAAGATCATGATTATTTTCTTAAAGAATATGCAATAAATGAAGAAGATTCTTTTAAAAGAGTAGTTCTCGCGTTAGATAATTATGCTAGTAGACTTGATGAAGAAATAAATAAAATAGAGATAAGAACTACGATATTCTTTTAGCAGCGCAGAAACCATCTCAATAATATTTGTGCTCGTTTATAAAGCTACTGGAAGCGTATGATCTCATCATGTTCAGATTCTGTAGTCCCAAATAGTTGATCATAAATAATCGGTAAAATGGCATTCATTTCATCAGCAATCTCATCATTAAAGACATTTAAATCAACACTATCAAAAACCACAACTCCAATAATTTCATTATTTCTCTGATCAAAAAGAGGAATACATAATACTGAGGAAGGGTGACTGGCTAATTCTCTGAAAGTGTCAATAGACGCATGTGGGAATCGTTCCTTAGTTTGCTTCCAATATTCGTTATTTGGATCAGCGGGATCACAATGATCGCATCTGACGGAATAGGATACAATGACTGGACGCCTCTTAACAATAGCATCAAGGACAGGGAAAATCCCTTCTACCATTTTATTAGCAGGAAATACCACTTTTTTACGAAAGTATATCTTCTCATCGGTTAAGAGCTGGAATTTTTCAAGATAATTTTCACCTTCCTTCTTGATAAAAATAAATCGCGTTGATTCTGGAAGCTGAATAAAGGTGCTTCCTGAGTTGCGTTTCCGCGTAAAAGCGGCACGCAAAGCCTTAAGGCTTTTTTTGCTAAATTGTTCAAGCAGCTCTTCTTCTCCTTTTAGCTTAAGATACTCTTCTGGTATTTTACCTGTAGAATAAACGGTTTCTTCTCCTATACCTTGAACATAGACTACATGCCGATTTTTAAATGAAGTCTTAAATAATACGGCAGCTTCCTTGTCCTTTCCTAGAAGCCTATCATAAATATTGCTGTGAGCGATGCAACCGCCGCTCGCCATCTGTTGAAGTCGTGAAGCAAGATTAATTGCTCGTCCAATGTAATCTTTAGTCTTCAGCTCAAATTGATCAGATCTAATATAAATCGGCACCAGAATTCCATACGAGATACCTATCCCCAGCGTGGTTGGCATAGAATCAGTTCCAGAAAGCCCGGATTGCTCTATGAATGCAGGAAAGCTATTGGATAAGTCAACTAGTTTTTTCGTCATCCCTTTTACAATATTGATGATTTTCTCTTGTTGGCAATCCTTCATATCGCGGACTATTAATAATCCATCTCCAAGAAGCTTAATCCAACAAGATTCGAGAAACGCGCTTTTATCGAGCTCTGTTAACACGTATTTGGTTGTAATATTAATATACCTTGCAATATCAGCCGGATCTTCCTGCTTTTCAGAAAACTTAGAAAATCCCCTTACATCAATAACGGCTACAAACCCAGGGACTGGTATCTCCACTGAAGTATCAATAGGTCCCTTCATCTTATTTATATAATATATTTATAATTTCTTAAGTCAATATATTAATATTTATTTCCTAAGTTAGCACGCTCTCGTACACATCATATAATTAGAAGCCCTGAGAAGAGTAGCGTTTTAAATTGTATGTCATTGCCAAAAATATCAACCTTGATGAGCAAACGAAAGGCTTGAACTTCACCGACTAATTGAGATAGTGCCCACCAAGGAATTAAGATAAAGAGAAATTATTCACTATAACGAGAATCACGAGCGGTTATCTTTATTGTTCAAGTAATATCGAATATTTATTTCAATTCGCCATCCACGAGTATCTTCCTATGATTCATTACATGGTCGATCTTGTCATCAATAAGATCAGTCAAAGATATTTCATTCTGCATTATTCGTCTTATATCTAATGAACCGAAGGGAATGATGAGCGCAGTAGCGACTTTCATTCTAATTTCCTCAATGCAATTATCTGTGAATCCAGACAGTGAGAAAATAATGCCTCCGTTTGCAGTGGCGCGGCTTCTCACTCTTGATTCAAGAAGTTCAACCTCCTTGGGTAGGAGTGGTTCAGCTTCCCATTTACATGAACTCAAGAAATAGTGCAGGCCAACGTGCAAGATGATGTCGATTTCCTGTCCCTGAGCTCTTACACGCCGATTGACTTCCCATCCTTCCCATTCGGCCGAGTCAGCGAGCAGGTCCTCAAGCTTATGCCCTCTCTCCTGCTTTGTCACGCCTTCTAACTTCTCAAGTCTTTCGAAGTCTTCCAGGCGTTTCTTTCTTTTACGGTAATCCCTGACTCTCTCCATTCCATAAGAAGTTATTGTGTATTCACGCGTGGACTCATGCTTAATAAGACCAAAATCCTGCAAGAAGTGATCGTTGTTCTTAAAATCCTGACCGCTCACGCCAGCTTCTTGTATCCATTCTTCCCAATCAGCTATTTCTCCATGAGGAGATCTGTCCTGGATATCAGCGAGTGTCACGAGCAGTTTCGTTCTGATCTTATTTTGATAATCTATCAGTTTTTCATCTACCAGCTTGTGGTTTTCACAATACGCTAAGCCTCTTGATGAGCCTTTTAATATTCCGCCGCAAGCGTAATAATCAATTAGGCCGTCCGCCCTTAATTCTTCAAATGCCTTCCATGCTTCATCATTATCAATTCTGTTTTCCGCCGTATAAGTGTGTAGATTAAACGTATCCTCTATTCCTTCTTCAAATGCGCCGGCGTAAGCGCGGCACAATATCAACTTCTTGATTTCTTCTCTTGTCACTTCTTTGCCAACGCCTTCTTCAATGTCTTCAATCTCGTCTCAATATCCTTTATCAGGGAAACGTGTTCTTTCTTTGTCCTGTACCATAGTTGCTGCATTCTCTGCTTGCTCTTTTTCGCTTTCTTGACGTCTTTTCTTAATTCCCTGAGCTCTGCCCGGATCTTTTCATCCTTCATCGCCGGTTTCACAACCTTCGTCGTTTTCTTTATTGCAGTTTTCTTTTTCATGCTTTCCTCTATGCCATTATATTTCTTCCTTCGTTCCGTTGGCAATCCCATAAAACGTTTTTGTTATTACCTGTAAATAACGCGAACATTAATCCGATTGTTTTAAATATTTTCACATGCAAGGTTTATTTAAATCGATGCATCAAACTAATCCTATGCTCATCGGCCATCGCATAGGGACAATTGTTTGGTGCATCGTAGTTAAAGAGCATTTAAGGAGAAGGTGAGTGACATGCGCTACGATGCCCACGATTACAAACGGAGATTAGAGAAGGTCCTAGATAAAATAAAGAATGATCCTTTGATTACTGAAAGGAACAAACAGGCAATTATTAAGTTCCAGGAAAATTGTTTTGTAGAAGGTATAAGCACAGGCAGAATTACCAGATATATGTATGATCTGCGAAATTTGTCTAAGTGGCTTGGGAAAAACTTTGAAGATGCAAACAAAGACGACATTAAAACACTCATAGGCAGAATCGAGCAGAAAACGTTTACGAAAAGACCTGGGATAGAAATTCCGTATCAAGAGAGCACAAAGCGAGATTTCCGAATAACAATAAGGAAGTTCTATAAATGGCTCCGAGGAACGGAAGAACTACCTGAAGAAGTAAAATGGATAAAATCCAATAGCAAAAAATGCGAAAGAATTAAGCTTCCAGAAGAGATGTTTTCGGAAGAAGACATAAAGAACATGATCAACGTTGCGGATAACCCCCGCGATAAAGCCTTTATTGCCATTCTATATGAAAGCGGATGCAGAATCGGAGAAATGCTTTTCCTGAGATTGAAGCATATAAAATTCGATCAATATGGAGCTCAGCTATTGGTAGATGGCAAGACTGGGTATAGAAGAATAAGAATAATCGCCTCTGCCCCTTATCTTACTGAATGGATTAATAAGCATCCAAAGAGAGAAGATCCCGAAGCTTCATTATGGATCTCTCGAAACCACGAAACCATGACCTATGCTGCCCTGAGGATCACTTTAGAGAGGATTGCCAAAAAAGCTGGAATACATAAGAAAACGAACTTCCATAACTTCCGACACAGCAGAGCTACCTACCTGGCCAATCATTTAACTGAAGCACAGATGAAAGAATTCTTCGGCTGGGTTCAAGCCTCAGACATGGCATCCATTTACGTTCATTTATCGGGAAGAGATGTTGATAATGCGCTTCTTAAAGTCTATGGAATAAAGAATGTCGAAGAAAAAGAAGAAAGCCAGCTTAATCCCAAGAAATGTCCTAGGTGTCAGGAGGTTAATCCATTTTCAAATAAATTCTGCTATAAATGCGGAATGATGTTGGACAAAAACCTCATGCATGAAAAAGTCCAACATGACATAGAAAGAATAAATGCCGATTTCATCCTAGATAAAATGATGTCAGATCCTAATTTCGTGAATATGTTTGCCAATAAATTGAAATTATTGGGATCGGAGCTTCTTAATAAATAATTGAACAATTTTGTCTGGCGAGAGCTGCGATGGCTCCGAAACTGAGAGCGCGACTTCACGTGATCGATCCTGAACTATCAAACGCCGGTTGAATATTCTAGTACGAAGATCCAACCTTAACTAAGTATCTATCTTTTGGAGAAAGATCAGAAACAGGGTGACCACTTACTAATAACGATATCCGAATATCTTTGTTTTAAAGAAGGCTTTCTGAAAAATACAAGATATCGCGTTACCTGGATTCAATCAGAAACACTAATATCAATATCTACAATTTCTCAAACAAGAAAGCTCGATGATGACTTGAGCTTATTTTCTGAAATAGTTTATATTCAGATGGAGGAAATTCGCTTTTAATTTCATCATTCGAATAATCCCTGTAAAATGTTTTATATTTCTGAGACAGACTATAACACCAGCCATCATTCAATCTTAATCTGTCTGCTGCACCAGCTTTGTAGTTTGGCTCACCATGTTGTGTCATCCAGAGAATCAATCCCCTCTTTCTGAGTCGCTCAGAACATTCGATAAGGACTTTCTCCCTATGCCTTTTTTCTGGAATAATATTAACTACGTTAATTAGTATCACCGCATCAAATGTTTCCTTACAACCTAAGAACTCATTAGGATATTGTAAGATAAATAAATTTTTATGTGTTTCGGCCCTTTTTTTCATTTTTTGTGCATGCGGTGTCTCAAAAGCTTCTTTAAACTCAACTGCCCAAACTTTATATTTATTCTTTAAAAGATAAAGGCTATTTCTGAATTTGCCTGCTCCAAAATCGCATATTTTTTTAAAGCCACGTTTACGGAATTCAGCAACAACATCTCCCAATCCGTCCACCTCTCCTTCAAATCTCGGTATTGAGCCGGTAACATCAATAATAATTTCTCTCCGAGCAAGCTTATATTTATAGTATGGATTATCCCAATTCCTTTTAACCATTCGACTTCTCCTACTTCTTAGATATTATCCAAGTCTTATCAGGGATATTTTTCCCCCCCTCTATTGTTCTCCTAGGCGCACAATGAAGGACTCTCGAACTAGCCGCGATTTCACCAGCTAAAAAGAAACTGCCAAGAGTTAATCTTTTTAAATCTCTTATAGAGCTACTCGATAATAAGCCAAATGTCTTTTTTGCATATTCAATATCCGAGTCATTCGTCATTCTCATTAATATAAGATTATCACATTCCGTTAGAATATTTGAGTCGATTTTTCGAGGTCTTTGAGTCGCAACGACAAGATTAAGGTTAAATTTCCGGCCTTCAGCAGCGATCCTTATAATCTCATCTGCTAGTTCTTGAACCGCAGGCGAGTGTTTCTCTTCAGGAACTAGATTATGGGCTTCATCCATTACTATAAACGTCGGAATCCTAAATTCTGGTTTATCATAGTCTCTTATTGCTTCCCAATGCTCATTTTTCCCTAGTTCCCATAAGCGTGCAAGAATGCTATTCGTAATTGCGATCCTTTCTTGCTCATTTGATAATGACTTCAAGTCGATAATTAGAATTCTCGGCGCATCATCATTCCCTGGAATAAACTTTCTTATATCCGTTTCATCGTCACCCTTGCTTCGCCAAATATCGTAATCTCCCAAAGTGTCTATTATTGATCTAAAACTGGTTAGAGATTGCTGGCTTATAGTTTTCTTGAGATGCTTTGCAAGAGGATACTCCTTAATTTTTTGAGGACCCTGGCCGGAGTGCATGAACTCAATTACAATTTCGGCCTTTTCCCTAAAATGATCAAAATCGTAATTAGGCTCTTGTGCTGCATCCCATGTATCAGAAGCAAATTTCCAAAGCAAGAAAAGACACCAGAAAAGATCGGAATCACGACGCGCGTCTATATTCATGACCGATGCCATCTCTTGGTAACTTAGGCTTCCCCAATCGAGAACAAGACGTTTTGCGCCTTGAAGATTATGATTTGAAGCGACATCTATTTTGATATCTTTCCATTGTCTTGTAAACTCTTCTAAAGTCTCATTCGGGAAAAACCATTTCATAAATTTCTTGTCCTGCCATATCTCCTCGTTAATTTTGTTCAACCGAATAAAATCTGAATTTAGATCAAAAATTATTATTTTTGCAAGCGTTTTAAGTCCAAGTTCCTCAATTAATCTGCCTAAAAGAAAAGATTTTCCTGACCCGGATTGGGCCAGAATTGCAGTATGCCTTCTGAATTTTGAAATCTCAATATTAATTGGAACCCTAATTATTCTTGTTTTTCCGAGTTCAATCTTTCCGTTGTTTTTTCTGCTTTGCTTAGTAAATGGATTAAGTATCATTTCCTCAGGCCTAAACTAAGCCGAAGGATTCCACAATAATTTAGGAATCTAATGAAGGAATACATCAGCTTTTTCCCATCAACTTATCTAAAAACATTCTATCTTTTATTTAAATTGGAAGTCAAGGACTGCGATGGGATGCTGATAGAACACTTGCGCTTTTGTTACAATTTGAAAGTGTGAATAATTTGTGAATATTCATGGGGTAAACAACGGCAAATAGCGGAAAACAACGGAACACAAAAATGAATCTATCTTATTGATTAATAAGGGAAATCAGGGGAGAAAAGAAAAAAGCTATAATCGTTGAGATCGGTTTAAGAGTCCGCTGCTCTACCGATTGAGCTAACGGGCCATAAGAGATTCATTAGTTTAGATAATTCGATCTTTCTTGTCAAACACAGCGTGTGCCCAGAAAACATGTCGAAATTTCGCGACTTCCACGCCCAGAAGCGTACTTTCTCTTTCGTTCCTTGAAGAAATTGACAAGTCTCTCCTCCATCCGGTATCTACGAATCTTACTCAATGATTCTCTCCATTTGTTCAACGAATTCCGCAGCAAAAATAATCAATTCATCACAATCCTTTTTTGAGGCAAAGAAAAAGACATTATATTCATCATCATGTCTCAAATCTCTGTATCGATCCAGCAAATCGATCCACTTCAGCTCGATCTTTCCTTGTTTCGCATATTTTTCTTCTATATACCGAGCCACGCATGCATGACTCTTCTCTCTGTATCCATCTTTGAACAAGACGGCTTTTGCCGACAAGAATACTGCCTGATAGCATGTCAAAAGACAGGAATCATAGGCCTGAACATCGAATGCCCTCTTAGCCTGGGCTAAAAATATCCGCGCTTTTTTGAGTCCCTTCCTCGCTTTTTCAAGAGAGGGAACCAGCTTTCTAAGGAGCCCCTGCTTAATACAATCCTGAAACTCAATCCTCAAGTGATTCTCCATGTATGACGATTGACCCAAAAACCATGGAATAATAAAAAATCGGATCTTCTTTTTTTAGTAACTCAATTTTTTCCGGATTTAGAATAAGGAGCTGGATCTTGCGATTCATTTTTTTATTCAACTGTCTTGAAGTCCCGGCAATGACTTCCTCTCCAATCCTCTCTTTAACTTTCAGCCAAATGTCTATATCGCTGTCTTCTTTATTAGTTCCATTAGCCCAACTTCCATATACCCCAGTACCTAATAAGCCGGGGATTTTTTTTAAAACACCGAATTCAATCTTAAAAACGTTCATAACGATCTTAAGCGCTCTGGTCAAGGGATTCTTCGTATCGATTTGGAAAACATCTCCTTTTCTTGTTAATATTTTATTCTTCCTTAACAAAGACAGAAATTGCGACGCGCTCCCTACACTCACCCCAAAATATTTAGAAACCTCTCGGACTCGATATCCAGCCGATGAGTTTTCAAGCAGATAATCAAGTATCTTCTCTCTCTGTCCGGTCGAAAACAACTTGGATAGCATATTCCTCATCTGTTCATCCCAAGCGAACATATTGTTCACTATAAATGAACACCATAATCTTATATCACATAAGCCTTGAATGCTTCAAGATGGTCCCGTTCCTTTCCTTTTTCTAGGTGTGAATAATTTGTGAATATTCATGGGGTAAACAACGGCAAATAGCGGAAAACAACGGAACACAAAAATAGAAGTAACTCATTGATTATTAACGTAAATCAGGGGAGATTTGGAAAACACCCTAATCGTCAAGATCGCTTTAAGAGTCCGCTGCTCTACCTATTGAGCTAACGGGCCGAAAAAACGGACATAGTTTAGTCAAACCCGCCGGTGTTGTCAAACCTTTAGCCGTCAACCGGTGAGAAGGAACTTCCCCAGCCGCTGGAGCATACCGGGACTGGCCATGAGAATCAGGATATCGCCCTTCTTGAGGCGGACATCGGGGCCCGGGTTGAAGTCGTAATCCCCGCTCTCCTCCCCGCGTAGGGCCACAAGCAGGGCTCCGGTTCTCTCCCCTATTTGGACCTGGGACACGGTCTTGCCGATCAGGCGGGACCCCGCGGGGACCGCCATCTCCTCGACCCGGAGGCCTTTTTCACGGTCGCGGAGCATCGTGTCCAGGAAGGTCACGACCGCGGGCCTGACCATTTCCGAGACC
>Ga0299912_10004274_pt1 | contig 11693 bp, 12 predicted proteins | sample RVTome_2_FD_207667 | JGI IMG/M metagenome (GOLD analysis project Ga0299912, IMG submission 207667) | Soil microbial communities from uranium-contaminated site in the Upper Colorado River Basin, Wyoming, United States - RVT95D214 (version 2) ... | reverse complement strand
CGGGTCGCCTTTTCTTTCGTTAGTTTCTTTTGGCGAGACAAAAGAAAGTAACCCGGAGTAGGGGGACGGAATCCCCCGCCTAAATCAGCGCGCGCAGCGCACCACACAGGAGCAGAGGACGGAATCCCCCGTCAAAACACACCCGCGCGACAGCGCGCACCACGCACCGCCCCGGAGTGGGGGGGACAGTATCCCCGCCAAAAAAGCGATCACTCGATCGCCTGACTCCGCAGGTAATCCTCATAAGTCCCGCTGAAGTCGACGACGCCCTGCGGCGTCAACTCGATGATGCGCGTCGCCAGCGAGGAGACGAACTCGCGGTCGTGGCTGACGAAGATCAGCGTGCCGTCGTAGTTTTCCAGCGCCAGGTTGAGCGACTCGATGGATTCCATGTCCAGATGGTTGGTGGGTTCGTCCATGAGCATCACGTTGGCCCGCTGCAGCATCAGCTTGCCGAACAGCATGCGACCCTGCTCGCCGCCGGAGATCACCTTCACCGACTTGCCGATGTCGTCCTGGGAGAATAGCAGGCGGCCGAGGGTGCCGCGGATCACCTGCTCGTCGTCGCCGGGACGGGCCCAGTGGCTCATCCATTCGAACAGCGGCATGTCGTTGGCGAAGTCGGCGGCGTGGTCCTGGGCGAAGTAGCCGAGGGCGGCGTTTTCCGACCACTTGATGTCGCCGCTGTCGGATTCGAGGTCGTTGACCAGGCAGCGCAGCAGGGTGGTCTTGCCGATGCCGTTGGGACCGATGACGGCGATGCGTTCGCCCACTTCCACCAGCAGGTTGAGGTTCTTGAACAGCGGCTTGCCGTCGTAGCCCTTGCTGAGGCCTTCCACTTCGAGCACGTTGCGGTACAGCTTCTTGTCCTGGTTGAAGCGGATGAACGGATTCTGCCGGCTCGACGGCTTGACCTCGGCCAGCTGGATCTTGTCGATCTGCCGCGCGCGCGAGGTGGCCTGCTTGGCCTTGGAGGCGTTGGCGGAGAAGCGGCTGACGAAGGTCTGCAGCTCGGCGATCTGCGCCTTCTTCTTGGCGTTGTCCGACAACAGGCGCTCGCGCACCTGGGTGGCGGCGGTCATGTATTCGTCGTAGTTGCCCGGATAGACGCGCAGCTCGCCGTAGTCCAGGTCGGCCATGTGGGTGCAGACCGAATTCAGAAAGTGGCGGTCATGGGAGATGATCACCATGGTGCTGTTGCGCGCGTTGAGCACGTCTTCCAGCCAGCGGATGGTGTTGATGTCCAGGTTGTTGGTGGGTTCGTCCAGCAGCAGGATGTCCGGGTCGGAGAACAGCGCCTGCGCCAGCAGCACGCGCAGTTTCCAGCCGGGCGCCACCGCGCTCATCGGGCCGCTGTGCTGTTCCACCGGGATGCCGACGCCGAGCAGCAGTTCGCCGGCGCGGGCCTCGGCGGTGTAGCCGTCGAACTCGGCGAACTGCACTTCCAGGTCGGCCACTTTCATGCCGTCCTCTTCGGTCATTTCCGGCAGGGCATAGATGCGGTCGCGTTCGTGCTTGATCTGCCACAGCTCGGCATGACCCATGATCACCGTGTCGAGCACGCTGTACTGCTCGAAGGCGAACTGGTCCTGGCGCAGCTTGCCCAGGCGTTCGTTGGGGTCGAGGCTGATGTTGCCGGCGCTGGGTTCCAGATCGCCGCCGAGGATTTTCATCAGCGTCGACTTGCCGCAGCCGTTGGCGCCGATCAGGCCGTAGCGGTTGCCGTCGCCGAATTTGACCGAGATGTTTTCGAACAGGGGCTTGGCCCCGAACTGCATGGTGATGTTGGCGGTGGTGAGCACGGCGGTGTTCCAGGTGGCTGTGTCGGACTAAAACGTACCGGCCGGCGCTGGTGATGCGCCGGGAAGGCGAAGTCCGCGGGAATCAATCGGGTCTTGTTGTCTCCGGCGGGCGAGGGGCGTATGCCGGAGCGGCACTATTGTCGCATAGGCCATGCCCGCCCGCATCAATTCCGCGTAAAAAACAGGGGAAAACCGCGACTGGGGTCAATTCAGGCGCGACGCGGGCGGCCGCTTGCGCTACCCTGCGGCCCTCTTACATCAGGGCAGAGGCCGTAACGATGAAATGGTTTTTCCGCATCTTTTTCCGCACGATACGTCTGGTGCTGACACCGCTGATGCTGCTGTGGGAGCGGCTGACGCCGCCGCGCGCCCTGGTGCGTACGGCGGAACGGCAGCAGCAGGTGGATGCCGAGACCGGCAGGCTGGCCTTGTACCAGTTCCGCGCCTGTCCCTTCTGCATGCGGGTGCGGCGTGAAATGGCGCGCCTGGCGCTGGGCATTGAGTTGCGCGACGCCCAGCACGACGCGGCGCATCGTCAGGCTCTGCAGCAGGGGGGCGGCGAGATCAAGGTACCCTGCCTGCGCATTGACGATGCGGACGGGACCACCTGGATGTACGAGTCGGCGGAGATCATCCGCTATTTGCAGGAGCGCTACGCCGACTGAGTGCCGGCGCCTATTTGTCGCCGTCCTTTTTCAGCATGCTCTTGAGGTCGGCGAAGGGGTTGAAGGTGGCGGCCTCCTGTTTCGGCGCCGCCAGGCCATCGTAGCCGCGCACCTTGTCCACATAGCGCTGGTGCTCGTTGTCGTGGCAGTAGAGGCAGAGGTTTTCCCAGTTGCTGCCGTCGGGCGGGTTGTTGTCGTGGTTGTGATCCTTGTGGTGCACGGTCAGCTCGTGCAGGTTGGCATTGGTGAATTCGCGGCCGCAACGGCCGCAGATCCAGGGATGGAGGCGCAGCGACTGCTCGCGATAGCCTTCCAGGCGCTTTTCGCGCTCCTTGTGGACGCCGGCCACCAGCTTGTCCAGCTTGTTGTGGTCGATGGGTTTGCCGGGGGTGCGGCGCGGATCGGACATGACGGCTTCCTGCGGTGGGGTGTTGTGCTGATTCTATACGGCCATCCGGCAAAGCGGAACGGGAGCTAAAAACCTGTCGCGGAGACGCGGAGGCGCAGAGCACTCATACAAATCTCTGCCTCTCCGCGTCTCTGCGACAGAGGGGGTTACGCCGCGGCCGACTGCTGCGCCTGCGCCCGGTTCAGCGCCGACAGCACGGCCTTGAGCGAGGCGCTGACGGTGTCGTGATCCAGCGCCGCGCCGCTGTAGCGGCGGCCGCCGACGTTGATTTGCACGTAGGCCGCCGCCTCGGCATTGGTGCCGGCGCCGATGGCGTGTTCGCTGTAATCCACCACATTCACCTGCTCGCCGCTGTGGCGCGCCCAGGCATCGACGAAGGCCGAGATGGCGCCCTCGCCCCTGCCGTCGAGGGTGCGCGCATCGCCGCGTTCCATCACGTCGGCGGCGAGGGTGTCCACCGCGCCCTCGCGATCGAGGCGGTAGCCCTGCAACCGTACCGGCGCCTGGTCGGCGACGAAGTGGGCGAGAAACAGCTGGTGGATGGTGGCGCTGTCGATCTCGCCGCTGCGCCGCTCGCTCTCGCGCTGCACCACCTGCGCCAGTTCCACCTGCATCCAGCGCGGCAGGCTGAGGCCGTAGTCGCGCTCCAGCACGAAGGCCACGCCGCCCTTGCCCGACTGGCTGTTGACGCGGATCACCGCCTGGTAGTCGCGGCCGAGGTCGCGCGGGTCGATGGGCAGGTAGGCCACCTGCCAGTGCTCATCCGGCTTTTGCAGCTTGAGGCTCTTGCGGATGGCGTCCTGATGGCTGCCGGAGAAGGCCGTATAGACCATTTCGCCGATCCAGGGATGGCGCGGGTGCACCGGCAGGGTGGTGCACTCGGTGTAGGTCTGGATGACGGCGTCCGGGTTGGAGAGATCCAGCTCGGGGTCGATGCCCTGGCTGTAGAGGTTCATCGCCATGGTGACGATGTCCATATTGCCGGTGCGCTCGCCGTTGCCGAGCAGGGTGCCCTCGACGCGGTCGACGCCGGCGAGCACGGCCATCTCCGCCGCCGCCACCGCGCAGCCGCGATCATTGTGGGTGTGCACCGAGACGATGATGCTGTCGCGGCGTTTGACGTTGCGGCAGAACCACTCCACCTGATCGGCGAACACGTTGGGCATGGCGCTTTCCACCGTCGCCGGCAGGTTGATGATGCACGGCTTTTCCGGCGTCGGCTGCCACACGTCGATTACCGCATCGCACACCTCCACCGCGTAATCCATCTCGGTGTTGGAGAAGCTCTCGGGCGAATACTGGAACACCCATTCGGTGGCCGGGTATTTGGCCGCCTCGCGCCTGAGCAATTGGGCGCCGTGTACGGCGATGCCCTTGATGGCTTCGCGGTCCATCTGGAACACGCGTTCGCGCTGCACCGTGGAGGTGGAGTTGTAGACGTGGACGATGGCGCGTTTCGCCCCCTTGAGGGCCTCGAAGGTGCGCACGATGAGGTCCTCGCGCGCCTGCACCAGCGCCTGCACGGTGACGTCGTCCGGGATCTGCCGCGCCTCGATGAGCCAGCGCACGAAGTCGTAGTCCGGCTGCGAGGCGGAGGGGAAACCCACCTCGATCTCCTTGAAGCCGAGCTCAACCAGCAAGGCCCACATCTTGCGCTTCTGCGCCACGTCCATGGGCTCCAGCAGCGCCTGGTTGCCGTCGCGCAGGTCGACGCTGGCCCAGATGGGCGCACGTTCGATGCGGCGGTTGGGCCACTGGCGGTCGGCCAGGGTCACGGTCGGGGCGGGGCGGTATTTGCGGTGGTCGAAGGCGGTCATGATCGCTCCTGCGTCGCAGTGACAAGTTTCAAGCAGATACAAGTTTCAAGTTGCAAGTGAAAGGCATTTGGCGCTGTGTCGCTGGTTCTGCGCCCCGGTCTGGCCCTTGTGGGGCATTCCGTTTGCCGCATCCTTGTGGGATTTGGCAGGTTTGGCCCGATGTTTGCGGGTTGGTGAAAGATTACGCCTGTAGTGGCGGCAGGTGCTTGCGAATATGGACTAAAAGCGGGGTGTTATGGCAACAATATTGCGCAACCAGCGAGGGTGGCGCCATAATCGGGCAGGCGCGACGGGATGAACGACGTAGGCCGGACATAGCGCAGCGGTGTCCGGCAGGCCTCGCCCGATACCGCTGCGCTATATCGGGCCTACGACCAGGAACTGACTCTCATGGAACTAGATCGCTACGACCGCCGCATCCTTGAACTCCTGCAACAGGATGGCCGCATCAGCAACCAGGAACTGGCCGATCGCATAGGTCTGTCGCCCTCGCCCTGCCTGCGCCGGGTGCGTGCCCTGGAAGAGTCCGGCCTGATCCTCGGCTACCGCGCGCTGCTCGACGCCAAGGCCCTCGGCCTGAGCCTGATGGCGCTGATCCACATCTCCATGGACCGCCACACCCCGGAGCGCTTCGCCAATTTCGAGGCGAAGGTCGCCGCCCTGCCCGAGGTGCTGGAATGCCTGCTGATCACCGGCCAGGACGCCGACTACCAGCTCAAGGTGGTGGTGCGCGACATGGAGGCCTATCAGGAATTGCTGCTCGACAGGATCACCCGCATCGAGGGGGTGAGCGGGGTGCATTCCAGCTTCGTGATGCGCCGGGTAGTGGACAAGACGGCCTTGCCGGTTTGAGGATTAGTTTCGAGTAGGGTGCGCATTGCGCACCGGGGGGCCTCGACCGGCACCAGATGGTGCGCGGTGCACACCCTACATTGGCCGGAAACCGTAGCATGGATAGAGCGCAGCGAAACCCATGCGGTTGTCGGAAAAAGATGGGTTTCGTTTCACTCTACCCATCCTGCATTTGGTGCTTGGGCAGTGTGCGCACCCTACATTTATTCGCTGCGTTTCAGGGTGAACTTCTCGCCGAACAACACCGGCCGGTAGCTCATCTTCACCCTTCGTAAATTTTCCAGGCCGAGGTCGTCGCCGACGTTGATGTAGTCGCAGTCGGTGAAGGTGCGGGCGTATTCACGGAACAGGTATTGCGCCGCGCCGGGGATGGCGAAGTTGGTCTTTTCCACCAGCACGCTGGCCATGTTGCGGCTGATGCGTTCGCCGAAGGTGTAGCCTTCGATGCGATCGTCGACGATGAGGCACAGGCCGCTCAGGCCGAGCGCGTCGTAGTGCGCCAGCGCCCGCTCTATTCCCTGCCGTTCCAGTTCCACGCTGGCGACGAAGTCGGCCACGGCGGTGCCGTGCAGCCCTTCCAGGCGCGCGCGCATCCACTGGCTGAGCAGTTCGCGCATGCCGTTCCAATGGCCGCGGTGCAGCGGTTCGATGCGATGATTGGGGTGGGCACGGCAGAACTGGTTGATCTCGCTGCGCTTGGTTTTGTAGCTGTTGCCGCGCAGTTCGATCAGATCGGCAGTGCGGTAGATGTAGTCGGGAAAGGCCGGTTCCAACAGCCACGTTCCGTCGTCCAGATGGGGCGAGCGGCCGTCGTCGTCCAGTTCCAGCAGGCGCGCGAATTCCGGGCTGACGTAATCGACGCGGCTGTCGCCGGCGTGATGGTTGTAGCTGTCCATGATCTCTATGCAGGTGCGCAGGGCGCGCGCCTGGTTGCCCGCTGCGCCGATGGGCGGCAGCAGCATGCCGAGCTGGTTGCCGTTGAGGCTGAACAGGCAGAAGCAGTCGTCGATGATTTGGTAGAAACCGCTCATGCGCGACAGCCACATGAAATTGTTGCTGAAGCTGAGGTCGGCCACCAGGAAATCGCAGGCGTCGACGTGGCTGTCGAACAGCGCCTTGGCTTCGATGGTCAGCGGCAGCAGGCGGTGTTCACCGGCGGACAGAAAACGCTGTGCCGGCAGCGGCCGGACGGGGAGGGGAACGACGGGCCGGACGGTGGCGGGCGTCTGGCCAAATATGTGGGGTTCGGATGTTTCTGTACTGCCGATCTCAAGGTTACCGAGCATACACGCTCCGCAAAGGACCTCTTGTTGCCGATGGGGTGTCGAGGGGAAGACCGCAGGGTCTGTCAGGAGGGAGCCTCGCGGCTTCCTGCCCCGGACGCCGCTGTTATAGCGGAGCGCCGGGGGGAAAAGAAGGGGGGAGCGAAAAAAATGTTCAAAGTTCAAGGTTCAAAGTTGAAAACCTCCAGGGCACTCGCATGTTGAACCTTGAACCAGTCACCGCCAATGCAGGAACGGCGCCACGGTGAAGTAGAGGATGACCAGGATGACGGCGGCATAGGCCAGCAGGCGCAGGGGCTCGCGGCGGAAGCGTTCGGCCAGGGTTTCTGCGCGGCCTTCCTGGCGTTGGGCGGCGTAGTCGGCGCGGGCGTTGCGGGCGCGTTCCTGCTGGTAGTCGTCGATGAGGCGGCGGGCGGTTTCCTCGTCACCGGCATGGTCGTCGCGCAGCCAGATGGCGGCGACGGAGATGCCCCAGCGTCCGGCCTGGGTCTCGTAGTATTCGACGCGGTTGGCATCGAGCAGGGCGCGCACCTCGTCGGCCTCGTCCTCGGGCACGTCGTTGAGGCGGAACAGCAGGATGGGCATGGTCAGCGGGCCGTGGGGGTGTAGGGCACGAGGAGGCGCAGGGTGCGCTGCTGCGCCGGGTCCCAGTGCAGGTATTCCTGGCACACCTGTTTGCGCGTATCCGATTCGAGGCGTTCCTGGGAGCGGCCGGTGTAGCGGCCGCCGGCGAAAGGCTGTTCCGCCCCGACCCGTTGCAGGCGCCGCGGCTCCGCCTCGTCGATGGCATCGGCATACAGCTCCACCTCTCCCACCGTGGCCGCCGCGGGGACGCTGGCGCACAGCTCGATGCGTACCGCGTCCTGTTCGGTGCAGCCTGCACAGGGCGGCAGGGTCACGTTGGCCGCGGCCGTGCCGTCGCCGTGCCCGGAGGCCAGGGCCATGCGTTCCAGGCGTTCCGTGGCGGCATTGAGCTGATCGAGCTTGGCGTTGAACTCGCTGCGCAGCAGATCAGCCTCCTTCTTCTTGCCGGTGTTCAGGTATTGCGCCAGGGCGAAGCCGCCCACCGCCGAGGCGATGAGCAGCACGATGACGGCCACAAAGGGGCCGCGCCGCGCCTGTTGGGTCACCGGCTGGCCGCGCTCGCGCGCCTTCATCTCCTTGCGCCAGGCCATGCGCAGCTGGATCAGCGTGGCGGTGATGGTGGCGGTGGCGCCGATGAGCGAGGCCAGCAGTGCGGCGACCGGCATGGAGATGTTGCTGATTTGCATGTCCATTCAGGGATTCCCGGCGCTCTGGGCGCCGCGTCTGTTCAGAGGTCGCAGTGAATTTATGCAGGAGCCGAGTCCTCTCGGCGAACAGCGCCGTGGTTAGGCACGGCAATTCGCCCGCGGAGTGGGCTCCTACATAAAGGTGCGGCGGCCACTATACAACGAGACGGCCCCGGCGGTGAGCGGGGCGGGTGTGATGTCCTTGGCGTTTCGGAGGTCTCAGCCGCGCCGGGCCGCGACGCTGGCCACCTTGTCCTGCAGCGACTGGTCGCGGTCGGTGCGGGTGCCGGCGGAGATGAAGGTCTGGATGCGCGGCGCCCCCAGGGCGTGCACCGCCTCGTGGCAGCGGCGGATGGCGGCGAACACCTCATCCCATTCGCCTTCGATGTTGGTGCCGTTGGCGTGCAGCTCGTGGTGCAGCCCGGCATCGTCCAGTACCTGCCCACAGGCGGCGATGTAGCGCGATACAGAAACCTCGGTGCCGATGGGGACCACCTGCAAATTGACCAATACCTTCATGCCAAATCCACTCCTGTCGAAACTCGAAACTCGAAACTCGAAACTCGAAACTCGAAACTCGAAACTCGAAACCATCTCAAAAATGCTTCTTATCCCCTCCCCCGCGAGCGGGGGAGGTCGGGAGGGGGAGAAAACGCCGGAAGCGCCGCCTATCCCCGCCCCAACCCTCCCCGCAGAGCGGGGAGGGAGTATTTTTTGAGATGGATTCTCGCTATTTCGCACTCAGATAGCGCGCCACGGCCTCGATCTCCAGTTCGGTGAGCTTGGAGGCGATGGAATGCATCACGGCGTTGTCGTTGGTGCGTTCGCGGGTGTTGAAATCCTGCAACTGGGTGATCAGGTAGCGCATGTGCTGGCCGGCGAGGCGCGGCAGCTTTTCGGTGCCGGCGGCGTCCTGGCCGTGGCAGGAGGCGCAGTCGGCGACGCCCGACCACTTGTTGCCGTTGTAGTAGATGTATTTGCCCACGGCGGCGAGATCGGGATCGGATGCGCGGTGCGCCTGCGGCGGTTTGTTGCCGAAGTACTGGCCCAGGGCGACCATTTCATCCGGCGTCAGATCGGCGGCCATTTCGTTCATGGTGCCCTTGCGCCGGCCGCTCTTGAAGTCGGCCAGCTGCTTGGCGATGTATTCGGGATTCTGCCCCGCGAGGCGCGGATAGATGGCGTTGGAGCTTTCGCCCTCCAGGCCGTGGCAGAGATGGCATTTGCCGGCGACGATGGCCTGGGCGCGGGCGAGATCGGCGGCCTGGGCCAGGCCGGTCAGGGTGCAGAGCAAGGCCGCCAATACCAGGGGCGATTTCATGGTGATTCTCCTGCGTAGAGGTGGTTCATCGCATAGGCCGGGCGCGTTTCTCCGCGCCGGTATAGTGCCAGCATAGTCGAGGCGCCGGGCGGACTAAATAACTGTTCCGAATTGCTGACTAGTTTTCTGTGGGTCGGGCTTCAGCCCGACATCGGCGCCTAACCCACCCCAAGTACGTCGGGCTGAAGCCCGACCCACGCTTTCCGTGCACGCACTCATGGTCAATATTTCGAAACACCTGTTTAGCGGAACAGATCGACGAAGGCACCGAACAGCGGGCGATCGAAATGATTGGGCATTTTGTCGCGCATCAGGGTCAGGGCGTCGAAGGGCGTCATGGCCTTTTTGTAGGAGCGTTCGGCGGTGAGCGCGTCGAACACGTCGGCGATGCAGCAGATGCGGCCGTAGATGTGGATCTGGTCGCCCTTGATGCGTTTGGGATAGCCGTCGCCGTCCATCAGTTCGTGGTGTTCCATGACGATGACGCGGCATTCCTCGCTCAGGGCATCGGCGTCGCGCAGCAGCTTGTAGCCCTGATAGGGATGGATGCGCATGCGGCGCATCTCCGTCTCGTCCAGCCGCGCCGGTTTGTTGATGATGGCCGGGTCCACCATCACCTTGCCCAGGTCGTGCAGGAAAAAGCCGGCGCCCAGTTCGTGCAGGTCGTGGCCGTCGGAGTTCTTGAACAGCGCCTTGGCCAGCATCAGGCTGGTAATTCCCACATTCACCGAGTGGGTGTAGGTATAGAAGTCGTGGGCCGTGATGCGCAACAGGTTCTTGGCCGTCTGGTCGTCGGTGAGGACGAGGTCGGTGACCGAGCGGATGGCCTCCTTGCCGGCGCGGATGTTGGCGGGGCCGGGGGCGTCCAGCATGCGCTGCATCATGTCGCGGGTGTGATGGTAGACCGCCTGCGCCTTTTGCTCCGGCGGCAGGCGCCGGTCATGGATCGCCTCGCGCAGTTCGGGCGGCACCAGGGTGTCGGGATTCCATAGCGGCGGCGGCGCCTGATCCTTGGGGTCGACGACGACGTCGCTGTGGCTGACGTATTCCAGTTCGCTGACGCTCTGCGGCGCCATCTTGTCGTCCGGCACCACGTCGCTGCGCTCGAAATCCACCGCCACCTCGCGCAGGCCGTGGGCACGGATCTTGTCGATCTGCTCGGCCGACGCCAGCTTGAACCTGCTGCGCAGAAAGTCGTGCTCGCTCCACGACAGCGGCAGGATGACGTACATGCCGACGCGCAGTTCACTGACCGGTATGTTCTTTTTCATGGCGGGGTACGGTGACGGTGAAAAACGCCAGTCCTAAATAGGCGCTCCGAAATACTGTCCACCGGTATCTCCTTCTCCCTCAGGGAGAAGGCTGGGATGAGGGGAGATATAGTCAGTATTTCGGAACACTTATTTAGTCTTCGTGGCGCATGAAGGAAGCCTTGGTGGCGCCGCACTCCGGGCAGACCCAGTCGTCGGGGATATCTTCCAACCGGGTGCCCGGCGCGATGCCGCCGTCGGGATCTCCCACGCTCTCGTCGTAAATGTAGCCGCATACGTCGCACAAATAACGTTGCATGATGAACCTCGGAATAGGGCGGGAGGACCGCCTGTCCCTAATCTAACAGGCTTGCGAAGTGAGTAAAATACTGACACCGAGGTAGAGGGCGGGACGGCTGTGCAAGGGTTATTGGACTGATGGTTGCCATAAATAGGGAGCCGTACCGGCCGGAAGCGGGTGGCCGGGTGGGATATAACCATACAGGAAATAATGGCAATCGGTTGATGCTGAAAGTAATATCGAAATTCAGCGCGGGCATCCCGTCCGCATATGCGGCGGATAGTTCGCCGAATAGTAGCTAGTAGGTTAGCCGAAGACTGTTACTGTGATTTGATGTCTGAAAGGAAAAGGAGGATCAGGAATGATCGCAACGGAAAATTTGTACATCATGGATGTGGCGGAATTCACAAAGGATTTGTACAGGATGGGGAATGCCACTTGGCCGGCATTCACGGAGGAGAGGGCTCGGATCGATGTCGCTCTCGTCAAGCAGAATGGCATTGATATGGTTGTCGCTAATGGCAATGGCTTCTCTGCCTTTGACCATCTGACAAAGATGATGAAGAAACCTGGCAAGAAAGTCTGGCGCATCAAGAAAGGAGCGTCTTTGCCACCAGAACTTCGCTTGGTCAAGGACAGGCGGCCTGGACATGAAGGGCATTACATGATCGCACCAATGAAGACAATGCCGTTGAAGAAGTACCTTGGAGCTCTCGAAGAGC
>Ga0299912_10004273_pt1 | contig 11694 bp, 9 predicted proteins | sample RVTome_2_FD_207667 | JGI IMG/M metagenome (GOLD analysis project Ga0299912, IMG submission 207667) | Soil microbial communities from uranium-contaminated site in the Upper Colorado River Basin, Wyoming, United States - RVT95D214 (version 2) ... | reverse complement strand
TCGAGAAGATCCCCTACTTGAACATTCAAACGACCATGGACGAGCCCATCCTGATCGAACCCAGGGGGGAGACGCCGATCGCGCTTCCGATCAAGATTACGTATGCTTACGTCTTTGCCGAGGTTCCCTATGTTAGTGACGAGGCCCAGGTGGCTTGCACTCTAACCGGCGGGATGGTATTTGCCGACGAAAGACGCCGGGAAAAAAGGATCCCGATCGCTTTTAGCGGCGACTTTCCGATCTATCAGGGTTTGGACGTCCGGATTCTACCGATCGAAGCCAAGGACCTGACCGTCGGCGGGGCGGACCTCGTCGTTAAGGCCGCCCTGAAAAACCTCAACGGATTTTCTTTCACTCTGGACCGCTTCGATTACAGTCTGGATATCGCCGGAAAAACGGTTTTAGAAGGGAATCTCGGGCAGGGAACGGCTGTGGCCGGCCGCGCCGAAAAAGTTTTCGCCGTCCCTCTTCTCCTGGATTTTTTTGACGCTGGGAAAGAGCTTTACGACGGATTATCCCAGCCGCCCGTTCCGGTTCGCATTTCCGGGACGGCGGAGATCGCCACGTCCTGGGGCACATTCAAAATCCCGTTCGATAAACGGGAGCGAATTCCCGTTCAAAAAATCTCTTGATCAGCGTCATCATCCCCGCCTATAACCGGGCCGCGTTCCTGGACGAGGCAATCCCTTCCGTCCTCAATCAAACGTATTTCTCCGGCGCCGGCCGCAACGCCTGGGAACTGATCCTCGTCGATGACGGGTCCGAGGACGGGACAAAGGCATTGGCGGCGTCGTTCAGCGGGCCGCTGAGATATCATCGCCAGGAACACAAGGGCGTCAGCGCGGCGCGCAACACGGGGCTGCGCTTGGCCCGGGGGGAATTTATCGCTTTTCTCGATTCCGATGACCTCTGGAAGCCGACAAAGATAAGCGCCCAAATGGAATTCATGGCCGCTCATCCCGAGGCCCCGGTCTGCCTGACCGAAGAGATTTGGATCCGGCGCGGGATTCGGGTCAATCCCCGGCTCAAACATAAACAACATTCGGGACGGATTTTCGACAAGGTCCTCCCGATTTGTCTTCTCAGCCTTTCCTCGGCGCTTTTTCGCCGCGAGGTTTTCGACGACATCGGGGTGTTCGATGAGAACCTTCCGGCCTGCGAAGATTATGATTTCGGCATTCGCCTGGCCTTTCGCTATCCTGTTTATGTCCTGCCTGAGCCGTTGATCATTAAACGCGGCGGTCATGCCGGCCAGCTTTCGCATCAATACTGGGGGATGGACCGGTTCCGGGTCTATGCTTTGGAAAAATCCCTCTCCCTCGGATTGTCGGCGGAGGAGGAGAGGCTTGTCAGAGGCGAAATCGTCAAAAAAAGCCGGATTCTCCGCGACGGCTTCAGGAAGCGCGGGAATCGCGCCGAAGCTGAAAAATACGAGGGGATCTTAGAAAGAATGGGCAAGGAGAATTCCGCAACCTGAGAAAGAGATGGGCTTTCATTCGTCGCCCTGAACGCCCCTCGGACTTTTTCTTAGAACCAGTAGTTTAAGCCCAGGGACATCTGGAAGCCGCTGAGGTCAAAGGGATCATTCAGCCTTTCGAAAAACATCTCGGTGATTTTTCCATTGGCATGGTTATACTTGAATTCGATGTCGAGCGTCAGCCTGTTGGCCACGGGCAACATGAAGCCGCCGAGGACGTGCCAGCCCAAGGCGACCTTGCCGAATTGCTGCCCCTCCCGGAGATCGATGTCTTCAACGGCATAGATCGGGATCGCTGGATCATCGCCGTAGTCGATGCTGAAATCAACCATCTGTCCATAGAGACGGGCGCTCCAGAAATAGACTCCCGCCCCGCCCCCGATGTAGGGAATGAATTTTCCCCTTCGGCCGAAGGGGGTGATTTTGAAGGTCAATTGGACGGGGGTGATCGAGAGGCTCATCGTGTGAGACAGGGAAAACGTATCCCGGTCCTGGTAGAGAGTGGGCAGGGCCCAGAGGTAATCTTCGAAGACAAATCCGACATAATCTTTGTAATAACCGGACTTGCTTTTGCTATAGGCATCGAGGCCGATCATGATACTGAGATGCTGGGTCAGGAGGACGTCGTAGGATAAGCCGAACGACGTGTTCTGGAAGTTCGACCGGGTGAAGTTCATATTGTCGAATTCGATTTTCCAGAGGCTGTCGCCCAATCGCCCCGACGCGTCCGCGGGATACTGGGCGCTTGGTAAGAAATAGTTCATGCGGAAGGTGATCGTATTGGAAAAGCCGAGGCTCGAAACCACCAAGAGAGCCATCGTCAAGGTCAAGATTCTCTTTTTCATCGTCTGCCTCCTAGCGCTTATTTATGCAATTTCCATGCCAAAATATCCATGATCTTTCAGGCGGGCCGCAAGCCCGGCTGTGCCGAAAAAGGGTCAATTGTCCTCTCGGAAAAATTCCAGAAGCATATCCTAAACCGCTGTGAGCCTGAAGTAAAGGAGCTCTTCTCGGAGGAATTTAGGGGTCGAATATCGGGGAAACGAGGCCTTATCCCGAAATGGGGTTCACGTCCCCGGACGCCGGCCGAGGTTTGACATTTCCCCCGGCACTTCTTACCATGGATGGGACGACGAAAACGACATGAGAATTCGGACTGTTGTTTTTCAAATCCGGAGGGGCCGGCCTGGAGCGGATATCCTCGATCGCATCTCGGTCATCCTGAAAAACGGGGGCCTCGCGGCCTACCCGACCGAGACTTTTTACGGATTGGGGGCTATCGCCTATGACGTCGAGGCGGTCGGGAAAATCTACAGTCTCAAAAGCCGGAGCGAGGCCAAGCCGCTCCCGGTCATCGTCGCGGACATGGCCATGGCCGAGAAGATCGCGGATTCTGTCCCCTCGCTGTTTTTCGAACTCGGCCGGAAGTTCTGGCCTGGGCCCCTGACCTTGATCGTCGCGGCGAAGCCGGTCTTTCCGCCGCTCATGCTGGGGCCGGGTCGATCGGTCGCGATGCGCGTTCCCGGCCTGGCCTGGCTAAGGGAGCTCGTTCGGCTCGTCGAGGCGCCCTTGACCGCGACGAGCGCCAATATTTCAGGCGACAGGGAAATATCGGATCCCGGAAAAATCCTGGAGATCTTCAAGGGAAAAGTGGATCTGATTATCGACGGCGGGGCGACCCCCGGAGGATTGGCTTCGACGATTGTCGATTTGACTCAGACGCCGCCCCTCATTCTTCGCCAGGGCGCCGTCCCCGCTTCCCGCTTAAAAAGATATTTTTAATATCGGGGACACGCTTCTAATTCCAGGGAATGAGCGAACATATCCCCATTAGAAATCATTTGACCGGAGCGCCCGGCGGAACATCCCCTTCGAGGAAAGGAATGATCGCCTTGTCGCCGACGACCGCGGCCAAGAGCATCCCCCGGGATTCCACTCCTCGGATGACCGCCGGCTTGAGGTTGACGATGACTACGATTTTTTTCCCGACGAGGTCTTCCGGCTTGTAGGTTTCGGCGACACCGGCCACGATCTGGCGTTTCTCCGTACCGATGTCGATCTCGAGCTTGATCAGCTTCTGGGCGCCCTCCACTTTTTCCGCTTTGAGGACGTGGGCCGCGCGTAAATCCATTCTCTTGAATTCGTCGTAGGAAATGATGTCCATGGTTCCCTCCGTTTGTTCGATTTTTTCCTTGTGTTTTTCCGTTGGGGCAATGTCCTCGGCGAGGAAGACATTGAGGTCGACCCTCGGAAACAGGGGAATCGGTTCCTTCACGGTTTGCCCGGGCCGGGGACCGCGAAAGTCAAGATCCGCGTAAGCCTGCTCCTGAAGGGGTTCCTTTTCGCCAAGGAAATCCCAGATCTTCTGGGCCGAGCCGGGCATGACCGGATAGAGCAGATAGCTGATGGCCCGGATCGCGGCCGCGGCCTGAGACAGGACGCGGGCCAGGCGGGGCCTGAGGACCGGGTCTTTGGATAATTTCCAGGGCTCGTTCGCGGCAAGGTATTTATTGACGGTATTGATGTAGACCCAGATGTCTTCCAGGGCCTTGTTGACGGCGTAGTTTTCATAGTGGCCGTAGACGCTCTTTTTCAAAGCGGCGAAATCCTCGCGGATTTTCCGGTCGTCATCCCGTTCCTTCTCCGGCTCGGGGATAGCGCCCCGGAAATAGCTCCGGGCCATGGTCAGGGTTCTGTGGACGAGATTCCCCAGGTCATTGGCCAGGTCCGAATTCACCCTGTGGATGAAACCCTCGTGGCTGAAATTCCCGTCGTTGCCGATCGGGATTTCCCTGAGGAGGAAATAACGGAGCGGGTCGGGACCGAAGGCCTTGATGATGACATAGGGATCGAGGACGTTGCCCTTGGACTTCGACATTTTCGCCTCGTCCTTGAGCCACCAGCCGTGTCCGAAGACGCACTCGGGCAGGGCGAACCCCCCGGCCATGAGAAACGCCGGCCAGAAGACGGCGTGGAAGCGGAGGATATCTTTGCCGATAAGGTGGACCGAGGCCGGCCAGAACTTTTCGTAAAGGGCCTGGTTCCAGTCATACCCGATCGCGGTGAGATAATTATTCAAGGCGTCAAACCAGACGTAAATCGTATGCCCGGGATCTCCCGGCACGGGGATGCCCCACTTGACCGTCGTCCGGGTGATGCTGAGGTCCTTGAGGCCGCCCCGGACGAAGCTTGCGACCTCATTCATCCGACTCTGGGGCCGGACGAAATTCGGATGACTCTCGTAGAACTCCAGAAGCGGTTTCTGGTACGCGGATAACCGGAAAAAGTATGTCTCTTCGGTGACCACGGTCGCCTTCCGGCCGCAATCGGGACAGAGCTTGAGTCCCTCAGGGGTCAGCGGGACGTCGTCCGTCAGGAAGTTCTCTTCTCCCAAGCAGTACCAGCCTTGATAGGAGCCTTTATAGATGTCCCCTTTGTCCATGAGCCTCGAGAAAAGTTTCTGAACCCCCCTCTCGTGGAAGGGCTCGGTCGTCCGGATGAAATAATCGTTGGAAATCTCGAGGTCTTTCCAGAGATCCTTGAACCGGACGACGACCCTGTCGGCGAGCTCGATCGGCTTCAGCCCCTTTTCCGCGGCCGCTTTCTCTACCTTCTGGCCGTGCTCGTCCGTTCCGGTCAGGAAAAACACCTCGCGGCCGGCGAGCTTTTGAAATCGGGCCAGGGTATCGGCGATGATCGTCGTGTAGGCGTGGCCGATATGGGGGATGTCGTTGACGTAGTAGATCGGCGTGGTTATGTAAAAAGCCGGCTTAGAAGTCTTTGCCACCGGGCAGCCCTCCTTTGATGAGCGTGATCGCTTCCGCGCGGGTGACGGGACTCGTTCGAAAGGAGCCCCGGACGGCCGACGTCACGGTGATGGATTTGGGCTTCTTCGCGCCGCGCATCGACATGCACATGTGTTCGGCTTCGATCACGACCATGACACCGAGGGGCTTGAGATGGGAATCGATCAGGTCCGCGATCTGCTTGGTCAATCGCTCCTGGACCTGGAGGCGGCGGGAGAGGCTGTCCACGACCCGGGCGATCTTGCTCAATCCGACGATCCGGCCCTCCTTGGGGATGTAGGCGACGTGGGCCACGCCCGCGAACGGGAGCATGTGGTGCTCGCACATCGAATAGAGAGGAATATTTTTAATCAGGACCATCTCGTCGTGGCGTTCATGCTGGATGGCGCGCAGGTGCTTTTCCGGGTTTTCCGCGATCCCGCCGAGGATTTCGCCGAACATGTGGGCTACCCTCTGCGGCGTCGCCTTGATTCCGGGGCGGTTCGGGTCTTCGCCGGCCCCTTCCAGGATGAGCCTGACGCCCTTTTCGATTTTTTCCAGGTCCATGGCCCGGGCCGAGTTCTTTTTTGGCATCTCCGTTCAGCCTTTTTTCGAATAGTGTTCCAGCGCCAGGCGGAGGACATCTTTCAGCGGAAGCCCCTTTTTCCGGGCGATGTTCAAGCAGTCCTCGAATTCCGGCTGGACATTGACCGGCTTCCCGCCGAGCGAGGCGATCTTGATCCCTACGGATTCCCCCATCAGCTTGATTGTCTTCTTAGTCCTCTCCAACGCGCGACGCTCGACCGGATAATACCTGACGCCGATCGAGCTCGTTTCCCGAAAAACGGCCGAGATCAGGTCATCTATTCTATCAAGGCCGGAAAGGAGGGTCAATTTCGTCGCCAGGCGGCTCTTCTTCATCACGATGGGGGTCAGATAAACATCCAGCGCGCCGAGGGCGAGGGCGCGGTCCATGAAGCTCGCCAGAATTTGGGGATTGGAGTCGTCGATCGTCGCCTCGACGATGTAGACTTGCTTGCCGGGCGAAAACAAGGCCGTCTTGCCGAGGAAGGCGCGGAGCATGTTCGGCAGTCCGGGCAAGTCGCGGCCGCCCGCGCCGCAGCCGATCTTTTCGTAGACGAGCTCTGGAAACGGGATGAACCGTTCGGCGAGTGTTTTAACGATCGCCGCACCTGTCGGAGTCACGAGCTCCGTATCGGCGTGAGCGGAATAGACCGGAACGCCCTTTAATAGCTCGGCAACCGCCGGAGGGGGAACGGGCAAAAGGCCATGCGACGTCTTGACCCAGCCCGAGCCTAGGTTGAGGGGCGAACAATAGAACGCGCCGATGTCGAGCTCACGGGCCAACCAGGCGCTGCCAAGGACATCCACAAGGGCATCGTCGGCTCCGGCTTCATGAAGGTGGGTTTGCTCGAATGGGCAGCCGTGGACTTTCGACTCGGCCGCATAGAGGTTCCTGAAGATGGCCAGGGCATTCTCTTTCACCGCCGTCTCGAAGGGCGATCTCTTGATGAACGCGGCGATATCCTTCCATTTCCGGGCATAGGCCGTAGGTTTTTCGACCCGGACATCGACTTTCAAGCCGCGGAGATGCGACCGTTCGACTTCTTTGATCGCGATTTTTAGGGGAAGGCGGAGTTCCGCCATTTTCGCTTTGAACGAGGCGCGGGGGATGCCCAGGTCGAGGAGCGCGGCGAGGATCATGTCCCCGCTCAAGCCCGCTTTGGCCTCGAAATAGACGTAGTTCATGAGGGAATTCCTTATGGCAGCAACTCATTTATCCGGGGCAAGACCTCTCCCGCCTTGCCTCGAATTGAAACGTCGGCCGTTGAGGTCAAGGGCGTGGGGTCGGGATTGATTTCGATGATCTTGGCTCCGGTCTCTCCGGCATGGATGGGAAGCGCGGCGGCAGGTTGGACGAAGGCCGACGTTCCGATGACGAGCATCAGGTCGCAGGCCGAGCTCAGGGTGAAGGCCCGGCCGAGAACGCTCGAATCGAGGGCTTCCCCAAACCAGACGACATGCGGCCGGAGGAGCGCACCGCATCTCGGACAAACCGGCGGAATATTTTTAAGGGGAACCTCGAGGTTGTCGCTCACGGAATTATCCGCCGTGCACCGGACTTTCCAGATGTTGCCGTGAAGCTCGGTGATGTTTCGGGACCCCGATTTGAGGTGAAGCCCGTCCACGTTCTGGGTGATGAGGGCGAATTCGGGGAAGATCTTTTCCCAGAGGGCCAAGATCCGGTGGCCCGGGTTGGGCTCGACTCCGGATATGATTCCCCTCCGCCAGTCGTACCATTCCCAGACGAGCTTCGGATTTCGGGAGAACGCCTCGGGCGTGGCCAACTCCTCGGCCCGGAACTGTCTCCAGAGGCCGTCTTTGCCGCGGAACGTTGGAATGCCGGATTCGGCGGAGATTCCGGCTCCGGTAAGCACCGTGATCCGTTCGGCTTCCGCAAGCAACTCGGCGACCCGCCCGATGTTGTTCGACTCCATCGCCTCACTCATTTTTCCCCTAAGGATACCGGTTTTCCTTTGAAAAATCAACGAGATATAAGGATGCCGCAAGAACCTTCATTTATATGTTATTGAAGCAGTGCCGAGATCGCCCCTCGCTCCCCCGGAACCAGTCCCGTCGGATTTCGGCCCGCCGTCAGCGGATGATTCTGTAGACTTCCCGCCAGGATTTGATCTTCAATCTCGAATAGCCCGCGATCGGCTGGGCGAGGACTTCGCTCGGCGGCTCGGGTCGGGCGTCGCCGACCTGGGTGTAACTTTGGATGAAGACAAGACGCTTGGTGATGGTCGGACTCCCCGTTTGGGTGAGTTGGACGGTCTTGCCCACGGTGACGGCCGACCTGACCTTTTGGGCTGTGAGCAGGTATTCGACCGTATCTCCAGCCGAGCCGATCAGGGCCGATCCTCCGAGGTGAATGCCCTGAATGTGCCGGGAATAGATTCTGCCGACGCCGGCCAGGGTCAGGCAGGGATTGAGGCTCTCGATGTTGCCGGTCAACGTCGCGATATACACCAGGAGGTTGGCAATGACGTCATCCGCCCAGACCTTCTCTCCGACGCTGAATTCGCCTTTTTTAAGCGAGCTGTCGATGCCCAGCTGGACGGCCAGGTCGGCGGGTCCGATATACCAGTCGACGTTTCCCGTGGCGCCCGCGTCTTTCAGGGCTATGAAAGAATAAGCGACGTCGTTCGGGGCTTTTTCATCGCCGCCCGTTCCGAAATAAAGGGTGACCGTCCCTGTTAGCGAATCGACCCAGACGGCCGGCTTGGTGATAATCGGGTGATAATAAGGATCGCGATAGAGGACCGAGGCAACCCATTGATTCAAGCCCACGGTCAAGTCGATCTTCCAGAAGCGTCCGTGCAAATCGCCGAAATAGACGGATTCGGTCATTCCGTCCTGGTTGTCGTCGGCCGCGTTCGGAGAGGCCGGAAGGGTGTTCTGGATGCCAAAGGGACTGGCCGGCTCCTGTTGCTCGCTGATTTGGAAGGATTTTAGGATCTGCCCCGTTTCGATGTCCACGGCATAGAAATAATTCCCGGAGACGGTGGCCGGATCATAGGTGTCATAGCCCGATCCCATAAAGGCGACCCATGCGGGAGTTCCGGAGATATCGACTTTGCCCACGGAAGGTACGGACCAGGTCTCGCCCATGGTATCATCCGTGGTTTCCCACATCGGCATGGGCGCCAGGGGATCGGTGACGTCCAGACAGAAATAATAGAACTGATGGTCTTTTCCCCAGCCCATGCCCTGGCCGCAGATGGCGACCGTATGCCATGCCCCCTGGATGAAGACGTCGTGGATGACGGGAGAGCTGTCGACGAAGTAATGGTGGTTCAGGAAAGCTCCGCACTCCGGGTCCACGATTTTCATTTTTTTCAGCTTGTAGAGGAGGTTGTTGGGGATAAAGGCCCAGAGCTCGTTCAGCGAAGCAGTGTCAAAGCAGTGGAGCATTCCGTCGTTGGCCCCCACGAGAACGACTCTCTGCCTGTTTTTTTGGGCTTCTTTGAACTCTGCATAGCCCGTGCCCATGAGGGCCGAGATGCCGCCCGGAGGTTCCAGGACCTGGGGGGCCGAGTGGTTGATATCGCCCAGCTTCCACACCCTATTTTCGCCGAGGACGAATTTGATCAACGCGTCGGATTCCGGACTGTTCAAGCCGAGCCCGAGATAGGGTTCGAGCACGGATTTATTGGCTGCGGCAAAGTCTGTCCGGTCGTTCATGAGCCCGTCCCCCTCCGCGTCGTAAGCGGCGTAGACGATGCGGGAATCCCAATTCCTCGCCGCCAAAATTTCTCCCGCATCCATGACGTTCGTCGCCCCGGCATCTTCGATCTTCTGCAGGTCGGAGCTCCGGGAGTACGGCAGGCTGAGGTTCGTGACATCCCAGGACCGGAGGTGGCCTTTCCACGTCGGAAACTCGAAAGAGGCCGAGTACAGGACATCTTCGTCGCCCGCCCGGTCCGGGTCGACGTTCGCCTGGGTCAGGGCATGCGAAGTCCGGGAATATTCGCGCTTGGTGATGTATGTGTAGGAGATGTTGACCGAAAATATTTTCGGCGTGAGCGTTTCGACCGTCGATGCCAAGACCCCCTTCCACCGCAGAAAAACGCCGGGGCTTTCGAAGTTGAACTCCACTCCGGACGTCACCGGCCCTTCCCATTTGGGATTGCCGCTTTCATCGTCGGAGTCGGACATGTAATACGTGATAGTGGTGTTGACCGGCTTGGTGTCGACCGCGGTCAGAGTCGCCGCGACGACGGCGTTGTCCGAGGTGATATATGAGCAGGGGAGGAGATTTTTCGAAATGACCGTTCCCTGGGGGACATAGAGGGGGAAGATGTCGTTCATGAAAAAGTAGCACTTCAAAGAATCGTTTCCGTCGGCGACGAAGAAGTCGATGTCGCCGTCGTTGTCGAAATCGCCGATGGCTCCCGAATCCAGGTCGCTGGACGATGAAACCTCGGAGCAATCCGGGGGCACGCAGTTGAAGGTCAAAATACCGGCCCCGTCATTCTTCAGCCAGTACACATAGCCGCCGGGCGTGTTGACCCCCGCCGCGCCGTCCGTCGAAAGGACCATGTCGGGATATTCGTCCCCGTTCAGGTCGCCCGCCGAAAGGAACGAGCAGGAACCGTGATACTGGGCGATGACGAGCCGCCGGTTGCTGGCATTCTTGAAATTTCCGAGCCCGTCGCCGGCGTAGAATTCGATGTTCCGCGAGTTGGCCGACCCGCAGTAGAAATCGATCTTGCCGTTGTGGTCGAAGTCGGCCGCAGCGATCCCGCAGACGCCGTAGACATAAGTGCTGTTGTTCGGATAGGGGTTGATCTTTGTGACGAGCCGGGAGAATGTCCCCTGGCCGTTATTGACGAAAATCACGACTTCTCCGTAGCGGTTCGTGGCCCACCGGGAAGGAACGCCGACGATCAGGTCCAGGTCGCGGTCTCCGTCGAGATCGACCGCGGCGATATTGCTTTCCCAGCGCCAATTGGAGCTCCCCTGCCCCCATTCACCGTAGCCGTCGTTGATCAGGTCGCCGAGGAGGGTGGGGCTCGTGTTGATCACGGGCACGCCGCCCACCGGGACGCCGGTCTCGACGGAGCGGTTGTTGAAGATCCAAAGCTTGCCCGACCAGCTCAGGGCGGCGATATCCGCGTCGCCGTCGGCGTCGAAGTCTCCCGCTCCGAGGGCCATGATCTCATAGGTTTTATCCAGGGCGCTGCCCTGATAGATAACGTAAGTGGGCCCGTTAAAGAGAAAGCGCTGCGGATTGTTCGGGTCGACGCCCTGGCTGACGAATATCGACAGATTGCTGTCGTTGGGATCGGTATTGCCGAGGCTGGGATTGGTGTTGTAGTCGCACATCCTCCCGCCTTCGACGAGGTCCGCCAATCCGTCGCGGTTGAAATCAGCCGCGGCGCCGGTCATGCGGTAGTTGGTCGTAACGGGATAATTGGTCGAGGCTTGAAAATTGGCGCCTTTGCCTTTCAGCCGCAGAAATTGAAGGGCGACCTCGTTGCTGACGCCGTCCATGGACGCAATCGTGGAGACATCTCCGCCCTGATAGCCGACGACGGAACCGCTCTGCGTTTGGCAGACTTGACCCTTGAGGCCGAGATAGAGCGCGCCCGCCGCGACAAGGCCGCAGGCGAGGATGATCACTGTCGTTTTTCCGGTGGCCTTGCCTTTTTTCATCTTTTTCTTTCGTAAACTGTCATTCTATGCTGATAACGACTTCAAGCCGGACGGAGGTATTCTGGGGGCCTTGACCGATGCACACGAGCAAGGCGTCCATATGGTTCGTGACGGGCGCTCCGCCGTCATTGTCCACCAGAAACGCGGTGTAGGTCAGCTGGCTCGCGTCGGGCATGGCGACCGACGAGA
>Ga0299912_10004272_pt1 | contig 11695 bp, 12 predicted proteins | sample RVTome_2_FD_207667 | JGI IMG/M metagenome (GOLD analysis project Ga0299912, IMG submission 207667) | Soil microbial communities from uranium-contaminated site in the Upper Colorado River Basin, Wyoming, United States - RVT95D214 (version 2) ... | reverse complement strand
TTATACCCACTCCTTATTACTGACACCTAGTTTAGATTGCAATATAACAATCAATCGTTGAAGTGTATCTTAAACTTGTTTAGTTAAACTGAAATAATATATTATTTCTTGATGTGAGATTGTTTACCCTTCTTAACCAACTCTACTTGTTGCAAACAAGTCTGGAACTTGCTCTACTATTCTTTTTCGCAAGTTCAGCAATACGGTACATTGCTCCAACAACGTGAGAACCCTGCTTTGCTTTGATAATTTCTTTCAATGACATGATGTTACCCCCCCTTAAAGTTAAAGAAATCCTGATTTCTTTTAAAGACACGGTTTATCTCCCTAAATGGTTTTCGCCATTTCGTTTCGCCTTGAAGGCTCGTCTATTAGTGTTAAGTAATAGTTGCGAAGTGGTGTGCTGTACTACGAGAGTATCCTAAATTAAGATATACTGCGTACCAATATACTTCGTGTTGATTTGAGAGTTTCATTTTAACTCTCCTTCTCAATGCCGAGCTTATGTTCCAACTCTATTTCAATATACCGCAAACTATCTGCGAATTGAAAGAAAGCTAAATGCTCTGCTTGTTTCCTGAGTGCAGTTATTTGTTTCAGTCTGTCGTAGTTGTCCATAATTAATTCTCCTTATTTACTTGTTATAAAATTCCAGCTACAATCCCACTTCTAACTAACCCGGTTAACTGGTTTGTTGTCACGGTCAAAATTGCACCGTCTACTGTGAGAATACGTACCATAATTTTCACCTCCTCTCTGTTAACGTCTAAATTAGTTTAGTATGTACAGACAAAAGCCATAAGTGCAACGCACACAACAAGACCCACGGCAGGAACTATAATCTCTACTATAAATTAAAACACTGATTTCATTTAAGCCGCTCCCGTATTACTTTAGGTTTTGTAGCTGCGTAAATAATCTTACCTCTGTCATTAGCAACAACAACAGAGATACATCTTTCACATGGCACTCTGCAAACACAAACATCAGTTGACTTACACATATGAAATCTCCTCACGCTTTAGCGTGTCTGGCTAGCTTTGCTAGCTTCGGTCTATTTCAGATTTAACTACGTTAAAATACCCCCCCCCCCCCCTTTTTTTTATTTATTTAATCCGAGCCATCCCATTCTGTGTGAATTTTTATAATATTAAATTTTGTTATTATCCCATACAATAGTAATATATTTATACATAATAACCCCCTTAGTTATTTGCTTTATAGATAAGCGTAGCAACAACCAACAAACTAAAAATCCATAAACACGATAGTATATGCTGTACTTCTTGAACAACCCATATCAAGATACAATGCATATAACCAAACCTCATTCTGATTATTTAGTTTCATCTTAACCTCCCTTTAAACCACGTCCAATACAGGGTGCAGAGGATTGCGTACACCATAAAGCAAAAGATAGTCCAGACCAATAGTTCCACGCTAACCTCCAAAGAGTTTGAATAAGGCCGGGTTGTTCTCCGGCCTTTCTTGGTTAAATACTAAACTTGTTTAGCGAAGTACTCCGCAATCATGTAATGTAATTAGTGTTATGCAAAGTATAAGTAGAACCAATTCGACTTTAAATTTTATAATACATGCAAATATAAACTGCATATACTATTTCCTGAGGAAAGAGTTAAGGAAATCAAGAGCACGCCTCTCATCAAATACTTTGTGAACAGTTTTGTAAGTAATATCAATTGTCTTATTTTCCTGTGTTGCTTCCGGCGTTCCATACTTACTATATTTGTCAAATACTGTGACTGCAACAAGCTTAGTTTCTTTACCAAACTTTAATGCTCTACGCTGATATGTTTTGAGCATGGAAACTGCAAGGCTATGCGCTTTCATCTTGATAGACATAGTTCCCCACGGATAACAAGCTACTTTCTTGATTGTATTCTTACCCTTAACGATAACAAGCCTATCTATCATCTGAACTTCTGCTAAAAGCAGGTCAATCTCAATAGCTGCCCTGAGATGGGGATAATCAACCTTGGTTTTGGGGAAGCTGGAAGTATATTCCATGTAAACGTCACCTTTTTTCATGAACAGCATGTTTGTAAGGTTTGTAATCTCACCACCGATAGCGATGCACTTGAACAGAATAGACGCGCGTTCAGTAATAATAGTTTCAACCGGCGTAGGGATAGTTGCTTTTACTTTGGCTGCCCTTGTCTTGGCTGCCTTTAAAGAATCTTCAATGGACGTTCCAGACTTCATGGTAATTTCTTTCGCTTTCATGGTGTAATCTCCTTAGTTAGATTATAAGGTGAGCCAGCTAAGTTAGTTTCACTAACTGAAGTTAGCGGAGCTAACAAACATACCTAACACCTTGTAGCTAGGTAGAGTGCTATGTGGACTACTTGTTAAAGAAACCTATTCTTATCTTTTTTAAGGTGCTAACTGCAATCATGTGTGCCCTTGGTACAGCCCCCTCTGAAGACAGACGAGTTCATTCTGCTTTTCATCCGACAAGTAATAAGTGGTAATCTGTGTTGTATCATCCGCATAGTTAATTTTAGATTCTCTCTTCATTCCCCTTACCCCCCTCTAGTAATATGTATCTCTCCCACTAACTATAGTATATCATCTCCCCCATAACTAGTAATGTTTAAGGTACTTACGCTTATGGGTGGCATACCCATGCTAGGGGGTGTGATTATATATTAGTTTACAGTAACTTGCACGACTTCAAGAGAATAGGAAACGACCTAAAAAGAGGGGTATTTTGGAGGGAAATAATAGACAAAAAAAGCACCCTAATCTGATAGAAAAGGATGCTCAAAAACGCTATAAAAAAGATAGTATTAATAACATTAATAAATAGGTTAGATTAACAAATAAGACTATATTATAAACAATCAACTAGGAAAACTAAGAAAAGAAAGAAAAGAGAAAAAGGAATGAGAGGCGAGAGCCTCGAATGAAAGATAAACAAGCCCCCCTACCCCATATCTAAAAGATAGAGAAGATTGTCTAAGAAGGGTATCCCCGGCAGTAGTTACATCCTTAAGCGCAGTATGTAAGTTAGGGTGACGTTAGTTACCAACTACTACCCTATGTCCGCTTAAGTCCGATGTTCGCTTGGTAATTATTTCATCTTGTATCAACTGAGGTGTCAAGAGAACAAGAAAGATGAAAAACCCTTACGCCGCAAACAAGCCCCCAGAAGAAAAACACGTAAGGTAAAAAGCTCAAAGAAAAAAAGAACTGCCTATAGTATCGGCATGTCTTCAGAAAACTTTAATAGGAAATTATTCCAAAAGAATAATTGCGGCATAATTAATGTTTCTTATTTTTTGGTCGATAATACAAGTATGCATAAACTAAGAAAGAAAAGAGTGCCTAGCAAAGGTGGGTTTACAAGATTCTTTAAAAATGACGAAGAACAAAGAGAATGTGAATCTCTTCAGATGCAACTAATAAATTATTTGAATAATAACTCAGTCCCTTGGGACTAGGGGAGTAAATATGATTAAGAAAACAGGAGCAGGGTTTAAGGTCACTAGTGAGGCGGGGGATAAAAATTTATCTAAACCAAATCTTTCTAAAGACCAAGCAGAAAAGAGACTAAAGCAAATCGAATACTGGAAAAGCCATAAGGCGGGTAAATAATATGGCAGTAGAGGGTTATGTTCATAATGGGCTTGTGCCAGAGGCATCCAGGGTAAAGAGAAATCTTAATACCAAGGAAGAGCGGGATAACGCCCAGGAAGGGTCTCTCCTTAAGCGTGTGCCTCGTAATATTGGTAGACCTAAGAGGTACACCCCAACTAAGTTTAGAAACAGAATTAATGACTATTTTGCCACTTGTGAGAAGAAAGAGTGCTATCCTAATATTAAAGGGATGATGCTTCATCTTGGGATGGCTAAAGATCAGTTCTATGCTTATGATAAGTACCCTGAAATGAGACCAATCGTAGAATGGGCTAGAAATGTTATGGAAGATTGGTCAATGAACGACCTCTGGCATACAGCAACAAGTAATACTAACAAGCAGTTAGTGGCAAAGGTTAATCATGGTTGGGCTGAAGAGAAGCAGATAACCCACATTAATATGGATAAAGGGACTGCCTTAGCTAAATTAGAAGCTCTAGCCCCCCTCCTCTTGGAGATGCTTAAAAGCCAGATGAATCTTGAGCAACTTATAAAGCCACAACTAGAAAGTAAACCAATAATTGACATTCAAGCAGAATATGAAGAGGTTGCATGAGTTTACTAGACCAACTCACAAAATCTTTAATCTCAGTTTATGCTTCTCAGCTTAATGCAGTGGAGCAAGATGAAGTACTTCAAGCACTTGAGGTGCTTGCTAATGACCAGAAGTACAATAAGTTCCTCAACTTCTTTCCAGACACAGGTGAGTTTAGGAGAGAATTATATTCTAAACATATAAAGTTCTTTGAAGCTGGTAGTAAATACAAAGAAAGAGGCTTCATCTCAGGCAACCGTGTAGGTAAATCTGAGGCTGGAGCCTTCGAAACCGCATGTCATGCTACTGGAAGGTATCCTGATTGGTGGGTTGGTAAGAAATTCACTAAGCCAACTATGATTTGGGTGGGTGGCGATACTGCCACAACCTGTAGAGATATTATTCAGAAGAAATTATTAGGGGATATTGGGGATTTTGGATCGGGAATGATCCCAAAAGAGAATATTATAGATACAAAAACCAGAAGGGGTGTCCCAGACGCTATTGAAACTATTAGAGTTAGGCACATTTCTGGTGGAATAACCACAATTGTAATAAAAACCTACGAGCAAGGTAGGGCAACATGGCAAGGAACAGAAGTAGACTTCATTTGGATTGATGAAGAGTGCCCTGAAGACGTTTATGGTGAGGCTCTTATTCGTACAATGACTACACAAGGCTCTTTAATTCTCACATTTACCCCCCTTCAGGGTCTTACTGACCTAGTTATTAATTTCTTAGAAAATAGTCAAGAAACAGATGTTAAATACCCGAAATACATAACAAATGTTACCTGGAATGATGTGCCCCACCTGTCTGAGAAAGATAAAGAGCAGATGTTAGCTTCAACTCCTCCGAATCTAAGGGAAGCACGCTCAAAAGGCGAGCCGACTGTAGGTAGCGGAAGAATATATCCCCTTACGCTCGAAGAAATCTCCTGTGAACCCATCCAAATACCTAAATATTGGAGAAAAATGTACGCCCTTGATGTTGGGTGGAATAATACTGCTGTACTTTGGGGTGCTTGGGATGAAACTAATGATATTATCTATATTTATTCAGAACATAAGGTAGGGGAGCAACAACCAATATTTCATGCACAGGCTATAAAAGCTAGAGGGGATTGGATTAAAGGGGTTATTGACCCCGCCTCACGAGGTAGGTCGCAAGCAGATGGTGAGAAGCTCTTCGATATGTACTCTCTCTCAGAAAGTAAGGGTGGCTGTGGGCTTAATTTAGCTCCCGCACCTAATGCTGTGGATGCTGGTATATATGAAGTTTGGGAGAGATTATCTACAGGTAGATTAAAGTTTTTCAAAACTTGTACGATGTTAATGAAAGAGTTCAATTTATATCATAGGGATGAAAAAGGAAAAGTTGTAAAAAAGAATGACCATCTATTAGATTCCCTCAGGTATCTTTGTATGGCCCCTAAATATATCTGGACTTTCCAACCATCTCCAGCCAATAAAAGTAATATATTAGATATTCAACAATATATGCGAGCGTGTGTTTAGAATAAACACTATGTGTCTAAAGGAGACAGTATGAAAAAAGTAGTTTCTGTAGGTTTATTTTTAATGTTTGCTGCTTCTGCTGTTTATGCAGGAGATATTCTCTGGAGTTCGATTACAGATTATACTAGTACAAAAGTAGATAAAACTGTACCGATTAGTTCTGTTGAACCAATTAAAGCAATGACAACTGCATCAACCTGCACAGCATACATAAATGACACCGCTGGAACAGGTATGCTCATGACTGCGAATACATGGTACGATATTAGAGTACCTAGTAATGTTTCTAATATTGTTTTTTCTTGTACCTCTTCGGCAGGTACGACTGTAAAAGTAATCAAATAAAACTAGTAAGGAGATTTCGAAATGGCACAGGTAAACCCAAATTATTCAATGTTAGAAACAGATTCCAGTATTGCTGGAACAGAGATGATACCTACTCAAGATGCTGTAACTTTAATAGATGGTAAAGTAACCATAGATGCACTTAAAACTTTTATGGAGACAGGGGCATTTACACCCAGTTCCCTTGATTTATCAGGCACTTCTCCTACAGACCACCCCATCAATCTTGAGGGATTAACTTTAGCAGCAGATACAAATGCTATTCGTGGTGCAAGTGTAAATCCTACTAGAGCATCTGGTTGGATTAGTTTTAGTGGTACGGTAGGGGCAACTCCAGCCCAAGTATATACAGATTATAGAGAACTGCATACTACGGGTGTGGCAGAAGTGCTTGGGTTTGGTTCATTCCCATACATGGACGCTGGCGCGTCCTGCCAAAGTATGTTTGGTGGTCAAGATATTGCTTTTGTATCAACAGGTTCAACAATCCTTTCAGCCGCTGCTGCTCCTGCAATAGGGGTATTTGCTCGTTGGATGAAAACTACAATAGATGGAGCCACATTCACTTCTGGTGGATGTGCTGCCGTCAACTTTAAAAGCTTTCAAGCTAATGTTACAAGTGTTGGTGCAGAAGAGACATCAATTGACGATATTGAGATAGCTAGTGGACAGATTGGAAGTGTATGGCGTATTCGTAAAACAGCAGGGGCACTTGCAAGATCACTTATGCACTTTGATGCTGCTACAGTTGCACCAATTATCCAAGACCCAACACTTTTTCATGATCCAAATGCAGTAACTTGCGAAAAAGGACTACATATTCGTATTGGTGATGTAAGTTACATGATTCCACTGTATGTCTCAGATACCGGTGGAGTAGTGACGGATTGGTAATTATGACTAAAGAAAATATTGAAAAACGTATTATAGAACTGCAAAAACAACTTGAGCAAATTAATGCTAATGGTAATGCAGTAATAGGTGCTATTCAGGATTGTAACTACTGGCTTGCAGAACTTGAAAAGGATAGTGATGAGACGCCCATTTGCTCTGGACAGTAGAAACTGTCCTTGTAATCTTCAATGTGAATTAGCTTTATCTGGTGAAGTTGATTGTCCACTAATAACTGAACGATACTATTAGGAGTATAAAATGAACCCATTAGAATTTATTAAAAAAGGTATTTCAGCAATGAAACCAGCAGGAAAAACACCATCAAAACCAAAGGTAGGGCCAGATAATCCTATGAAACCTGCGATAGAAAAAGGTACGGGGTATCTTGGAGATACAGCTAGAAAAGTAGCAAAACGAAAGGCAGAGGTAGAAGAAGCAGCAGCACTAACTAAATAATTAGGATATAATATGACTCTACCTACTAATAAGCCTAATATAACACCTGACCCTGAAGGAGATATTGCTTTTCTTAAAGAGAAACTCAAAGAAAATCAGAGTCCTATTCTTAAGAAACTAGCAACCCATATTAAAAAAATATGGGACCAAAATCAAGCGGACAATAAGCCAGTTCGTCTGGAAATGGTTAATCTCCAGAGACGTGTTCGTGGTGAATACGAACCTAAGAAACTAGCTGCCATTAGAGCTTTTCAAGGGTCTGAGGCATATTTCAGAACTAGTGAAAATAAGGCTCGCGCTGCGGATTCTTGGATTAAAGACATATATCGTGGGGATACAGACCTTCCTTGGGCACTAGAACCTACTACTTGTCCAGATTTGCCTGATGAGACTACCCAACAGGTTATTGAGAAAACAAGACAGCAGGGCACTACTATTGAACAGCAGATTATAGCTTCTGGTCAAGTACCCGATCCTAATGCTGTATCTGAACTTATGCAACAGTATTACGAAGAGTCTTTAGATAAAGCAAAAGAGGAATTAACTAAAGAAGCTAAAGATAGGTGTAAACGAGCGTCAGATATTATTAGGGATCAGAATCAAGAAGGTGGTTGGAATGATGCCTTTAAGGACTTTTTATATTATTTTATTCGGCTCAAGGCTGGTATTATCAAAGGTCCAATTCTCACAAAGAAAAAGAAACAGGTTTGGCAGTCCGGTCCTGAAGGGTATAACTTAGTTGCTATAGACACCTTAGTTAATGATGTATACAGCGTGTCTCCGTTTAACTTCTTCCCCTCCAAAGGAATGAGAACAATTAATGATGGGGATGTTCTTGAAATTCATGAACTAAGTAAACAGGCTATATCTGACCTTAAAGATGTACCTGGGTATTCTAATGACGAAATCACTGCCGTTCTTTCAGAATATGGTGATGGGGAACTTAAAGCAAAGTGGTTTGTTATTGACGATGAGACAGCAGTAAAACAAGTGACTAAAGAAAAGAATTATCAGCAAACCACAAACCCCCCAACTCAAAATACAACTGACTTAACTACAGAGAGAATATTGGCGCAAGAGTTTTGGGGTACTGTTTCAGGCACACTATTAATTGATTGGGGTATGGAAGGAAATATAGACCCTGACGTGCAGTATCAAGTTAACTGCTGGAAGATTGGGGATCATGTAATCAAAGCTGTTATTAATCCAGATAGTCTTGGTAGAAAACCTTACCATGTGTCCTCTTGGGCGAAGAATCCTGCATGGATTTGGGGAGAGGGTCTTATAGAGTTTGCTGGACCATTAGAGGATGCTCTTAATGCTATCGGTAGAGCACTTATTAATAATATTGCAATTGCTTCAGGTCCAATGTGCGAAGTAGATAGGGACAGAGTAGATACTAAACAACCAATCTACCCTTGGAGACAAATAGAATCTACTTCTATGCAAATGAAGAATGAGGGTCCGGCAGTGAACTACTACCAACCTCAGATGCATTGTAATGAACTTATTTTAGCTTGGCAGCATTTTGGTAAAGTCCTAGATGAGATGACAGTACCAGCCTATGCACAAGGGGCCAGTCAATCGGGAGTGACTGCTGGAACTGCTACTGTTTTTACACAGTTACTTGCTGCTGCGTCTAGGAGTATTAAAGCGGTTGTGGCTAATTTAGATGACGATGTTATAACCCCATACCTTCAGATGTGTTATGATTACACTATGAAATTTACTGATGACGATACCATCAAAGGGGATGCTCGTGTTGTAGCAAAAGGTGTTGCAGGTCTTCTTGCTAAAGAACAACAATCACAGAGGAAAGTAGAACTGCTTCAAGTTTCTGCTAATCCTCTATATGCTCAGATTCTTGGTCAAAAGAATATTGGCTCTATCTTAGCTCAGATTTTTAAAGCTAACGATGTGTCTCTTCCTGATATGGAACGTTTAGACGGTTCTGTAAGTGCGGAGATGCAGATTCAAGAGATACTTATGGCTCAAGCTGGCATACAAAGAGAAACACTTCCAGGTAATCCAGAAGGTCAGATAGGTTCAGGTGGTAGTCCAACCAATCCTGAAGGTACTTTACCAGACGGGGCACCTGCGGGAGTAAACAATGGATAATAAGCAGACACAAGCACTTCTTTATAGGATAAAACAAACTCAAGATGGTTTAGATTTCATAGAATATATTAAAGACCTATCTAAAAATAACTACGAGGAATTTAAAGTCTGTGATAGTAAATATAATGATGTTGTTAAGGGAATGGCTCTGGCTTATGACAATCTAATTAAAGTTTTTGATATTTGTACCGATAAAGTAATACAGAAGGAAGATTCAGAAATTAATGCTTTTATTTAAGCCTCTCACTTTTAAATAAGCGGGGTAACACATTAATATGAGAGTACCGAGTATTCGGCCTCAGAAAAGGAGCAACAAATGGGTACACCTTCACAAGTAGAAGAAGCAGCAGTATTAGCAGAGAAACTTCATCAAGATATGTTTTCTATTAAACCTGAAGAAGAGGAAGTAGAACCAATAGAAGATGAAGACCCTGTAGAAGAAATTGAAGAAGAGGAGATTGCGGAAGAAGAAGAAGTACTACCTCACGATGACGATTTAGATGAACTAAGAAAATTTAAGTCTCGTTACCTTTCTCTTAAAGGAAAGTACGATGCAGAAGTTCCTAGACTTCAACATGAACTTAAAGACCTTAAAACAAGTGTCTTTGAAAAACTCTCTTCAATTGCTGAAAAACCTGCTGAAACGCCAAAAGAACAAATTAAACAAGATGATATAATTACTAAGATGAAAGAAGAATATGGTGAGGATTTTATAGACGGTATTTATAAAATTGCAGAACACATTGCCGATCAGAAAGTAAAATCATCTAGTGACGCTGTTCAAGAGAAAATAACTTCTGTGGAGGATGCACAATTTAAAGTAGCCCAAGAGAACTTTAAAGGTTATTTGGATACTAAAGTAACTGGTGATTGGAGAGCATTGTGGGAAGGTAAAGACCCCAAGTTTACAGAATATCTCCAGAAGCCAGACCCCAGTGGTCTTTATACTTATGGTGAACTTGTCCAGATGTATAACGATCAATGGGACGCAGATAAATTAGCTATTGTTATTAATAGCTACTTAGGAACTAAAAAAGAAACAAAGAAAGAGACTAAACCAAATGCTGAAAGAGATGCTTTAGTTGCACCAAGTCGTTCTACACACAGTTTAACTCCAAGTGTAGAAGACAAGGAGATTTGGACTAAGGATAGTATTAAAGCATTTGAACGTGACGATAGGCAAAGTAAATACACACCCGAAGAATCACAAAAATTATGGGCCGACCTTCTATCTGCTGCTAATGAAGGCCGGATCAGATAAATAAAAAGGAGATTTAATTATGGCCGTTTATCCTGTACAAGCTGGAGCACCTGATTATAGTTCAACATCCACTAACGCGTATATCCCTGCGGTATATTCTGCACTTTTAGTTAAGAAATTCTATCCTCAGACTTGTTGGAGCAAGTTGTCCAACACTGATTATGAGGGGGATATCAAAGATCATGGCGATACCGTATACATTCGTACTCGCCCAACTATTGAGACTTTTAGGTACAAGAAAGGGATGGTACTTCCCGTTCAGAATCCTGAAAGCGCGTATATTACTCTTAAAATAGATCAGGGTGAAGGCTTCTCCTTCGCTATTGATAAGGTCGATGAGTTCCAGAGTGATATCAAGCTCATGAATGAGTGGGCTGATGATGCTTCTAAACAGATGGCACAGGTAATTGACCGTAACGTCCTTATCTCTGTTGCCGCTGCTGGCGCAGTAGGGGGTGGTCAGGCTGCTACTACTGTTTCTGGTTATTCCGCTGCTAACTGCAATGCTGGCCTCCAGACTAACTACACTGTTGCTCTTGGTGCTTTAGTTAATGCAGCTACTACTACAAAGGGTACTACTGTATCTCTTGGTACTTCTGCTGCCTCTACTTCTGCATCCACTGGCGATAAGATTACTGCTATACTCTTGAAGTATGGTAGGTATCTCAGAGAAAACAACGCTGATGGAAAAGGTTGGTTCTGTATAATTCCTGCTTGGGCAGAACAGCATCTTAAAGATATGTCTAACAACAGTTTTGGTCTTGCGTATGCAACTGGTCAGAATACTGCCAATGCACTCGCTGATTCTGTACCTAAGTATGGTGGGTTTGAAATTATCACCTCTAATAACCTCCCTGCCTCTACTGAAAGTACAACGGACCCTTCTGCTATCCTCTTTGGTTGCTCTTA
>Ga0299912_10004271_pt1 | contig 11699 bp, 15 predicted proteins | sample RVTome_2_FD_207667 | JGI IMG/M metagenome (GOLD analysis project Ga0299912, IMG submission 207667) | Soil microbial communities from uranium-contaminated site in the Upper Colorado River Basin, Wyoming, United States - RVT95D214 (version 2) ... | reverse complement strand
ATCTCCAGGCTGAAGCATGGTCATTAAAGGGGCATGATGGGGAAGAATGCCCAATTGCCCCTCTACTCCCCATGCAATGACCGCACTGACATCATCAGAAAAAACCATTCTCTCTGCAGTGACAATTTCTAGTCTGAATGTTGCCACAATTACCCTCTCAGCTTTTTGGCCTTTTCTACTGCTTCATCAATGGTTCCGACTAAATAGAAAGCAGCTTCAGGAAGATCGTCGTGTTTCCCTTCCAAGATTTCCTTATAGCCTCTCACGGTCTCCTTGATGGGGACATACCTGCCCGGGGTCCCAGTAAATTGTTCAGCGACATGAAATGGCTGGGAGCAGAACCTCTGAATCTTTCTGGCTCTGGCTACCGTGAGCTTATCTTCTTGGCTCAATTCCTCTATCCCCAAGATAGCGATGATATCCTGCAATTCTTTATATCTCTGCAAGGTCGTCTGCACCCCTCGAGCAACTCGATAATGGTCTTCACCGACAATGGCAGGATCAAGTATTCGAGAGGTGGAAGTCAGGGGATCGACAGCCGGATAAATTCCCAACTCAGCGATCGAACGCTCTAAAGCAACAACGGCGTCAAGGTGACCGTAAGTCGCTACAATGCCTGGATCGCTGTAATCATCAGCGGGAACATAGATCGCCTGAAAAGATGTGATGGAGCCTTTCTTCGTGGTGGTAATCCTTTCTTCTAACTCTCCAACGTCTGTCCCCAAAGTTGGCTGATAACCTACTGCTGAGGGCATGCGTCCGAGAAGGGCGGATAGCTCCATATTCGCCAGAACATAGCGATAGATATTGTCAATGAACAGGAGTACATCTTGACCTTCAACATCACGGAAATATTCTGCTACAGTGACTCCGGTAAGGGCCACACGGGAACGGACACCGGGGGTTTCATTCATCTGACCGAAGACCATAACGGTCTTATCCATAACGCCAGATCTTTGCATCTCCAACCACAGGTCATTCCCTTCCCGGGATCTTTCACCCACACCTGCAAAGACGGAAAATCCTCCATGCTCCGCAGCGATATTTCGAATGAGCTCCATAATGATGACGGTCTTACCAACCCCGGCTCCCCCATAAGCACCGATCTTGCCGCCCCGGGTAAAGGGAGTAACCAGGTCCATTACTTTCAGCCCCGTCTCGAGAATTTGAGGAACAGTCTCTTGCTCAGTCAGGGGAGGAGGCGGACGGTGAATAGGCCATCTCAAATCCGTTTTCACCTCCCCCAGTCCATCGATCGCTTCGCCGAAAACATTAAACAACCTCCCTAACGTGGCCCGTCCTACGGGCACAGAGATGGGAGTCCCCATATCGATCGCTTCGGCTCCCCTTGCCAAACCATCCGTGGGGGTCAAAGAGACACCACGCACCCAATTGTTACCAATATGAGCTTGTGTCTCCACGATGACTTTACTGCCGCTCATGGGAATGACGATGCCATTATAGATGGCTGGCAACTCACCCTTAGGAAATTCAATATCCACCACGGTCCCTATGACTTGTACGACTTTCCCTTTAGCCATCTCCTTCGCTCCTCACTCTCTGTCCCGGCGGATAAATGCACCATCTTTTGGCCGGGATGTCGCCCCACATGGGCGTTAATTTAGGTACCCCGCCGAAGGCGGGACTTAGCCCGTGGGGCTCCACTTATGCCGTTAAAGCCTCAGCCCCTCCGCTGATATCACAGATCTCCTTTGTGATCAGTTCCTGTCTTGCTTTATTCAAAGATAAGGTTAGATCTTTGATCAGGTCTTCAGCATTGTCGCCCGCATTGCGCATGGCTACCATCCGTGCGGATTGTTCACTGGCGATCAACTCAAGAATGGCATGATATATTTCCATCTCTACAAATCTTGGCAATAATTCATTTAAAACGGTGAAAGGATCGGGCTCATAAATATATTCTGCTACCTGTCCTGGAGGAAGCTTTGCTGGCTCAATAGGAAGCAGTGCTTCGATTGTAGGTCTCTGTAGCATGGTACTCACAAAACGAGGATAGGCAAGATAGATTAAATCAACCTCACCATGACTATAGTCATCAATAACGACTCTTGAGATCGGCAGAGTTTCCTGCATAGTCGCGCGGTCGCTTATACCAGTGAATTCCGCGTGTACATCAAGTTTGGCAATCCGAGCGAAGGCCCTCGCCTTACGACCTACCGTAATGACGGTCACAGGGGCCTTTTGTCCCTGGATAAACTCAGCCACAAGCCGGTTCAGGTTCGTATTCAACCCGCCACATAATCCCCGGTCTGTACCTATGTGAACGAGGGCAATTTTTTTCACTTCGCGTTTCTCTAGTAATGGAAGGACTTTCCCTTTGATAAGAGGTTCAATGGCCAGATCCGCAATCACCTGGCGTATTTTCTCAGTGTAAGGTCGCCCTGCCAGTGCCTGTTGCTGCGTTCTCCTCATCTTAGCGGTGGCCACCATCTCCATAGCACGGACAATCTTCGTGGTACCCTGGATACTCCGTATGCGGCGTCGTAGGACTTGAATACTGGCCATCTAGAAGGTGCTTCCTTGTTTGAACTCTGTAATTGCTGCTTTCAAAAGATTTTCAGTTTCTGGTTTTATCTCATACTCGGCATTGATTTTTTTCTCTATCTCAGGATGACTCGTCTCCATGAATCGGTGAAAATTCTCTTCCCAGGATATCACTTTTTCCACGGGAACATCATCAAGATAACCATTGGTTACAGCATAAAGAATGCTTGACTGTTTCCCAAGGGACATCGGGGATTGCACGGATTGCTTCAATACTTCTGTAATGCGTCGACCCCGCTCCAGTTGGTCCTTGGTTGCTTTATCTAATTCCTCACTCCCAAACTTGGCAAAGGCTTCCAATTCACGAAACTGGGCGAGCTCCAATCTTAGCCTTCCGGCGACTTGTCTCATCGCTTTTCTTTGAGCCGAGCCACCTACCCGGGATACGGATAATCCCACATTGATCGCCGGACGAATCCCCGCATTGAATAAATCTGGCTCAAGATAGATCTGCCCGTCCGTGATGGAAATGACATTGGTCGGGATATAAGCTGAAATATCTCCAAGCTGAGTCTCAATGATAGGCAAAGCCGTCAGTGAACCCCCTCCATATTTTACATCGAGCTTGGCAGCCCGCTCCAGAAGCCGGCTATGGAGATAAAAGATATCTCCGGGATAAGCCTCCCTTCCTGGTGGGCGGCGCAACAACAGGGAAAGTTGGCGATAAGCCCAAGCGTGCTTATAAAGGTCGTCATAGAGAATCAAAGCATCTTTCCCCTGTTCCATAAACTCCTCACCCATCGCACAGCCTGCATACGGGGCAATATATTGGAGTGGAGCCGGGTCTGATGAATCTGCTGCTACTATGATCGTGTACTCCATCGCTCCATATTTCTCGAGAGTCGCTATGGCCTGAGCTACTTTGGATGTTTTCTGGCCAATGGCAACATAGATGCAAATCAAATTCTGACCCTTCTGAGCGATGATACTATCCAGGACAATGGCCGACTTGCCGGTAAAACGGTCACCAATGATCAGCTCACGCTGTCCCCGGCCAATAGGGATCATACTATCTATGGCTTTAATACCCGTCATGACGGGTGTATTGACGGGTGCCCTCTTTGTTACGTCTGGCGCGACTCTCTCTATTGGACGAGTTTTCGTTGTCTTAATGGACCCCTTACCGTCAAGGGGGCGTCCCAGAGGATCCACCACCCTTCCTATAAGAGCCTCTCCAACAGGAACCTCTATGACTCTCCCGGTCGTTTTTACCTCATCCCCCTCTTTGATCTTACTGCAGTCGCCCAGGATCACTGCTCCAATGTTATCCTCCTCCAAGTTTAAAGCCAGACCTGTAATATCATGGGGGAATTGAAGTAATTCATTGTAGGCTGCCTGTCCTAACCCATAAATGCGGGCGATACCATCGCCCACTTCGATCACCGTGCCCACGTTAGCTAAAGTAACGGCGGCTCCGTAACGCTCAATTTGCTCTTTAATTACAGCAACAATATCTTGGTCTCGGGTTGCCATTTTAACCCCTCTCTCCTTAGATCATTGATTAGAAAATAACGTGTCCGTGCCTGCGCGCTGAAGCGCTTCGGCGCGCAGGCGTGTCCGTGATTCGTTTCCGGACAGGCGAGGTCAAAGCTCCTTACCTACTCACTTCAATCAAACTTCTTCTCAAGGTTTCTAATTTCTGATGGATGCTGCCGTCAATCAGCTTATCACCCATCCGGGCGATGAATCCCCCGATGATCGAAGCGTCTATGTAAGCATCAATGACTACCTTGCGCTTAACGATTTCTCCAAGACGACGGGAAATCGCCTTGCTCTCTTCGTCATCCAGAGGAAATGCGGTCGTCACTTTAGCCCGTTCGATACCGCGATGAGCATCCAGCAAATCATTATACTGTTGGGATATATCGTCGCTAATCCTTAGTAGACCTTTACTGACCAGAAGAAGAACCAAGTTAAAAGCCAGGGGATTGATCTTCCCCAATTGCTTCTCTAATAAGCTTTTCTTAGCATCGAAGGGGAGTCGAGGGTTTTGGAGCAAAGCCATGAGTTCTTCATCTTCCGTCAGGTCGGCTATTTTCCGCAAGCTTTCTTGCCAGCTCTCCAGCTCATTTCTTTCCTGCGCCAGCTCAAAAGAAGCCTGGGCATAGCGTTTAGCAGAACTTATTCTGGGCATCTCTTCCCTTAACTTCTCTTGAGAGTCACACTCTCCCGAAGTGTCTCCTCAATCAGTTTACGATGTTTCTCCCTGTCCAGAGTCTCTTTGATCACTTTTTCAGCTGCCGCAATGGAAATATCGACAAACTCCCGACGCAAATCCTGAATGATTTTATCGCGCTCTGCCTCTAATTCAGCTCGTGTTCGATCAATGATCGACTGTGCTTGCTTGGTTGCCTCCTGTCTTGATTCTTCCTTTAGTCTCTCCCCGATTTGCATGGCTTGAGCGATGATGGCCTGTGCCTCCTGACGTCCTTTTTCAATCTGCTTTTGCATCTCTGCCTTAGCTTGCTCATGCTCTTTCTTTGTTGACTCAGCCAGTTCCATTGCTTCCTTTGTTCTTTGCGCCCTCTCGTCAAGCATCTTCAGCACAGGTTTATACAAAAACATGCGCAATAGAACAAATAGGATAATGAAGTTTATGACAAAAACAACTAACAGAGGTAAATTAATACCCAGACTGGCGAAACCTCCCATTTTGCCCTCTTCAAAGATGAATTAGGAGCTGACTAAACTCCCCCTCGAAGTACTAAAAAAGTAACCAATCCGGCGAGAGAAAATACTGCCAAGACGATCGCAATAATAATGGCTGCTAAACTAGCCGGTAATCCTCCCTCTCCCATTGTGACACCTCCTTATTTGACAACCATGGCCATGATAATACATACGATAAGAACGTAAATCCCGATAGCCTCGGCGAGGGCACCAATCAAAATCATGTTGGTGAGTATGGCCCCTCTGGCTTCGGGGTTACGTCCCAGGGATTGCATGGCTGAAAAGCCGATCAGCCCCAAAGCCAATGCCGGACCAAAAAACCCCAAACCCGCGGCTAACCCAATCACTAGCATTTTTACTACTTCTGGTGTCATTTATAACCCTCCTTTCATCTTTTTTATTCTGCTTCTTCATGCGGAGATACAGCAATCGTGCCAAATACAAGGGTTAAACCCGAAAAGATAAGAGCTTGGATAAGACCGATCAGTAATTCCAACCCATAAAAGGGGATGGCGAATACGAGAGGAATAAGAAAACTGGAGACTAAAATCAATATCTCACCGGCAGTCATATTGCCGAAGAGACGGAAGGTAAAGCTGAGCATCCGGATGAGATGGCTAAATATCTCTAATACACCGACGAATAAATTGATGAACCCGAAGGCCATGTTCATCACGGCCTGGCCTATCTTGCCTGTAAATAACTGTTTCAACCCTTCTACCATCTGACGGACATTGATGAACTCGCTGAGGTAATGAGAAACTCCTATCGCCCTCATTCCCCAGGACTCAACGAAGATGAAAGACATAAAGGCGATGGAAAGGGGGACATTGACGTCCGTGTTAGCTGCACGGAATAAAGGTGCAAATTTGCCATCGTGCTCAATGATCCCTATGGAACCAAAAAAGGGCAAGAGGGCTAGATAAGCATTAGATACGACGTAGATGAAGATCGTGGCTACTCCAGGGAAGAGCATCCTGGATTGTTTCTTACCGGCGACGCTTTCAACAAAGTTCAACAATCCTTCTACGATCGCCTCTGCCATAGCTTGACGTCTGCCAGGAATAAGTTTCATCTTGCGAGTAAGGATAAAGGACAAACCTACCAGAACGATAATAGTAAGCCAAGAAGCAATGAGAGTGTTTGTCACAGAGAAGTGACCGATATGAAAGACTGGCTCCGAAGGAAGCTCAACAGTTGGTCTGGGGACTTGGAAGATGGCAGGGGGTTTCATCCCCAAAAAGCTGGATCCGAGAGGGCCAAAAACTAAGCCAATGCCAAAGAGGATTAAAACAGGGATAAAGAAAAAGACCAGGATTTTGAGGCGACCACGACCCATCATGGTTTGCACTGCTTCATTTCTTATTATTTTTCAGTTTTTCTTGCTCAGCCTGATAACGAAGAAGCATGCGAAATAAACCAAAGAAAGCAATGACTGTTCCAACACCCAGACCGATAATGATAAATAAAGGACGCCTGTCAAACATCTCAGGGCGATCGAGCCAATAACCAATCCCTACGGGGATGACCAAGCTCAAAGCCACATACCAACCTACTGTAAGTAAGAATTGAAGTGGCTTTACCCACTCTTTCAGAAGATCCTCCAGGAGCGGTTAGGAAGATAAAAGTTTGCTCCTTTTACACATGATCGCTTATTAACGAAGGTGATGAGTATCACGGAGCAAACAAATGTGAATTAGTTAACATATGACAAAAAAGTTGTCAATCATTTTTTCATTTTTTTCATTCTCAAAAATAGGTCATTTACTGATTTCAACTCGTTAAAGGATGGTCTGCTTCTTGGGAGAGATGGTCAAGGTCATCCTCTTTCTTGTCGAGTGTCTCCTCCATCCTACAATGGCCTTCAAGAATTCCACCCTCTTTGACGACAAGGGCAGGGGTGAGCAGATTCCCATAGAACTTACCAGTGGAATCGATCTCTACCCGCTCGCTGGCATAAACTTCTCCTTCAACAAGACCGTTGATGATGATCGTACTGACCCCGATCTTTCCTTTGACCGCCGCCGTTTCACCAACGATTAATGTGCCGCTCTCAAAGATCTCTCCTTCGAACTTCCCTTCCAATCGAAACACACCTTCAAAGGTCATCTTCCCTTCAAAGGAGGTTTCCTTTCCCAAAAAGGCGCTGATCTCCTCCGGGGCTGGAGTGGGATTCATACTACTTTTTGCGAAAAACGATTTTCCTCTTTTCATTGATGACTCCTTTCAAGTAACGCATAGCGCAAAGTGTTCGCCTCCAGTAGCCTTGCGGAGGGCAGGCATGGCGCATAGCGTTATAAACAAAAATGTCAAACAACAAAGCTCAAATTTCAATTCAATTCCACAGTCCAAATTTTAAAAATTTTATATCCATCACGTTTTTTGAAAACAGGCTTCTAAAATCCCTCCCGGCCTCCCTTTTTCAAAGGGAAGAGGAATTTTTTTATTGATGGCAACAAGAAATCAAATTTTCCCCCTTCGAAAAACGGGGATGAACCCCGGACCATACGGTGCGGGTTGAAAGGGGATTTAACAGCGTTTCAAAGAGCTAAACTATTACCCAAATTTTTGATTTTGAACTTTGGCATTCATTTGACATTTTGATTTTGACATTTGACATTTCTTTAACGCTTATTCTTTCCCTATAATGGCCTCGATAATCCTTTCCAAATCTTCTGGGGAATAGTATTCGATTTCGATCTTCCCCCTTCTTCCTTTTTGTCGGATATAAACTTTCGTCGCCAGGTATCGCCTCAGGGAGTCTTGAAGACTGATCATCTGGCTCTCCAGATCATTCCCCCGCTTGGTCGGAGTAGACAGCTTTTTCGGTTTCTCTGACCATCGCCTTGCCAGGGCTTCGGCTTCTCTCACCGACAAACCTTTCTGGATGATCAGGGCAGAAAGTTCCTCTTGCTTCTCCCTGGTCCCGAGGCTGAGGATGGCCCGAGCATGTCCAGAAGTGATGCGGTCTTGAAGGAGTTGGTTCCTCACTTTCAAAGGGAGCTTCAAGAGACGGAGGGTGTTCGCGATGGTGGTTCGATCCTTTCCGATCCGAGTGCTCAACTCACCCTGGCTGACGTTAAATTCCTCTGTCAAACGCTTGAAGGCCTCGGCTTCCTCAATGGGGTTGAGATCCTCTCTCTGTAGGTTTTCGATGAGGGAGAGTTCCAAGATCTCGCGTCCCTCGATCTCTTTCACCAAGACGGGTACTTCCTTCAAGCCTGCCTTTTGTGCTGCCCGCCATCGACGTTCTCCAATGATGAGCTCGTACCCCTGATCGATCCTTCTAACAATCAGGGGCTCCAAAATTCCTTTTTCTTTGATGGACTCCGTCAATTCCTGGAGTTTCGATTCGTCAAAATGTTTCCTCGGCTGAGATCGATTTGGAATGATCTCCTCAATCCCGCAGTAAAGGATGGTCTTGGATTCGTCTTGTTTAAATTCCGGGATGAGGGCACCCAGACCCTTTCCCAAAGCCATTCTCTTAGTCGCCATCGATCTTTCCGTTGGTCATTATCTCTTTCGCTAAGTTCAAATAGCCTTCCGCGCCCTTCGAGTGAATATCGTATAAAAGGGCCGGTTTCCCATGGCTAGGGGCCTCGCTCAGCCGAATGTTGCGTGGGATGATCGTCTTGAAGACCTTATTTTTGAAGTGACTTCTTACCTCATGGGCCACCTGATGGGCGAGGTTGTTCCGAGCGTCAAACATGGTGAGCAGGATTCCCTCAATCTCCAGTTTTGGATTAAAGGCCTGCTTAATCAGGCGAATCGTTTTGAGAAGCTGCCCCAGCCCTTCCAGGGCGTAGTACTCACATTGGAGAGGGATGATGACAGAGTGGGCAGCGGTCAGTGAGTTGATGGTCAACAGGCCAAGAGAGGGAGGGCAGTCGATGAAGATATAGTTGTAGTCTGCCTCGACCTCTTTGATCAGGCGATCCAATTTTCTCTCCCGATCCTTTTCTTGAATCAGTTCCACTTCTGCGCCGATCAAATCGGTATTGGAAGTGATCACATCCAGATAGGCAAGGGCAGTCTTCTGGATCATCTCCCTTAGCCCCGAACCCCGTAACAGGGCATGATAGATGGTCTCATTGGATCCCTCTTTGTCTAGACCTACACCGCTGGTTGAATTACCCTGGGGATCGATGTCAATGAGCAGAACTTTCTGCTCTGCAACTGCGAGGGAGGCAGAAAGATTGACAGCTGTCGTTGTCTTTCCTACCCCTCCTTTTTGATTGGCAATGCAGATCACTCTCGCCACCATTCGGTTTCCCAAAATCCCTTTTGGTTCTTATTTATAGCATAAAAAAGAGAGACAGGGAAAGACAAAAGTTATTCCCCAGCTCTCCTCCCCTTTATTGCTTTTCAAACAGGAGGATCGATCTTTTAAGAGAACCGTAAGGGAGAAACAAAGGAATGATCTTTTGCAATCGGTAAGGAACTCTTTCTTCTTCAGAGAGGAGTTGAATTTCTTCCCTGTTCACTCGGCCTTTCATCGCCAATACGATTCCTCTCTTTTTCAGGAAAGGGACACTCAGGACGAGGAGCGTCCGGAGATCTGAGAAGGCCCTCGACATGACGATCTCGAATCGTCCCTCCAGACCTTTGAGGATCGCCTTTTCTTGAACACGGCCATGGATCGCCTCCATCCCTCTTAAACCGAGCTTTCGGATGATGTGCCTTTGGAAATCGACCTTCTTACGAACAGAATCAATCAGGGTGACCTCAAGAGAGGGTTGTACGATTTTTAGGGGGATTCCGGGGAAACCCGCACCAGAGCCAATGTCTAATAGGGTAGAGGTATGAGGAACATAGGGGTAGACAGAGAGGGAATCAAGAAAATGTTTTAGAACGATTCCTTTCTCCGTTCGGATGGCCGTGAGGCTGATCTTTCGATTCCACTTGAGGAGTTCCTTGAGATAGAGATCGAAGGCCTCAATGTCTCTTTCTTCAAGATAGATCCCAAACGATTTCGCCCCTTCAATGAAGAGATTTCTATTTTCTATCTCCATGCGAAAGACTCATAGCACAAAATCTATTTTATTGGAAGGGTTCAAGGGGTCTAGGATTCAAGGAATCGAGTGAAAGAATTAGGGGATCGACTTTTTTGATTTATCCTTGAGAGGGGACAATTTTCCTCTGAGCTGAATCAATTTGCGAACCGCCTCTCCTGGCGCCGCCTGGGGCTTGGTCGAACGGATTTCCGCCATGGTTTCATTGCGAACCGTAATTTTGAAAACAATTTCGGGATTTTTCTGTATCTCTCTAATCATTTTTGGAAGATCTTTCCTTGCATTGCTGATAGAAACGATGTTTTTCATAGATGACTCCTTTAGTTGATACAATTTGATCAAATTGTACAAATTTAATGAGCCGAAGTCAAGAACAGAGAAAACGGTGGTGCTTAGGCTATATCATTAAGTATCCGAAGTGTGAGATTGCTTCACTTCACTCGCAAAGACAATCTTAATAATAACAAGGTGTTATTGTCATTGCGAGGAACGATAGCGACGTGGCAATCTCGATTTAAGAAGCCAATGGAATGGATAAGTTTGACTTTAATTTGGACAAGACTGATGATGTCATTAAAGATATCGCAGAAAGTAGTGGGAAAAGGGTTGTTCTACGTAAGAATATCCAATTGAAATATAAGAGGAGATTCAATACGGAACTGAATTTGTTGCCGACAGACTTTGGTTACAATTCCGTAAATGTAGGCCCTGATTTTGAAATTAAATTCCTGCTAAAAATAAATAAAGGAGAGTTTGAATTTGTCGGATTCACTTGGCCAGCAAGTGATAGACAATTAGAAATAGAATGGTCACCGACTGGTAGAGATGTACCCGAAGATCTAAAAGAAAAAACCTTTATTGTTGGCATATATCATAATGGTACATATTTTTGGGATTTTCAAAAAGACCTGAAGCGATATATAAAATAAGAAAAAGGTTAATTGTTCTCTATAAAAAAGTTGGTCCTGTCCAAGATCGTATTGGGCATGAGTTAAGGGGACATATCATAAATTTATGAGATGCATGCAACAAAGAAAATGGAAATGGTTGATCAAAGAGAAAGATTTTTATCAAGAACATACAGGGCACAACCAGTTTTAGCTCAGATTTCAAGGAATTTTGTAGGATTTTTTTTAGGGGTCCAGAAGGGAAGCTCATACTCCAAGGGGAGCTTCATCCATTAAGATACGACTATCCTGATAGATAAATCATCATGATAAAAAAGCCGACATCTTCTTTGTAAAGCCTGCGTCGGCATTTTGGCAGGCAGTGCTGCCCTACAGATTTCAGTATTTTTGTTTCTTTACCCTTACATTTGACTTAACATTAATTATGCTGTATTATTATGCTAATAATGTATGCGCATTAGATAAATAGGGAGGCTACGATGAGAGTCACAGTCCATATCCCGGAAAGTGTGAACAACGAGATAAGGAGAGCCGCTGAAAAAGA
>Ga0299912_10004270_pt1 | contig 11699 bp, 7 predicted proteins | sample RVTome_2_FD_207667 | JGI IMG/M metagenome (GOLD analysis project Ga0299912, IMG submission 207667) | Soil microbial communities from uranium-contaminated site in the Upper Colorado River Basin, Wyoming, United States - RVT95D214 (version 2) ... | reverse complement strand
AAGAACCCGATGCTGGCCCCGAGGGGCAAGCATACCGTCGCTATCTCTGCCTTTGCCCCTTATGAACTCTTTGCCGACGGTGCAAAGATAAGCCCCCGTTATACCGAGCTAAAGGAAGAGATGGCCCACAAGATCATCGGCATCACGGAAAAGGTGATGCCCGGCCTCTCCAGCCATATCATGGTCCGGAATGCCTCAACCCCCCTGACCTACGAGAGAGAGACATTAAACAGGCACGGTGCGACCATGGGGTGGTACCTCTCGGCAAAAGAATTATCAGCGATTCGCAGCCAACGGACCCCCATTGCCAATCTCTATCAGGCAGGCCATTGGACCTTCCCAGGCGGAGGCATACCCATGGTGATCCTCTCGGGGATCTATGCAGCCAAGCTTGTCTTTAAGAGTATGAAGAAATAATACCTCAATTCGGCATCGTTGGAGCGATTATCCCCTCCCTTGCCGACTTTTTTCACCTACATGCTGAAATATTTTCTGCTTGCCTTTAGCCAAAAAACGTGTATACTTACGATGGGTGGTGCCGCGGTGCCTAGAAACAAGCCCATAGTTGCAGTCATCTTCGCCGTATGCCTCGCTCTATCTTTCCTCATTTTCACCGGCTGTGCCATGGTTGCGCCAATCGCCCTGACAAGCACCTCCATGGGTGTCGCCTATTATTACATGAATGTCTCGGAAAAGACCTGCGTCTATGACCTCGATACGATGTGCAGGGCAAGCCAGTTGACGCTCAAAAGGATGGGGTTTAAGCTTGGGGAGCAATCCCGGGATGAAGATGGGGATAGAAAGATCAAGGCGGACTCAGAAGACCTGAATATCACCATCAAGTTAAAGAAGATAACTCATAAGTGCACCAAGATCAAGGTAACGGCCAGAAAAAGCGTCGTCATCAGGGATAAGGCTACTGCCGCCGAGATCATCCTGCAGACCGAAAAGACAGCCGAGCTCATGAAGTTCAGTAGGCGCGCGGAGCTGCAAGAGCGCCCCCTGCACCGAGTTCCCTGGTCCCCCCTATCCATTCTAGGAATAGTCAAAAGATAACGATCTGCTTTCATTTTTACTATTCGCCTTTTCTTGACAATCACCCTTCCCTCTGTTATGTATTGGCGAGCATTTCTTTACGATATCGCGAGAGGGAACTACCATGCACAACAAAGAACTTGAACAGACACTCGTACTTATCAAGCCGGACGCCCTCAAGAACTCCTTGACAGGATACGTCCTCTCTCAGCTCTCCGAGTTCCACAGCGGCCTGCGCTTTGCCGGCACCAAGGTGGTCAGCGTCAGCAAGATGCTTGCCGAGGAACACTATGCAGAGCATCGCGGCAAGGTATTCTATCCCTCGCTCATTGAATATATCAGGGGACGCCTGCATTATCCTGATGAGCCACACAAACAGAGGGTGATAGCGATTGTCTACCAGGGCCCCAATGCCGTCGGGAAGGTACGGGAGATTGCCGGGCCGACCAACCCCCACAATGCCAGACAACAGAAGCCCGGATGTATCCGTTCCTTGGGAACAATTGTCCCTCTGCTGAACGATAAAGGAGAGGTGATCGGTGAGCGCATGGACAACCTGATCCACGCCTCGGCAACACGAGAGGAGGCCGAGCACGAGATCAAGCTCTGGTTCGAGCCGAGCGATATACCGCCGTTTATGCGCGCCTATGAGGTTCAGCAAAGTGCAGAGGAACATTTCTATTATAAAGATAGCAGCCTTTACACGACGCACGAGCCAGGCAGCACCTGCGTGCTCGCGCCAGGCGAAGTTATGTGGGAATCTGATTTACAGGCCTTACAGCTGATCTACCAGGGCCAACCAGCCCCCGATTCTCTGCACGCCGTCGTTGCCAAGTACCTTACCAACGAGACCCCCGAGAGCTTTTGATTGCCCCTTATCTACGCCTAGATTTGGGGGATCTGTCTCGTTCTTTTTCTAAGATGAGTAGTGGGGGGTTAGTTTGACTTGCAGACGCGGGCTTTCATCGCATAGTATCGTAGCCTATCTTTTTTATTCCTATCATAAAGGTTATTTGTCAGCTGTGGACCTCTAAGCAGTTGTAGTTCTCCCTCTTTATAAAGTTCATTTTAAACAACGTTTCTCCCCCCGGCGGCAACTCCCCTTGTGACAACGATCACATGGTTAATCATTATCCGGCGAATATTTATTATGAGGCAATTCGATGCCCTTTTTTCAGCTTGAAATGGCCTGATTTAAATGAGATAATATTTTACACCCTTACATCATTTATATAGTTTTTATATATTGCCAACCATAACTGACAGGAAATCCTGAAAAAGGATTGGTTATGTCGCAGGCATCCCCTATATTGCAAACGAAACTGGTGCCCCCCAGTGTTTCGGCCATCACCCAGAGGGAAAGATTAGCCCCTCTTTTTCCCCAATTTAAGCAGAAACAGTTGATCACGGTCTCCGCCGGCGCAGGGTGCGGGAAAACAACCCTCATCGCGCAAGCCATCCGTGAGCTTGATCTGCAAACCGTCTGGTACAGACTTGACCGGTCGGATGAGGATTTCATCACGTTTCTGCACTATCTAGCCACAGGTGTCAATAAGATCTATCCGAAATTCGGGGTCGAGATTTTATCCATACTGGGCGACCCGCGGGGTTCGCACCGCAAGCATGAAGCCTTGCTTACCCTTTTCATCAATGATCTTGAGAGTCTCCCCAAGGAAGATCTCTATCTTGTCCTGGACGATTATCAGAGTATAGGAGACAGCCAGGAAATAAATAACGCCCTTACATTTCTACTTAAGCATCTACCGGACAGGATTCATCTGATCCTTATCAGCCGCAAGACAATCGACCTACCGCTTTCACGGCTTAGGGCTATGCGCAAGGTGCTGGATATCACCTGGGAAGATCTTCTGTTTAGCCCTTCTGAAATCAAGCAGCTTTTTACCGAGATATTCGACCTTTCAATAAACGAAGCCCATATAGAGATAATCTTTGAGAAGACCAAAGGATGGATCTCCGGCCTTATCATCTTATCGCATATGCTGAAAGGAAGATCTGAAGAAGAGAAGGGAAATCTTCTTGCGGAGTTTAAGGGATCAATGGAAGAATTTTATCATTATCTGAATGAGAATATATTTCAATCCTTAACGCCGCATGAAAAAGAGTTTCTGGTAAAGACATCCATTCTGTCAAAGTTGACCCCCGATGTATGTAATGGTCTCTTAAACATCACCGATTCAGGAAAGATCCTTAAACGACTCCACGCCAACCATCTCTTTACCTTTTCGCTTGAGGGGGAAAAGGAAGGGTATGTCTATCATGATCTTTTCAGGGATTTTTTAAGAACAAAACTGATTGCCGAAACCGATGAAAAAGAGTTCAGAAAAATTCATGCAACTGCCGCCGGTCTTTACGAAAAAAATAGGCAATATACGCTGGCCCTTGACCACTACCTGCAAGCAGAACGCGTGCAAGAAGCCGGCAGGCTAATCAGTATATTCGCACGGATGTGGATCAAACAAGGGCAGGTGCTGCGGATCAGGTTTTACCTCGAGCAAATACCTGCCCAGTATGCGCAACAGGATCCGTGGATAGTCTATCTTCAGGCGGGGTTGATGGAGCTTTCGGGCAGGCTGCAAGAGGCCGCCACTGGGTATGCCAGGTCTTTGGAGATCTTTCAGACCCAATCCTCCGATGCGGGTATAGATATATGCCTGGCGGATCTGGCGACGTGCTATTATACCATCGGTGATTATGAAAAATGCGAATCCCTGTGCAAAGAACTCCTCTCCCGTAACACCCCTCTCTCTCACCTCAAATTTATATGTCTGGGGTTCCTGATCTATCTTTCTTATGCCCTTGGGAAAACATCCGATTCCGATAAGTTTATGGAAGAAGCCAGGTCTATGCTCCCCGACGTAATAAAGGATAAATACGGCAGAGAGCTGCATGGCTGGTTAAATATAGCCATGGGAAGGAGATTTATTATATCCGGTGATTTTAAACAGGCCCTGGAGATCCTCCAACAGGCCCTGGAGATCCTCCAACCTACAGGCCAGTACCCGCTGCTGGTTTACTGCCATCTGTTGCTTTCAGAAATCTATTACTATCTCGGTCTCTTTGAAAAAGGTCTGGATGCAGCTCAGACACCACTTGATATTGCTCAGGAAAAAGGGCTCAAGGACAGCATGCTTTTCCCGGGAGGGCATTTTTTACTCGCCGCTAATTATCTGGGGATGGGGCGCAAGGAGGAGGCCCTCAGTTACATGCAGCGGAGTCTGGCGCGTTTTCAGGAAAGAGGTTTGTTTGAAACCCAGGTCTTAGCTCATAGGCTGCTTTTCTCTATCTACTTCGAGAGCGGAGATTTGCACGAGGCTGAAGAGCAGATCCGCCAGGGGATGAAAACTATTCAGGGCGTTCGCTTGCCTCTGCATCAGAGCAAGCTTGAGATATCTTTGGCCTCGATTATGATTGAAAAAGGGGAATGGGACAAGGCCCTGAGGCTCTTAAAAACGGCTGCAACAAGATCATTGCCTGGGAAACATCACCAGGCCATGATCTTTCTCGAGTACGCTCGCTGTTATCTGAAGCGGGATCAGATGCCCCTGGCCATAAAAACCATGAGGCAGGCACTCTCCTTGTGCGAGGCGAATGGATATGATTATTTGCTGGTCAAACAAAAAAGCTGGATCGTTCCCCTGTTGGTCATGGTTTTTTCCCGGGAGGAAAAAAAGGACTATATATACAAAATCCTCTCCCTGATCGGGGCGAAGGCTGCTGCCGAACTTTCAGGGATACTCACCAACAGCCCTTCTCCTCCCGTGCGCAAGGCTGCCATTGATCTTTATAATCTCCTGCGGCAAAACGTGGCGACCGGATTAAAGATCTATTTTTTCGGTAAATTAAGGGTGTTCGGCGGTGAGGAAGAACTGCCCATCGAGACATGGCAGAGCAAGAAGGCCCTTAACCTATTTAAATTCCTTGTCTTTTATCGCAGTCGCGGCTACATAAACAAGGAAAGGCTCATGGAACTTTTATGGCCCGATGAGGACCCGCAAAAGTCTACTAACCGCCTTCATGTAGCTCTGAACTTTTTACGAAGGGTCCTTGAGCCGAACCTGTCCAAGGATATCACCTCGTCATATATCCTCAGCAACGCTGGAGCCTACAAGCTTAATATGGGAGTCCAAGGATGGGTGGATATTGAAGAGTTCTCCCGGGAATTGAAGAATGCAAAACAGGAGAAAAACCCCGAGGCTTCTATCCATTGTTATTTGAAGGCCCTTGACCTCTATACCGGTGATTTTTTAGAAGAAGACGTCTATAGTGATTGGTGCTATGAGGTAAGAGAGAGATACAAGGGGGACTATCTAGCTGCACTCACAGAGGTCATCAGATACTACGAGACACGGAAAGAATTTCAGAAAAGCATCGATTATGCCGAAACGTACCTGAAGACGGATAAATACGCCGAGGAGATCTACCAGGTATTGATGCGCTGTCACGCATATCTTGGTCGCAAAGCCATGGTTACTAAAATCTTTAACAAGTGTAAAGAAAATATAGTCAGTGACCTTAATTGCCCTCTGAGCCGCGAAACAATAGAATTATCCGATCAATTAGGCCTCAAGTAATCCCTTTTTTCATTCAGCACGCTTTTTTAAGAAAAAATTAAGTCTCGATTAAGCCCTTAACATGTAAGCTCACGGGTTATGAGGGGAAAAAGGGGACGTCTTTCCAATTTTAACGAGAAAGGGGGGATTATTGGAAATTTGGCAAACGGTATTGGCACGCGAGGTAAGTAAGCAGTTGATTTTTCAGAATTTTTTAAGATTTTAAGAAAGGAGGGAGTATGAAGATTGCGAAGACTGTACTAGCGTTAGGGTTCTGTATGGTGATGGCGATCAGCGTGGCCCAGGCAGTGGAGATCGGGCCTGCTCCTACGTCCACCCTGCTCAACGGCGATGGGTCTTTTGCGGTATCGTCAAGCAGCGTCTCCAGTAGTGTGTCGGGGTTCGGTGGCGGCACCATCTACTACCCTTCCACAGCCGGGTCGTACGGCGTGATTGCGGTGTGCCCGGGCTATACCGGCACCAGTTCGTCCATCTCCTGGTTTGCCCGCAGGCTGGCCACACACGGCTTTGTGACGATAGCCATGAACACCAATAGCAGATATGACTATCCGAGCAGCCGCGCCACGCAGCTGCGCGCCGCGCTCAACTACATGATCAATTCATCGAGCAGCACCATCCGCTCCCGTATTCGCACTGCTGACCGCGGTGTGGCAGGACACTCGATGGGCGGCGGCGGTACCCTTATTGCGTCGAGTCAGGATTCGACCTTGAGGGTCGGCGTTCCGCTGACCCCATGGAATACGAGCACCAATTTCTCGTCGGTGCGAGTGCCTCAGATGATCTTCGGAGCTGACGGCGACACCATTGCACCTCCTGGCTCCCATGCGCGCCCCTTCTACAACAGCATTAGCTTGGCCGAGAAGGCCTATGCCTTGTTGAATGGTGCTACGCACTTTACGCCGAACAGCACGGATCAGCGCATCGGCCGGTACGGCGTAGCCTTTGCCAAGCGCTTTGTGGACGGCGATACGCGGTACACCACGTTCTTGTGCGGCGCCGAGCACACGGCGTACGCAACCAGCTCACGTTTCGACACGTATCTGAGCACCTGTCCGTACTAAAAGGGTAAAGAGAGAACGCGCCGGATCATGTGGTCCGGCGCGTTCCGATTAAAACAAGGATACAGCTGGAGATGCTGAAACAGACCAACATAGTTTGTATGAAAGGAACACCGAACAACAAGTATCAAGGGTGGGCATCATGAAGAAACGAATTTTTTGGGTAGTGTTCGTGCTGGTTGCGAGTGCCGCAGCTGGCTACATAGTATTTCGTGGTGAGTTTATCGTGAAACGCCAAATCACGGAAACGCCTGCGCAAACTCTCCTTGGTACAGAACCATCGGAGATGCCGGCAAGCGAATTAATGGCATCATCCGGCATGCCGGAATCAACAGCCGAAAAGGACGAGGAGATCGAAGATGAAATCTACACGATGTTTGACGTCGACAAGCGCGGCAATCTCGTGTTAAACGCAAGCACGCGCTTAAACATCGAAAAATTGACGGCACTGAATACGCCGGAAGAATTAAGGGAAAAACTTCGAAAGTTTTCAGTCGTATTGCCTCGCGAGGCGCATCGCCAATTGGTCTACTTAATAGAAAGCTTTAAGGGATATATAGCGGCTGTCAAAGAAACCCATCCTCCTGATGCGGAAATAGAGACGCTAGAGGAAGCGCTTGATGAACTGGCGGGTATCCATGCTTTGCGTGTGAAATATTTCGGTGCCAAAGTTGCAGAGGCCTTTTTTGGAGAGGAAGACAAGATGAATCGGCAGTTGCTGGGGTTAATGAGCGTGGAGGCAGATGAAAATATGACATTGGAGGAGAAGGCCCACAAGGCCCAGCAACTCATCGAATCCAGCCCCGAGCTGAGTACCGTAAACGATCCCGATCGTGATTAATCGACTTGCCAAATCAATTCAGCAATAAAGGCACCTCGTCGTCCTTAAGCTTCCAGCAGAGAAGAAAATTTGTCTCCTTATTTTTACCTCTCCCCCTTCTCATGGATCTTTTCAGTCCTTTTTATAGCCAGGTGGGTGCTTGAATGCACCCCCTACCTTAAACAGTTGCTCTGCAACAGTGAGCAAACGCGCGTCCTGCCATCTTGCTCCGACAACTTGCACTCCTATAGGGATCCCCGACTGGGTGTATCCTATGGGCATAACGACAACAGGATTTCCCGTAATGTTAAAAATGGTTGCATAGGCTCCATTGGCAGTCATGTAGTCGATGGATTCTCCATCAACAACCATATCTTTTGTGTAGACGGGGAAAGGCCCCAACAATTTGTCCGGCATAATATGCCTATACGCTGGTGTGATAGCCACGGGGCAAATCCAGGCATCGTAGGTTGATAAAAATTCTTCCATCTTTGATATGAGACTATCGCGTCTCGTTAAAACGGTAAGGTATTTTTTATAGGATAAAGGGTAAATCATGTATTTGTATAATCTGAAAATGTAGACTGTCAACCTTACAGAGGAAGGTACGTAAACACCAAGCTCCATAACCATAAGGTTTCCATAGGTTTCCCAGGCATCGTTGAAGTCAAAACCGGGCGGATTGATCTTTTCGATGGTAATCCCTTTTGCAGCAAGCTTTTCTACGAACGCCTTCATTGCGGCCATAGTATCGTTTGAAGCTTTTGCACCCGGGAACTGATCGGTCCAGGCGATACGAAGCGTCTTCAACGGCCGGGGTTTCGGATAGACGATCGGAATTGCCGGAACGTTAACGTCCTTAGGATCGGCACCGGCAATGATGGAAAAGGCCAGTTTCAGATCGTCAATGGAGCGTGCCACGGGACCGACGCTGAATAAATGGCGGATCGAAGTAAACTCCCTTTTCGGTAAACCGGGTGTAGATCCGGCAGCTGACACCATATTCTCCGTTGGTTTCAATCCGAAGACACCGCAGAAATGCGAAGGAATCCGAATTGATCCGCCGATATCGCTGGCCATTTCTAAGGGTGAAAGCCCGGCCGCTACGGCAGCCGCACCTCCTCCGGTACTGCCGCCGGGTGTCCTCTCAAGATCCCACGGGTTATTGGTTTTCCCGAAGATGGGATTATTGGTTTGATAATCGACTCCGAGCACGGGCATATTCGTTTTTCCCAAAATAATTGCCCCGCCGTTTTCCAATCGCGCGACAACCGTAGCGTCATAGTCCGGTATATAATCCGCCATCGGAGGATAACCACTGGTGGTCCTTAATCCTTTTGTGGCCAAGTGGTCTTTAATCGTTACGGGCACTCCATGAAGAGGCCCCCATATGTGGCCTTTTGCTAAAGCCGCATCCGCGGCCTTTGCCCGCTCCCTGGCATTTTTATCATTTACCGTGACGATGGCATTTAACTGGGGATTATATGCATATATCTGGCTTAAAAAGGCATCCACCACCTCAAGAGAGGTAAGTTCGCGAGACCTGATTTTCCGAGCCAGTTCGGTCGCCGTCAAAAAAACAATATCACTGCGCAGCTGAATTCGGGCATTTTGGGGAGTGACATAAGGTTTGGGGGGCCGTCCATGTGTAGCACAGCCTGCAAACACCAACGCAACAATGAGTAAAAAAATAGAAATGACCAATGCAAATGGATTCTTTTTCATATTATCTCTCTCCTTAAATGAATTCCAATCATCGCCGTCGTTGCCAAGTACCTTACCAACGAGACCCCTGAGGGCTTTTGATTACCCCCCATCGACGCCTAGGTTTGGGGATATCTGTTTAAATTATGCAAATTAAGATGATGCTCACCGGCGGCAATGGAGCGCAGCGGAATTGTCTGCCGGTGGAGCGCCTTGTTGCGTTGCAGTTTGCGGTTGAGCTGTTAGTTTGTTATTCTTTTTGAGATCATCGTAAAATTGTGCGAAACTGATAATCACATATGGGAAAAGCCATAAATAGCCTATACCAAGAGTTAAAATACACAATAAAGCCCAGCCGAGGAACCGGAAGCCAAGGCAGAAGAACTTCCATTTGTTTCCACGCATCATCTCTTTGCTCTCTGTGATGGCTTCTAATGGACCAATCGAATCATTTTCGGCAATGATGTAATATGTCATTGAATATGAAAGTGCTGCGATAATCCCCGGAATGATCAAAAGTAACGACCAGAGAAATACAAATATCAGCTGAAGGAGGTATGCACCGAAACCAACACCAAACTTTTGGAAACCGCTGAATATCTGCGACAGCCTCGCATCTTGTTTTCGTGAAAGAGACAATGCAAAACTTGCAAGACCTATGGACATCGAACCACTGATGAGGAGGGAAATGATCCAGCCGGCCCCAGGAATTAATTGAACTGCAATCATCACTAACATATAAACGACTATTGTGCCAATTCCCAATCCCCATTTTCCCTTAAGGGATTCACGTGCCTGAGCCATCAAGACTCTATTTTCAGTGCTTGAAAGTGTGCTCATTTCTGTTCCTTATTCTTTTTAGTTCAGTATTGCAACCTAACATAGAGTAGATTGAGCAGTATAAGCCACCCGGCAGCCTGGGTTGTCAGCCTCATACGCCGCCAATCCTGCGGGAGAGGGCGGGATGAGGGTGGATATGATTACGACCTTCCCCCTCACTGCCGCTATGCGGCATCCCGTATTCCTGATTTATACAAAGCGGTGCGGGACTACATCCTCTCCCCCCGGGGAGAGGAAAGAATATTGTTTTTGAACTAATCCTTTTACTTCTACCGGGCTTTTCTCTATCCTGTCTTTTTGGGCAACAGTACGGTAACGGTGGTCCCCTTGCCCTCCTCGCTCTCCACCGAGATGGAACCGAGATGGGCCTCGACAGTGCTCTTGACGATGGAAAGACCTAGTCCCGTCCCCACAATCGCCCGGGTCTTCTCCGACTTGATCCGCGAGAACTTGTCGAAGATCCGCGGCAGATCTTCTTGGGAGATGCCGATGCCGGTATCCTTCACCACTGTCTTGATGTAATCCCCGTCCGGACACACCTCTATCAGTACCTTACCGCCTTCCGGCGTATATTTTATGGCGTTGCTCACCAGGTTGGTGAATACCCCCTCCAGATTATCCTTGTCCCCCAAGACAGGAGGCAGAGAGGAATGAAACTCCTTAGAAAGGGAGATCCGCTTGGCCTGAGCCTCTCCCTCCATCAGCTCCATCACCTTGCGCACTACCTCCTCCACCTGGAGGATTCCCTTGCGCTGCATGGCCATGCCGGCTTCTATCTTGGAGATCTCCAGGAGGTCACCGATGAGATCAAGGAGGCCCTTGGAACGTTCCTTGGCCCTCGTAAGGAGGTTGCGCTGCTTTTCAGTGGTATCACCGACCATGCCGTCCAGGATCAGGTTTATGTTCTGGACGATGGCCGAGATGGGGGAGCGCAGCTCATGGGAGACCATGGCGATAAAATTCCCCTTCATGCGGTCAAGCTCCAGGAGATAGGTCATATCCTCCAAGACCGTTACCGTCCCGAGCACCTCTGCCTCTTCGCTCTTGACCGCTGCGGTGTGGGCCCTGATGAGGGAATCTCCAATCAGGATTTCTTGGGAAATAATGGTCACCTCGGGTTTCGCCGGCTCCAACACCCCCTCCACGGCCTCAATAAGCTTTTTCTGACCCACGGCCTCTCGCAGGGATTTTGCCAGGCTCGTGGTCGTCTCGATACCAAGCATCCTCCCTGCTGCCGGGTTGATGAGGACGACCCGACCATCTCTATCCGTCACCAAGATCCCATCTGCCATGCAGTTAACGATGGTCCTCACCTTCCCCTTTTCCGTAGCCACATCCCTGAGGCTGCGGGCCGCCTCTGCCCGCAACTGTTCGGCCTCCAGTTCCAGTTTCCTCTTCTCCAGGGCCCGACTGACCACCAGGCGGAGTTGATCCGGCGAGAAGGGCTTAGGGAGGAAGTCATAGGCCCCCTTCTTCATGGCCTCGACAGCCGAGTCGACCGTAGCATAGCCGGTGATGACGACGATCAGGAGGGCGGGGTTGACCTCCCTGGCAGCCTCCAACACCTCCATCCCCCCCATCCCCGGCATCTTCAGGTCCAGGAGCACCACGGCAATGCCTGCGGGGTCCTTCTTGATGGCTGTCAGCCCC